>Ga0315909_10000690_pt1 | contig 45407 bp, 59 predicted proteins | sample LakEriMetagenome_11_FD_203527 | JGI IMG/M metagenome (GOLD analysis project Ga0315909, IMG submission 203527) | Freshwater fungal communities from buoy surface, Lake Erie, Ohio, United States - Buoy 2 MA125 | ecosystem: Environmental > Aquatic > Freshwater > Lake | place: USA: Lake Erie, Ohio... | reverse complement strand
AATCTTCGATCTCAATGCCATAGGAAAAAAAGCACACCCATACATGGTCATTGGTTGGGAGAATGGTTTCGCCATATGAAAACCAAGAGGAAAAAACACTGGCCTCTTTCAGCCTATAGAGAACTATGGCTTAATGGTCAAGAATTATCGCAGGATGACGTTAAGCCATTTTATCAACAAGGAAACAGCGATGCATCTTGATGTAACACAGACCATAACCAAAGACGATCTCCTACAGGATCCTTGCCCGTATTTTTGCATCCATGATGCTCTACCGCAGACATTGTATGATCAGTTGATAGCAGAGTATCCCGAAGCACACATGATGCAGGATGGCAAGACACATTTCCAGGCACGCCGATATCGTCAGCACGAATTCGTTCCAGGCACTGTGACTCCACTGTGGCAAGAATTTGTGGCCTATCACAACAGCGTGTCTTTTAAAAATCGTGTGTTAGATCTATTTGAACCAGCCCTGGAAAAGTATTATCCGGAGTTTGCACAAGATCTACGTGATGCAGGAGTATCAGAACGGCATGATGGCCGCGCTGGCACAGTGCAGATGGAAGTGCAGTTCGTGCTCAATGGTCAGCAAGATACCACGGTGCGCACTACGCATTTGGACAACAGTCGCGAATTATTCGCTGGCCTATTGTATATGCGCAAACCAGAGGATCAAAGCACCGGGGGCGATATACAGGTGTTCCGCAAACTGGTGCCCGCTCCAGAATACACTGGAATCAGAGAAGTCAATCCAGATCATGTCGCCCCATCTGGTACGGTACCTTATCGTGCCAACACTATGATACTGTTTCTTAATACCCATGATACCATACATGGAGTCACGCCAAGAATTGGCGCCACCTGTGTGCGCAGATACATAAACATTGACGCACACCAAGATCGAAAGCTTTTCCGAGTATGACAATAATAAATCAAGACTATCAAGCCCAGATACAGGCCATGCACGAAGGTGGCAAGTTTAATAATGGCGCCAAGCAGTTCAAATTGGTGAGACCATTTTTGGAAGAATATCGCCCAACTGCTTTGTTGGATTTTGGTTGCGGCAAAGGTGCCCTGATCGCCACTATCAAAGAATCATTCCCTGATATCAAGTGTTGGGGGTATGATCCTGGGAATCCTGTCTACAGTCTCATGCCCAATCGAACCTTTGACACAGTGATCAGCACTGATGCCATAGAGCATATCGAGCCAGAGCATTTGGCAGAGACCTTGGCCTTGATATCTGCTAAGATGGAACGCTGTGGATTTTTCCGCATAGCTTGCCATCCTGCCAAAAAAATCTTGCCCGATGGCCGTAACTGCCATCTCATAGTGCAAGAACCTGATTGGTGGCGCCAGCAGGTTTTGCAAAACATGGCCGTGGACATTGTATGGGAGCGTATGGAAACATTTGACCGTAGAGAAAAAAATCCCATATTGTTTGGCAGCAAATACGACATCATAGTGAAGAAGAAATGAAAAAGATAGTATTAATCACCGGAGGATTTGATCCTGTGCATTCAGGGCACATCAATTATATCAAGGCAGCGAGAGAACTGGGCGACATCCTTGTAGTAGGGGTCAACAGCGACGCCTGGCTGAGGAAGAAAAAAGGTCGCAGTTTTATGCCTTTGTTAGAACGTACCAACATCTTGCGCAACATCGTAGGTGTAGATTATGTCATTGATTTTGATGATGCGGATGGTACTGCCAAGCAAGCTATCCGCATGGTGCGCCAGAGTTATCCCCAAGATCAGATCATATTTGCCAACGGTGGCGACAGGACTAATGAAAACATCCCTGAAATGGATGTGGCCGACGACAATGTGAAATTTGTGTTTGGTATAGGCGGATTCAACAAAAGCAATTCTTCATCCTGGATACTGGAAGAATGGAAAGCACCCCAGACCCGACGGCAGTGGGGATATTATCGCGTGTTGCATGAATCCGCAGGCGTTAAAGTCAAAGAACTCACTGTGGACCCGGGAGCGGCCTTGAGCATGCAACGTCACCAAGATCGAGCTGAATTCTGGTTGGTAGCCTCTGGAGAGGCCACTGTGTATACCGTGGACTCAACTACCACAGACACTGAATTGCAAGGTCGCTATCAGCGTCACCAATATTTGCACATCGACACTTATGAATGGCACCAGTTGGTCAATGAAGACCCTAACCCACTCAAGATAGTGGAAATACAGTATGGTGATCGTTGTGAAGAAGAGGACATAGAGAGAAAGTTGGTATGATCAATGTGTACATAGGCTGGGACAGCCGAGAACCCATAGCCGCTGATGTTTGCAAATACAGCATAGAAAAGAACACCAATGAGCCGACCAATATCGTCATGCTCAAGCAAGATGAACTAAGAGATGGATTGCTATACACACGCCCCAGAGACATCCAAGGCAGCACAGAATTTACTTTTACCAGATTTTTGGTGCCCAGGCTCAACGAGTACAAAGGATGGGCAGTTTTTTGCGATTGCGATTTCTTGTGGTTGGGTGATATCAAGCAACTTATCGCCCAGGCCGACGATCGCTATGCAGTGATGCTGGTCAAACACGACTACCGCCCCCAGAACACTGTCAAGATGGATGGCAAGAAACAAGAATACTACCCAAGGAAAAATTGGTCCAGCATGGTACTGTTTAATTGTGCTCACCCAAAAAATGCTTGGTTGACACCGTATCATATCAACAATGCCACAGGGCAAGAGTTACATAGATTCTCATGGTTGGATGATGAAGACATTGGTTCTATAAGTCCCGAGTGGAATTGGTTAGTAGGTTGGTATCATCAACCGTGGGACGGGGTACCCAAGGCCTTGCACTATACCGAAGGTGGACCGTGGTTCAGCAACTATGTTGATTGTGAGTATAGCGATGTCTGGTTGGAATACAAGGAAAAATTAGAGTCTACATATGTCAATCATGACACATTTGGTATAGATGATCTTGTGTTACCGCCCAAGTACAAACGAGTGTTCAGTCTCATACAAGAGTACACAGAAGATCCGTATCATTGCTTTGGGGGAGATGCTACCCGCGATCAAATCACTTCTTGGTTGGACAACATACGGACCAACCAATTGATCGGCATCAGCGAAGAAGAGGACTTGTCAAAAAAAATGAAAACCAAAGGTGCAAAATATGATGGCATCGTGCATGCCTTTGTTCAGGGTGCGGTGGGTTGCATGGCACCCTGGAATCACGCAGAAAATCTCAGATCACCCATAGCACTGCGCAGTATCGCCAAGAAAAAAATAATGAAACAGTGCTTGGTGGACAAGAGAGATTTCTATTACATAGACACAGGATACTTTGGCAATCGTAAGTTGAAAGATTATCATCGCGTGACCAAAAATGCCATGCAATGGCTGGGACCCGTTGAGGATCGCCCAGCCGATCGATTGGAAAGGACTCGAGTAAAAGCCCGACCCATGACTCCTGGCAGCAAAATATTGGTTTGCCCACCTTCAGCCAAGGCCATGAGTTACTGGGAGTTAGATGAAAAACAATGGGTAGAAGACACCATAGCAGAAATTAAAAAACACACAGACAGAGAAATCGTGGTGCGCCTAAAACAACCAAGAGAAGTGCGTGCCACTGTAGATACCATGGAACATGCCCTGGCACAAGATATCCACTGCATGGTGACCTTCAACAGCATCGCAGCTGTAGAAAGTTTGATCTATGGCAAACCAGTATTCACCATGGGTCCCAACGCCGCTGGCCCATTGGCCAATACAGATATATCAAAGATCGATGATCCAAAAGTTCCTACGTTGGATCAAGTTGAGTCTCTTCTCAGGTGCCTGGCATATCATCAGTTCACTGTGGAAGAAATGCGCAGTGGTTATGCCTGGGCCGTGTTGAATGGGCAGGCATAATGAAGATAGCGGTGTATCTTGCCGCGGTACCGGCCAAGACTAAGAATCAAGCCAAGCGAGATTTTCTTTTACGATTCGGCCAAGGTGCCAAGGCCTGCGGCGAAGAAGTCTGGTTGGTAGAAGACCATACTGTGATTGACGCAGACATTGCTGTGTTGCAGGGATGGGTAGGTATGAAGTCAGCACCTCATCTTGAGCTCCGTCGCAAGGTTATCAAAGAACAGCGCAAGAAAAATAAACATACACTGGTCATTGACAGCAATCTCTACGGCTTTTTAGATACAGCTGACAAAGATAGATATCTAAGATACAGCCTGGACGGAATTTTCCCGACCACTGGTTTTTATTTTGACAATCGCATAGATCCTGCTCGCTGGGCCGAAATCAAAAACAGTTATGGTTTCCAAGAGCGTCCATGGCGTAGCCAGGGACAGTACGTGCTGATATGTTTGCAAAGGGACGGTGGTTGGAGCATGGATGGCTTCTCCATACTACAATGGTTAGATACCATCATACCACGTATCCGTGCTATAACAAATAGGCAAATTTTGATTAGGCCGCATCCGGGGAGTTTACGCACCGTTCCTGATGTGCGCAAACGATGGCCCGACATCGCTGTCAGCGACAATGATGACATCAGGCAAGATCTGGACCGGGCCTGGTGCACAGTTACCTACAACAGCAGTCCGGGTGTGGCCAGTTTGTTGTGGGGTGTGCCTTCATTCATTACCGACCCAGATCCACGTCGAAGTCAAGTCAACGGGTGGGCTTGTACAGACTTGTCAATGATAGAAAATCCACCTCTGTTAGACCGGAGCGAGTTTTATCATAAACTGGCGCAATGTCATTTCGCCACCGATACCTTGGCCACAGGTGATGCCTGGCGCTTTATGCGGGCTCGGCTGCCTTAGTTAGATTTGAAAATTTTTTGCCAGTATCCCACATCGGCGTTGAGTCCCTGATTGCGCTGATAATCATCAGGCAGGCTGTGCCCCAATTCTTTGCGTTTGGATCCCTTCATATGATCCATGTACAATCCCAAGCGGCTGGCGATAAAAGGATGTCCTGGTCCCTTGCCCGGTAGTTCAGGACTGATATTGGAAAATCTGGTTCCTGTCTGCTGGAATTCTTTGCGCAGGACATCAAAAACAAAACTGTCGTGATATTCTCTTAGAGCGAAAAGAGATCCCGTCATGTACAATTCACGCCAGCGATCTATAAATTTTGATAGTTCGGGATGCTTGCGATTGTAGGCTACCCATCCGCACTCACTGTGGTATTTTTCTCGCCGACCAAGATAGCATGCCATGGCCTGGCTGTCACAAATCTCATCTAAGAACGTGTCCGGAACCGGTGCAAAAGTTTTTGTGTCTGCGTCTAACCATATGATCCAATCAGCATCGATACATTTGCAAGCATGTATCACGGCAAACACCTTGTGGCTGAATCTCACGGCATCCCATTTGAACGCATTGTCCTTGAAAGGCACACCGGTATCTTTGGCTACCAGACCATTGGCAGCAGGATCATTGGCATGTCTGCGTTTGAACTCAACAAGATCCGGACTTACCGAAAGCAGATCCATGATCTGTACACGAGAGCTGGGCACACGCGGTTGGCATTGTTCAGTGTACACCGTGAGCCCCACTGAACCGGGCCAATGATGATCAAAGGCATCTATCATGGTTTGTCCATATTGGGCCATGCCCGGTGCATGGAAAGTGGTTATCACTTGATATTTCACTGCAGAATCTCCTGGGTTTGGTCGAGGATGCGCAATGCTGTGCCATCTTCAAGTTCGCTGTTATGGAACTGTCCATAGGACAGATGGCACAGCCATTGGTGTATCAAGTCGCTGTCAGCACGCCAAGGACTTTCGATCACTGTGAGATCAGTGTTGCTCACAGGCAAGGCCGCGTGGCATGGAGCCAGCACAAATGCTGGTATGCCTGCCATGATGGCTTCTACGGCGGCATTCGAATTGAATGTGACCACGGCCCATATGTCTTGTGTCAGCAAGTTGGCAAAACTGGTTTCCGGATCACGGGTACGTTGATCAGGACTTGCGGTCCTTTGTCGTATTAGGATATCTCGATCGGTGTGCTTTTTCAATTTGGTTACCACGTCATGGACCCATTTTTGTTGGTCCAGACCATAAAATACACAGGGTTTATCATCGGGTGCCACGACCACTATGCGCCGACCTTGCCGGGTCCACGGTGACAATGACAAGCCCAATCTGCGCCAGCGGTCGTCGGGCCTTGGCACGATATTGCCATGTTGTAGATCATTTTGGACGATCCTATGCCAGACTTTCCACCCACGCGGATTGTTAATGTTGGGTCTGCATCCAAGATAACCGGTGTCCATGAATCTAAAATCACGCCCATCTTGCCAGCATTGTTTGATTATCTTGTGTTTCATGATGCCTCGCAGTACCAGGCCTTGATCGGGCGAGTCTTCATAGCGCCAGGATTCTATAGGTGTGACAGATGCCCCTGCACCTTTGGCCATGCGACCAATATATTCATCGGTGCCATTTTTACTTAGATAGATCCAGGACATGTTTAAGGCAGGTAATTAAGTGTGGAGATATTTAGTGATCAAAACCGCAGCCATCTTTCCTTCGCAATCAGCACACAATGCCCAACCAGTTCTTGAGGCCTTGTCAAAATCCATGTCTGCACAGGGATGGAAGGTGCAAGAAAATAACCTGCAGGCCGACGTAGCCGTGATCTGGAGTGTATTATGGGCCGGCAGGATGAAAAACAACCAAAATGTCTATCGCGCCTTCCATGACACTGGTAGGCCGGTAATAGTGGTAGACATTGGCACCTTGCGCCGAGGAATCACATGGAAAGTAGCCTTGGACAATATAAATGGATCTGGGTGGTTTGGACACCAACAAGATCTTGATCCAGATCGTCCTCGCAAACTTGGACTGGCCCTGCAAGGTCCATGCCCGGGAAATGACATTTTGATCGCTTCACAACACAGTGCCAGTTTGCAAGCCGAGGCTGTGCCAGACATGACTGCATGGGTATTGTCACAGATTGCGCTGTGCCGACAGCACACCGATCGCCGCATCATCGTACGCCCACATCCCCGCGATCGCATACGCACCGATAGATTACCACGCGATGTCACAGTGCAAACCCCTCAAAAAGTCACTGGTTCCTATGACGACTTTGGGTGGCCACAGGAATTCCATGCCGTGATAAATCACAACAGTGGTCCTGGGGTGTTGGCTGCCTTATGTGGCAGTGCTCCCGTGGTTGATAGATCAAGCCTGGCTTGGCCAGTATCGGTAAGTATGCAAGACATCGACAGATCTTACAATCGTGATAGATCACAGTGGTTGATAGAGATAGCACACACGGAATACACTATTGATGAAATTGAGCAAGGTTTATGGTTAAAAAGGCTCGGATCCAGGCTGAAATGACCGCACCAGTTGACTGCGCCTGCGTGATACATGGAAATGCCTATGATTGGATTTACGTAGACAAACTGAGATCTATGTTGGTCCGCAACTTCAGCCGACCTGTGAATTTGCATGTGTGGACCGAAGCCCATCGGTCAGTGCCAGCACCTTTTATCAAACACGATCTGTACGAATGGCCTGGCATATCTGGTCCCAGGAAAAGTTGGTGGTACAAGATACAGATGTTCAACAGCAATTATTTCCAGGGCCGATTGATATATTTTGATCTTGACACTATCATAGTGCGCAACATAGACTGGTTGATCAATCTCGATGCTGATTATCTGTGGGCACCACGAGATTTCCGGCACCATTGGAAAGGACAGTGGTCTGGAATCAATTCCAGCATCATGGTTTGGAACACCACAAAGTTTGATTGGATATGGAGAAATTTCAATCAAAATAACATTACCAGCACGGTAAAGAGATTTCCTGGAGATCAGGACTATCTGACCAATGTGTTGGACAACACCAATCGACGATACATGGATGCCGACATGGTGAAAAGTTGGCGTTGGCAGATCAAGGATGGCGGCATGAACTTCAAGACTCGCCAATACAAACGGCCCGACGCAGGTAGTATCTTGGATCCTTTGACCAGCATAATAATTTTCCACGGTCAACCCAAACCACACGAAATCCACGAGCCTTTTATACAACAGCACTGGGGTTGACCAGAAATGGTATTTTCTATAATATAGCACATGCTTAAACAACCACAAAAAACGACCTGTTGCAAAAAAACAACACCAAAAACAGCCCAAAAATACCGTGGTTGACCAGAAATACCCGTTTTGCTATACTAATAGAATAATAACGCTATAGGAGCATAGACAATGACACAAGTTCTCATCCGCAACGGTGAATATCGTAAACAAGACGTATCAGGCCTGCGCTTCACGCTGTTGCGTGACTTCCAGACAGACGCCAAAGGTGGCAATGTAGTGGTAGCCAACGAAGGTATCTTTCCGGGCATGCCGGATCAGATCCGCATTCGCGTAGACTCAATTGAAGACATAGAAATCACAGGAGCCCGTCCAGTGTCCAAACAACCCCAGGTAGTAGAATTCATCAAGCCCGAAGAAACCGACGAGCAGGTCATGGACCGTATTGAAAAACGTTTCTCCATACTTGATGACATGACCAAGGCTGCCATCGCTGGTGACATCCGTGCCATGATCGTTGTAGGCCCTCCAGGAGTGGGCAAATCTTACGGCGTTGAGTACCAGTTGGAAAAGGCTGGTATGTTCGACCAGATCTCTGGCAAGAAGATCAAGTACCAAGTGATCAAGGGTGCCATGACGCCGATTGGTCTTTATTGCACACTTTACAAAAACAGCGACCCAAGAAACGTCTTGGTGTTTGACGACTGTGACTCGATCTTGTTGGACGATGTGGCCCTGAACATCCTCAAGGCCGCCCTGGACTCAGGCAAGAAACGTCGCATCCACTGGAACGCTGACTCGTCGATGTTGCGTCGTGAAGGTGTGCCCGATCAGTTCGACTTCAAGGGTTCGGTTATCTTTATTACCAACTTGAAGTTTGATCACCTCAAGAGCAAGAAATTGCAGGATCACTTAGAGGCGCTCCAGAGCCGTTGTCACTTCCTGGATCTCACCCTGGACACCACCCGCGACAAGATACTCCGCATCCGCCAGATCTTCCGCAAGGGTGATCTGTTCCAGGACTATGATTTCACACCTGAGCAGGGTGAAGAGATCGTACAGTTCATGCAAGACAATCATGCCAAACTGAGAGAGATCAGCCTGCGCATGGCACTGAAATTGGCTGATCTTACCAAGATCGGTAGTAACTGGCAAGCCCTGGCCGAATCAACTTGTATGAAGCACTAAGAGCAGTAACCGGATCGCTGATCAAAGTCTAGCTCCTAAGCGATCCGTTTAACACAGGTGCCCGTAAAACGGCACCTGTTTTTTTGACTTCATGGTTAAGGCGTGTTATGCTTATAAATATCTATTACTTCTCAATATGCCATTCTGTTTTGCTCCTTGGTCGAATCTCGACATCAGCCCACAAGGCACTATCAGTCCTTGCTGTAAATTCCGTCACGGACATTATCCAGATAAATCGCTGAACATCAACGAGCAAGGCATATTGGCCTATGAACAAAGCCGTACCTTGGCCAGGATACGGGAAGATTTCCAACAAGACCGTTGGCCCCAAGGATGCGAGCGTTGTAAAATAGAAGAAGAAAACGGCGTAGCAAGCAAGCGTCAATTGGATTATGATCGTTGGCGCGAGCACTATGAAAAATACAACAAAGACCAACATGGCTATCTCACTGCCAGCGTGGCATTCGGCAATACATGTAATTTGACGTGCATCACTTGTAATCCAGTGTCCAGCAGTCGATGGCAACGAGAATATCATGCTCTACATGGGCAAGACATAGTGCCAAATCATTTTTATAAGCAAGGTTTTGTTGATGAGTTCATCGATCATGCACCGGCGATCATACACTTGGACATCCCCGGTGGCGAACCTTTGTTGTCGGGGGTGCCACAACAGAAAGAATTATTACAAAAATTCATAGATCAAGGTCGATCTCATGAGATATGCCTACATTATACTACCAACGCTACTATCTGGCCAGATCAAGATTGGTGGAATCTCTGGCAGCACTTTCAAGAAATTGATATGCAATTGAGCATAGATGGCATAGATAAACATTTTGAATACATCAGATACCCGGCCGACTGGAATCAAGTATCAATCAATATTCAACGATATCTATCAGAGCAGACATCAAGATCAAATCTCCGCCTCAGTGTAAGCCACACTGTCAGCGCATACAATATAGCATACATTCCAGAATTTTTATCCTGGTGTCACACCATGACCTTGCCACGTCCTTGGTTAGGTCGTGTGCATGATCCTCAGTACCTACGCCCCAGCGTGTGGCCAGACAATGCCAAAAAATATATTATTGATAAATTACAAAGCAGTGATCAAGATGCCCAAATCTGGGCTAATCTAATCATCAATACCGATGATAGCAAACACTTTGATCAATTCCGCGATAGATTGGCTTGGCATGATCGTTATCGAAAAACCAATTTTGCCCAAACTTTTCCTGAAATGGCAGCGTTTTTATGAGACAAGCTCGTTTGATTATACGTGACGAAGTCAACGTCAAGATCGAAGGTCTGGAACTGGACGCCAGACGGGCATTGGTAAACAAATTCAAATACGATGTACCTTACGCAAGATATCTGCCCGCAGTAAGATTGGGCCGCTGGGATGGCAAGGTTAGTTTCTTCCAACTGGGTGGATCCACTTACGTGAATCTATTACCCGAAATCATTCCTGTGTTAGAAGAATATAACTATGACATAGATCTTGATGATCAACGTGAATACCGTACCACGTTTGAGTTTACTCCGGTACAGGAAAATACCTTTGCCAACTATACCTGGCCCAAGGGCCATCCCCAGGCTGGCGAACCCGTGACCATGCGAGACTATCAAGTGGAAATTATCAACGAATTCCTGGCCAATCCACAATGTATCCAAGAAGTAGCCACAGGGGCTGGAAAGACCGTGATGACCGCGGCACTAAGTCATGCCGTGACCCCGTATGGTCGTAGCATTGTCATTGTGCCCAACAAGAGCCTGGTCACACAGACCGAAAAAGATTACGTCAATCTTGGCCTGGATACCGGAGTGTTCTTTGGTGACAGGAAAGAATTTGGTCGCCAGCACACTATCTGCACATGGCAGAGCCTCAATGTGTTGCTAAAGAATACCAAGAATCAATCAGCGGATATCACAATAAATGAATTCCTGGAAGATGTGGTATGCGTGATAGTGGACGAAGTACACATGGCCAAGGCCGATGCACTGAAAACCCTGCTCACAGGCGTGATGTCACAAGTGCCGATCCGCTGGGGTCTCACCGGGACCGTGCCAAAAGAGCAGTTTGAGTTTCAAGCCATACACGTAAGCCTGGGCCCTGTAGTATCAAGATTAGCCGCGGCAGAATTGCAGGATCGCGGTGTGCTGGCCCAGTGCCATGTGAACATTGTACAGTTGGTAGATCACGTGGAATATTCAAACTATCAGAGCGAACTTAAATACTTGTTGGAGGAATCCGGCAGGCTGGATACCATGGCCAATCTCATAGCCGAAGTCAACAAGACCGGCAATACCTTGGTCTTGGTAGATCGTATCACAGCCGGTCAGGAGTTGGTCGCGAGATTAGACAACGCAGTATTCATTTCCGGTGCAACCAAGGCCGGAGAAAGGCAAGATCATTATGACGAAGTGGCGGAGGCGACAGACAAGATCATTGTCGCTACTTACGGTGTGGCTGCCGTTGGTATTAACATTCCCCGTATTTTTAATCTGGTGCTTGTTGAGCCTGGTAAAAGTTTTGTTAGAGTTATCCAGTCTATTGGTCGTGGGATCCGTAAAGCGGAGGATAAAGACTTCGTCCAAATATGGGATATTACGTCGACATGCCGCTTCGCGAAGAGGCATTTGACCAAACGCAAAGCCTACTACAAAGAAGCACGATATCCGTTTACACACGAAAAACTCGAGTGGCAGGCTTGACTTTGATCAAGCCATCATCTATAATAAAAAACATGCGAATACTAACATTAGATAACTTGGCATACGATCTGGATACCTTGCCCGAAGAAGTGGAAGACATGAGATTTGCCATACTCGACAACTCAGATCCAGCTAACCCTGACTATCATTACATACCTTTGATATTTCTCGAAAGTTTCAGTGCTCCGGCACTGGTTTTACGGGTCGGAGAAAACACTATCAAGATGCCCGTAGATTGGCAGATACTGATAGGCGAACCTGATCTTGGCGATCTTGAAATGCTACCACTGACATCTATCAATGATCGCGGCTTCAAAGCATTCCAGTTCAATCCCTTGACTTCTTTCCGGCCCAGTTTTCCTGACATAGAAATCATAGACGTGTATCACGAAGTGATGTGGTATGCGCCCAAACTCAAGAACGGTCAGATGTTGGCAGTTCCGATCAGCAACGAGGACACGCCTGACTGTGTGTACTTCGTCAAAGACATATCTCGCAACTGTGAGATAGTAGATTACAACAAGGCCTGGTGACATGCAACAGTACAGCAAAAGTGGTCCAAAAATACAAGCACCCGAAAACAAGGTTGTCATAGGAGACGACACAGCCAGTCTCAAGTCGCAGATACAAGAACAGAATCGCCTGATCGAAGAACTGCAAAAAGAAGTTCGCCGACTCAAACAAAAGTTGGATCGCCACGCTGATTATATCAACAGACAGAATCATGGATAAACTCAGCATACACAATGAGATGGCACAGTTTGATCTCAAGAATCGTGACTTCTATGACGAACTCACTGATGAAGAACGCAAGAAATTTTCTAACTATCTCATGATACGCTGGGGATCAGCAGTGCAAGGCAGCCGCGAACTGCAAGAATTTTATGTGATCGCTACCAACGAACGGTTGAACAAGCATTTTTTTACCGTGAATCGAGAACCCAAACTGCAATGGCTCATGGCCACCACTGTGAGTCCAGGCCTGGGCACACAGCGACATCAGTGGATCGCCCCCAAGAAAAAAGATGGTGCCAACAACGAAGTCCGCAAGACCTTGATGCAACTTTACCCGGCCATGAAGATGTCTGATATTGATACTCTGGCCGCTCTCACTGACCGAAAAGAATTGAAAGAGCACATGCGTGAGCTCGGCGATCAAGACTGAACCACAACACACTTGCCGTTACTGCGAGAAAACCTTCCGCAGGCCCGAAAGCCTGGCAGTGCATGTCTGCGAGCCCAAGCGCAGATACCAAGAACAACAGGAAGTCGGTGTGCAACTGGGACTACAGTGCTATCTCAAGTTCTATGAATCCACGCAGGGTTCGGCAAAGTTGAAGACCTTTGATGACTTTGCTCGCAGTCCCTATTATCGTGCATTCGTAAAATTTGGACGATACTGTGTAGACATCAAGGCCATAAATGTCGCCCGGTTCATTGACTGGCTGCTCAAGCACAACAAAAAAATTGATCACTGGTGCAGAGACTCTATCTATGGAGAATACATCACTGACTATGTTAGATCTGAATCTACTGCTGACGCCCTGGCTCGTGCCATAGAAGAAGCCATGACCTGGGCTGAAGAAACTGGCAATCCAGATCGAGATTATCTGCGCTATGGTAACACCAATCGGGTGTGCTACGCCATCACCACGGGTAAGATATCGCCATGGGTGTTGTACAACTGTGGATCTGGCATGACTCTGCTGGAGAATCTATCTCAAGAGCAGATCGCCATGATCTGGCCCATGATAGACAGTGATTTTTGGCAGCGGAAGTTCCGCGACTACAGGGCCGACGCCGAGTATGCCAGAGAAATATTGACCAAGGCAGGATGGTGATGAGCGCAGATATCGACATAGACTTGCCAGACCGAAGCCGTGTGCTGTCATTGATACAGCATGTGCCAGCCAGGCAAGGCGATCGCCGACACAATTCCGGAGTGTACATACAAAACATACCCAGAGATCCTGTGCTGGATTGTGCAGCCATAGACTATGAAACCGCAGAGCAACGCGGATATTTCAAGATCGATCTGTTGAATCTTGGGGTGTATCAATTGATCCAAGATCAAGCGCACTATGACCGCATGCTGGCCCAGGAGCCAGATTGGGCCAAACTGTGGCAAGATTCTGATTGGGCCAAGTCCTTGATACACGTGGGCAACTATACTGATCTGCTGTCGGCCATGCGCCCAGACAGCATACCTCGCATGGCTGCTTTTATATCGATAATACGTCCTGGCAAGGCACACCTGCAAGGGCACTCATGGGATCGTGTTTTTGAGTCAGTATGGGACGGTGACGACAGCCGAGGATATACATTCAAGAAAAGCCATGCAGTGAGCTATGCCCGACTGGTGGCCTTGCACATGAATCTAATCTACCCTGCGAACCAAAGTGATTGATTTCCGTTTACTTTTGCGCCGGCTGATCTCGCTGAGACTGCACACAGGGCCATGTATGATTTCGAGATCTTTGTTGCTGAATGTGCGTATATAATCGCGGAAAACGTCCCATTCATTACGCAGGAATATGTTGATAGGAATGCTGTGATTGCTTTCCCACCACCAGGTGCTGCCAAGGTCCAAGAAACGGCGTTTTAGCACAGGATCATGGATGTCACCAAAATCATATAGACTGGTGATATCAGCATCGCGATTTTGTATGATGCCCACATATTCGTTGCCCGCATGGATGCACAAGGTGATGAAAGGGTACTTCTGGCTTAGTGTCACGAACAAGTTTTCACCCATAAATATCTGCGGAGATTTCCTATGTATTCAACCACTGCCTATTTATATCAGCAGATACAGCAAGTTTTATTGATCGACATATCGGGTGTGGGTGCGACGTTTGACCGGAGGTGGAATCCTGTGTACGCAAAAAGTTTAAAATTAAATCTTGGAGTAGACAACGTGATCCTATTCCAGTTCCTTAATCAGGATCAGAAACCAGTGAATATCACTGGCGCTACTTTCACGTTTCGCATCATCAGCCAAGACGGTGAAGACTTGCTGTACAGCAAAGAACTGGTCAGCCTGAACAATGCCACTGGCCGAGCCAAGGTCACGATCACCCAAGCAGAGACTGACAATCTACAGGCACAACCAGCATCCTGGAGCATAGAGATCACCTCAGGCGTGCTTAATCAAGCTGTGTTCACTGATGATTACTCTGGAGCACGCGGAGACATTGACATCGTGGACTCTGTGTTTCCTGCTTTCGTGGCCAGTTCGGCCTTGACTGTGCCCTCCCAGGCTCCAGACAGCAGTGTTTACTATACCAGCACTATCACCACCAATGGTACCAGGTTGACCACGTTCCAGTTTGATACCGTGGACTATACTGGTGAAATCAGTGTGCAAGGCAGCGTGGATGCCACGGCACAGACCGTGATGTGGTATGATATCAACTTCCAAGATCTTGAAACCAGTAACACAGTATCTCATTTAGATTTTGTCACCAGTACCGCACGTCGTGCTATCAATGTGCAAGGATTCCATCCTTATTTGAGATTAGCATTACAGGTCAGCGACGGCAACGTAGCAGCCATAACTTATAGATGAAGTTTAATAAAATCGTAGGATTTGGAGATTCTTTCATGTGGGGCGACGAGTTATTGGACCCTGCTTTGATCGATCACCCCCACGCACATCCTGTGTTAGTAGAGAACACTGTGTACAGAGAATCTCAATGTTTTCTGGGGCAGTTGGGTCGGCATTATGGCGTGCCCACAGAGAATTTTGGTTTGCCCGGAGGTAGTTTACAAAGCACTATCTGGACCTATCTGTGGTGGGTCGAACACGAATCTGTGCCTTTGGATCAGTGTTTGGTTTTGGTCGCTCTTACTGATGCCAACCGCCACAGTTTTTATGAGGTAGATCATGTGTGCTACGCCAACGATCCCCCATGGAACCGTTTCGTTCACAGCGCATGGGTACATAGTGGCAAGGCCACCATTCAGCAAGCATGGGAGGACATGGTTAAAAAACACATGGCACTGACCGATTGCCCAGAATCTCATGATTTAAATTACAGGCAGGCTGTGTTGTTTTTTCATGGACAAAGAGAAAATCATCGCGGATTGTTACAATTTAATACTCTGCAACCCGTGACCGTGATCAATAAATCCACTGTGTTATGGCCAGACCAATGTCTGCAAACCCAGTTCAAATATCTACCGCATCGACAACATCTGTTGGCACCCATGGGCCATCCAAACATCCAGGGTCATGAATGGATAGCATCAAGGTTGATTCCTGAAATAGATCGTGTTACAATGATTGAGTGATTGACATACTCCCTTATCTTCCAACCAAACGCAAGAGTACCGCGTCGGGATGGATATCATTCAATGCACCTTGTTGTGTTCACAACGGCGAATCTTCGGACCGCCGGCAACGTGGTGGGATCAAAGTCAATGATCAGGGCTGGAGTTTCCACTGTTTCAACTGTGGATTCACGGCCAGTTTTATCCAGGGCCGCAACTTGTCTTTCAAGGCCCGCAGATTTTTGCAATGGCTGAATGTACCCAAGGAAGAGATCGAGCGTGTCAATCTTGAAAGCCTGCGACATCGCAGTGTGCAAGGTATCCTGGACGATCGGCAGAGGACTGCCAATACGGTACAAGGCATTGAATTTGAAGACCGAGAACTGCCCGATACCTTTGCACTGATAGATCAGCACATGCCAGTGCATTGGCAATACCTCAGAGATCGCTGTGTGCCGGAGAACTACCCCACGGGCATGATACATGGTCAGCCCGATGACAAGTTCAGCCGTCGGCAGGGTGTGATCATACCATTTACCTATGACGGGCGCATAGTAGGACATACCCAGAGATTCTTTGATGATCATAATCCACGATATATCCATGACATGCAACCAGGCTATGTGTTTGGTACAGATCTACAAGGCCCCAATTGGAAACATGCGATCGTTGTCGAGGGCGTGTTTGACGCACTCAGCATCGCAGGGTTGGCTGTGTTGCATGCTGAAATCAACGATGCACAGGCCAGATTGATACGCAGCTTGGATCGCGAAGTCACTGTGGTTCCAGATCAGGACGAAGCCGGCATGAAACTGGTTGATCGTGCCGTAGAACTGGGCTGGGCAGTGAGCATGCCTGAGTGGCCATCGAACATCAAAGATGTCAATGATGCAGTAAAGTGCTTTGGCCAATTGGTGACCTTGATACATATATTCCAAGCCAGAGAAACCAGTAAAATCAAGATAGAACTAAGGAAGAAGCAACTTGTTAAAAGACTACGGAATTGATGTCCAACGACTGTTCCTGGAGATGATGTTGCAGGATGCACAGAGTTACATCCGTGTGCAGAACATCTACAATCCAGAAAACTTTGATCGCAGCCTGCGTCCAGCAGCCGAGTTCATAAAAGAACACTGCGACAAGCACAAGACCATGCCGGACCGTGCGCAGGTGTCGGCTACCACATCCACTCGTCTGGAACACATCCCTGATCTCACTGAAGGACACTTTGACTGGTTCTTGGAAGAGTTTGAAGGATTCACACGCAGGCAAGAACTGGAACGTGCGATCTTGAAATCAGCGGACTTGCTGGAAAAAGGCAACTTTGATCCTGTGGAAAAACTGATCAAGGATGCAGTGCAGATATCCTTGACCAAGGACATGGGCACAGATTACTTTGATGATCCGCGTGCGAGATTGATGGCCTTGAAAAACAACAACGGCCAGAACAGCACAGGTTGGCCTGCCTTGGACAAGCTGTTGTATGGCGGATTCAATCGCGGCGAACTGCAGATCTTTGCGGGTGGATCGGGCTCGGGCAAGAGCCTGTTCATGCAGAACTTGGCAGTGAATTGGGTAGAGGCCGGACTTTCTGGAGTGTACATCACTTTGGAACTTTCCGAAGGTCTGTGTGCCATGCGTATCGATGGCATGCTCACCAACACAGCACAAAAAGAGATCTTCCGAGACCTTGACACCGTAGAGATGAAGATCAAGATGATGGGCAAGAAGTCGGGCAAGATGCGTATCAAATACATGCCTGCACAGAGCACAGTGAACGACATCCGGGCGTATCTCAAAGAACTGCAGATACAGACCGGATTGAAGGCAGATTTCCTGTGTGTGGATTATTTGGATCTACTCATGCCAGTGAGTGCCAAGGTATCACCCAATGACCTGTTTGTCAAAGACAAATATGTGTCGGAAGAACTGCGCAACCTGGCCAAAGAACTCAACATCTTATTTGTCACAGCAAGCCAGTTGAATCGTGCGGCAGTGGAAGAAATTGAGTTTGACCATAGCCATATCTCAGGTGGTATTTCTAAGATCAATACTGCGGACAACGTATTTGGTATCTTTACATCGAGAGCCATGCGTGAGCGTGGTCGCTATCAATTACAGTTGATGAAGACTCGTAGTTCCTCGGGTGTAGGACAGAAAGTGGAGCTGGAATTTGATATCGAAAGCCTGCGCATCCGAGATCTTGCGCAGGATGAAGGTTATCAAGAGTTCAAAAAACGTGCGCCATCGATCTATGAGTCGATCAAGGCCAAAAGTACCTTGACAGACGACGAACCCAATGCCACTGTTGCTGACGAGCCAGGAAAAATCACGGCAGAAGTACAGTCATCAAAACTTAAAAGCCTATTGAATCAAATCAAAAGTGTTTGAAGTCAAAGTCATAGTGTTTACCGGCCGATAGTTTTGAATCTATGTCCGTGATCCAATCAATTGTGATTGGAGACACAGGATATTCTGGTAAATGTTCATTGACCCAGGCAAGGTGTTGCAATGGACTTGGATGCATATCAACTGTGTTCCAAAGATTTGAAGATATCGTTCTGTCTTGCTTAATCATGTCACAAAAGTCATATAGTTCTTGTTTCACAAATGCATCAAGAGGCATGTTGCGATACTGTCCATCTAGAATTTGATCCAACGGGGGCCAACTTGCACCTGCCATCCTATCGTAAAGTTGCCGCGCAGATTTTAAACTCTGTGGATGTAAACGATATGGTTTTTGATTGGGCGTCATGGGTGCATATTTGATACGGTCTAAGATTGGACCATAGAGTTTGTATGGCTCAGTATCGCCATCAAATTCCTGCCAATGCAACATTTTATAGTTGATCTTGAGGTAATCTAGCATGTACTGTACAGATGCCATCCACGCAAATGACAACCATTGATAACCGACAGGACATGACAACGGTATATCTTTGCGAGATAGATCAAAATATTGATTCACAAAGTGAGACCATTCATTGATCTGATAGTAATCAATTCTAGCCAAACCCGACCAAAGTATGATCACGGTATCATCGGGCCGGAATTTATGAGTCAGATGGCATCGATTTATCGCGTTGAGAATATAATTATTGCCGGCTCCGGGACGACCCCAATTGTAAAATTCAGTGAAACTCCTGCCTATGATATCTGCCCAGGTAGGATAGTGATAAGAGGTGTGGCTGCAACCAAATGTGAATAGTCTCATTGATTTAGATACTCGTCAATTTTTATGCTTTTGACATTGGATTTTTGACACATCAAAAACTGGCTACCGTCTCTGTTTTGACGTTCGCCTTGTCCTACTATCACAGAGCCTGAATCATACTTAATGGGCCGATCCACGATAAGGTCCACATACTCTCCTTCGCCTACTCCCAGGGTGATGAAGTGAATATATTTTTGTCGATCTCTGCGGAATACCCGGCTGTTGGCCACGATACCAGCAAACTCAAACTTATCCAAGTAGAGATTCCTTACTCCCATTCGCGGCAAGAAGCCCGGAGAATTCCAGCAGCCATGCTCCACAAATGACTCCACAGGATCTTCAGTGATCCAGTTGTCAAATCCAAGATCGCGCAGGTCCCAGCCTGCTCGCTTGGCTTCGTTGCGATAGACCCAACGAGCATAACTTCCTTGGCAATGCTTGAGTGCGGCACGCCAGAACTCTCTGGGGTTGTGTGCTTTCTGCCAGGCCAGGGCCCAGATCAAGCGGCCAAGGTTCACAGCATGTGCGCGGCACAGGCCAAAACCTGATAAACTCTGCATCTCTTGATAGATGGCGTGTCGATCAGGGTGGTCACCCAGCCGAGCCATGAACTCCATGACCTTTTCTTCGTTGCGCTTGGCAAAGGCCCGGCGATACATGTCGGCTTCGTAGGCATTTACAGAGATCAGTTTCATGATCTTTTCTATGGCATCGTCTTCGCATACTATGGCCGACTCTTGCACAGTTTTTTTGGTCCAGTCATGGAAGAACGAAGCCTTTTTACGACCTTCCACGGCCACGGGTCGTACCAAGGCCGTGGCAAACACACAGTCTTCTACAGACGTGGGCTTGATGGCTCGGAACAGTCGGCGCATGGCCGGGGATTCTCCCTGTGTCACTCCCAAGACATCCCCGCGCTGTAGCAGATCCGCTGTGAGATCATCTTCCTTGGGATATTCGTGTATCCGGCGGGCGGCATCAATCTCCATGAGTTGGCTGAGCCCACGATTGGCCAGGATGTCTACTTTGAGGTGCTCGAGATCCTCTACTTCGTTTTTGTCCAGCAAGATGAGATTGTCATCGCGGAACAGGCTCTGCGGTAACTTGCGATCAAACACTATGACTCCACCGCAGTGCTTGCTCAGGCAACGTTTCTTGCCCATGAGTTTTTTCTCTATGCGGCGTGCTTCTTCCACATCCACGCCCAGTTTGGCATAGTCTATTTCCTTGGGCAAGCGTCCTCGAGCGCCCAGGCGCTTGGCTGCTTCGCGCCGGGCCGATTTTTCTTTGTACATCACATAGTTGCTGATGCGAGCAGTCTTGCCGGGCCAGGCATCAAAGATCCTTTGCATGGCCAACTCTTGTTGGTGGTGTGGCACATCGATGTCCACATCAGGCAGATCGTCTCGGAAGGGATTGAGGAATCGGGCCAGGGGTATGCGCCATTCTATGGGATCCACATCTGTTATGCCCATGAGATAGCACACCAGGCTGGATCCTGCGGATCCGCGTGTCATGTGTGGTATGTCTTTATTGAGATCTAGGACCCTGCGTATCTTGAGGAAATAATCCGTGAATCTCTGGTTGATGATTATGCCAAATTCTTCTGCTAATCTTTCTTGGTAGTCCAGTGTGTCCGGACAGGACCTGCGGAATTCTGCTAACAATTCCTCGATCTGCTGTAATTCTGTCGCCATAATGTATGCCTTTAAATATGCCTGTGTGATATTTACGGTAGTTGGAATCGGTCACCACAATAAATAATAAAAAGGTCCAGGCAACATGCAGAAAAAAACCCGTAGCATATTAGAAGAATTGGATTCCATTTACCAGGAACGGCATGCTGAAAAGGATCGTCGCTACATCATCGAGAGCCGGGCCAACAATGTTATCGCTTCTGCTGTGCGTCTTGTGGAGCAGATCGAAGAGAGCTATCCCCCGGATCAAGCAGAAAACCTGGTACGCAAATTGTTGAATGCTATACGTTCCAAAGACGCAGGAAAATTTACACGATCAGTGAGACGCACAGATGCAGATTAACGAAGGCGGCAACGTATTCAAGGACGATCAAGGGCAGCCGCTTACACGCCGGATCCTACAGCCAGAAATAGGTCCCACAGTAGACTGGTTAGAACAGGTCACGGGCCTGGATTTCAGCACGGAAAAAGATCCCATCGACCAATTGCCCTCGCGTTGGTTAGGTAGCACAGGACGCAAAGAAAGCAGTGGCGACCTTGACCTGCAGATTGATGCCAATGAAATCAGCAAGGCCGAGTTAGAAGGTAGGCTGGCTGACTGGGCCACAAAAAACAAAGTTGACCCCCGGAAATACATCCGTAAATCCGGCAGCGCGGTGCATTTTTTCACGGCTATCAGCGGCAATCCCAGCAACGGTTTCGTGCAGACCGATTTTATGTTTGCCAACAAGCCTCGCTGGAACCAGTTCATCCTGCGCAGTGATCCCAAAAGCCAGTACAAAGGCGCCCTGCGCAACATCATGATAAACTCCATGGCCAAAAGCCTGGGCTACAAACTCAATCAAAACGACGGCATCGCACAGAGATCCGACAATGAAATAGTGACTGATGATCCTGATGTTGTGGCCAAGATGTTGCTAAACCCTACAGCCTCTGCCAAGGATTTATATTCGGTAGAAAGCATACTAAAATCTCTCAAGATGGATCCCAAGCGCGAAGAAAAAATAGCAGATTTCCGGGCCCATATGCAAAGAGAAGGTCTGCCCTTTGATGAAACCTTGGAGGAAAGCGAAGTCAATTTCTTGGCTCGTTTGAGAGACCGCATAGTGAATCAAGGCATGATTGCCATATTTGAAGGTGTGCGCATAGAACATCCTGAGGACATGGTCTTGGACGGCGGCAGCCGGGGATTAAAGGCCGCGTTACAAGGCATCATGTCTGCAGCCAAACAGCCCGGTGATACCACGGTCAAGTGGGATGGTCGCCCAGCCATAATATTTGGTCGCAAGCCCACGGGTGAATTCGTTCTCACAGACAAATCCGGCTTCCTGGCCAAGGGCTATGATGGCTTGGCCACCAGTCCTGAACAGATTGAGCGCATCATGGCCGCTCGTGGCGGTGAGCGCGGCGAACTGGTGGATCTGTATCGTAGATTGTTTCCTTTGTTGCGTCGTGCAGTGCCACAGGATTTCCGTGGCTATGTGCAAGGTGATTTGTTGTATGCATCACAGCCTGAGATAAAGAATGATGCCTATGAGTTCCAACCCAACACCGTGAAATATCGTGTGCCAGTAGATTCGGCCCTGGGGCAAAAAATTGGCAACAGTGAAGTGGGCATAGTGGTTCATACCCAGTTGGCTGCTCCTGGTGCTCCAGCCACACCCATCAAGGCCACACAGTTGGCTGACGTGCCGGGACTGTTGATCCTGGATCCCAGCCTTAAAGAAACCGGGCAGATACGTCTCAATGATCGCACAATCAAAGACGTGCAACGCATAATTTCGAGCTACGGTGCTGCCATAGACCAACTGTTCAATCCGGCCGAACTACGGGCTCGCAAGATCACAGACCTGCCTGCGCTGATAAAACAATACATCAACAGCCGCGTGCGTTCAGGATCCTATGACAATCTCATCCAGGGGTTTGGCGAGTGGGTCAAACGCCAGGCTCCGGCCAAGGCCCCACGCATATTCCAATGGGCCACAGAAAACAAACAGGCCATGGCTGCTGTGTTCCAGGCATTCTTGGATATCAGCAGCCTCAAAAACGAACTGGTACGTCAGTTAGATGCCCAAGGACAAGACGTGCAGGCCTCGGTGAACGACGAGCCTGGGCATGAAGGCTATGTCGGACAGGGCATGAAGTTCGTGGATCGCATGCGATTTTCAGCAGCTAACTTCGCTAAAAACAATCCAGAATTAGCATAGCAGATACCATTTTTATCCAATCTGGTAAATAAAAGTAGGCCCGCCAAAGGCCAAACATTAGGAGAAATATCATGGCAACAGTAACACGCACATCTGGTGATTTTAAGCCAGTAATGAACCAGGACACACCGTCCTATACCTTTACAGCGATCAATGCTGTTACATCCGGTGCTTCAGTCAACGTACAAGGTCCTAAACTGGACTTCGGTACAGTGACATTCACTGGTATCGCTACACCTGCCAACGCTGACATCCTGACAGCAATGGAAACCATCCAGCAAAAAGCCACAGTGGCTATCTATGAGTTCACCGAAGTTGGTGGCAACACAGACACGCTGGGCTTGGCGATCTACCCCACTGGCGCTTGGGATTTTACCAACGGTGGCGATCTTGACGTAGCATTGACAGCAGCTCTTGGTTACGCAGTGACCACAGCCGCAACAGCAACATTCACAAACTAATCCATTAGCATGTGAACACAAACCCCGGAACTTCTCCGGGGTTTTTGTTTGGCCGTAAATATCACCATGCAACCCATAGCATTGTGGCCCGTGATGTTCTACGATTTCCAATGGTCTGATCATGACCATTGGGTCCAAGATCTCACCAAACTCTGTTATGAATTAGAGGCCAAAAAACACGTCAGCGGCATAGCAACGCAGGCCAAACGCGGTCTCTACGAAAGCGGATTTGATTTTGTGCAGGATGACTCGCCCGCGGTTCAGGCCTTTGCTACCTGGGTTCGGCAGTGTTTTTCTCAAGCCATCACGCATGCCAATCAAGCATTTTGGCCCACGGGTTTGAATTTGGATGTTGACATACACGAATCCTGGTGCCATATCACCCGAGACGGTGGTTACCATGACTTACATGCCCATCCAGACAGTTCGTGGTCTGCTATCTATTATCTTGACATTGGCGACATGAAGGCTGGGGATAAAAATGGGGTCAATAGATTCTACAACCCTAATCATTGCATGTATGTAGATCCCGGCACGGCCTGGATGCAGAACAGCACCAGCACTGATTTCATCGCAGAACCCGGCATGATGGTGATATTCCCCAGCTGGGTACCACATTCAGCACTGACTTATCGTGGCACACAAGATCGCTTGGTCATTGCACTGAACTGCAAAGTCAGAGAGGTCTGACATGCGAGTAAGATGCAGTACCACTTTTGATATCACCAAGACTGGTGTGCGGCATAACATGAACCGCACCAAGTTTCCTTTCTTAGACCAAGCCGGTGCTATGATCCGCGATGAAGCGCAATGGACTCGGAGCCGCAATCAACAACGGAACTGGGAGACCTTGATGCAGATCATCAGTCTGCGAACATTGCCGGAAAACATTTCAACCCCACAGCGCGATCAGGATTCTTGGTCATTTGAGTTCGACGTGCCCACACCAGGCAGCGTGGCCAACATCGCAGGTCCTCTGGGACAGTTGGCCGAAGATTGCCAGGATGTTCCCATGATAGTAGGCCTGGATGAAACTGCTGGATCATCCCCATGCCTTGCCCCAGGGAGCAATGTATTTTTTACCGTGGTTGATCCATAAATATACCATGTCCGAAACTACCGAAATCGAAAAAAAGAGCCTGGAAGCACACGTAGAATTGTGTGCAGAACGCTATCGTTTCTTGGAAAACAAACTGGAGACTGTGGAAGGAAAAATACAGGATCTAAACAACGTGATACGAGAGGTCCATGACATGGTACAGGCCATGGCGGAAAAACGCACCGATCAGATCATAGCCTGGGGCATGGGATTCATCACTGTGCTGGTAGGCACACTTGGTTACCTTTTGGCTATATACGTAATCAAATGAACGAACAGATCTTAGACCGCCTGAAAGACATGGTGGCCATGGACATTGAACAATTGGCTAAAAATGCCATTTTGCCCGATGGTCCGGGTTACAACGTTTTTGAAATATACAGCATCCAGCCTACACAAGGACTTTGGAATGTGAGCCGACGAGGCATTGAAATATCTGTGATGACTTCGCTGAAATCTGCTTTGAGTTGGTGCATTGCCGACAAATATCACCAGACACGTTTGAGCACTGACATTATCGCGCTAGATCAACAATGCCGTTTGACCCAGAGCGACATTTTCGTGAGATCTTCATTGCAAAAGAAAATACGAGATCGCGATCACAAAGAAGCAGTGAACATGAAAATTTATACCCGCCAACTCCGCTTGAAGTCGCTGTCCAAGCGGCTGGAAATTTGCGTAAATCAGGCTAAATATCTACAAATACGAGGATTCAACAATGAAACTGCAAGATCTGGACGCACGTCGTCCAACAGACCATATCGCTAAAACCCTGCGCAGCCACATGGGCGACCGCATGGACTTCAATCGTTTGAGCACGGAACAAGCACAAGCATTGTTGAATCGTACCACAGGATTGTTACGCGAGTGGCGTGGCAGCGTGAGCCGTCATTTTGCTGAACGCAATCCTGATTATCTGCGCTTGATCATGGTAGAACAGGCATTGAAAAACGTTATCGAACAAGCACCTGCATCTGCAGCTGGCATAGGCGATGTGGCCAAACAGGCTGCCTTGCAGACAGCCCAAGTGGCCCAGAAAAAGCGCGAAATCCAGGATCAGATCAAAGAAAAACAGCGCGAGATCTCCGAACTCCAGCGTGCCATGAACAATCCTACCATGATGGCAGAGAACAATAAAAAGCGTAGTCGCCGTCTCCGTGAAGCCAGCGAACTACAACAAGCACAGGTAGTGTTGGCCAGCCAAGACATGATCGATCGAGTGCAGGGCATGATGGAGGACATTTCTGAGATGCAGTTCAAGGATCTCCCTGCTTTGACAGATTCTATAAAAAATGACATGGGCGTGGAACAAGCATCGCAGTTCCAAAGCCAGGCAGCGGCGGCACTGACTAACTTGCTGGCAGCTGTGCAAGCAGGCAAGACCGAACTGGAATCAGCACAAGGTGTGCTCACAGGCCAGGCTCCGCAGGTACCCGGCGCAGATCAAAGCATGGCACCAGCACAGCCCGCCGCTGAGCCAGCAGGCGGAGAAGTAGATGCTGATCTGTCCTTGGATGCTAACTTGCCCGCTGAAGAGCCCGAAGAAGAAACACCAGCGACCAGTCTGGGCCGTGAACGCAGATGATCATCCGAGAAGTAGCTGCAAATCCCGATGAAGAGAAACTGGCTGCCATCAGCCAGTTTTTGCTTGGCCGCATTCAAGATACTGATAGTCAGAAAAAAATAATCAGCTATCGCACCTTTGCCAATTTGGCACAGGGCCAGAGGATCAGCCTTACGCCCGGCTTGCTCAAGCAGATGAGCCAACGACCACCACTCAATGCTTTTATCAACGATGTCGAAGGCGATGATCCTGACACTGCCACTGTGGTGTTCCAGGGCGCAGAACAGACCCCTCCCGAAATGTCCGTTGACCAAGCACGCCAAACCGTGGACAGCATGGCCAAACGAGCAACCAAACGAGCCATTTAGATTGACCTTGATCCTGGCATAGTCTATACTTGACACATGCAGATCGAAATAAAACATCACCAACTGCCCAATCTTGGCTTCATAATGTTCGACATCCCTCCGGTGGCTCTGTCCTATCTTGACAAGGTGTGCGCAGACATCCAAGCCAACCCTGATCAATACAAACCCTGGAACGATCATCTCGTGGGGCATATTCAAGATCAATACAGTTTTGATCCATCACCCGAGTTCCGTGAATTCATTCAGCAAGTGGCTGCTCAATATACTTCGGCCAGCACCGTGACACGGCCAAAACCCTTTGAGTTAGACAGCGTTTGGGCCAACTTCCAAAAGCGGCATGAATACAATCCATCTCATGATCATGATGGTGATCTCAGTTTCGTGATCTGGGTGCAGATACCCTACGATCTCAAAGAAGAATTGGCGGTGTATCCAGATGCTCGCGGACAGAGGCACAGTTGTTTCGAATTCAAATACACCACGATCTTGGGCAAGGTCTGTACCTATACCTTGCCAGTAGATCAAGACTGGCGTGGCAAGATGATCATGTTTCCTGGCAAACTGGTACATCAGGTAAATCCTTTTACCACAACGGATGGCATCAGGATATCAGTCAGTGGCAATCTAATATAAGTACAACAGTAGGAGGTACCCAACATGGCTTATAGTGAAAAAGTATTAGATCACTACGAGCATCCCCGCAACGTAGGATCATTTGACAAGGCAGACACGCAAGTGGGCACCGGCATGGTCGGTGCTCCTGCCTGCGGTGATGTGATGAAATTGCAAATAAAGGTAGATGATGATACAGGTATTATTACAGACGCTCGCTTTAAAACGTATGGCTGCGGCTCGGCGATCGCAAGCTCAAGCCTTGTCACCGAATGGGTCAAAGGAAAAACCCTCGACCAAGCCGCAACAATCCGAAACACTCAAATCGCCCAAGAGTTAGCACTTCCACCGGTCAAGATACACTGTTCGATCTTGGCCGAAGATGCTATTAAAGCCGCCATAGAAGATTATCGTAAAAAACATGCTGTCACTGACTGATGAAGCAGCCTGCCGGGTCAAAGACAACATCGCACGTCGTGGTCGCGGTATAGGCATAAAGATTGGTGTGCGCACCACAGGGTGTTCGGGATTGGCTTACACCTTGGAATATGTAGATACCGAGCAAGGTAGGGAACACTGTATGGCACACTATGACGTCAACGGTGTACGTGTGTACATAGATCCTAAACATCGCCCTTACCTCGAAGGCATGACCATGGCCTGGGTCAAGAAAGGACTCAACGAAGGATTTGATTTCATCAACCCCAATGAACGCGACCGTTGTGGTTGCGGAGAAAGTTTTAGAATTTGATCAATCACCGATTTGATTACCAGCCGTTGCATCGCGCAACCGAAGATGGTCGCCGACTCTATGCCACACCTGATGGCCAAAGATTGCCCAGTGTTACAACGATCTTAGATCGTACCAAGCCCGAAGAAAGCCGTAGAGCCTTGAACGAGTGGAAAAAACGTGTGGGCACCGAGCGTGCCCAGGCCATTACCACAGAAGCAGCCAATCGCGGCACCAGGATGCACACCTACCTGGAGCACTATGTCAAGACCGGCGAGATAAAGCCAGCTGGTACCAATCCCTATGCCTGGGCCAGCCATGCCATGGCCATGACCGTGATCGATCAAGGACTTAAAAATGTTGAAGAATTCTGGGGTGTGGAAGTGCCTTTGTATTTTCCTGGCCTGTATGCTGGAACCACAGATGGCTGTGGCATACACCTGGGTGAAGAATCCATCTTGGACTACAAGCAGACCAACAAACCCAAACGCGAAGAGTGGATCGACGATTACAAACTACAGCTGGTGGCCTATGCCCTGGCGCATAACGAAGTGCATGGAACAAAAATACGCAAAGGTGTGATCTTGATGTGTGTCAAACCCGAAGTGGATGCGCAGTTCAACATCGTCAAGCCTCCGGAATATCAAGAATTCATGCTCCGTCCTGATGAATTTGATCATTGGGAGCAAGAATGGTGGAAACGACTTGAGTTATACTACCTGTCGTCTTGACCCCGAGTTGCACCTCGCTGCCTGGCAAGTGATAGATCAGAAGCCTGGCTGGCGCTACATTGCCATGCACGGTGATCATCACTGGCACTGGAATTGGCCAGTTACCACGCTGACCAACACCGCTGGAAATCTTGCATCCATCTGGCTGCCGAACGTGCCGGACCCGATCAAGTGCCTGGTTCAGCACATGATACAGAACCATAGCGACTTGCGAGCGAACCGTGTGGTAATCAACGGACAGACCCGGGGCATGCACAGCGCACGGCACAGAGACAGCATCCGGCCTGGAGCCCGCACTCTGCTGGCCTATCTTAATCCTGTGTGGCAAGAGATCTGGTGCGGTCACACTGTGTTTTTCCAAGGAGACCAAGAAATCTGCAGGGTGTTGCCCGAACCGGGCTTGATGCTGGATTATGACAGCACACAGTACCATCAAGGACTGGGTCCTGAGGTAGATAATGTGCTTAGAGTGACCCTGAGCGTGCAGATGGTTCCGCTAAATACACGAACTTAACGGATCCAACCATGGCAATTGTACAAGTATCGCGTATTACCAACCGCAAAGGGCTCTACGAAAATCTACCGCAGTTAGCCGGTGCAGAATTCGGCTGGTGCGTGGACCAGCGCAGGCTGTTCATTGGCAACGGAACCTTGCAAGAAGGTGCCCCTGTGATCGGCAACACAGAGATCCTGACAGAATTCAGCGATCTCCTGGCCCTGAGCCCTTACACTTATAAAGATTTGGCAGTGGGCTATGCGGCCCAGACCGGTCCTGATGCATCAGATCCTGTGATCCGTACAGTGCAGGAAAAACTGGATGATTTTGCCGACGTGAGAGATTTTGGTGCAGTGGGCGATGGTGTAGCAGATGATACATCCGCGGTACAACGTGCGTTGACACAGCTCTATTGCCGAGATACCAACACCCAGGTCAGACGTACCTTGTATTTTCCAGCGGGCACCTATCGTGTAACACAGAGCATAGTGATTCCTACCTATGCCAAGTTGGTAGGTGAGGGCGCCGACTGTTCCATCATCTATCTTGACGAGGCAGTGGACATTTCCACGCTGACAGAATACGTGGCCAGATTTGGCGACAATGTGATTGGACCCGACGGCCTGCCACAGACTGGACCCAATATAGGCAACAACGGTGGCACGCCCCCACGCAACATTGAAATTTCTTCCATGACCTTCCAGACCGGGCCGGTCACTGATGTGTTCTTGATTGAGGACGCTACCCAGTGTTATTTTGACAGCGTAAACTTCCTTGGTCCCCTGACTACTGCCGTGATCACGGCCAATGGTGCCACGGACAACGTCGCTGGTGTGAGATTCAACAGCACTACTACGGAGATCTGCAATCAGATCACCTTTGACAAGTGTCGTTTTGCTGGACTAACTTATGGTCTCAACACTGATGAGCAAATACAAAGCGTGACCATAAGCAACGGCAAATTCGCCACGCTGTATCAGGGTGTGGTCATGGGCGATGGTGCTGTGGTCAACGGTGGGCCAACCGGCGTGCGTGTAGTACAGAACATGTTTGATACGGTGTATGGCGAAGGCATCATTTTTGATGACGTATCTCTGTGCGCATCTGCCTATAATGCGTTCTATAACGTGGGCAACGAATTCCAAGGCGCGGGCAATCCGGCCACACCGGTAATCCTGTTTGGCAATGACGACAATGTCAGCATCAGTGATCTGTTTGAGCGTGACGACACTGACAGCAACTCATTCCCACGTGTGGAGATCATAGGTGGCGAAGTCACTACCGGCACTCAGCTACAGGTAGGCAGATATGCCCGTAACAATGGTCGTACCTTTGTCATGGATGACAATCAATCCAGTCCGGCCACTGTGTTCACCTGGAATCTTACACAGAGCAAGAGTTTCAGCATGAACTACAGCATAGAACGTGGCAGCCTGCTACGGCATGGTGTGTTCACAGTGGTAGCCTACAGTTTTGACGACAGTGTAGGTACCTTGAGTTATTCAGACGACTATAACGAAAACATCGATACCGGTGTGACTTTGTACGCTGAACAGAGTGGTGCTAACATTTTGATCAAGTATACCACTACCAACACCGGTGACAGCACCGGGGGAACCCTGACCTACTCAATAAGCCATCTCGCTTGATGTGGTCACCCGATTTCCAAAATAGACTAAGAGATTGGTCGGATCTGCGCCGACGATGCCAAGGCCTTGACCTTGAATCCGCATTGTTAGAAATCAATCAATGGTGGAGCCAAACCCCATGGCGTCCTTACTATCTGCACTGGGATGATCATCAATCCTGGCCAGACCCCTGGAGCCTTTTGGCTGACAATGTGTTCTGTGATGTTGCAAGAGCCCTGGGTATATTGTATACTATTGAATTGTTGGATAGATCTGACGTAACGGATCTTGAGTTGGCACAGTGTTTTGCAGGCAATTTAGTCCTGGTCAACAAAGGAAAATATATATTGAATTGGAACACGGGCCAGGTCTTAAATATCTCATCAAATATTCCAACTATCACGAGAACGCTGGATCGTGATAAATTATCCAGTTTAATAGGTTAAAACAATGCAAATACAAGTACAAAAAAGAAACGGTCAGCGAGAGTCATTAGATTTAGAAAAATTACACAAAGTAGTATTCTGGGCCACACAAGGTATCACTGGCGTTTCGGCCAGCGAAGTAGAAATCAAAAGCCATATACAATTTTACAACGGAATCAAGACCACGGACATCCAAGAGACCTTGATCAAATCCGCGGCAGATCTCATCAGCGAAGATACCCCCAACTATCAGTACGTGGCTGGTCGCTTGATCTGCTATCACATACGCAAACAGGTCTATGAACAGTTCCAGCCTTGCCATATTCACGAATTGGTTACCAAGAACGTTCAGGCTGGTTTTTATGATCAGGAATTGCTGGAAAGTTATAGTATAGAAGAATGGGACAAGATCAACTCATTCGTCAAACACGAGCGCGACGAAGAACTGACCTATGCGGCCATGGAGCAGTTCCGTGGCAAGTACCTGGTACAGAATCGCGTGACCAAAGATATCTATGAAACACCGCAGATTGCCTATGCACTGATCGCTGCCACTTTATTCAGCCGTTATCCCCGAGAAAGCCGCATGATGTGGGTCAAGGATTATTATGATGCCATATCTACACACCAAATATCACTGCCCACCCCGGTCATGGCCGGCGTGCGTACACCCATGAGACAGTTCAGTTCATGTGTGCTGATCGAAACTGACGATAGTCTTGACTCAATCAATGCCACAGCAAGTAGCATAGTAAAATACGTGAGCCAAAAGGCAGGCATAGGAATAGGCGCAGGCCGGATACGTGCTCTTGGCAGTCCCATCCGCAACGGCGATGCTTATCACACCGGTGTCATACCATTTTACAAACTTTTCCAGGCGGCCACCCGCTCGTGTAGCCAAGGCGGTGTACGCAATGGTGCCGCCACTCTTTATTATCCTATCTGGCACCTTGAAGTAGAAGATCTCTTGGTGCTGAAAAACAACAAAGGCACTGACGACAACCGTGTGCGCCATATGGACTATGGTGTACAGTTCAACAAAGTCATGTATGAGCGTCTGCTCAACAACGGTGACATCACCCTGTTCTCTCCGCACGATGTGCCAGAGATGCGCGATGCATTCTATCAAGATGTGGATCGTTTCCGTGAATTGTATGAGCGTGCCGAGCGCAACACCAAACTACGTAAAAAGACCATCAAGGCAGTGGAACTGTTCAGTCGTTTCATGCAGGAGCGCAAAGATACTGGCCGCATCTATCTCATGAACGTGGATCATGCCAATAATCATGGTGCCTTCCGCCCTGAGGTGGCACCCATACGGCAAAGCAATCTCTGCTGTGAAATAAATCTACCCACTCGTCCGCTCACAGACATCAATGATCCTAATGGAGAGATTGCACTGTGTACTCTGAGCGCCATCAACTGGGGAGTGTTCCGTGACCCTGAGGACATGGAACGTGCCTGTACCTTGGCTGTGCGTGGTCTGGATGCGCTATTGAGTTACCAAAACTACCCCATCTTGGCCGCACAGATCGCCACAGAGAATCGACGACCCTTGGGCGTGGGCATCATCAACCTGGCCTATTGGTTGGCCAAGAATGATCTTTCCTATTCTGATCCTCAAGCATTGTCACTGGTCGATCGTTGGGCACAGCATTGGTCCTATTATCTGATCAAGGCCAGTGCGGATCTTGCCAAAGAATTTGGTTCTTGCCCGTTGAGCGACCAGACCCGTTATCATACCGGGGAACTGCCAGTGGATACCTACAAGCGCGAAGTCGACGAACTGGTACCACATCAAGACCTAATGGATTGGGAGTCTCTACGTCAGCAACTGCGCCAGCACGGTATACGCAATAGCACACTTATGGCCCTGATGCCAGCCGAAACATCGGCCCAGATTTCCAACGCCACCAATGGTGTGGAACCACCACGCAGTTATGTTTCAATCAAGCAGAGCAAAGATGGTGTGCTAAAACAGGTTGTACCCGAATTCCGCAGGCTCAAGAACAAATATGAGCTACTGTGGGACCAGCGTTCGCCCGAAGGCTATTTGAAAATCATGGCAGTCCTGCAAAAATACATAGACCAAGGTATCAGTGTCAACACTTCCTATAATCCTCAGCACTATGAAGATGAAAAGATACCCATGAGTGACATGCTCAAACACATGATCATGTTTTACAAGTATGGAGGCAAACAATTGTATTATTTCAACACCTACGATGGATCAGGAGAGATCGACATCGATAGGCTGCAGAACAAATCAATCCTGATAGAATCAGTGGATACATCATTGGCCGACGATGACTGTGAAAGCTGCAAAATATAGAGACCCAGATGACTGTACTGAATTTACGCAACAAAGATCATACCCAGGCCTTGGCCTTCATTGATCCTGCCGGCCCGCTGGGTATGCAGAGATATGATACATTGAAATATCGCCAGTTTGACAAACTCACAGACAAACAGTTGGGTTTTTTCTGGCGCCCTGAAGAAGTAGATGTGCTACGTGATGCCAAGGACTTCAAAGACCTGACCACATGGGAACAGCACATTTTTACAGCCAATCTCAAGCGCCAGATCCTGTTGGATAGTGTACAAGGCCGCAGCCCCAATCTGGCTTTTCTGCCCTTGGTCACACTGCCTGAGTTGGAAACGTGGATTGAGACCTGGGCGTTCAGCGAAACCATACACAGCCGCAGTTACACACACATCATCCGCAACGTGTATTCGGATCCCAGCGAAGTGTTCGATCACATGTTGGAAATCGATGAAATCGTGACCTGTGGCCGCGACATCAGCAAATACTACGACGATCTCATACGTTATAGTTCGTGGTATCAACTGTTAGGAGCAGGCCAACATGAGTGCAACGGAACACGATTCGAGATCACCGAGTACGAACTCAAGAAAAAACTGTGGTTGGCCTTGGCCTCGGTCAATGTTCTCGAGGGCATCAGGTTCTATGTGTCTTTCGCGTGCTCCTGGGCGTTCGCAGAGCTCAAGAAGATGGAGGGTAACGCTAAGATCATTAAGTTTATCGCCCGAGACGAAAACGTCCACTTGGCCAGCACCCAACAACTATTGAAACTGTTGCCGCAGGATGATCCTGATTATGTGCGCATCCGCCAAGAGACCGAAGCAGAGATGACAGCCATGTTTGACGATGCTGTGGCTCAAGAAAAGACCTGGAGCCATTATCTGTTCAAGAATGGCAGCATGATCGGACTCAATGAACAGTTGCTCAATGACTACGTAGAATGGATAGCACACAAGCGCATGACCGCGGTTGGCCTGCCCACACGTTATCGTGGCGGTAGTAATCCCTTGCCCTGGACAGCCAAATGGATTGCCGGCGCCGAAGTGCAGGTAGCGCCACAGGAAACAGAAATCAGTTCCTATGTAGTAGGTGGAACCAAACAAGATGTAGACTCATCGACCCTGGCTGGACTTTCTCTATAATGCTGACCATATATTCTAAAACTGTTTGCCCTTACTGTGTGCAGGCCAAGAACTTCCTCAAAAGCAAAAATATCAAGTTCGTTGAAATCAACATCGAACAGGATGCCGAAGCCAGAGAATTCATCACCCAAAAAGGTCTGCGCACAGTGCCGCAGATCTTCATGGATGGTAAAATATTCGTCGAGGGTGGTTGGACCGGTTTAAGTAAGATGAGCGCGGAAGAAATACTCAATGAAATCGATCTGCGCCACTCACTTAGCGACCAAACACTATGACCCAAAAGATAGAAACCAACACCGTATACACCTTCAAACTGATCACAGGCGAGGAACTCGTGGCCAAAATCATCGAGATCAATCCTGATCACATGATCATAGATCACCCCATAAGCACAGTGCTCAGCCCGCAAGGGTTGCAAATGATGCCTGCGCTGTTTAGCTCAAATCAGGACAAAACTGTGAGGCTAAATAATTCAAGTTGGGCCATGATCGCAGAAACTCGCGATGACGTGCGCGACAGTTGGATCCAAGCCACCACGGGCATAGCGCCTGTGCGCAAACAGATCATCACTGGTTAGCATGCCGCACAGGTTCGTGATCATGATCTCGGGCCAGATACATGAGTACACCAAGTATGAAGACATACCTGAGGTGTTCGATCATGTCATAGAGTTCTGCCCCGAAATTCCTCCGGAGCCCCATACAGAAGAACAGCATCACGAAATAGATTCGTGGTTGCCCAAGTTTGACAGATTGATGGAGATAGAACATGCCCGCAGCGGCCAGAAGAGGTGATGCCGGAGTACCACATTGCAGTGGTTATGTCATTGCATCGGCAAGCAACAATGTAGTGATCAACGGTCGAGGAGCAGCTCGGCGCGGTGATTTTTCTTCGCCGCATCTCAGACCCGCTGGTAAAAGATGCGGCGGCCATACTGCCCCCATCATAGGTGGCAGCGCCACGGTAAACATCAATGGTCGTGCGGCAGCCAGGGTAGGCGACGGATTGGCCGCTTGCACACGGGTAGCCACTGGCAGTAACAATGTGATCATAGGTTAGCATGAGTTGCGGTGGTCCACTCAGTTCGGTAATGATGATAGCTGGTGCGGGCATGATCCCGGGTGCCAGCGCATTGTCGGGTATCGGTAGCAGCCTCGGTGTATCATCAGCCCTGACCGGCGCCTTGGGCAGCTTCAATGGTCTGGGCATTACTTCACAGTTCAGCGACATTGTTAGCAGTGCTACAGGAGTGCTGTCGGGTGGTACCTTAGACAGTCTCAGGACTCTGGGTGCCGATATCTTTCCTGCTTTAACCAATGCCATCCCTGGAGATTTTGCCAGTGCCCTTGGGAGTATTGCACCAGGCGGAGTGTTTGATGGCGGATTTACCGGCCTGGTCGGTAGCATGGCTACCAATCTCATGGGCGCCGGAGACATCACCAAGTTTGCTCAGATTTTCAATGGTGCCGACGGTTTCCTGAGCCAGGCCAATCAATTTATCAACAGCGGTGCCAACATCGGAGACATTGCCAAGACCTTTGGTCCATTGACCGGGGGGATGGACAATCTCATTACCGGCAGTTTCAGCCAGGTCTCACAGGCTTTTGGAGCCTTTGGTGGAGACCTGTCGAATCTCGGCAATCTCATTGACATGAAAAATCTTGAGAATCTGGGCAATCCAGCGGCCCTGGTCAAACAACTCACAGATGTAGGCGGTCTCATACCATCGGTGGAAAATGTGCTGAGAGAATCAGGACTTAGTTCTGGCAACCTCGGAAGTTTGATCAGCGGAAATTTTGCAGGCTTGGCCGACAACGCAAATGCACTGCTCTATGACGGCATGACCAAGATCACTGGTAGGGATCTGCAACAGGTCACAGGCCTGTTGGGTGTGACCACCCCTGGCATCAACAGCATGGCTGATCTGCTGAATCCAACCAAGATACTACCCAATAGCTTTGCCACGCTGACCATGCCCACACCCGACGGACTACGAGGAATCTATGCCACCACTGGGGGAGCAGTCAACACTAACTTAGAAAAATATTTCACTCGGTCTCTTAACACCTTGCCCATCACCAATGATCTCATAGGACAGGCGAGATCTGGTCTGCCGGAGTTAGGCTCCTTGGTTAACACCACGGTAAGGAAAGGCACACAAAAGTTCATATGACCACTTATAACAATCTTAAAAAAATCATTCCTCCGGATCAGGCCTTGGCCAACCAAGCACTGAGTCGCAGCCTTCGCCAGGTCAAAAAGATTTTCGATACTGATCTACCAACACTGTCACGGGCTGTCGAGGCATTAGAAAGCAACAAAGACCTACCGCTGATCAATGCTTTGACACAGCCCTTGCCTGATGCTATTTCAACCTATTGGGGCAACACCTTTGCCACTGGCACAGGCCCAGGCAACTCTCTCACAGTCAATGATCTATTAGGCGTGGCATCGGGAAATACCACCAACGTGGATTTGCCCGAAACATCTAACGCACTGATCAGCTTGGCATCAATTGGCGCTTTGAATCCGTTGACCGGAAACGGGGGCACACCTTCATCGGCAGTGAATGGAGTGTACACTGTTATGTCCTATACCTTGGCTGGAGCATATACCACTGTGACGCCTGGTATACCACCTGCCGGAGACGAGTATTTCATCACCATTCCTGCGCCACTTCCGGCCCAAGGTACCTACGGCCCCGATACATCGTACGGCAACGTAATCAACTCTGCCTTCATCAGCCTTATCAGCAACGCCAACACCCGGATCAACAACATCGCCACTGCATATCCTTCAGAAACTGCTGTGAGTAATCAGTCCTTTGGAAACATCGCTTTTCAAGTAGAATACAATCAGAACAATCTAATCTCGGCTGGTATTGACATAGCCAACATTGTTGTAGGCAATTTCAGCAACGCCAACATCATAGCAAATCAAACCAGCGCCAGCCTGGGCCTGGCATCGAGATTGCACGAATTTGGCACCGATATCACCACAGGTGGCAAAGCACAGTTTTTTGAACAAACTGCCAACATGGCCACGATCACTGGTCAGGCCGTGATAGCCAGCATGAGAGAGGGAAGGAATATAGCGGTACTTAATGCCGTGGGTATCAATCTGGACACACAACTGGTAGACGTCAATGAGAATACCACGGTTGACAACAATATCAGCAGTGCTCAGTATTCGGTCTCAGAAGCCCGGGCCAATATAGTCATATAGATATTTTTCTATGGCATCTGCACATGCTAAGTAATTCGTGGCGTTTCATGCCACATTCTTTTCGAAAAGGAAAATCAATGAAAAAATTAGCAATAGCTGCGGCCTTGGCCGCGATGGTCTCAACCGTTAACGCACAATCAATTAGCATCTATGGTGTGTTTGACAATGCAGTACGACAGGATTCGTCAGCCAATGCTGCCGGTGGCAACCGCACTGATATGTACAGCGGTGTCCAGTCTACCAGCCGTTTGGGCTTCCGCGGCACTGAGGATCTGGGCAATGGACTATCAACTCGATTTGTGTTAGAAGGCGGAATCAACACAGCCACTGGTGCATCAAGCCAAAACGGTAGCACGGGTTCGATCTTGTTTGATCGTTTCGCCTATGTAGCTCTGGGAAGCAAAACCGCTGGTGAATTGCAGTTGGGCCGCAACACCGGTGCCACTCTTGACATCGCGGCACGTGGTATCACAGATCCTTTGCGTGCGGCCATGGACGGCGTTGCAGCTCCAGTGGTCGTATCCAATGCGACCTATGGTGTGAGTTCGGCTCGCATCAATCAGTCGATCTATGCGTATGGCAACACCAACGGTCTCAAAAACAGCCGTGCCGACGGCATGTTGAAATATGTTAACAAATTTGGTCCAGTAGGCGTGATCGCAGGTTACAGCCCAGGTGGTGTGGCCGGTAGTGAGTCGGCCAGCACAGCCACTACCTTTGGTGCTACAGTTGACGCAGGTCCGGCTGTGTTGGGTGCCGCGCAGTTTGTAGCCAAAGATGCCACAGGTAAAAAAGCTACCAGCGCCACCTACGGTGGCAATGTCAAGTTTGGTGCTGCCACGCTGACCGCTGGTTATCACACAGTTGATAGCGATGCTGGATACGTGGCTTCACACTTGACCACCACGGCCACTGCTACCACGCCGATCTTGGGTCTGGCTACCACAGCCGGCCCTTCTACCGAAGCCAAGATCGCCAGCGTGGGTGTGCGCTATGAACTATCTTCCAAGTTCGCCACTACATTGGCTTACTATGACGGCGAGTACAAAAACGGGTTGGGTTCCAAAGGTGATCTCAAGACCACGGTACTGTTCAATGAGTACAACCTCAGCAAGCGTACCAATCTCTATGGTATCATCGATCATGCCAAAGCCTCAAATGACCTGGTAGCAACAACCAAGTCAACCAACGTGGGCATCACTGCTGGTATCCGTCACACGTTCTAAAAAGTTTCACAGGTAGTACCTTGAAAAACCCTGCCCTGCGCAGGGTTTTTCTTTGGTAAGTGAGCACTAACCTCCAGGTTGACCGGAAAATACCATTTCTGTATAATAAGGGTTATAGTAAACAACTGGAGCCACAGCATGTCTAAGAAACACTTTGAACTGCTCGCCAAATACATCGAGTCCATAATGGACCCGCATTGCCGTTTACAAGCGGCCGTAGCAGTAGCATCAGCCTGCCAAGAAGCCAACAGCAGATTCGACCAGCAGAGATTCTTTGCCGCTTGCCGCATCGGTGCCGAGGAGGTACAATAACATGGCCTATCACGTTTTCAAGCACAACCAGGACTATGGTCCAAGATCCGGACTGGAAGGTCCGTTCCACTATCCCAATGGTCAGGTCTTGTACTATGACCCTCGCGCCGGGGAGTATTGGGATCCACGCACTGATTTCTATGTGCCAAGCGAAGATGTGGCTCTTTTACAACAGAGCATTTTTAACATGGTAAGTGCCCACTAACCACGCTATTCTACCCCGGTTGACCAGAAACCGTCATTTCGGTTATAATGTGTGTATAGTGAATAAAAAGGAGCTTGATATGGAATATACCCAACAACAGATCAATGACATCGTATCTGAAGCCAAGACAGCGGCTTATATCGCGGCTGAAGCGTTTTTCAAAGACAAACTTGGTGGACAAGATCGATATGCCTGTGGCTTCGCCTGGGTCGACATCTACGGAGTCAAGGGTAATACCAAACTTGGCAAGATGCTCACTGCCGCTGGTGTCAAACGTAGCGACTACAAAAAGTGTTTCTCGATCTGGAATCCATCCGAACATAATTGTCAAAACATTGACACCAAAGAAGCCGGTGCCTATGCGGCCGCCCAGGTTTTTGAAAAACATGGCTTCCGTGCCTACGCTGGTTCGAGATTAGACTAAGGAGCAAACATGACCTTAGATGCACTCAAAGCAGACATCGTTAAAAGCAAGACCGAGGTCTTACGGCAAAGATACGATCTTTATCAAGATCTAAAGAGCCTGGGAGTGAGAGACATCGTCATGCGAGACCTTCTGGAATTAGAACTGGCACGCCGTGGTGTGTTCGAAGATCTCGGCCCTTATCGCACAGTGAACAGTTAAAATGCCACGCTACACTTTCGTCCGTCGGAGCATCGTAGAAGAGATTTTCACCGTGACTGCTCCCAACGAGCACGATGCACTGGACATGGTATCTGACGGCCATCCCAAGGTTGAAGTCGAACAGGGAGAGTGGGTAGACTGGGCAGAAGACAACTATCACCTGGACTCAGTAGAAGACGAAGTCACAATGTTTGTCAAAGGAGAAGCAGTCAATGGATAAGACCATGAATGATGTCATAGAAGAACTGATCCATCTCTGCGAGATCCGCAGTGAACTGGATCTGGAGGCTAACGCAAAGAATGAACGACGTATCGCTGAACTCAATCAAGAGTATCTGCGCCTGCAGGCCTTGGAGCCACAGCAATGATATATCAACTGGTATTGATAACCAATCTGGGCGTGATCACGCCCTTGGCACAGTTTGACAATCGCATGGACTGTATCCGCGAGCAAGCATACATCCAGAAAACCGAACAGTTTTCAGCCACCTGCTTGCCGGCCAACGATGCCCGACATGCCAAGGCACAGATGGAGCAGAGCATGAGGATGATGACAGAAATGATGAACAAGATGAAGGAGCAGATGAAATGAATTGCGATGTCACTCTCACCGCAGACGAGTTCAAGATATTACACAACAGTCTGTATGATCTTAACCAGTTGGCCTATTATCACCATGTGCCTAAAGTAGAAGAGATCGTAGAACGCATCCGCAAGGTGGCACTGAAATCGGCCTACGAGCAGGACAATGCGGACTTCGATCGAAAGAACCGTGAATACCAGCATTGGCAACAACACTATGGGCTCCGCTCCACTTGGAGCATATACCGGGTCAACAACATGACCACCTGCCATCCCTACAAAGATGCCACGCATGTGGTCTATGACGAACATTGGGGTGATAAAGAAATCGTGGTCAAGATCGACGGCCGGGACTGGAACGCTCTGTATCGTGCAGCCGATGCGGCCATCCAGCAGTCAGGTGACTCGCATCACTGTTTCATCGAGTCGTTCTCTACCACAGTGGATAAACCTGGGCATTTAAGGTTGCACACCGGGAGTTAAATAATGTCACAAGGCAAAGCACAGGCATTTGACCCCACAGACGAAAAGGCATTTACAGGCACGGTGTCAGCAGACTGGATAACTGATCTCGAGTCATCAGACTCACGCATACACAAAGAACAGGTCATCGAAAAGGCCCTGATGGCGGCCAATCTCGGATCAGCCTCGGCACAGGCGTTCCTTTACAACTGCTATCTCGCACTGAATCCTTTCCATGTCTACGGGGTGAAGAAGGTACCTGAAAGCCGAGCACTCACCAATCAAGAGAATCCCTGGGTCTCGTTCTGGGGGCTGTGCGAAAGCCTCCGCACTCGTAGTGTCACTGGTGGCGATGCCCGCAGAGCCATCGAGGCCATGATGGCGAGATTTGATTCTGAACAATGGAACAAGATGTGTAGGCGTGTGCTGATCAAAGACCTACGCTGTGGTGTGAGTGAAAAGACAGTGAACAAGATCTGCGGACGCACTCAATGGGCCATACCCGTGTTCTCCTGCCAGTTGGCCCAGGACTCAAATGATCGACCCAAAGACATGCAGGGTCGCAAGCGTCTGGAATGCAAACTGGATGGTGTGCGTGTGCTGGCTGTGTTCAATGGCACGGGTTGCACGCTGTACAGCCGCAATGGCAAGGCCTTTGAGAACTTTCCGCAGATCCAGGAGTTCCTGGAAGACAATCGCCACTTGTTCGCACATGGCGCCAGGACCGGTGGACGGTTCGTGCTGGATGGCGAGATCGTGGGCGAATCATTCCAGAAACTCATGCGACAAGCACATCGCAAGAGCGATGCTGAGACCACGGGCATGGTATATCATGTGTTTGACATGATCCCTTTGGAAGATTTCGAGCGTGGACACTGGAATGCCCAGCAACACAAACGACTAACCCTGTTAGACCGAGCCCGTGAGCGGCTGACCAAGACCGATCCGGTACAGATCATGCCCGGACTGGAAGTGGATCTCGACACAGCCGAGGGGCAAGACATCATGCGTCGCTTTGCTGAAGACGCTGTCACAGCCGGCTACGAAGGCATCATGATCAAGGATTTAGATGCGCCTTATGAATGCAAACGAAGCAGTTTTTGGATGAAATGGAAGCCCACCATAACGGTGGATTTGAACATCATTGGTTTCGAATCTGGCACCGGTCGTAATCAAGGTCGGTTGGGTGCTATAATTTGCGAAGGAGTTGATAATGGTAGAAATATTCATGTTAATGTTGGCAGTGGTTTGTCTGATAGCGATCGCGATCAGTACTGGGCCTTACGGCACGATCTGGTTGGTCGAGTGGTTGAAGTCCAAGCGGACGCAGTCACACAAAACCAAGACGGATCATACAGCCTGAGATTCCCCAGATTTGTAAGATTCCGCGGATTTGAACAAGGAGAAAAACTGTAATGTTTGATCAGTATGTCAAAATATTTGATTTGGTGTCCTGGATAGATGCTTGGCTGATCGAGGCTGTGGGCATTATCATTGGAGCCTTTTTTGTTGGTTATGTAGTGATAAAGGCAGTAACAATTTTTAACGGAGATGAACAATGATACACCCTAAAGAATGGGTTGCCTATATCAAATGGCGTATCCAAAAGATGTTCCGCAATCGCAGATATGAGATTTAGGATATACTGGCGCATCGTTAGTCCCTGGATTATTATACCAGCAGTCTTGATATCCACACCTTTCGTCTTGGCCTGGGTATGGATTAAAAATCCACGACAATGCTGGCGATTATGGCGAGAAAGTAAAAAAATCTATTAACCAAATGCCGCCTCCAGGGCGGCTTTTTGTGTTATAATAACTTTGCAGTGAAGGAGTATAATGGAAGGCAAGGGTGGATGGAACCCGGGATATCCAGTCCGTGGCGATTAGTCCCAATAAGTCCTTCAAGGTTGAGGCACCACCAGATCGGATCAGCCGCTGGAAAAGATCCGATCAAAATCGAACTCGTAAGCGACCTTGGGTCGCCACTGCGGTCGAGAGTAAGCCATAGTGGTGCGGCAGGGTGAAAGCAGGTATCGGCAACTGTATCGAAACGGAGATCTCTAAACTAATATGTCAACGCAACTCGATCCTCTTAAAACAACGGCTCCGGAACTGCACCGGTTTTGGTTCTTTGTATCCACAGAGAAGCAATGGTACGACATCATCCGGGAGTGCCGATCTTGGTTTGGAAAGAACTGGCAAGGCATGGCCAAGGTACGCAAGAAGTTGAGTGCCCGCCATGGCCGCTTGCGTATCGGACCTATGCCTGTTTGGTTTGAAGTGCCAGATCCGCGATTCGCTACCTGGGTTTCGGTCAAACTCAGCCTACAAGTTCAGAGTGATGCCAAATATCATTCGGGAGAAAAATAATATGCCATTAAATCAAGAATTTTGGAATACCAAACACGAATCAAACGACCTCACGTGGATCACTGGCAACTATCTACAAAAGTATTACCAATGGCTGGGGATATCAGAAAATGATTTGCGGGATAAAACCGTGTTGGAAATAGGAGTGGGCATGGGCTATGCTTCGGCACAGATATCTCAACTGTGCGCCGCTCTTTACTGTGCCGATATCAGTGCCAAAGCCCTGCGGCGTGTGTCGCTGATCGCTAAAGGCTGCTATCAAACCATGGACATCAAATTGGCCCCTCCGGTAGATTTGGCCCTGTGCCATCTTGTGCTGGTCCATTGTGATGATGATGAATTCGTTAGGATAATCAATGATGTAAATCTGTTGCCCAACGGTCGTCTCATAGTACAAATTTCCGGTCCGGGTCCAGGGGGATTACCGGAACGAGTCAACACTGAATGGCCGCCAGGCAGCCATTTTTTCCGATCCGCAGATCAAATCAATGATCTGGTGGGCCGGACCAACAAAAAAATAGTAACGCAACTTCCGTCACGGGGAATATTACATGGAGATTGGTTTCCGCATGTGTGGCACGTGGTATCTTTAGGTAACCAATCCACATGAAAAAACGATAAATATTCACTATGTTTCTAACTTACCTTATGCTGGTGGTTGCTTTGTGTTTAAGCGCCATCGCCGCTTTTTATAGTATCATAGGCCTCACTGCTATCTTCGCTTCAGCAGTGATTCCTGTGGCTATCATGGGCTCGATCTTGGAAATCGCCAAGCTCACAGTCACAGTATGGTTGCACGAATACTGGCATCGTTGCAAGCGTGCCATGAAGGTATATCTGGTGCCAGCCGTGGGCGTGCTCATGCTGATCACATCCATGGGCATTTTTGGATTCCTATCAAAGGCCCATCTTGATCAGGCTGTGCCAGCAGGCGATGTATCAGCCCAGGTTGCCATCTATGATGACAAGATCAAATCGCAACGCGACAACATCGAGGCTGCTCGCAAGGCACTGCGCCAGATGGATGACGCTGTGGACCAACTCATGGCTCGTAGCCAAGACGAGCAAGGTGCGCAACGTGCAGCCAATCTTCGCAGGAATCAAGGCGCAGAACGCAATAGGTTAAACACAGACATCAGTCGTGCTCAAGCCGAAATAGTCAAACTACAAGAACAAAGGGCACCCATAGCCAGCCAGGCTCGCAAGGTAGAGGCCGAGGTTGGACCTATCAAATACATCGCCGCACTGATCTATGGTGATAACCCCGATGCCAATCTCCTGGAAAAGGCCGTGCGCTGGGTCATAATCATCCTGGTGGTAGTGTTTGATCCCTTGGCCATATTCATGTTGTTGGCCGCCACAGAAAGTTACAAGTGGGAAAAGTATGGCCGAGATGGTGACCCCAAAGAATCGGACGAGCCACCTCCCAAACAGCCGGTCAATGATGCTGTTCAACGAACCCGGATCTGGGCCGAGGAT
>Ga0315909_10000689_pt1 | contig 45409 bp, 42 predicted proteins | sample LakEriMetagenome_11_FD_203527 | JGI IMG/M metagenome (GOLD analysis project Ga0315909, IMG submission 203527) | Freshwater fungal communities from buoy surface, Lake Erie, Ohio, United States - Buoy 2 MA125 | ecosystem: Environmental > Aquatic > Freshwater > Lake | place: USA: Lake Erie, Ohio... | reverse complement strand
AGCGGAACGTCAGGTAGTAGTGGTTCATCAGGATCAAGCGGAACTTCAGGAATTAGTGGTTCATCGGGATCAAGCGGAACGTCAGGTAGTAGTGGTTCATCAGGATCAAGCGGAACTTCAGGAATTAGTGGTTCATCGGGATCAAGCGGAACGTCAGGTAGTAGTGGTTCATCGGGATCAAGTGGAACGTCAGGTAGTAGTGGTTCATCAGGATCAAGCGGAACTTCGGGAACTAGTGGTTCATCAGGATCAAGCGGAACTTCGGGAACTAGTGGTTCATCAGGATCAAGTGGAACTTCAGGGATTAGTGGCACTTCAGGGTCATCAGGTACAAGTGGAACTGCAACAATCACCAATTTAGGTGATAATAGGGTTCTTACCTCAACAGGTGTACAAGGTCAAGCAAATGCAGAGGAGAATTTAACTTTCGACGGTAACAATCTCAGAGTAACAGGTGACACTTTTATTACTTCAAATATTACAGTAGACGGAAGTGCGACTATTTTAACTGATACTTATTCTACGGCATTTGTTCTGCAACCGACATTAGTGAACGTAGGAAACGTATTCAATGGAACTTTGTTTATGGATGTTCGTGATCTAATTGGTCAAGATAATACATTTTTACTAATGGGTGAAGGTTTCGCTACCGACACTATTCAACTTCAACAGTGGGGTAATCTATATTGTCTGAGTGGAAATAGTTCAAGTGGTAGAACTTGGGTAAATGCTGATGCAAATGCAGTATCAACCTCTACCGGTCTTTTGGGTGTAGGAATTGTAGATAACGATCAGGGAGCTGGATTACTACTCAGAGGGTTTATCAATATAAATAGTTCTTACTTTACAGGTACTGATATACCAGGTGCTCCACTATACCTTAGTACGACAGCGGGTGGATATTCGTTTGATCCACCGACTAATACTGGAGAAATAGTTAGAGTTGTTGGTTACTTCAATCAAGCATTTCAAGATGTAAATCTTGATGTACTTTACAACATTTATTTCAATCCGTCGAATGATTGGATTGAACTTTAATTCGGTTATCAATATATATTAAAATTTCAGTGTAATATTCTAAAAAATGATCATTGAAAAGATCCCACTTTATATCTACACCATCCACCGAATATACATGAAAATTATCAAAATTTATTAAAAAATTATCTCTAAAAATTTTAAATTCTTTTTTTGTTTCTTCAGTATTAAGGTGCCATTCCCCCGAAATTTTTCTTACATTATTTGATATCCATTCTAGATTTTCTTTATTGAAAATTTTATATTCACAACCTTCACAATCTATTTTTAAAAAATCGATAGTATCAGAATAATAAACATCCAAGAATGTATCAAAATTAATACACTCTAAATAATTTTGATCTGAAAATATTTTATCAGAAAATTCTTTTTCATTAGTACAACAAAACCCTTTATTTATGGGGGTTACCGGAAAACCAATTGTGTTTTTTATTAGTGTTTTGAATTCTTCAGTACTTGGTTCAAAACAAAAAACATGACGTGGTTTTTTTTCTAAAATTGAATAAGTGAAAGGACCAACACTTGCGCCGATATCAACAACTATGTCATTTTCTTCAACCTCAAAAAACTTTTCATAGATTCTTCTTTCGAAGATCTCATTCTTCATACTTTGTAAATGATAATCAGATAAATCTATAATATTCTCTCCGTACAAAATTTTGGATTGTGATTCTTTCAACATCCAACCCCAATCAAAATCATTTTTTTTCATAATTCAAAATAGATTGATAAACAGTTAATGGTGATATTGATTTCTGACAGATATGTTGTTTTTCGGTTCCTTTCCAAATTGGACACCAATCCCAATCACCTTTATCAAAAATAAAATTTGAATTAGACCAACAAGAATTACAGGAATGAGGATTTTGAATTCTTGTTACATTACTTTGAAATTCGTGTTTTTTGTCTGTAAATCCACTTATCATAAATGTATGTTTACCTAAACACCAATTGATCCAAGATAATCCCGAACTCAAACCAATAAAATGATCGGCATAGTACATGATGTTCATACATTGATCTAAATTTAAGTTAGTGAGATTTGTTGAATTTTCTATATTCATAGGTCGGTGACTCAGAACAATAATTTTGTAACCATCTTTTTGTAAAAATTTAGAAAGAATGTTCCAAGATTTTATTGTCCATTCCTTGCAACCTGCAGTTGATTGAGGTGCAAATACAACATATTTTTGTTTATATGGTCTTTGTTTTGGTGAGAAATTAATACCATAATTCAATTCTTTAAAATCCAAACCTAAAATATCTGTTGCTGTTTTTTGTAGTTCTTGGCTATTTAGAGGATTAGGGTACATTTCATAACGATTCCACTCACCCTCATCGTTTGCAAACCAACCAACTTCGTATTTTATATCAAAAACTGTATAAGAACCTGGCTTTATAAATTCTATATTTTTATAAACATCTAAACCCTCAAAAAGATAGTTATGGAAGGTACTGGCGATTACCTTACAATTATGTTTCTTTTGGAATTCATAAAGATAAGGTATCCAAGCAATTGTGTCACCTAATGATGAAGAACCGAAAGATATTAGAACTCGTTTATTATTTAAATTTAATTCATCAACAATTTGACCATTAATTTTTATTTTCCACTTCGTATAATATTTTCTTGAACAAGTTGTCCACATATTATTTTCAATAATTGAAGAATGAACTATGTTATTATTTTCATCCAAAAACTCAATATTATACACCTCCTTTGAATCACCCAATATTTCAACTTTTGGACCGTCGTAATATGTAATTTCGATATTATTCTTTGATTCCACTTTTGATATTTTTTCATAAAAGTCCAAACATAGATTATATCCTATTTTTGATATTCTGTCCCAAGAGAAATTTTCTCTTATTTCGATTGATTCTGATAATGCTTTGGTTTTATAAGTTTCATAATTTTCATAACAATCCCTCATAACTTGAGATAAATTATTAAAATTTGGTTCATAATAATTACCCTCATAGACATTGAAATGGTTATATTCACTAAAACTTGCGGGTTTTTCTCCTATTATCCTGACAGGTAAACCTTTTCCATTGGCGAATTCTAATTGACCTGAACAGTTTGAATATATTGACACTGTACCGCTAGCCATTGATTCAATCAAAGGTAAATTCCAACCTTCCGATCTGGCACAGGATAAAAAAACATGACCTGATTTCAATATTTTTACATAATCCTCCCTTTTTGGAAAGTGTAATATTTTAATTCTATCATCTACCAAATTGTAATGTTTAAGTCTTTCTTCAGTAGATTCAAAACCATCACCCGAGAAAGGATTATCTATTGAGACAATCAGATCTACCGGTTCGTCGGGAGAAAATGTATTTAAAAATGTTTCAATTAGTTCCTTTGTTGACTTTCTGTAATCCCATCTTCCAAAGATCATAAATTTAAAACGGCCATCCGAAGTTAAGGGATGGGTGACATTTTCATCAGGATAAAAGGTTTTTTCGTCTACTCCTTCGGGAAGTACTTTTATTTTATCAGGATCGTAACCTTGTTTGATTGTACAATCTCTTTGCCATTTTGAAGGAACCCAAAGCTCATCATACTCTTTCAGTTTTTCAAAAAAAACTTCGGGTTGTAAGGTTGTTTCCCAAACATTGTAAGCGATTTTAGGACCTACGTAATTATCATAGAAATAATGGTGGTTAGTTTCGCACAACACAATATTGAAATCATGAACAAATTTTTTTTCATCTGATTCATAAATTTTAAAATCTTCTCTTTGACCAGTCTGATTCCATAGAGTTTGTTGAAATAAAATTTTCTTATCCTCAGCAGTGAAATACGATTCCATATTGTGAGGCTCATCCGATAAACCTTTCCAAGATGAACCTACTGTGAAATTTCTAAACTTTAGATCGACGAAATTTGATAACTTTCTGAAAAAATCCCGAGTGTGATGATTATAACCTGTAGTTCCGATATAACAACCATGACCGAAAATTTTTAATTTACTCATTTTTTTATTTAAAATTATTACAAGATGTCTTACTTTTAAAGTGAAAAGAATAAAAAAAATGTCTCAAGGGGTTTATAGAATAACTGAAGAGTTTGAAAAGTTACTTGCTGATTACACAGGTGCTCCATATGTGGTAACGTTAGACAATATGTCAAATGCGATTTTTTTGGCTCTTTATTATGAAAATCATATAAAAAAAAGTATTCGGGGTCCGATAACTATTCCATGTAGGACATATCCATCAGTTCCTTGTGAAATCATTCATGCTGGACTCAAAGTTGAATTCGAGCCTGTAAAAGGAAAAACAATCAAAGGAATATATCAATTGAAAGGAAGTAATGTTTGGGATTCAGCTTTAAGATTCACAGCAGATATGTACCAAAAAAACCAACACATATGTATATCATTTACTGGACCTTACAAACATTTCAAATTAAGTAAGGGTGGTGCTATTCTCACTGATGATTATGATGCTTATTTGTGGTTCAAAAGGGCAAGATACAGTGGAAGGAGAGAATGTTCATATCATGATGATAACTTTGATATGTTGGGTTGGAATTTTTATATGATGCCTGAATTGGCGGCCAGAGGAGTGCTTTTAATGAATCAATTTTATAATATAGACGGATCAAAAAAACATACTCAAGATTTAGAATTACCATATCCTGATTTGTCTAATTTTGAAATATATAAAAAATGAAAAAAGGAATTATAGGAAACGGAGGGTTTGGAAGAGAAGTATTTCACTCAATGAGTGAAGAAGAACAGTTAAAAACTGTTTTTTTTGTTGAAGATGAATTCTATAATGAAAACGGATTTAACACACTACCTTTATCGAAGTTTAATAAAGATGAATATGAAGTTGTAATTGCAATCGGAAATAGCGTGGTTAGGGAAAAAATAGTTAATAAATTACCTGTTGAAACTAAATATTTTACATATATTCATCCTTCTGTTCAAATCTATTCAAATGATGTTATAATAGGTGAAGGAGGTATTATTTGTGCTGGATGTATCCTAACTACAAATATAAAGATAGGTAAACATAGTCAATTAGACAGAAACACAAACATAGGACACGATTCAATTATGGGTGACTATTTTAGATCTTCACCGGGCGTAATAGTTTCTGGTAATTGTAAAATTGGTAATCATGTTTATATGGGTACGAATTCATCAGTTAGAGAAAAAATAAATATATGTGATAATGTTACAATTGGATTGAATGGTGGTGTTGTCAAAGACATAAATAAAAAAGGTATATATGTTGGTACACCATCAAAAAAAATAAAATAATTTTGGATGAAAGATTTAATTTTAATAACTGCCTTTTGTAATACTACTGAAAAGGAAAATTATTTGAGAAATTTAGTCAGTGTGATAAAAAAAGAATCAAACTTTGATATTCTTATTACCTCACATTCTGTTTTACCTGAAGATATTATTAATTCAGTTGATTATTATTTTTATGATAAAGAAAATAAACTATTGAAGGATTTTGATCTGAGAAATGCTGCTTGGTTCGATCCTAACGGGGAAGGTCCTATAAATTCAATATTTACTGGATTTTACAACACACATTTAGCGGTTTGGAAATTGATAATAATGGGTAATTCGATTGCAAAAAACTTAGGTTATAAAAAAGTACATCACATAGAATATGATACTGAAATACAGAACTTCATTGAATTATCAGAAAACTCCGAATTACTAAATGAGTATGAATTCATTTACTATGATATAATAAAACAAGGTTCTTCAAATCTTTTACTTGGATCTTTTCAATCTTATTTACTTGATTCTTTAGATTCTATCTTAATAGATTATAATGAAGAAAAAATTTTAGACATGATCAGAAACTCATATGTCAAGTCTCCAGAAGTTTTTCTAAAAAATATTATAGAAAATAAAAATTATTTCCTGAAAAAAAATATTAATGAGTTTGAATTAAACGGTATGAGATTTGGACATAGTCGAGATATTCAAGAAGGTATCGCTTGGTGTTTACCTTACTATGATAAAAAATACAATAAGTTGATGTTTATAGTGTGGAATATGGAGAAAAAAATTGAAGTAAATGTTGAAATTATTTATAACCAAGATACAATTATAAATATCTCAAATGTAGTACCAAATGAATGGAGGTTAATCGACTTGGGTGATTATAATATAGCGAAAAAATTAACAGTTATATTGAATAACCAAATCCGAAACATTTATAATTTTGATGAATACTTTGAAGATTTTAAAATTTATAGTTATAGAGAATCATGAAAAAAATTGTTTTAATAAGTAGTTACTGCGATACGGAAGAAAAAATTCAAATTTTAAAAAAAAACCTTAGGATTTACAAAGAATTAGGATTGGATACTCTATTGATCTCACCCATTAAATTAGAAAATGATGTGATCAATCTCTGTGATTTTTATTTTTACACAAAAGAAAATCCAATACTCTGTTGGCCTGAAAGAGCTTATTCCCATTGGTTAAAGGTACATACTGATATAGGACAAAAATTGACAATACATAGAGGTCATTGTGACTATGGGTGGGCTGCATTATACCAAACAAAAAAACTTTTCGAGATTGGTTTGATATTAGATTATGATATTTTAATTCATACAATTTACGACATACACATAGATGATTTTGTCAAAGAAAAATTACAAAGTGATGAAGACCATATGATTTTTACTAGACGAGACCCACATAACCCTGAAACTCTTTGGGAATCCACTCTACATTTATTAATTGTGAATAGAGATATAGCGGAAAAAATAACGAAATATATTACCAGAGAGGCTTACACATCAAGCCTTGGTTTTGCGGAATCTCATGTTTTAATTTGGAAAAATGAATTTGGACTTAAAAGTTCAGAACAACCTGTAAAAGACGAAATTTTTTATTGGGAAGGATATGATCATTTCAATTATTCAAAAAACCCAAAGTACAAAATTTTTATGGCAAAAAATACTGATACAGATTCTGAATTCACAATACTTCTTACTCTTGAAGATTTAACTAGTGATTTAAAAATTAGTGTAAACGATTCGGTTATCGAAACCGAAAAAGTAAAAGTTCAATTTTTCAAGACAGGTATTCATGTTGATGATGTAAAAAATTTCAAAGTCATAATTGATGAGAATAGTGAAGATTATATTGACATTTTTAATGAAATAAGTAGAAACGTTATCAATGAAGGATGGGATTGATAAAATTTATATCATCCCAACCCGACGTTCCGTACTTTCATTGGCAATGTGAAATCTACGGATATAATTTTCAAAGATTAGGTATCGATCCGAATGATATTGTGATGTTATTCGGATTACAAGGTGATGAACCTTCTGATGGTCTGAAAAAACTTTCCAAAAAATACAATGTTCATTTTTACAAGGATACGAGAAATAGGAAATACTATCCACCCTCTCTAAAACCTCACCTCATATGGAAATATCTGAAGGACAATCCAACGGACAAGTTTTTTCTTCACGATTCGGATATTCTTTTTAGAAAACTTCCTGATTTTACAAGATTCAGTGATGATAAAATTTACTTAAGTGATACCAAGAGTTATATAGGGTATCAATATCTTTTGGATTGTTGTCAGAGATATAAAGAAAAATTTCCTCAGACTCAAGACAGGGAATTGATCAGGTGGATGATGGATGAGGTTGGAATTCCAATTGATTTGATTGAAAAGATGGATGAAAATGCTGGAGGGGCTCAATATATTTTTTCTAATCAAGATTGGAGAGTTTGGAAAAAAATAGAAAGGGATGCTCAAGCAATTTATGATAAAATGACGATGTATCAAAAGGTATATCCCTTGTCAAATAATCCTGTTCAGTTTTGGACGGCAGAGATGTGGGCGGTCTTATGGAATTTGTGGTTCTTTGAATATGAAACCAAAATAACCAAAGAACTTGATTTTTCTTGGGCTTCGGATAACAAACAGTTATTGATGACTAAGAATATTTTTCATTGTGCTGGTGTCACAAAAGATAGTAAAGAAGGTAAATTTTATAAGGGTGATTTTATTGAAAATAATCCGATTGATTTACTAAAAAACGATCCCACTTATTTTGACTATGTGTCAACAAATTCTGCGAGTTTTTTTTATATTCAAGAAATGAAAGATTTTGTTCGGAAAATGGAATAAAAAAATACTTATTAAGAAAACAATTCAATCTGAATGGCATTAGTCAATTGTTATAAGTGGGAAAAGTGTACTGACTCGTCGTCGTTCATTTGGGTTTCTACTGCTTTTACAAGTACTCCCCCTGTCGTTTACTATAATGGTGATTGTTACTTGATAAGACCTTTAGTTGTTTCTTTACAAGATAGTGTTGATATATCTGCGGGGACCTTTTATACAAAATGTAATGATTGTTTAACTGCAAATCCAACACAAACACCCACACCTACACAGACTGCCACTCCTACCTTAACACCAACAAATACGCCTACAAGAACCGTAACGCCAACCCGAACACCTACAAATACTTTAACACCTACTAAAACAAAAACTCCTACACCTACAGGTACTTCAACACAAACACCAACACCAACTAATACGGCAACACTATCTCCAACTCCTACTGTAACAAAAACACAAACACCAACAAATAGTGTCACACCAACAACCACACCAACAAATACAATTACACCGACTAATACCCCGAGTATTTCATTAACTCCGACTAATACGGTAACACAAACACCAACTAGAACGCTAACCCCAACAATAACTCCTAGTCCAGTTTCGGGACTTACCTCCGCAGTTTTTTCTAATTGTTGTAATGGTGAACTTATTTATGCCAAAACTTATCCCTGGATTGAATTTGGATCCCAAATTACTGTTGTAAGTGGTGGTACATGTTTTCAATTTGTAGAATATGATGGTAGTAATCAGGGTGTTGATTATTTGATTGACTTTCAATATGTAAATTGTTCAAGTTGTACAACTGCAAATCCATGTAGTGCCACTCCAACACCAAGTGCTTCACCTACAGTTACACCAACACCAATATCCTGTGAAGATACATCCTTTACGTCTTCCATCAAAGATTGTTATGATGAATTTTGTATATTGAATTTAGAGGGGTCATTTTCTGTTTATAATGGTACTTATACCCTTGTAACAGGGAGTGAATTATATAATTTACCTTATTATGAGAATACAGGTGGAACAGGATATGTTTATTTTCAAATAAATAAGTGGTGTTTATCCAATACACCTGGTGGTTCATGTGTGATTCAAGGACCAAACAACCCACTTGATCCTTGTCCTTCATTTCATGAAAGTGTTTTTTACTCAGGTGAATGTATTACAACAACAACAACTACTGATCCTTGTAACGTTATTGACTTTAATGCCGTCTTTAATTGTGAAACACCGGTAATTACCGCAACACTTACGCCAAGTCCTACTCCTACCCCTAGCCTTACACCATATGTTGACCCCTGTTTGGGTGTTGGATTAACAGCGATCACATATGTTACAACCACAACCACACTACCTGTCACTTCACCTACTCCAACACCTAGCCCACAACCACAAATTACGATCAGTGGAACTGTAGATTTTGAAATTTGTTGTTCCGATTTTATATGTCCTGAGGTTTACAAACTTAGAAATTGTTTCACAAATATTAACTTCTATGCATCTCAAAGACTGGTAGATTCAAACGGAACTTATGTCCAAACGGGTCAAACATTTGATGCTATGGTTAATGGTGATAGAGTTTGTTATGAGTATTTGGGTAGAGAACTCGGATCACCAAATGTTTATTTGGATTCAATTTTGAGAATTTACGATGAATGTGAACAATGTATTGTCACACCAACACCAACTCCAACGAAGACGACAACTCCAACTCCAACACCATCTACAACCCCGAGTTATCTTCAAAGATTTTGTGCGTGTGATGATTCGGTTTTGAATTCAAACTTCTATGTCTTTTATGTGAGTGATGATATAATGGAACCAAGTTTCATTCAAGAAGCGTCAGAAAGTGTAAGAGATTGGTTCTTAACGGGTGTAATTGAAAGTGGTTTTACTGGTAATTTGTATGAGACAGCCTTGATAGGATCGAGTTATATCCCCGTAGGTACTTATCCATATCTTGGATCGTTTACGGGTGGTACCTTGAGTGATCTTACACCGATTTCATATACGGGAGGATCGGCACCCTATGTTACAGATGCTGGCGATGTTGGAAGCACACCCACCGAAGATTATATAATCAAGGCAGTCAACAGAGGATGGAGGTTTGATGGTACGAGTGGGGCTACCGTTTCAAGTGGTGTTCCATTTAATCAAGCTAACTTAAATGGAACAACAAACAGTGGTTATGGAACTTATTCTGGCGGTGATTTAAACTATGTAACAATATTAATTTCAAATAGACCAAACGGTTATTATGATAACGGACAACCTGTTGCTTCAACACCAACAACATACACACCAAACCCAACAGGTCCTCTATTTGATATATTCTCAGCTACCGAATGTATTGCATCAGGAACTTCTTTGGTTTATGCAAATGCAAATGATTTTTCAGTTGGTGATCAAATTTTAGGAAGTGATGGATTCTGTTATACCCTCAATGTTGAATTAATTTCATCATTTCCGGTTTCAGGAACACCATTTATTATAAGCGCTAAAACTTGTGATGATACGTGTTATCAATCAAAAACAGCAAGAGAGGTATGGATTGATTATAATGATGCAAACAGTTCCTCACAATATAATGGGGCGATCAAATCAACTTTTGAATTACATTATGAATCACATCTAAACGTTTGGTTAGATATTGTTCAAAATAGTGGTAGAACAAATAATTTCTTGTACACCGCAATGGATGGTGAGTTCACATTGGTTGCTGGATTTAAAGCGGAACCATTTGCAGCATTGATGGCACAGATGGGTGCGGTGGAGGGTGGAATTGAATCCTCGACATATTTTAACACTTTATATGATTATGCTGGTGTGACATTCCCTTACTTGAATACTGCACTTATCAATGATACTCAAGGTGGACCTTCACATTCGTGGTCATTTGAGGTGTTGAGTTTACAGAATCCATACTCAGGACTCAGTTCTAATTCAGTATATCAAAGTTTACCAACACAATATAAGGTCGGACCTGGTTTGAAGAATTTTGGATATTCGATTGATCCAACAGTTGTTGACTTCAGTACTACAACAGTTGCTAATGCTTTGGATAATTATTTCTTGAATATTCAATACAATCCAACAGATTGTGTTTTCACTGATCCGACTGTTGGAGGTGATCAACATTCAACATATTATTTATCGATTGACACCACAAAGTGTTATTATTTGGTGGACAAAATTTCTTCACCTCAAAATTCAATTACGGATACATACATCTATGGTGGACCATTTGATGATTGTTTTTCTTGTGGAATTTTACCCGACCCAACTCCACCACCTACGCCTTCTATGACTCCAACTATGACTGTGACACCAACGGTTACACCTACATTAACACAAACACCAACCAAAACTCCGACACCAACGCCAACAGTTACACCAAGTTCACCTGAAAAAATTTATGTATATCAAGCATGTTCACCGGTTACAACTGCATATGATTTGATTATACAAACTATTGAAGTTACAGGTGTTACTGAAAATCAAACCTTCAGAACGGGTTATAATCAACCCTGCTTTGAGTATTTGGGTGAATATAACAGAGATGAATATTTTATTAATCCTGAACTTAATGCACTTCAATACACAGGAAACTACTTTGGTAATATAAATCCTTATTATGTATTTGAGAGTTGTACACAATGTCAAAACCCATTCCAATTCTCAGTTAGAAAAGGGAATACTAATAATAACACAATATATTCATATCAATTACAACAATCTTATAATCAATCAACATATACTTTTGTGAATTTGGGATATTTCTTTGAGGGACCGATGTACCTTAAATTACAAAATCCAACATCAACAGTTGCTGGTCCTCCTGCGAAATTTACCACAATTAAAATATATGATGATGATACAAACGAATTATTAAATACATATAATGTGAGTAATGTATCTTCTTATGAATTCGCTTATACTTTATTAAGAAATATAAGAATTGAAGTTACAATAAACCAACCATCATCAGGATCGTAAATGTCATTATTTCTGAACATATCACAAATATTGGGAACTGCTCCGTACAACGTTTATGCTTGTGATGAATTTGGTTTAAACTGTGAGTTTATTTCAACAATAAATGATTCAGATCTTCCGTTTTCATTTCAATTACCATCGGCATTTACTGAATCATCATATTGTATTTCTATTATCGATGATGAAGGATGTGACATAAATAATTGTATTCCTGTAACACCAACAAATACACCAACAAATACGGTTACACCATCCATAACGCCTACATTAACTGTGACGCCGTCATCTAGTAGACCACTTGTTTATTATGCTGGTGTTGAATGTTGTGACGGGACTATAATTCAACTTTACGATATCAATGGAGACGATATTGTAAGTGATGGTGATTTCTTTTATTTATCGGGTTTTTCAGTTTCTAATCCTGCTCAGATCATCACAGGTTGTTATGAGATAAGAACTGCTTTATCGGGTGGGACTCTTTATGAAGTTGAGATTTACGGTGATGGATCCGCTTCACCTTATACTGATTGTTCAACATGTTTAACCGACAGAGTTTTAGCATGTTCATTAACTCCAACACCTACTTTAACACAAACTCCGACCGTAACACCTTTGTTATCACCAACTCCAACATCTTCGGTTACACCAACACAAACGGAAACTCCAACATTAACACCCACAAGTAGTGTAACACCAACAGAAACACCCACATCAACAGTAACCCCAACAAATACTGTTACACCTACTTCATCCGAAACTCCAACAAATACACCAACAGTCACTGTAACACCAACAACGACAGAAACACCTACTCAAACTGTTACACCGAGTAATACTGTTACCCCAACACAAACTGTCACTCCGACAAATACACAGACGCCAACACAAACTGTCACTCCGACAAATACTGTCACTCCGACAAATACACAGACACCAACACAAACTGTTACCCCAACACAAACTGTCACTCCGACAAATACACAGACGCCAACACAAACTGTCACTCCGACAAATACTGTCACTCCGACAAATACACAGACACCAACACAAACTGTCACTCCAACAAACACTGAAACACCTACTAATACACCAACATCTTCTATAACACCCACTCAGACAGAAACACCAACACAAACAGTTACACCAAGCAATACTCCAACATCATCTATTACACCAACAAACACTGAAACCCCTACGTCTACTCCAACAAACACTGTCACACCGAGTGTTACGGAAACTCCTGGTCAATCCCCAACACCAACACCTTCAATTACCGCCACTTCATCTGAAACACCCACGAATACACCTACAAATACAGTCACTCCGACTAATACACAAACACCGACTCAAACAGTCACACCAACAAATACTCAAACACCTACTAAAACTCCAACTCCAACTAATACAGTAACCCCAACTAATACACAAACACCTTCAAATACTGTAACTCCAACAAATACTGTAACTTCAACTCAAACACAAACCCCGACTAATACGCAAACACCATCAAACACTGTTACACCAACAAATACACTAACACCAACAAACACACAAACACCAACAAAAACACAAACACCAACAAACACACAGACCCCAACTAATACTAACACACCCACTAAAACGGTCACACCAACTAACACAGTCACCCCCTCACTCACACCTACTAATACTTCAACCCCTACAGTCACACCCACACAAACACCAATCGCACCTAATCAACTTACATTTTTTGATTGTTGTACTGGTGAATATTTCTCTATTTTCACAGGGGGTACGTTCGGTGTTGCTACAAATATTCAGATCGGTGAAATTAGACAATGTTTGAATACTATCGGACCTCTTCAAGCCTACAAATGTTACGAAAGGGTTGCTCCTGAAATAACAGAAAATAATTACACAATAACTAGCGGTTATTTTCTTTGGGGTACAACAAACCACGCCCCAAATTGTGCAGATTGTATTAACACAGAATCGGGTGCGGGATGTGTGGAAACTAATGTGAGTTTTAGTAGTTGTTGTACCAATGAAGTATATAGGGTTAATACTGTTTACAATGCACCCGAATTAAATAACAGTAAGAGATTGGATTCAGGTACACAATTTGGTGGGCAGTATTTATTCAATAATAATAGTTGTTATGTAAGAATTCCTTACAGTAATACTCATATTGTTGGTGCGGATACCCTGACTTTTATTTATGGAGAGGTGGATTTCAACGAATGTGAAAATTGTGTTTTAGCTCACCCATGTCCCGTTACACCAACCCCAACTCCGACAGTTACAAGAACACCCACAACAACACCTACTAAGACACCAACTCAAACACCAACTAATACACAGACTCCAACAAGAACTGCAACTCAGACACCTACTAAAACACCAACACAAACACCTACTAGAAGTATCCAATATACAGCATTCAAATTAACACAATGTTGTGATACTTTAGCTCCAAGTATCTTAAGTACTGCTAAATTACCATCAGCATTATTTAGTGTTGGTCAATATGTTGTTATCGGTGGTGTTGCTTATAGTTTGGATGCTACTTCGGGGTCTGGAAATATAGAAAGTTACAGTGGTCCTTATACTTCTTGTAACCAAGCCCTTGCCGCCGCAACATACAAATGTGTTTATACTATGAACTATTGTTGTGGTAATGATTTAGTATTACAATCATTCTTCAATAGTAACAACGTACCAGTAAAATACTCATTTTCTTCATCAACAGTTTATAGTTTATCTAGTTCAGTTTACAAGAATTACGATGAACCCGTTGGTATAGATGTTTGTTGGAGTGTTGATCCTTACGATAGTGTCACACCTTTCAGTGGTATTACAGGATTGGCAGAAACTGAAGGATGTGGTATTGGTAGATGTCAGAGATGTATTTTAACATTATCCTCTTGTACTACAGGTGCTATAATTCGTTGGACTGTTCAATACGACACACCTATCAATGAAAATGAAATATTCTTTATAAGTGGATTGGACGATGCGACTGGCGAAGGTAATTGTGCAAAAGTAATCAACCCGTCAACATACGGAATAACATCTTATACCGATTCATATTCTTCGTCTAGAGAGAGTGACTATCTGAAAGTTCCATCTTGTACTACAGGTGCTTGTTATAATTGTGTCTCAGGTGTCACAATAACTTCATTGAGTGCTACATCACAAACAATATATTATACGGGTTGTACAGGTAATACTGAGACTTTACCTTCTCAGCTAGGACCTGGTGCTACAACAACTATACCTGGATGTATTAATCTCTCGGCAACGATGAAGGGTATAGGTGGAACAAACACAGACCCAAGTTACAAAATAATCAGTACTGGAGGATGTTGTTCAAAGAGTGGTATGACAGTATCCAATCCAACCACAACATCAAAAACTGTGACTTATAGGAGATGTGATGCCTCAGGAACTACTGGTGTTACAGCATCTGTACCTCCTAACGGAGGATCACTGAATTTATCAGGGACTGTTATTTTAAGTACTTTAACAATACAATCAGGTGCTATCATATCCAATCAAGGAAATTGCTCATCTTGTAATCCATAATTTATGAAACAAAAAGAAATACAATTACATATTTGCGAATCTTTTTATGGTTATAAGAATACCTTATCTAAAATATTTATAGAATAAAATTGTGGAAGTACAAATTACAAATATAGAAGGATTGGAACCATTTGATATTTTTGTTTGTGATTCAAACGAACAAAATTGTCTTTGGGTTGCAAATATATTTAAATACCAATTACCTTACTCTTTTTATTTACCTGAACTTTTTCAAAGTTATGGAAACAATTTTATAATCAAAAGTGTTGATTCAAATCTTTGTTCATTTTCCACAGCCTCCGTAATGGGAACACCTACTCCTACACCTACGAATACTCAAACACCAACTAATACACCAACTAATACTTTAACACCCACCAATACGCCAACTAATACTTTAACACCTACAGTTACACCTACAAACACTGCTACACCAACAATCACTGCGACTGTTACGGCAACCCCTACGATGACAACTACTTCTACCAAAACACCAACACCTACAGTCACACCAACCAAAACACCTACTACTACACCTACAAGTACTGGAACTCAGACTCCAACACCAACACCTTCTGTAACAACACAAGCTACTGTCACCCCAACTCCTTCAGAAACACCTACTCAAACTCCAACATCTTCAGAAACACCCACACCCACACCGACTACATCAGAGACTCCAACACCAACTCCAACAGGCACAGTTACACCTACAATAACACCAACTCCAACCCTTACACCCTCTATTACACCGACTCAAACCATTACTCCAACGATTACACCAACACCAACTGAAACATTTGTTTGTAACTGTTATTCAGGTGTTACTTTCTACTATGATGCTAGTAACAGTGAACCTGGTCCTTCTGAGATCTATATATCTTACTATGACTGTGACTTTACTACACAATATTACATATTTGTCGATGCGGATTCGACATACTTGGATGATAGAACTTGTATTGATAGGAATACGATAAACCTTGAAACGACAATTCCTGGAACTGCTTCTTGGGGTTATAGTTTAAGTGCGGCTACATTATGTTGTGAATTTAGATGAGTGTATTCAATAACATAAACGAGTGTTCACCAATAACGATTTTTCCGTTAGGAGTGGAATGTGTTTCAACAAACACATCAACTCCAATATCTACGGATGGATCTTTGACTTTGAATATAACAGGTGGAACACCGCCTTATGATGTTACTTGGAATAATGGTGAATCTTCACCTACTATTTCAAATTTAGCAGCAGGATCATACTCAGCGACGATTATAGATTATTATGGTGATTATACTGCAACTACTACTTGTGTTGTTGGATCAGAAACTTTCAATTTATATAAATTCACCTCTTGTCCGAATAGTGCAACAACGATTTATCTCAGTGCGACTACCACAACCTTAGTTGTTGGTAAAATCTATCAGTTATCCAATTTTACTACAGGAAGTTGTACTAATATAGTTAGGAGTTATACAGATTTCTTAAGAGTTGGTTCACCCGCTCAGTTGTCCTCACCCTTATATTTGGGAGTTAGACACTTCACAGACGGAACCACTACAGAATACTATTACTCGAGTGGAAATATATATGAATACCAGTATCCATCAGTAACTAATTGGGGTACATTTACCGGGAATTTTGAGGGACCACAACAATTAGCGAGTGGTCAAGATTTGACTTGTAACGGTGTTACTTATGATGCTTCGATATCAATATGGATTGGTTATCCAAACATTACATACTTGGGAAAAACCTATACCTTATGGATTTTACCGGCGGTTGGTGTTTTATCTGTTTCTGAAGGAATCCAAACTGCGGTTCTATGTTGTAATGATTCAGTTAATCCAAATTGTTGGACATATTTGGGACAGGAATATTATACCGCACAGACAATATCGAATAACTCAAGTTACTTCTATGATTTTGATTCTTGTGTTGAATGTAATCCATCACTCTCCGATGTCCCTGATACCATTTGTTTAAATAAAGGGATCAGGACATCACCAACACCGACACCAACGGTTACACCGACACCAACGGTTACACCTACTCTGACGACCACACCGACCGTTACACCATCTATCACGCCAAGTACAAGTGCTAATAATCTTGTTTCATTCTATTCTTGCTGTAGTTATCAATATTTCAATGTCAATATTAATGAAACTGTATTCCCAATCGTACCAAACGAAGGTGATACACAAATTGTTGTATTTACAAATGAATCATCTGCGAATCCATTCTTAAACAATAAGTGTTTCACAAGGGTTGCATTCAATTCTTCATATACCTTAAAGAGTTTAAGTTCAGCAGGTGCTGTTGTCTTCGACAATACAATTTATGGGTCTTGTGAAATTTGTGACGGGGTTTCTCCTTGTATTCCTCCATCACAAACTCAAACACCGACAGTCACTCCGACACCGACGATAACTCCATCTGTAACCGTAACATCAACACCTACCCTTACACCTTATTTTACACCATCTAATACACCTACAATAACACCAACAACGAGTGAAACGCCAACGAATACTCCAACACCGAGTATTACCCCGTCCATTACTCCTACTACAACTGAAACCCCAACCAATACACCAACTCCAACTATCACACCATCAGTTACACCAACTATACCTCAATTCTATCTACTTCAGGAAGATGGTTCTTATCTTTTACAAGAAAATGGTGATAACATTTTGATATAAAAAAACAAATGAATATAAATATAAAATAAAGGATTATGGCAAACTTAAAAATTTCAGAATTACCCGACGTAGGAAGTTTAGCCGAAAACGCCTATTTCCCTCTCGCTCAAGGTGGAACAACTTATAAAGTTCCTTTTAGTGGACTAACAGATTCCATTTCGGGTACGAGTTCTAATAATTATGTGACAACGGGAATTACCACGAGTCAGACTTTAACTTGGGACAGACAATATTGGGGGATTTCGGGTAGTACAAATGTTGATGTTACTTTACCTTCTTTGGTAGGTAAAAACGGATATTTTTTAATCGTAAAGGATGAGGCAGGAATTTGCGGGACATATAGAATTAGGATTACTCCAACGGATGGAACAATCGATGGAGAACCATATGTTGATATGAACATAAACAATATGTCATTAACTATAATGACAAGAAATAATAATTGGTATATAATATGAGCTATATTTTTAACAACCAAATAGCGTATAGTGATTCCGTAAATTTGGATGCTTTCGGAAGATTGAGAGTTTCTGAGACAACCAGTCTTCTTGAATTAAAGTACGATCAAGATAAATTACCAAACCAAGTAGATGAAGTTGTTAGTGGAAGTGCAAGTTCAACTCTTGATACCACAAACGCTTGTGTAATAATGTCCGTCTCTAATACGGGTGGTTATGTCATAAGACAATCAAAAGAAAGGGCAATCTATCAACCAGGAAAAAGTCAATTGTGTGAATTCAGTTTCTCTGACTTTGAATTAAGTTCAAATGTAATCAAAAGAGTTGGATATTTCTCATCCACAACAGCGGCGACTTATGACTCTCAATTCGACGGATTTTTCCTTGAAAGTAATGGTGTAAACAATAAAATATCATTTCAAATATGGAAAACAGGGACGTTAATTTTGAGTGCAGCAACCGATACTTGGGATTCAAGTCAAATTGATCCATCTACCATAAATTGGTCTAAGACAAATTTGATGGTGGTTGATTTTCAATGGTTGGGTGTTGGAAGAGTAAGATTCGGAATGAATTTAAGTGGTAGTACTTATGTCTTCAAAACAAACTCGGGAACAAATAATCTTGATGATGTTTATATGACATCACCCGACCAACCTGTAAGATATGAGATTAGATCATCAGGTGGAACGGGATCATTCCATCAAATATGTTCTGCAGTCAATGATGAAGGCACAAGAAATACAATTAAAAGGACTGGTTCTATTTCTCAAACAACTGTTACAACTTTAGCGACTTCGGGAACGAAGTACCCTTTGATTGGTATAAGACCCTCACCTACTTATGATCAAGTTACTCTTCAATTAACAAATACTCAAATACTTAACACATCAAATGATAATTTCTTAGTAACAGTGGAGATAAATCCAACTATCTCATCAGGTATGACATATTCAAGTGGAAATACTGCTGAATGGGAATACTCTCTCGGTAATGGTGGTCAGACGGTAACATCAGACGGTGTAATTATTGCAGGATTTATCGGTGAGGCCGGTACTTCAGCGTTAACAACAATAGAATTAACCGAAACAGAAATTAAACCAGGTAGAAAAATTGATGGTACTATAGACCAACTTTGGGTATGTATAACACCACTTGGTGCAAACGCAACTTTCTTGGGTAGTACGAACTTTACATACGAAAAATAAAATATAGATGGGAACCAGTAACGTATCCATATGTAATACTCAATTTGAAAAGTCATCCACGACTTTTAATGGGAAACCTACGTGGGTAAATACTGGTCAAAATTTAACAATAAAATGGGATACTACCAATGATTGGTGGTATATAGAAGGATGGTCACCAGGTGAACAAATCCTAACAGGTAATACGGTTGCACCCGTCGGAGAATGGATTCCTGTTGGACCGGCAGATTATTTTTATACATCCACAGGTGAAGCCTGTGCAGAATGTCTAAGTTCATTTATTTGTTTAAGTGATGGAACCACACAATATGAATTTGAATTAAGTTCAGATGTAGTCAATGGAAGAAACACTTGGACTTCAGGAAGTTATACCATACAATGGGATTCAAATAACGCATATTGGTTTGTTAATGGTTGGGATCAGGGAGGTCAATTAAGATATACAGTGAATACCGATAATCCAATTGGAAGTTGGGTTCAAGTTGGTTTGGTTAGACCTGAATATTGGACCGCAACAAATGAGGAATGTCCTGATAATACTTTCACGGCAACAATCAGTGTTAATAATGTTGGATGTGAGGGACTGTGTAATGGTAATGTAACTATCATCCCAACAGGGGGACAACTTCCATATATCTATTCGAATGATAACGGCATAACATTCCAAAATTCAAATATCTTCAACGGATTGTGTGAAGGTAATGGTGAAGTAATTGTACGAGATGCGAATGGATTGGAAGTTACACTTCCTTACGTTTTATCTTACGATGCGCAAGTTTCAAATTATTCTTTAAATATTGTCGAGTTCGCTCAGCTGTTGATTAATCAAAACAACTATAAGAAAAAACAATATACATACAATATTGTTGCGTCACCTTCTTTACCGGCTGGTTCTTCTCTTACATTCAATGTTACAGGAAAAAATATTGATTTACTCAAAGCACCCGGAACTGCAACATTCACACACACTTGGACTAAAACTATAAACGGAGTTACAACACCAATTTCACCAACCTCTTCGAGCCCTGCTGTTACAACAGGAACTAGAACCTGTGCTTCAGGGAATCAAACTGAAACGACAAGTACTTGGAATTATCAAAACAACTTACTTACTTTGAATTCAGTAACACAATATATTCAGGTGATATGTGTAACCGAAATTCAAATAAATAACAATTCTTCGGATTCTTCTTGTCCGACTTACGCAGAAACCAAAACTAACGTTACACTCTCAAATACAAAGATCAACAACTTAGCTTGTTCATCACTAACTGTTCCAACCTCGACAACACAACAAGATACCATTTTCTTACAAGGATTAACGATACCCTCGAGTAGATCATATCCTGTTATGGTTCTAAATAGTCCGTGTGTTGGTGGTAATTGTGGAACAAATAGTCCGAGTTATAGTTCAACATATTATACACAAAATTCGGTTACATCACTAAATGGTGGAGTTACCGTTTATTCGGATTCGTCACTTACAAACAATCCACCACTCAATACCTACTTCCAATATTCGGGATATGTTTATTTTGTTGGACCAAATGGAATAATTTCTGTTTATTGTCAAGTAGGTAACTCGTGTAGTTTACCATAACATAGTATTTATAGATAATGTCATACATAATTAAAAATACCGCAGGAATTATTAACACACGTCTTACTGACGCAGGTAGAAGAAAACTATCTCAAGGTAATTTCAATATTTCTTATTTTCAAATCGGTGATTCTGAAGTTTGTTATAATTGCACAAGTAGTTTGGATGAGTCAACACTTAATGTTCTCACACCACAATATAATGCTCAAAACAATTCAGGTCTTCCACAGAGTAATAAAGGTCATATAAAATATCCGTTTTATCTTGATCCTACTTCAGGAACAACTTGGGGTTTACCATTTGAAAATTCAGGGATTGATGATTTCTTCAATCAAACAATTTCAAGGGGATTGTTTACAGGAAGTAGTTTTCAAACATCATCAGCATATACAAGTAACTCAAACTATTCTTTTTCTTTTTCAGAATTAACAGGCACGACAAATCTTGAAATTACTTATAATGCGATATGTGATGCTGATGAATTCCCTGAGGTAGGACAAATCTTGGCACTATTCTATGATCCAAATAGTGGTTCGGGCTGTGGATCTATAACGGGGTCATATATGACAGAATTTTACACCATTACGGGTATTGGAAGTACAAGTTTCTTTGTGGATAGACCACTTCCAAATTATACCTTATCGGGTATAAGTGGTGATGCGAAGATCTTTATATACCCGTCCGGGTATACTCCTTATTATGACTCAGTAACGCCTGAATCATATTGGCCTGATGAAGCATTTGCTTTTGATTTGAATTGTACGATCAGAGATGAGAGACCTTTGGTTTGGAATTTAAATATCCCCTGGTCAGAGGACCCTGCAGGATTGTGGAGTTCTACTTTTGTCGGATACAACAATTTCGCAAGTAAAACATATCTCGGAACTAAAGAATATCTTGGATACCAAACAAATTCAGCCCAAAGTGATACAGATTCAACATACTATTTCAATAGTTTCTCTGAAAAGATAATCCTTTCACCAAGTGATCAAAAAGCTATTGGTATTATTCATTATACAAATAATGAAATCAATAACAATTATGGCGAGAAGTTTGCAACCGAACCTTTTGATCCATCTGATTCGGGAGCAACAGGTCAGGCAAGAAACTTAAAAATCAAAATGCCACTTCTTATGTGGCACAAAAATCCAAACAAAACCATTGGTGAAACATTCTATATTGACCCACCTGGATTTGATGATTTAGATCTCTTAACACCATACTATCTCCGTTCAAATGTGAACAACAATATGAACGATCCGGGATTGAGATATTATCACCTTTGGGATACACACGAAAATTCTACAGGTTACCCAAATAGAATTGGAAAAGTATGGCCCGACCTTAAGATTGTCACCATTGATGATGAGGAAATTTTGGCGTCTATGTCTTGGATCTCAAAGAGAACTTGGACATTACCAGCCCCAAGATTATCTCTCACCGCACCAAACCTGTGTAATGTTGATGCAGGTGATGATGTGGGTATTATGACAGGAACAGGTCAGACGATGTGGGTTACTTATATCTTTGACAATGATTTTGGAACGGCGGGAATGAACTGTAACTATTTTACATATGTTCAAGGAACCGATCCAAGTTGTCCGCCTGATACAGCGAATGTCGGAGTTAGATTCGGGGATGAATTCCCATTCTTAAATACTGATTTTGTCACCACCCCGTCGGGATTCTGTGCAAGTGAATTCTATATCTTGGCTCAACTTGTTAATACGGGTGAAAGACCTGTTGCTGATGCATGGAAACAGATTGACTTCACGGGTGATATTAGTTTGGTAAACGGATTGATTCCTGTAAGTGGAATTACAGGTCAAACATTCTTTATTACTCAGGGTAATTACGATGCAGGAACCACATTTAATTTGAATAATTTTATTCCTTTAATTCAAAGTGGAACCACAAGACCTTATATCAACTTCGGTGATGAATATCTATTCTTTGGAAATGTGGAAACTGATATTCAGGCTACGGTATATGAGATGAGATATTATGTAAATCTTCCGTTTAATCAATTTACTGTATCAACAAATCCTACGTTAAATGGTGATGATATTTACGTTACCGAAATTGGACTTTACGATTCTGACTATGACCTTATGTTTATTTCGAAGCTTGAATCTCCTCAGTTAAGACAAGGGGTTCAACAATTCTTAATAAAGTACGATTTTTAAAATATTTATGTCAAATCAATTAAAAAACAGCCCAAAGGTGCTTGGCCTCGATATATCAACGAAAACTATTGGATGGGCTCTCTTTGATATTCAACAGAAAAATTTATTGGAGTTAACCCATTTTACACCCCTTCTTAAACCCGAACCTGAAAATAAAATTGAAGCTCTTATTCATAAGACTCTTCTTTTTGAACAAAAGTTGGTTGGGTATAAAAATTTGGGTATTACCAAAGTGGTAATTGAAGAACCTCTCCTCAACTCCAACAATACCTATACCGTTGGAACTTTGTTGAGATATAATTCTATGATCACCAAATCTATCTTTGATATCTTGGGTTTGGTTCCTGAATATATCTCTACTTATGATTCAAGAAAATTTGCTTTTCCTGAATTAGTTAGAGAAAACGACAAAGGTAAAAAAGTATTATTTGGAGGTTGGCCCAAAGATATTGACAAGAAGATGTTAATTTGGGAACACGTAGCAAAACAAGAACCTCAAATCAAGTGGTTGTATACAAAAAACAACACTCTCAAGAAAGAAAACTTTGACCAAGCCGATGCATATACCTGTGCTCTTGGTTATATGAGAAAAGAAAATATCTGGTAAATTTTGATTTATTGAGTTTGGTTGATTATATTTTTGTGTGATGAACTCAGAATATGATTACCTTATCGATCTCCTAAATGGTATGTTGGGAAAGTCCCGTAAACACAACGAGGGTACGGGTCAGATTTCATATGACTGTCCTGTGTGTTCGTATGATATTAAAGGACTTGAGCGTGGGGATGGGAAGGGAAACTTGGAGGTAAACTATTATAGAAATCTATATCACTGCTGGTCTTGTGGGGAAACCAATGACACTCACGGTCACTTGGAACAACTTATAAAAACATATGGAACCAAAGAAGATCTGAGGACTTATAACCTTTTGAGGTCGGACAAGAAAGAGGTTGTTCAAAAGACCTATAGAAAACCGAAATTACCCAAAGAGTTCGTTAAGTTCTCCGATCTTCACGACCGGCTTCCGATTAAGAGACAAGCGTTGAAATATCTGAAGGAGAGGGGTGTTACAGACCAGATGATCAAAGAGTTCAATCTTGGGGTAGCAACGGGTGGATCTTATGTTAATAGGATTATAATCCCCTCCTATGACGAAAATAAGGAACTCAACTACTTCGTTGCAAGGTCTTTTGTGGGTGATAAACTAAAATACAAAAACCCAACCTATCCGAAGGAAGAGATTATCTTCAATGAATCCAAGATCAATTGGTTCAATCCGATTTGGATTGTGGAGGGTCCATTTGATTCTTTGTTTATTCCCAATTCAATTCCAATTCTTGGAAAGGTATTGTCGGATAAACTATGGAATCTTTTATATAACAAAGCCACCAGTGTTGTCATCTGTTTGGACGAGGATGCGTGGGAGAATTCCAAAATGATGTATAATGTCTTAAATGGTGGAAAGCTTGAAGGGAAGGTGAGAATTGTTCACCTTCCGAAGAACAAAGATCTGGCTGATATTCGGGGACAGGTTCCTGAAGAATGTTGGGTCGATCCCGATAAATTATGGAAAAATTAAATTATGGATACAATATTAGAATTATCAAAGTTTAACTATATAAAATATTATGATGAACCTCACGAATATTTTATTGATGGAGTAAAACAAATTTCGGCAACACAATTTCTTGGTAAGTTCAAACCGAAGTTTGAAACCAATCAGATGGCTGAAGGCTATGCTAGACGGAGGGGGTTGGATAAAGAAAGTGTGATTCGGGATTGGGATTTCAAACGAGAATTTTCAACGGTAAAAGGATCTGCATTTCACGAATATGTTGAAAACTGGTATGGAAATAAGGTATTCCCTTATAACCAACGGATTGCCGAACAAAAGTTTGGAATTGATGTTGTCAGGGAAGCTTATGATAAATTGATTGAGTTGTTTGAAAAATTCTATGAAGATTCCAAAGATAACTTAATTCCGGTAAAGTCCGAACTTGTGGTGGGAGATAGGGAATATGGAATTTGTGGTATGGTGGACCAGTTGTTTTATAACAAAAAATATAACGAACTTCAGATTTGGGACTGGAAAACAAACAAAAAGATTGGAACCAAGAATGATTATGGTGAAAAGTTTTTGGAACCTTTAAATAATATGGATGTTTGTGAATTGAATACCTATAGCCTTCAATTAAATTTATATAAACATATTATTGAAAAGAACACAAACCTTAAGATTGGAAAACTTTATATCTGTTGGTTCCACGAAACAAACAAAAAATATGAAGTAATTGAATGTAAGGATTTTTCAGAGGAAATAAACCAACTTGTAAAGTTAAACAAAATATGAGATTATCAAATCACGTGGGTTCTACACCATTAATTCAACTTGGTGAGAAACTATTTGCAAAAGCTGAACTTATGAATCCGACGGGTTCAATCAAAGATCGCCCTGCGGCGTTCATCCTAAATCATGCCGAGAAATCTGACCTGATCGAACCCGGAGACACCATCATTGAAGCTTCATCAGGAAATATGGGAATATCTTTTGCTTGGCTCGCAGCCGAGAGAGGATATCAATGTAAAATTGTTATGCCGTCCAATATGAGTGAAGAACGGAAAAAGACATTAAGATATTATGGTGCTGAAGTTATTGAGGTGGAACCCGGTGATTTTGATGGGGCGATAAAACTCAGAGATGAACTTTCCGAAAAAAACGGATGGTTCAATCCACAACAATTTAGTAATCAACTCAACATAAATTGTCATTACGAAAAGACGGGTCCGGAAATCATTTATCAAACACGAACTGACTTTAATTATAGATATCCATCCATCTCAGCATTTATTTCGGGAACTGGAACCGGTGGAACCATAATGGGTGTTGGAAAAAAAATAAGGGAATATATTTCCGATCTAAAATTAATTGCTGTTGAACCGGCGGAATCTGCGGTAATGAGTGGGGGTGAACCAGGTCTTCACGGGATACAGGGTATTGGAGATGGAAGTAAGTTTTTGGTTGACATGGATCACATTGATGAGGTGTTGATTGTTTCCACAAAGGATGCAAAAGAAAAGGCGATTCAGATTGCCAAAGAACATGGATTGTTTGTTGGGATCTCAGCGGCAGCAAATGTTCTTGCGTCAGAAAGATGGATCGAGAAAAATAATCCTGAATATCCTGTCATTACCATTTTGTGTGATAGAGGTGATAGATATTACAGCAGTCTTGATGAGTTGAATTTAATTTAATATAATTGGATATGATTAATAAAATTATACATTTCTCAGATTTACATATCCGTCTATATAGGGATCACGATCTTTACCGGTCCATATTGGAAAGGAGTTTGGAGGAATGGAAAGAACATAAACCCGATCGTATTGTGTTCACAGGAGATTTGGTTCATTCCAAAAATCAGATGACACCCGAATTAGTAAGTTTCGTTAGTTGGTTTTTGACCGAATGTTCAAAGATCACCAAGACAATTCTTCTGATTGGAAACCACGACTTCTTGGAGAACAACACCGACCGTATGGATGCTCTTTCACCGATCATTCAAAACCTACAGAATGACAATATTGTATATTACACTGAGAGGGGGGTTTATAACGATGAAAACATAAATTGGTGTGTTTATTCTTTGAAAGAACATAACTTACCACCGATTATTGAACGAGAAAAAAACAAAGTTAATATCGGTCTATTTCACGGGCCAATTCAAGGTTTAACAACCGATCTTGGACATAAATTTGATGAGGGATTTGAACCTTCAAAGTTTGGTGGGTGTGACTTGGTGATGTGTGGTGATATCCACAAGAGACAGGTTTTTGATATTCCAAACGGGAAGAAAGCATATATGGTGGGATCAACCATACAACAGAACTTCGGGGAAAATATCAACAATCATGGATATGGAGTATATGATGTAAATGAAGATAAATATGAGTTTTTTGAAGTTGAAAACCCAAGATTGTATTTGAACTTCAAAATCACTTCAATCGAAGATATTGAACATGGCAGAGAAGAACTTGTTAACTGTTAATCTAAAGGAAAGTCAGAAGACAGACCTGATCAAATTCTGTAATCTGAATCAACTTGATATAGAAGAATTTATAACCTTCTGTTTTAAGAAGGGATATTATATTGAAAAATACGGAAGTTTAAATGAAAATGAAAATGAGGCATACTTAAACAAAAGAATTGAAGATTTGATGGTGGAACTTCAAAAAGAAAAATCAAAACCGCCAAGGATTGAATACATCGAAGTTGAAAAAGTGGTAGAGAAAGAGGTCAAAGTGATTGACGACGATGAATTAAGTGAACTCAATACCAAATTAAAAGATTTGGAGAAAGAAAATGAAGATTTGAAAAATAAACTTCAAAGTCATCAAGAAGATTTGGATCATAATGTGAAGTTAAATTCACAAGAACTCAAAAATCTTCAAGATAAAGTTAACAATCTCAAAAGAGAACTAGTTATCAAAGACAGAGAACTTGAGAGATTAAATGAAAAAATAAACGACCTCGAAGATCTTGCTCGGACAAAAGTTAAGTTCTTAAGGTCATCAAACTTAAACGAAGATTTATAATGGAAATTTTAGTATTGTTTTTTATTGCGGCTTACGGGATGTCAAATATCTTGGTTTTTGGATCAATCTTTGATGGGATGAGGAAATTCATTTCAGATATGGGAGCACTACCTTATGTAGGTTTTTTATTTCAGTTTATTTCTGATCTATTGGGGTGTATGATGTGCACTTCCACTTGGGTTGGATTCTTCTTTGGTTTATTTGTTATGTCACCATTTTTAATTTTGGTGGGTGTGGATCCAACATATTCATGGTTTTTTGATGGTATGTTAGCATCAGGTGCGGTATGGGCAATTAATTCAATCGTAGAATGGTTTGAGGAAAATAGATAAAACTTTTAAAAATATAAAAAATGCCAAAATCAAGAAAAAGAGGTGGTGAAAAAGCACACCGAGCAAGAGTTCAGACGAGGAACTCAAAATTGCAAAATGCTCAAAATAAATTCAATCAACTTCTCCGAGAAAATATGATGAAACAGATGGAGGAGATGAAACAACAACAGGTTGAAGAACCACAAACCGAGACTTTTAGTTTGGGAGAGATCAAAAACAACAGTCAAGATATTTATTGAGTATGAGTGAGAATGTCAATTATTTCATTTTTGAATATACAGAAGTTAATAAAATAGACTTCAATGAAGTCATTGAAATATCTGAAGATACTTTGAGATTGAGTATTGATAAACAAAAGTCGCTTTTCAAAATACGAGGAACATTCAAAGATTTTATGAGTACCATGACTTCTTTGAATGGTCCTTACACTCATACTGAAATAAAAACTATACTAAAAGGGCCCGAATGGTCACAATCCGAATAAAAGAATGGCTAACGTAACGCAATTCACATTTTCAACCCCGATTGTCTCACATATAAAGTATCGAAACTTTAAATTGGGTGTTAAGGATCAAGATTATGGGCCAACTTCAAGGACAGGTTTTTATATGGGAGGATCAACACCTTCAGGTGGTTATATAGTTGCTTTGGATAAACCATCAGATGGACCAAGTTATTATGTTTTTGCTAACGACACCGATTTGTTAGGTTACTTAAGGAGTACTAACCCTATTTACGCAAACGCAGACTTGAATATTATTCTTACTAATTTATTTGGTTCTACTTCAAGTAATACCGGACTTACTATTCAAAATATGACCTATGAAAATATAGAAACAGACAATATGGTTTTGAGTTACGATTTTGGATTTTTAATGTCTTATATTAGCAGTACGGCTAACCAAGTATATAATATAGCACAAACGGCAACACCTAATCAAGAATGGGTTAATAAGGCCTCCACGAGTTATTCCTACGACTATGGAGGGTATTCATATTTTGATGGTATTGATGATTATATTGGTAGTATCATTTTGTATAATGTACCACCTATTGTAATTAATCAAAATTTATTTTTGACTGGGGATTGTACTTTTGAATTTTTTTTAAGAAAGAAAGATATAAATAAACTACAAATTTATTTAGATATTAGTCCGATTGGAATTGGTCGTATGGGTGTGAATGCGTCTAATAATTTATTTTTCACTTATGGTAATGGTACCCTTTCTCAAACAATTTCTGGAAATCTAACAATAGGTCAAAATCAATGGTATCATTTATGTGTGGTTAGAGATTTGTCAGGTAGATATCAAGGATCCCCGAAAGTTACTCTATATGTTAACGGTGTTCAAGATATAAGTGTTACTGCCGATTATACAAATGTCGGACCACCATATATTCAAAATATGTATTTTTTCAGAAGTGATGATGGATCCTACACTGAAGTCGATTGTGCAATTATAAGGTTATATAATCAAGCTCTCTCTTCAGCTCAAGTATTACAAAATTTTAACGCACAAAAAAGTAGATTTGGATTGTAAAATTGATTATAATTGGTCATGTATGACTTATTTAATCAACATAGACAACCCAACTTTACAATGATAGAACAATTACAAGGAAAAAACTTGGAGAACCCAACCGTGCAAGTCGTTTGGGAAGATGATTCAGATAGTTTTTCTCAAGAGAGGATTAAGAGAATCAAAGCGTATTTCCAACAGAAGTACAACACCAAAAATGTTAATGTTATTACCAAGATCAAAACATCCGAAAATATTATTCAGGATGTTGATTTTTCTTTTAATATCACAGACGAAAACTTCCAAAGGAAGTTAATCACCGAATATCTTAAGGAAGAAGACCAAGAATTTATTGATAAGATCACTAATTTTGATAAATCGGTCAACAACGAAATCTCCACTCAAGACAGGGAATATATTCCTTTTAAGAAGTGGTTTTTGAAAAAGATCTCATTCTCAAACTTTCTGTCTTATGGAGAAAACCAAGTATTGGAATATTCAGATCTAAATGGTATTACGGTTGTTGAATCCAACCCACCCAACTTCGGAGGTAAAACTATTTTGAGTGTTGACCTTTTGTTGTTTTTGTTTTTTAATACTACGACCAAGACTTCCAAAGCAGAGGATATCTTCAATAGATTCTCAAGTTCAGATAAGGTTTCTGTTACTGGTGAAATTGTTATTGATGGAGAGGAATATGTGATTTCACGAACGATACAGAGAAGTAAGAAGCGGATGGGGGGTTATAATGTGAAGTCCGATCTTGAATTTTACAAGAGATTTAAAGACGGATCTATGATCAATATGACGGGTGAACAGAGAAGGGAAACGGAAGAGTTTATCAAGAAATCTATTGGTGGTGTTGACGACTTTTTGATGACCATTGTAACTACGGGGTCTAACTTGGAAGGACTCATTGACTCTAAACCAACGGCACGGGGGGAGATCCTAACAAGATTTTTGGGGTTGGATGTTCTCAAAGAGAAGGAAGAAATTGCTAAGGGTATGTATTCCACTTTTAGTAAACAAATGCTTTCTAACATTTATAATATACAAAAACTCAAAGGGGAAATTGACAACTACAATGAACTTATTGATTCTAATAAAAGGGCAGTTGGTGACCTTGAAGTTAAGATCAAAGAATGTGAAGAAAGTTTGAAGAAGGGAAAAGATTTCAGGGACGACTTGGTTCAAAAGAGAAATACCCAAATCAACGAAGATCTTCAGAAGATGTCACAAAGTGAAATTGAAGTTGAAATCACAAATTGTGATGTCAAGATTCGAAAACTTAAAACTCAGATGGATGAGGTTTATGTTGTTGAACCGAATAAGTTTTATGATGAAAAATCTCACGACGATCTTGTCTCAGAACTCAATCAGTTGATCGCTTCAAAGTTATTTTTGGAAATTGAGATTGAGAATATGGAAAAGAGGATGACATCCTATTCCGATGGATTTGAATGCGAACATTGTGGATTAAAACTTATTGGATCTGATATATCCAAAACTTTGGAAGGAACCATCTCTGAAAAGAAGGAAGAGTTGGGTAGGATGAATTCAAAGATTGAAACTTGGCAACAGGAAGATTCGGGATGGAAAAAACTAAAGGAAGATTTTTCTGTTTATGAAAAGAACAAACTAATCAAAGCTCGTTATGAGATTGATATTGAAGGTGAAAACTTGAACAAGAATAAGTTTGAACAACTTCTTAAGGATTTTATAAAACAACAAAACGCCATCGAGGAAAACAAAAAGATTGATGCTTTGATGATCAAAGCGGATATGAGGATTGAACAACTTGATTCTGAAAAGTTGGGTTATAACACAAGGAAAACTACTTTGTTAAATGAGAATGACAAATATGGTGAATCCATAAAGAAAAACCAAGATCTGATTGTTAGAATTGAAGATGAGTTCGAAAAAGAAAAGGTATATAAGAAATATCTTGAGTTGTTTGGAAAGAATGGAATTTCCAAAATCATTATGAAGAAGATGATTCCGGTTATTAATTCCGAACTTACTAGACTTCTTATGGATTCAGCTCACTTTAGGTTGGAGGTAATTGTAAACGACAAAAACGAAGTTGAGTTTTTGATGGTGGACAACGAAACGCAAGTCAAAAAACTTATGGCTTCGGGTTCAGGTTACGAAAAAACAATTGCAAGTTTGGCTTTAAGATCAGTCTTGAGTAGGATTTGTTCTTTACCGAAACCTGACGTGGTTGTCTTTGATGAGGTTTTTGGAAAGATCTCCAACGAAAACTTGGATATGGTTTTGGAATTCTTCACTAAGATCAAGAAATATTTTCCCAAGATTTTTATCATCTCTCACAACGAACTTATTAACCAGTGGGCGGATAATATCGTCAAGGTGGAAAAGAATGAAAATGTCTCAAGGGTGGTTAGTTCCAAGAATGTCTTATCCCGAATGGTCTAAATTTGGTTTTTGGGGATTTATTCCTTATCTTTGTAAAGTGGATTAATTTTTATGGAATTTCAAATCATTTCTCTAATATTACTATTAATTCCAATAGATTTTTTTTTCATTTATAAAATTTTTCACAAAACCAACATATCTATTAATAAGCCTAAGAGTATGAATATTCCGACTCAATCATATATGGTAATTATTTTTGGTGATTTTCACCGAAAAGAACAAAAGATGTCCAATATAATTTATGCTCTTTCCCCGATGGCTGACTCCAAGAATATTAGATTTGTATATTCTGAATCACATCTTATAGTTCACTTCACATCGAGTATGGAGTTTCCTGAACTTCAACGATTGGTTGACCTTGCCATCCACTCCGAGTGTGACCTTTACCTTTTCTTTAATTACAACGAAAAGTTCGCAGTGAAGATGCAACCCGAAATTTTTACCCACCTCTTCGATTGGAATAAAGATAGTGAGTCGGTAAATTTGGATCTTAGAGACAACAGCCTTTCAAAGATGGGTTTTGGTCCCAATAACGAGGACATCAAGATTATGATGATGGGTATTGATTTTGACCCTTTTGCTGGTCTACAAGAAACTTTGTTTAAAAAGCCCAAACCAAAGAAAATTGAACTACCTTTGGACATGGACTCTATCCTTGAGAAGATCAGTAAGAGGGGTATTGATTCCCTAACCAAACGAGAAAAAGAATTCTTAAAAAACATTTCCAACAATAATGAAGAAAGTTGAAACCAAAAACACAGGGATTTCTATTAACCAAGAAGAAATCCAAACTTACTTGAAGGATCTTCGCAAGATTGATGTGATGACCCCTCAACGAGAAAAAGAACTTGCGGCTAAGATCCTCGAAGGTAATTGTACCCAAAGGGAGATCAAAGAAATTGAACAAGAACTTATCGAGGGTAACCTTCGTTTTGTGATTACAGTTGCCAAACAATATCAAAATCAGGGTCTTGATATGGCTGACTTGATTGCTGAAGGTAATATCGGACTTATCAAAGCCATCAAAAACTTCGATTGGAGTAAGAACCTCAGGTTTATCTCTTATGCTGTTTGGTGGATCCGTCAATCGATTCTTCAATCCTTGAATGAAAATGCCCGCACCATCCGACTACCTGTAAATGTGGTACAAGATCTTCATCGAGCAAAGAAAGAGGCGGAGAACGGGATCAAAGAGTTGGAAGATAAATTCAATAGTCTTCCTTCCACTATTTCACTCAATGATCATATCAATGATGAAGGTGATGGACTTATTGATCTTATTGAAAACCACGACTCCCTTCGTCCTGACGAGTTTTTTGATGAGAAGGGAACTCTCAGGTCAAAGATGATCAATATGATGCAAATCCTTGATGAACGGGAAAAACAAATCGTGGAGGATTACTTCGGTCTTTACGGAACACCTCGCACATTGGAGGATATCGGTAACGACTTTTCCCTTACCAAAGAACGTGTAAGACAGATCAAAGAGAAGGCTTTGAGAAAACTTCGTAATGAATCGTCTGTTCTTTTCGATTATTTGTAATATCATCTATTTATATATAAATTAAAGTCATGAGTAAATTTAAAAACTACGTCGATTATGTGATTCTTTTTTTCGTGTTCATCACATTTGTTAGAACATGCGGAATCTCCAATAAGGTTGAAAAGAATTCCGATGAGATTGAATCTATCAAAACAACTCTTACTGAGGTGAAGGATCAAAATGTAACACAAGAAGAACTTATCAATACATTGGAAACAACAACATTTTGGCAAACCTTGAGAGTTGAGGAGATTTCAGATAAAGAAAAGATCTCCATAAACGCTCTCCAAGCAAAAGACAAAACAAATAAATAATGAGATCTTGGATCAGGAAAAATTTAAAAACTATCATCACAACGACATTCATCATCCCAATTTTACTGGTTGCATTTGTATCAATATCCCATGTGACCACATTCTACGAATTATCTAACCCAATCACTTGGGCGATATATCTTTCATTGGCAATTGAGGTTGCTGCGTTAAGTGCTCTTGCGGCGGTCTCGGTAAAATTAGGAAACTTTGTTTATGTCCCCTTTGGAATTGTTACCCTCATTCAATTTGTGGGTAACATTTTCTTTTCATATAGTTACATCAATGAAGCTTCTCAATATTTTATAGATTGGGTAAGTTTGGTCGGTCCGATTATCGAACCTATGGGAATTGATACTGATGATATCGTCGGTCATAAAAGATTTTTGTCAATTATTTCAGGTGGACTTCTACCTTTAATTTCTTTGACCTTCATCCATATGTTGGTCAAATACACCAATGAAAACAAACCTGAGGTAATCAAAGAACCTATTCCTGTAAAAGAAATAGATATTGACGAACTCTCCAAGTTGGCTGGTAAACAAGAAGTTTCTGATAATGATTTGGCTTACAAACCAACATCCGAAGATCTCGAAAAACTCGAGAAAATGTTAACCAAAGTTCAACCTGTTGAACCCGTGGTAGAACAACCCAATATCGAAGTAACAATCGAAGCTGTTCAACCCGTCGAACCTGAACCACCACAAACCGATAATACAGAAGGTAAAAGATTAGTTTACTCAAAGTAATGAAAATCAATAAGAAAAATATTATTGTCAGGAACTTCCGTGAGTCAGAAAAAACTCAAGTTATATTAACTCACACTTCAAGAAATTTCAAAGACTATCTTGAGTCCTTGAAAAATAGATACAACGGAAATTATCTCAAACTCCCACATTATATTATCGAAAAGGGAGGTCAGGTTCATCAGATTGTTGAAGATAAAAAGGTTTCGGCTTTTTTTAGAAACAACAAAATAAATTCAAAAGTAATCGTAATCAGTTTGGAAAATTACGGATGGGTCAGGAAAAATCCATTATCCAATCAATATTCTAACTGGATCGGAGATTCTGTTTCACAAGTCCAAGAAAAGAAATGGAGAAACCACAATTTTTGGGATAAGTATAGTGAAAAACAAATTCAATCTTTATCAGACCTTTTAAGATATTTATTTGATAAACATAAAATAGAATCGAACTTCGTAGGTCACAATGTGAAAATTGATGGTGTTGAAAATTTCAAAGGTGTTACATCACTGAGTAACTACGAGAGACGATCAACAAAATTAAATCCGTCTTTTGATTTTATAAATTTTAAAAAACAATTTGAAAATGAACCAATATGATGAAATAAAGAAAATGTTGAAACTCTCTAAGGGGATGTTGATTGAGCAGGTTGAAGATGAGAGAATAAATATTGCCAAAGATATTGAAGACAGGATTGAAGATGATGTCAAGACAGAGAAATCTATGGACTTCGAACAAGAATATAGAGTTTCTGGTGGTTTGATTAGGATGTATGGTGACTCCAAACAGGAGACCGAAATTACCTCGTTGGAGAAAGAAACTTTTCAAGAAACGATGGAAGAGTTTGTCAGTGAAGTAACTGAACTCGTTGATTTTGATACACTTATTCTTTATCCGAATACGGTCACATGGTCCGGCAAGATAATTGAATCCAATATAGAGTTTAATATGACCATCGGAGAAGAAAATGGTGTATACATAAACGGAGATATGATGAAACTAGATGATGAACTTGTCGGACTTATTGAAAAACTTAAGCAGTTTTATATTAAATTTAAAACGAAGTGGGGTAAAGTTCTCGGATCCAGAAAGAAGACCGGACCCGAAGAAGGAAATGAATGAAGAAAAAAAAATCAGGTTGACTGATTTGATCTCAATAATCACAATTGTGGTGTTGGGATTTTTTCTTTTAAAAGGGTGTAACGAAGTTGAATATTATAAAGGTCTCAATGACCAAAACACAAAGGCATTAACCGATACGGTTGAATACTACAAGGGTAGTTACACCAAGGCGATTTATATCGCAAACAACGAAAGGATGGCGGGAAAAATTGCGGAAAAAGATGAGGAGATACAGATTCTTTTAGAAAAAATCAAAAAATTAAAAGCAAAACCTGGAACAGTTATTTACATAGAACCAAAATACAACAATAGTGTTGTTGTAAGTTCAAATCTACAACAGGTGAATGATTCAACATATCAATTAACCTTTGCCGATACTAACTTGGTGAGGAGTATTAAAGGTAATGCAAGTATATTCCTTAAAAAACAAACAACTGAACAGATTGTTGGTAATGAATTAAACTTAACCAATAAATTTTCTCTTTATTTAGAGGAAGACAGTGGAGTTGTGGTAGAAGATAAATTGAATTTTGGATTGGGTATTTCACTTGTTGAATCAAAGGAAGGATATCAAGAAGTTGTTGTAACTCCACTTTCAAGAGTTGGTGATCAAATGGTGGAAATACCAAAAGATTTATTGGATATTCCAATTATAAAAGGACTTAGGATCGAAAAACCACAAGAGGTTATTGAACCCGACTGGTTGGTTAGTTTTGGGTTTTCCGCGGCAGTCGGAATAAATCCATTTAATCTCAGACCTGATTTTGTTATTGGACCATCTATTAGTATAGGAAAAAGAATTAATTTGAATTTCAATAAGAAATAATGAAAGAGATAATAAAAAAAGTACTGAAAGAAGCTGTAGGTGTTCCTGAAGGAATATATGAGGCGGCTGTGATTTTATACGATGAATTTTTAAAAAATATAGACACTAAAATTAAACTTGACGAGGATGGGGAGTTTGAGTTTAATATTCCATTATCAGATCCGATTCAAATATCTGATATGACAGTAAACTCAGCAAAAATAGTATTGGAGATTATTTCAAAAGATGAAGAAATAGAAACCACATTGATTGGTGCGGGTGTCAAAGCTTCCGATCCCAAAGCAATGAGAGGGGTGGGTAAAAAAATCAAATTAGATTTAATTCCAATAGAAAATTCAATAAGAATACAAATTAGTTTTGTGGTTAGTGAAGATAAATTGAATGATTTGAATAAAGAATTGAAGAACTTTATTATTGAACCACAAAATAAGAATGTGATTATCCAAGATTTTACTCACGAACTCAAACATTTATATGATGAAGTAAAAAATAGAACAAAAGATTTTGAAGATCTTGTGGATTATCAAAGTAGTGTAAGGTTTATTAAGGATCCAAGTATTCCTGTATGTGTTCCGATGAGACAAATGTTTTTCTTACTTTATTATTTCGACGTAAATGAGAATTCTGTCAGAGCATCTGAACTTTATTCCATAATGAAAACAAATAATATAACGAAAGAAAAATTTTATGACGAATTCCTTAAAACTTACTTTTATCAGAATTTATCTATGGCAAGGAACTTTTCCAAAAACTCTTTGGTTGAGGAATTGAAAAATGATTATATGGGGTGTGTGAGTGACATTTACGAAATGACTGAAGGACCTGAAACAGAAGACGATTATCAAAAAATAGAATATGTGTTGAATAAATTACCGATGGTTCTTGGTCACGTATCTTCAAACATGTGGCAAAACATATTTCACGTTTATTCATCAGCACTTGATAAAAAAGGTCCTTTCGAAAAGATGATGATGAAAGTATTGGGTATGGAATCCGAGTTCGATAAACTCGGAGAAAAATATTTTCCAAGATATATACAAAAATTAAAGAATTTTGCAGAAAATCCTGATAAAATGTATGATCTTATCGAAAAAAAGCTTAAATTTGCGTCAAATAAAGTTGCAAAGAAAATCGTAAAGGTGTATTCACTCCTACCAAGTGAAAACGAAATAAAAAACTAAAACCAAAATACAATGTCAAACTACATCAATTATGAATGGTATGTAAAACAATTCAAGGACCAAAGATTCGAGAAGAAAAATTATGACATGTACAATAAGTTCTTCGAAGAATTGAATACTCCAAAGAATGAAAAAGAACCCTCCTAAGGAGGGTTTTTTATTATCCGTATATTTATCATTATAAATCAAATTATTATGGCCTTAAGTAAGACAGAAAAAGATCAAATAGAGGTGATGATCCGAAAGGAAATCAAGGACTTTATGAATGCAAATACGGTCAAACAATTTGAAAATAAACTGATCGATGAGTTAAAAAAAGAAATCAAAAACGGAAAATTGGATCGTGATATCAAGGGTATTGTCAGTGATGTTATGATTGATTTTTATCGTTTGATGTGGACAAAACGATCATTTTGGGAACCAGAATTAAGAAAATGAATTTCAAACAACAATTCAGTAGTGCATTGACAAAAGCCATCGGAAAAGAAGGTGTTGGTAGAAAAGAGCCATGGGATTTATCAGACCAAAGTAAAACATTGTCTAAATTGAAAAGGATGATTAAGAACGGAGAAGAAGACGAAATGGAGGTTGAAGGTGAAATGGACGAAGCAACAGGGTCAGGAAGTGCGGGAGGATATTCGGCACCACTTTTTGGTACGGTCAAAAAAGAGAATGTTACAGAAATGACTACAACAAGTAGTTCGGGTGCTTACATATACTCAAACCCAATAAGTAAAAACAAAAAAAAGTCGGAAAATAAGATAGAAACGAACGAAGCGACAACCGCTGCTGAAGTAGGTAGATACGGTGGACCGGCATTCTTAGCAAAAAACAAAAAGAATTGGAGAGGGAAAGCAAAACCTGCATTCCCCGATGGTAAGTTTGTTCAAGTCAAAGAAGAGTGTAAAACATTTCCATATTGTATTGAAGGTGGTTTGGAACATATCAATATGACTGAAAGTAAAAAATTGATAGAAGAGAAAAAAGGTGGATTATCAAAAGGAATGACATTAAAAGACATTGCAAAAAAACATAATACAGAGTATAACGAAAATTATTACAAAAAACTCCAACAAGAATTTAAAAAGGGTACCAGAGTTGAAAAAGAACATACTGATGATCCAAAATTGGCACAAAGAATAGCAATGGATCATTTGGTTGAAGACCCCGAATACTACACCAAATTGAAAAAAATTGAGGAGGGAGATGGTAAAAAAGTTGAAGCTAAAGAAGCGACGACATCCGCATCATCAGGTGCCTATAGTGGTCCAGCATTTTTAGCAAAAAACAAAAAGAATTGGAGGGGAGGTGCAAAACCCATATATTCAGGTGGTCAGTTTGTTCAAGTTAAGAAAAGATGTAAAACATTTCCATATTGTAATCAAGGTGATATAAACGCACTTAAGTTAACTGAAAATAGATTGTTGGCCGAGGCGGTTGAAAATGTAAGTAAGAAAACAGGATTGAGTCAGGAAATGATTTTGAATATGATCCTGAAAGAAATTGGAAAATAAATGCCAACGGCTAGACCATTTGCATATAACACAGGGTCACCTATACCCGGTACATTACAAATTGGTGATTTAGCAATTGGTGTTGACCCATTAGATTATTCAACAAACCCTGGTGGTGTTCAATGGTGGAATGGACCAGATGAAGACCTCGGATATGTAATTGCTCATCCAACACCGGCAGGGGATCAACCAAACCCTCTTGGTATTCCGGCCTACTTGGGATTTTGGAGATCTGAATTTTTAACTGAAACATCTTTTATCGGGATCGCTCAATATGTTTCTAACCAACACGGGAGTCCACAAACATTTACTACAGGATCGAGTGCTAAAACTTGGTTGAACGATAATGGATATTGGACTTCATATGACGAAATTCAACCTCTCGTCTATTTGAATTCAGGTATAAATTCATCTTATTCAGGTTCTGGTAGTGTTTGGTATGATCTTGAAGGTGTTAGTAATAATGCAACATTGGTAAATACTCCAACATATTCATCTAATTTTCAAGGTATTCTTAGTTTTGACGATACATCATCTGAGTATGCAACAATACCTAACTTAGGTGATTTAAATCAATGGACTGTTGAAGTGTGGTTTAGAATTTCTAAATCTTTAACAGGTAAAGTATCTTCACTTGTAACCAATCAGTATAATCTAGCAACTAAACTAAATTTCAGTGTTGGTACAAACAACGCACATAGTAGTTATAATCTTGTGGTTGGTTTTTTTGATGGAGCATGGAGAAACACAACAGGATTTGTTCCGAGTTTGAATACTTGGTATCAGGTTGTTGGAACTTATGACGGATCGGTATTAAGACAATATGTAAACGGAACCGCTTCAGGAGGAACATTAAACTATGTTGGTACGCCACAGAGTGGTGGGGAGGTAAGATTGATGAGGAGGTGGGATGATACAGTTTCTTCAGGTAACTTGATAGCGGGTGACTTGGCGATCGTTAAGATTTATAATCAAGCTCTTAGTGACTCAGATATATTAGATAGTTACAATAACACATATACGAGATTTGTTGAATTAACACCAACTCCAACACCAAGTGTAACTCCGACTTTAACACCTACTATAACACCGACCATAACTCCAACACCAACACCTTCACCTTCACCTGCTGGAGGTATTGTAACAAGTAACTTATTTATGAAGTTAGATGCTACTAACTATACAAGTGGAACGTGGAATGATGAGACAGCCAACGGAAATAACGCAACAATTAATGGTGCGACTTGGTTATCAGATGATGGTGGTATATTTGATTTGGATGGTCTAAATGATAACATAAGTATTCCACACAACTCATCCCTGTCATTATCCACAACACAACAGAGGACAATTCAGGTGTGGGTCAAATTTGATACATTACCTGCACTTAACACACAAGGACAACCTGTTTTTGGTAAATTATCAAGTTCATTTGGTTTTGATGGGTATTGGGGTGGATTATTTTCTAACACAGGAACAGTTAGAGTTGTGACTAATGGTGCTGCGACTCAGAGAGTTACAACATCAACCCTTACAATTACAACTGGAACTTGGTATCTTTATACTTTTATATCTCAGATAACTTCAACTTCAAATACAACTAAAGTATATATCAATACTACAGAATATGGATCTACGGCACATGGATCAGATACATATACGGAAACAAACCCCTTATATCTTGGATATATAGGTGATGGTGTTTCATCACCATATTTAAATGGTAAAATCGGGGCTTGTTATTTTTATACTTCAGGATTATCTTTATCTGATATTACAACGAATTATAACACTACTAAATCAAAGTATGGTTTATAATTGAATTAACCAACTTTGAATATATTTATTAATAAAAAATCATAATGAAAAATACAGAATTTGATAACCTCGTTGAAAGACTTCTCAATGAGGCTTTGGACGAAAAAATTGATGAGATAAAGTCCAAATTGGAAGTTACCGAGAAAAAAGATGACAAGTGGATTCAGCGTATTGATATGAAGAGAGGATTCTTGAAGAAATACTGTGGTGGTGAAGTGACTTGTGACTGTGTTGAAAAGGCATTAAAAGAAGGTGGTAAACCAGCAAAACGAGCTAATCTTTACTTGAATATGAACTCTGATAAATGCAAGAGTTTGCAAAAAGAAAACGAAGCGGATAGATTGTTAACTAAATTGGTTGAAGTAATCAAAGAAGAATTAGGTGAGGAAGAGATGACTGAAGGAAATGCATTTTCTGAAGCAAGATGTAAAGCAGGTTGTAAAGGAGGAAACGGAGCTAAGATAGAAGGATTTGATGGAAAAGTAGTTAAAGATTGGTCAGACGATGATAAAGAATCTTGTGGATGTAAAGATTTGAAGGAATCAAGAAAAAAGAAAATGAAGTTGACTGAAAATGAGTTGATTGATTTAATTGAAAGAATTGTTAAAGAAGAAAAGGCAAAAGGATTACAGGTTTACAACAAAGTTCACAATGAGGACGGAAAAGAAAATAAACAAGCACTCGAGGATGTGGCTAAAAAAATGAAGGACTATACCAAAGATGGATCAAACGGTAAATTCGATATGGATCCCGTAATGTTCCCAAAAGGTAATTTGGAATTAAAAAAAGAGAAAGTTAAGAAGTATACACCATCAGAGGCTGTTGAAGAGTATATTGAAGCGTTTGCATATCCAGGACAAACAAATTTGAGATTTGATGAGATCAAACCCGATGACGAGTTAATTAAAAAATATTTAGAAGGTGATTCAACAACAGGAAACGCACAGGTTGACAAAGATGGAAAACCACTTGGTAATGTTACACCTGATGAAGTAGGAAAGAGATTTAAGAAGAACTCTGATGAAAATCTTTATGGTATTGAGCAGGCTGAAGGATCATATAAGAGAGTAACACAACCTGTGGATGTTGCAGGTGATAACATACAAAAGGGTAAGTTACAAAAGAAATCAGATAAAATTTTGACAAAATTAGAATCTATTGAAGATAAGAAAGAAAAGAAATTGAACGAGGAACTTGAAAAGATTAAATCAATTACAGGTTATAATCAGAAAACACAATAAGTTCAAATAGAAATCTAAATGAATATTCCCGACTTGATCGGGAATATTTTTTATGTATAATTTTTAATTGTTTATTAAAATTATATTATGAGAGAAAAAGCAAGCATTGTGAATACATACGACGAGAGGGAACTTGAAATCTGGTATAAAGCAAATAATATAATTGACGAGTATTGTGAATTATTCGAAGATTTTATTATTGGACTCTATTTTATAATTGATAAAACATATTTGGGTCCTGACTCAGAGGTTGGTGTTGAAACAAATATAGTCTTGAATGATCAGGACATACGTAATCACTTCGATTGGTGTTGGAGAAAAAACATAGATAATTTCAGAAAAGAAAATATCTTCTTTGAAGAAGAAGGTGATCACAAAACATACTTTAATCAGTTTTTTAATGAGACATACTACTACCAAAGTATGGTAGAAATTAAAGAAAGTATTCCTGTTTTTTTCTCTGAACTCTTCGAATATAAAACAGTAGATACTCAAATTAATTTACAAATGATTGTTGAGATATATAAAAATCTTTATAAGTCTTTACAAAAAACAAATAAACCTAATTTTTAAGTAAAATAAACCAAAACATTTTTAAAAAATGGAAACATTAGAACAAATCAAGACCTTGGTTGAGAGCTTGAACAACGACGCAACAAAATTCTTTACCAGCGGAAACAAAAGTGCAGGTACAAGAGCTCGTAAAACTTCACAGGAGATCAAGGCTCTTCTTCAAACTTTGAGAGGTGAAATCTTGGAGGAAAGAAAAAAGGACAATGAGTAATATTCAGTTTTTTTTTGATATGATTTTTTATTTTAGTTTATTGTCGATCGGTAAACTAATATTTGAATTCGTATCAGCTTTGTTTGATAGTCCACCCAAAAGGTTGAGACTATCAAACAATTCTCTTATATTTTATGGAGTAACCTTAAGTTACATTTTATCTTATTTAATATGAACTACTTTTTTTTAGAAAACATTACATATTTTAATAAACTCACAAAGTTGGGAAATTATCTTTGTTTTGAATTTAATTTCCCAACCTCTTGGGAGGTAGACGGAGAACTTGTCTCTGCATTTAAACACGAATTGAAGAAGGGGGAGAAATTCTACTCACTTTCCCTTTGGACTGAGTTTTCTGATACACAGGTTTTTTCTATGGAAGAAACCGTATCAAAAATTATTAGATACAACAGAGAGTTAGAGGAGAAGGAAAGACTATTCAAGGAAAAGGTCAAAGAACTTCGTAGTATATTTTTGGAAGGAGACTTGGATAGTTTGAAGAAGATCAAATTTGAAACAGAGGAATCCATAATAGAATCCGATGAGACGACAAAATGATCTTGAAAGAGAAAGGAAGGATTTTATTGATTACATAAAGAAGATTGATAAGTCCGAAATTAAAAATACCACTATTGAACAAAATTTCACGTTATGGCAGAGGATAAAGAAGGTTATGGGATTTTGATTCAGAATTTGGCTGAGGCTTCCGAAAAAATAGTGGAATCCTTTGATAGTGTCGGAAAGATTGAAATCATAGTAAAACTACCGGCAGAAGAGTTAGATAAAATCAAAAAATACTTTGGTGAAATTTACCGGATCAATGAGAAATACGAATTTGATTTCGGTGATACTAGTTATATTTTTGTCTTGGATAATTGATTACTTGTCTATAAAGTAATCCTCTGTCATACCCTTTTTCTTCTAACATATCATAAAGTTCTTTTCTCTGAACTTTGGAGTAGTCAGGAACACATATTGAGTGTTTCTTTGAACTCATTAAATCATCTTGGAGAATGGAGATCAACCTGTCGGCGTCTTCCATAGTTTTGAGTAAAAACAACTCCATATGATCTTCTGCTTGAAACAATACTTTGTTATTCAAGGCAACGAAGCTCAACACACCTGGAAATCTCTTCACATACTTCAATAGAAGATCATAGGTGAAGTTTACACCCCTGTCGTAACTCCTGATCACTTCCTCTTCGAAGTATTCTTTTTTTTCACATATAGAGAACTCTGAATTATCAAGATCTACTTCAACATTCCTTCCGTATTCATCAACATCGAATAGTTTCTTTTGATTTTTTGGACACAACAAAACGAGCTCGTACTTGTATTTTTTTCCGTTCTCAAATTGTTTTGGAAATTTAATGTTGTTATTGTCAATTAATTTTTTAAATTTAGTTGACGCACCTTGATAACTCTTGTAGGTACGGATTACTTTTTTTAATTTTTTATTTCTAAATAAGACTATCTTATACATCCTATGGAAGATTTTTATCAAATACTCGGTGTTGAAGAAAACGC
>Ga0315909_10000687_pt1 | contig 45523 bp, 55 predicted proteins | sample LakEriMetagenome_11_FD_203527 | JGI IMG/M metagenome (GOLD analysis project Ga0315909, IMG submission 203527) | Freshwater fungal communities from buoy surface, Lake Erie, Ohio, United States - Buoy 2 MA125 | ecosystem: Environmental > Aquatic > Freshwater > Lake | place: USA: Lake Erie, Ohio... | reverse complement strand
CACCCACGGTGGAGCCCGAGCAGGGGCCGGTCGAAAACCAGCCGGGTATCAAAAACCCGAAGAGGTAGTCGATTACGAGAAGGCGAAGGCCCGCCACGAGGCCGCAAAAGCCGATCTCGCCGAACTGGACTACAAGATCAAGTCGGGGGAGTACGTCAGCCGTGCCTCGGTGCGTCAGGCGGTGGCTACGGTCATGGCGGGCTTCGTGCAGACCATGCGTAGCGTCAGCGACAACCTAGAACGCAAGGGGGTTTCCCCTGATCTCTGCGTGCAGGTTGATGCGGTAATCAACGACGCCCTGGCCGATGTTGGCCGAGACCTCCAGATGCTCGGTGGCGATGACTGACGACTGGCATTTCGCAGCCGCCATCGCGGATATTTGCGCATCGCACCACGCATTCACGCCACCCAGCGCCACGACGGTTGCCGAGGGTGCGCAGCAGGTACTCATCATCAAGCAGCCGGGGGCTGCGGGCGGTCCCTGGAGCCCTGACGAAACGCCCTACATGGTCGAGCCGATGAACATGCTCGCCAGTCGGCTCCACGAGGCGGTGGTTTTTGCTGGCCCTGCGCGTACCGGCAAGACGATGGGCTTGCTGATCGGCGCTGCCGCGCACTTCGTCGTCAACGACCCCGGCGACATCCTGTTCGTGCAGATGACGCAGGACAAAGCGCGGGAGTTTTCCAAGACCGACGTGCGCCGAGCAATCGACAACTCGCCGTCGCTGCGGGCGATGCTGAGCGTCAACGCGGCTGACCGCAACACCCACGACATCATGTTCAGAAACGGCGTGTGGTTGCGCATCGCGTGGCCGACCGTTTCCAACGTCTCGGGTTCGACCTACCGATTCGCCTTCATCACCGACCTAGATCGAATCCCCAACGCCGAAAACATCGAAGGGGAGGGGCCGCTTTTCGACCTAGCCCGCAAGCGGACGACCACGCTTTTGAGCCGTGGCATGTGCTTGGCCGAGTCGAGCCCCGGCATCGAGATCACGGACCCCGGCTGGACGCCGGCCACGCGCCACGAAGCGCCGCCCGTGACGGGCATCCTGGGCATCTACAACCGATCCGACCGCCGACGCTGGTACTGGACTTGCCCTGACTGCGACAGCGAGTTCGAGGCGGCTCCTGGCCTGGGGCTGTTCAACCTGCCGGAAGACCGGGAGCTTGTGGAGTTGGCGCGAACCGCCGACATCACAGCCATCGCCAAGCAGTACGGCCGTCGGATCATCTGCCCGCACTGCGGCGTGGAAATTCCATTCGCGAAGCGCACCGAGATGAACCGCACCGGGCGCTGGGTGACGGACGGCGAGGCCAGCAGCAAGATCGCAGGGTACTGGCTCGGCGGTGTAGCCGCCGCCTACCAAACCTGGGAGAGCCTGATCCTGCGCTACCTGCAAGGGCTGCGCGACTACGCGCTGACGGGCTCCGAAGAAGCACTGAAGGCGACCATCAACACCGACCAGGGGATGCCGTACATGGCGCGGCACTTGGTCGAGATGCGCGCCAGCGCCAGCAGCCCCCAGGAACGCGCCGAGGACTTGCCGCGCTATGTGGTGCCTGACGAGACCCGGTGCGTCCTCGCGGCGGTTGACGTGCAGGGTGGCGCTGCTGCCCGGTTCGTCGTTCAAGTTCACGCGGTTGGCGCGCACGGCGAGCAATGGCTGGTGGACCGCTTCGACATCCGGCACTCGCGCCGTGAGGGCATGGGCGAAGAGTTTGCGCCCATCGACCCGGGCGGCTACCCCGAGGATTGGGACCAGCTAACCGAAAAACTGCTACGGGCAACGTGGCGCACGAACGACCCAACCCGCGAGATCAAGCTGAAGTCGATCATCGTGGACACGGGCGGCGAGGACGGCGTGGCCGCCAACGCCTATGCGTGGTGGCGACGGCTTCGCACCGAGGGTATTTCCGCTCGGGCGCACCTCTACAAAGGTGCCAGCACGCCGACCGCGCCGACACTCAAGCGCACCTGGGTCGGTAAGCGCAAAGAGAAGGACAAGGGCGACGTGCCGCTGTACGTCTGCAACCCGAACCTACTGAGCGATGCGGTGGACGCGGGCCTTCGCCGGCAGACCCCTGGCCCCTGGTACATCCATTTCCCCAAGCCGAAGCACCCAACACTCAACCCGGAAGGTTGGTTGCCGCAGGCGTTTTTCGATGAACTCGGGGCCGAAGTTCGCCAAGCGAGCGGTGTCTGGAAGCAGGTTCGCAAGCGCAACGAGTCATTCGACTTGTGCCGGATGATCCGCGCCCTGAGCCTGATCCTGGGCCTGGACAAGATCAAGGACTGGAACGCCGTACCTGCGTGGCTCGCGCCGCTCGAACTCAACAGCGAAATCTTGGCCGTCGAAGACCGCCGCGAGATGAAGGCGAACACCGCCGAGGACGTGGTGATGAGCGTGCAACCCAAGGTGCGGATTGTTGGTCCCAAGAAGCGCCCGCGCCGGTCGATCCCGTCGCCATATCTGAGGTAGGGTTTGCACCTAGTTGACACCTTTAGCAAATGCGATAGAGTGAAGTCCTTGTCGATGCACAACCCCGCTACGCGGTAACGCCAAAGAGTTGAAAGATGGGTTAGCCGGCAGGCAAAGCCCCCAAAGCTGGTGAGGAAGCGCGGACCCGTTCTCCTTGGGGCCACAAGCCAGAGAAAGCGAGATGGCAGTCGGGGAAGACCGGCACGAACAGGGACAAGAGGGCGCGACAGCGCCATCTGTCAAAGCCACCCCAACGGCTAAAACTTGGGCGCTACGCTGACAGCGAGAGGTTCAGACTAGACGGGCGACCTTCTAGAGATGGCTGCTGGGGCGAAACGCGGGCGGAAATCCGACGACGCCGCAAGATCGAAGAAAGCGGATTGAACCCCGCCTCAAGTAGATCGAGCAAACCAGGGTTCACAGCCATCCCTAGAGTGCCGCCGTTCCCTCCACAGTTCGTGGTCTCCACAAGGCGCAGCGCATAGCGGCGGCACTCTACTTTTAAGTCAGCCCAAACTACGGCCCATGATCGGGGCCGCTCCGCAAGGGGAAGCACCGTACTCGGTGGGAGAGCAGTGGGCTGTCTTAAAGGTGCGAGTTAGCTCAGTTGGTAGAGCAGCGGCTTCATACGCCGATTGTCGTTGGTTCAAATCCAGCACTCGCAACCAAGAATTCAACGCCCCGGATCGGTCACGGCTGACTTGTCTATCGGTGCAGTGGGTGGGTTCGATTCCCACTAGGGGCGCCAACGATTCTTGCTGACGGGCTGGCAACCAACTGCCGTAAAAACAGCATTCCCGAGATGAGTCGTCTAACGCTCGGGCGTCAACTGAAAGACGTGGCGACAGGCGAGCACAGCCGTAAGGGTTTCAGTGAGTGCCGATTTGCTCCCGTAAGGGGCAACCTTCAAGTCTGCTGCTTCCTGTTCCTGTCCAAGAAGGCAGGCCCTAAGCGGGTGGCGGCAGACTTGAGGGTTGTAGGCGAATAGGTACAGCCACCCCAATGATATGGGGGCGATGCCGGTAACGGCTCGCGTGTGGGTTCGATCCCCACCAAAACCCTCAACCTTCAAGTCTGCTGCTTCCTGTTCCTGTCCAAGAAGGCAGGCCCTAAGCGGGTGGCGGCAGACTTGAGGGTGCAGCAAGTAACGGGGCCGCACCCTCATCTCCGACGTTGTAGAACCTCAACCCGGCCCTGTGCCGGGTTCTTTTTTGCCCCCGACGAATTTCCGCTGAATTTCGGGCGAAATTAAGCCGCAGGCGACTAAGCCACTGGCTCGCGGACACTGCCGGGACTATGGCAGTCACCCAAGCAGACATCGACGCGCTCAACAACGCGATCAAGGCCGGCGTTCGCTCGGTGACGATTGGTGGGCAAACGGTCATCTACAACACGACCGAATCGCTCATCAAGGCGCGCAACGACATGCAGACCACGCTCAACGCGCAAAACGCGCAAGCGGCTGGCACGCGCCGTCACAAGCAAATGGTGCTCGTTCAATCGAGCCGGGGCTACGAATGAGCAACCCGGTCGGTCGTCCCCCGAAGCTCGAAACGCGGATCGCTCGCGCCATCGCCACCGAACTCGGTCGCGAGGCGGGGCCGCAAGCCGTGCGCAACCCGCAAATCCGTGCGCGCTATAACGCCGCAGGCAACGGGCCGCGCATCGCGGGGTGGAATCCACCCAGCAGCGGGCCAAATGCGGCCCTAAGCGGGCTGCAAACGATCCGCAACCGCGCCCGCGACTCGTCGCGCAACGACTGGACCGGCGCGAGCGCCAACCAGAAGTGGGCGACCAACCTCATCGGCATCGGCATCACGCCGCGCTTCAAGCGGATCGCGAGCAAGAGCCGCAAGGCCGCGATTGTCGATCTGTGGACGGATTTCGTCGCCTCGGCTGACGCGGACTGCGTGCTGAACTTCTACGGCCTGCAAACGCTGGTCGTGCGCTCGTGGATGGATGCAGGCGAGTGCTTCGTGCGCCGCCGCGCTCGCTTCCTGGACGAGGGCCTGCCTGTGCCCGTGCAGTTCCAAGTGCTCGAAGCTGACATGGTGCCGCTGTTCAACGCCGACACCTACGAGGGTTTGCCGGCCGGCAACGTCATCAAGCTCGGCATCGAGTTCAACAAGCGCGGTCGCCGCGTGGCCTATTGGGTCTACAAGGAGCACCCGGGCGAGGACAAGGGCTTCATGACGGCCACGCCGAGCGCGGACACCCTGGTCCGTGTGGCGGCTTCCGAAATGTGCCACATCTTCGAGCCGGTGCGACCTGGGCAACTGCGCGGCGTCTCGATGCTGGCTCCAGTGCTCACGCGCCTGCGCAACATCGAGAATTACGACGACGCCACGCTGACCCGTCAGCAGTTGGCGAACATGCTCGTGGCCTTCATCAGCCGCAAGCTGCCGCCCATGACCGGCGACGAGGACGTGAACGGACTCACCGGCCAGGACGAGGGTGTGGACGATGAGGGCCGACCGCTCGTGGGCCTGCAACCGGGCTTGGTTCAGGAACTCGAAGACGGGCAAGAGGTGCAGTGGTCGAACCCGCCCGAGGCCGGTACGACGTACAGCGACTACATGCGGACGCAGCACCTCGGTACGAGCGCCGCTGCGGGTCTACCCTACGAAATCTTCTCGGGCGACATCAAGGACATCAGCGACCGCACCCTGCGCGTCATCATCAACGAGTTCCGTCGCTTGGCCGAGCAGCGCCAGTGGCAAGTCGTTATCCCGATGATGTGCGACCCGTGCATCCGCTGGTTCGCCGAGGCCGCGCTGCTGGCCGGTTCCATCACTGCCGACGAGTTCGACAGCGTGCGCCGCGTCGAGTGGGCACCTCACGGCTGGGCCTACATCCATCCGGTGCAGGACGTGCAGGGCAAGCAGATGGAGGTCGATAACGGCTTCCGCAGTCGCACCAGCGTCATCAGCGAGCGCGGTGACGACGCCGAGGTGGTCGATGCCGAGCGCGCAGCCGACCGCGAGCGCGAGATGGAGATGGGTCTGTTCACGGACCCCAGCGGTGCGCTGGATGCCAACGGCAACCCCGTGGAGCCGCCAGAAGACCCGCTGGCCGACGATCCGCAGCAGCAGGTAACCAACTCCCTCCTGACCGCTTTCGCGCGCCTGGAGGGCCGTTTGAGCGCCCCCGCGCCCGCGCCGCAGGCCGCCGCACCCACGATCAACGTCACGAACCACATGCCCGCCACCACGGTCAACAACGCCGTGGACGTACCTGCGCCGGTCGTCAACGTCGCAGCGCCGAACGTGGACGTGCCCGCGCCCGTCGTCAACGTGACCAACACCGTCGAGCCGACGCCCATGAACGTGAGCGTGGCCGCACCTAACGTGACCGTCAACAACGAGGTCGATCAACCTCCTGTCAACGTCAACGTGAGCCTGCCCAAGCGCATGAGCGAGACCAACATCTCGCGCAACGCGGACGGCGACATCGTGCGCAGCACGACCATCGAAAAAGACATCGACTAACCTAAGAAGGAGAGCCCCATGGCTGTCGTTTATTCCGCCGCCGTCAAGACGGCCCGTATGCAAGCCGTTGCCGACGCCATCGGTGCGAACGGCAAACTCGAAATCGGAACGACCGGCATGACGACCGTGCTGGCGACGATCACCCTGGGTGCAACCTCGGGCACCGTCTCGGGCAACGTGCTGACCCTGAGCGGTTTCCCCCGCAGCGACTCGGCCGCCGATGCCACCGGCACCGCCGCCGCCGCTCGCATTTGCACCTCGGCCAACGCCGATGTCATCACCGGGCTGACCGTGACCGCCACTGGCGGCGGTGGCGACGTGCAACTGGACAGCCTGAGCATCACGCTGGGCCAAAACGTCACGATCAACAGCGCCACCTTCACGCACGCCTAACTTGTGGACTTAGCTGACCCAGCCGCCTGCGGTGGTTGGGTCGCTGCTTCACATTCACGAAACGAGGTCCACGCATGGCCGCAACGACAACGACCCTGAACGCCGCGACGACAGCCGGCGACAAGCTCCTGACCGATACGCTGGTCACGGTGGACAGCGCCGCCGCACCGACTGACGCCCGCGCCCAAGTCATGAAGATGGCATACGGCGCGCAGGGCGATGCCGTCATGGTCAGCAGCACAAGCCCGATGCCGGTGGCGTCTGCGTCAGCGCCGTTTTGGCGCGTTGGCTTTGCAGAGGTCGGTTCGGGGCTGCAAGGGCTTGCGGCTGCGGAACTTGACCTGTTGCAGACCGGCGCGGGGATGGCAGTCAACCAGTCGGGCGGCAACCTCGTCATCACGACCGGCACGACCGCCAACTCCGAAACGGTCATCCGCTCGAAGCTGAAGTTCAAGGGCGCACTGCTGGCTCGCTACAAAGCGATCCTGTCGCAGCGGATCGTCAACCAGATTTTCCGCTTCGAGTTGGCCGATCTGGTCGGCGAGGGCTTGAGCTACACGATCAACAGCGCCACGAGCGTCACCGTCACCTTCCCGACGACGAACCCGTTCACAGCGGCTAACGTCGGTCAGTCGATTCGCCTTTCGCGGATCACGGGCGCGGCCGGCGTCCCGGGCCGCTATGCGATTGCCTCTGTCTCCGGTCTCACCGTCACTTTCACGGTGGCCGCTTGGCCTGCGACCGGCACGGGTACGCTGACGCTCTACGGTCACAACTGGCTCGCCAACGAATACAGCGGCGCGACTGCGACGAACAGCTTCTTCGACTGTCAGCGGCGCGGCTGGGCCAGCGGTAACACGACGGCCACGATCAACACCACGGCGAGCCCTGGGCACGTCGGGCAGATCGCGTTTGACGTGCTCGCCGCAGGTTTCTCGGACTCCTTGGTGGCCTCAAACACCGGCTACCAATGGGCAAACCGCGCAAGCCGCATCGAGAACATCCCTGACGAGGATGTCGAGCTTTACTTCTTGCTCGTCGTTCAAAACGGCAGCACGGTCCCGGCCAGCACGACGACGCTGACGGTCGGCTTCATGCAGGTTGAGGATCAACCGCGCCAAAAAGTGCGGCTTGCCTCGGCCGATCCGGCTGGCTCGCACCCGGTCCCGGTGCAACTCCTGGGCGGCACGACCGCCGTGACGGGCACTGTGACGGCCAACATCGGCACGGGTGCGCTTGCCGCTGGCACGAACGCCATCGGTGACGTTGGTGTGCAGTACCGGGCCAGCGCGACGGGAGCCGGTACGCCGGTGGCCGTGATGTCGCCTACCAATCCGACCGTGACGACCATCAAGGCATCGGCGGGCCGGATCATCGGATGGCAGCTTCAGAACTCGGCAACCGCGCTACGGTCGGTGAAGGTCTACATGAGCGCATCGCCCATCCTGGGCACTACTGCGGCGGCCTTCGAGATCGACATTCCCGCAGGCGGGCGCTCGGAAGTGAAATTCGAGGGCGGCATCGGCATCGCCACTGCCGCGACGTTCACCGTGACCGCAGGCAAGGGGCTGACGAACAACGACAGCACCGGACTCGCGCTGAACGACGTTTCTGGCTGCTTCATCATCGCCTAAGCCGTGATTCTCTGGACCCTCAACCTCGACCCCTCCGGCTCAGGTAACGCCTTCCTGGCGGCGACCGAGACTGGCTCGGACACCGCCGCGATCAGCGGGGGTGTGCTCGTCCAAGGGGCGCTCGCTGGCGTCGAGGTCGGTGCAGACACGGCAAGCGTCTTAGGCGGCGCTTCGGCCATCCAGGGCACGCTCGCGGGCGTCGAGGTTGGCGCTGACACCGCCGCGCTCGCCGGCACGGTGCTGGTACAGGGCACTCTCGCGGGCGTCGAGGTCGGGGCAGACGCCGCCGCGCTGGCGGGCTTCGTGTCCACCAACGGGGTGCTGGCGGCAGTCGAGGTCGGTGCAGACGCGGCAAGCGTCTTAGGCGGCGCTTCGTCCATCCAGGGCACTCTCGCGGGCGTCGAGGCCGGGGCAGACACCGCCGCGCTCGCTGGCGGTGTACGAGTGCAGGGTACTTGCGCGGCGACGGAGCAGGGCGACAGCGCCGTCATCCCGGGCAGCGTGCTGGTCGCCGGCCTGCTTTCAGCAGTTGAGGGCGGGGTAGATGACACCGCCAGCATGGCGGGTCAGATCATCGTCACGGGCGCTCTCGGCGCTACGGATCAGCCTGACCTGTCCGCGATCCTCGGCTTCGTCAGCGCGGGCGGCGGTGGCGCGTCGGTGGCGGAAATTTGGGGCTACGTCCTGCCGAACGGACTGAGTGCCGAACAGACGCTCGCCGACATCCATCGCTACCTGCTCGACCTGTCGCGCATCCACGGTCTAATCGCAAGCTCGCCGCTGACGGTTAGCGCCACGCAGCGGGCGGCCGGTGGTGTCGTTCAGTCGATCACTGACGAGGGCGGGGTCGTCACGGTCCAACGCCAGCCATGACGCTCGACCGCCGCGCCATTGCAGTTCAGGGCATCGGCTTCGGTCGCAAGCTCGTTGCACTGCAAGGATTGTTCGAGCGCGAAGAACAGGACACGGAGCGTCCGAATTGGCTTCGCCAACCGCCGCGCCGCAAACGCAAGAAGCACAAAGACGACGACGTGGCCCTCATTTTGGCGCTGGGTCTCTGAAATCGTAGCGCAGGCGAGCGGCTAACAAATTCTCGACAATCCGGCAAATTTCAAACTAGGGGGTTGTCGCGTGTCGTTTAGTAAGGGGTGTCGGAAATGAACCCGTCGCGCAAATGGTTGGCTCGACTATTTGTCGGCACGACGCTGCTCGGGAGCACGTTCGTCATGTTCGCCGAACCCGAGTCGTTGATGCACCGGACTATTGATCGAGCAGGGCTTCTCGGTCAGATAGCGACCGGCAGCTTGGTCTTCGTGACTGTGCTCGCCTTGCTTGACGTGCTCATCAACGATCTGCTGCCGAAAAGGTACGTCCTCCAGTGTGCGATTCGATACCGACACACGATCTACATGCTCATGAGCCTCGGGTGCTTGAGCATGATCTTCGTCATCGTGCGGGCGCACGGACCCTACAGCGGCCTTATTCACTTCGGCCTCGTCGCTTGGGCGGCAATGCTGATCGCCGTCCTTGATGTACGAGATCGAATGAAGGTAGGGAAGAAATGAATGCGAAGTATGTGCTCCGCAGCATCCACCTCTTTCTGTGTGTCCTGTGGCCGACCGTCACCTACGCGGCGGGCTCGACCTTTGGTGCCAGCTTCGAGGTCGTTGGTGTCCTCTCCTGGGTGATGGTGTTGGTCTTGTCCACCGTTGCCGGCATGACCGCGCTGCTGAATCGCATCGCGACGGCCTTGCAAGAGGACAACGGTAAAAGCATTCCGAGCATGTGGTTGTTCGTAGCGTCGAACTTGTTCGGCTCGTGGCTTACCGGCTTGTTCTTCTTCCTCGTGTGCCAGCACTTCGAGACCCCCGACTTCCTCGAAGCTGCCGTGGTCATCGGCGCGAGCTACGTCGGCGCTCGACTGATCGAGCGGACGATGGAAGGCGCGGTCGAAAGTCTGGTGGATCGCATGTCTTTGATGCTCGGCGGTCGCCCCCGCGACTCGCAGCTTCCGAGCCGGTTGCCTGACTCGCAGCTTTCGAGCCGCTTACCTGAGGAAGAAGGTAAGTAAGAAAGAAGCGTGCGCGAAATCGTGCCGCAGGTATGCGGCACACCGCGCAAATACATTGCAGCCTGAAAATCTAAGGATCGCTCATGCGCCCCTGCTTTGCATTCAATGCCGCGACCGACACGGAAGCCACTCTCGAAATCTACGACGAGATTGGCTTTTGGGGCGTTCAGGCCAAAGAGTTCATCACCCAACTGAAGGGCGTGAAAGCCCCGGTGCTGAACGTCGAAATCAGTTCTCCAGGTGGCGACGTTTTCGCCGGCATCGCCATCTACAACGCGCTCAAGGCCAGCGGCAAAGAGATCGTTGTGAAGGTGATGGGCATGGCCGCTTCCGCTGCCTCGCTGATCGCGATGGCTGGCGACAAGATCGTCATGCCGAAGAACTCGTTCATGATGATCCACAACCCCTGGTCCTTCGCCATGGGTGACGCGGATGAGTTGCGGGCTCAGGCCGACGTGCTCGAAAAGATTGGCGGCTCGCTGCTGGCTACCTACGCAGCGCGCACCGGCATGGCCGAGGACGAACTGAAGTCAATGCTCGACGCCGAGACGTGGCTGAGTGCCGACGAGGCGCTGGAGTTGGGCTTCGCGACCGAAGTGATCGACGCGGTGGAAGCCAAGGCGAAGTTCGACATGGACCGCGCCGATCTGCCTGAGAACGTGAAGGCCGCTTACCTCGCTACGCTGAAGCCTCGCGCCGAGACCAAGGTGGAGCCGGAAGCCGATCCCGCACAAGACGATCCGCAGCCGTCCGTTGAGCCCGAGGCTCCCGTGGCGACCGGCACCGAGAAGATCGTCGCTCTTGCGAAAGCGAGCGGCATGGACGCCTACGCGGCGGCCTGGGCACTCGCAGGACTCGACCTCGACACCGTGCGCGCCCGCATCGCCGACGCCCGCGAGATCAAGGCTCTGTCGGTGGTTGCCGGAAAAGCTGATCTGGCCGACTCCGCGATCAAAGCTGGCACCTCGGTTTCCGACTTCCGCGCCTCGCTCGTCGCCGCGATGGCCGCCGAAGACGAACGCACGCACACCAGCGGCATCAAGCCGCAGGCGCATCAGTCGCAGACGACCGGCTCATCGGAGAAGCCCCCGGTCTCTTCGCAGGGTCTTTGGGCTTCCCACAACAAGCACGCCAAATAAGGAGTCTCCGACATGGCAACCCACCTGTACGACACGCACAAGCACCTCAAGCCGTTCGTCTTGAGCGAAGCGCCCAACAGCGGTTCGCGTGACAACGCCGTCATCACCCAAACCGGCGTCGAGTTGGTTTCGGGTCAACTGCTGGCCCAATCGGACACCGGCACCGGCACCTACGCAATGGTCGCTGGCTCCACCGGCAACCCCACTTGCGGCGCTATCACCGTCAGCGGCCCCGCGCTGCCCGGTGTGTACCGCGCCATCTTCGAGTCGGCCACGAAGTATGAGATCGAGGCTCCCAACGGCGTGACGCTCGGCGTTGGCACCGTGGGCACGGTCTTCAACCAAGGTGGCCTGAGCTTCACCATCACCGCTGGTGGCACCGCTGCCGTGGCCGGTGACTCGTTCACCATCACCGTCGCTGCCGGCACCGGCAAGTATGTGGCTTACGCCGCAAACGGCACTGCTGGCCCCGCCGTGGCGATCCTCTACAACTACCTGCCTGCCAAGACCGGCGACAGCCGCGCCGTGGTGTTCAACGCCGACTGTGAAGTGAACCGCTTCGAGTTGACGGGTCTGGACGCCGCCGCCGAAGCCGATCTGCTGAAGCTCGGTATCAAGGTGCGTGGCAAGTCCACGCTGGGCGTCAGCACCCCGGCTCTCTGAGCCTTCATCAACGACTCAGAGCAATAGGAGCACTAGAAACATGGCAACCTTTGACATCTTCAACAACGACGCCTTCTCCGTCAGCCAACTGACGCAGACCATCGTTGACATCCCCCGCGTGCCGACCATGATCGGCGACATGGGCTTGTTCCGTGAGTACGGCATCAACACGCCGACCATGATGATCGAGCGCCAGGGTTCCAAGCTGAACCTCGTGCCGGCCGCGCCTCGCGGTGGTGTGGGCAACACCTTGCAGCGCACGAACCGCAAGCTGATCCCGGTCAGCACCACGCACCTGCCGCAAACCGACACCATCCTCGCGGATGTGGTCTACGGCGTGCGTGCGTTCGGCAGCGAGACCGAGGTGCAAGCCATGCAGGGTGTGGTGCGTCAGCGCCTCGAACTCATGAAGGCCAACATCGACCTGACGATGGAGTACCACCGCATCGGTGCCATCAAGGGCAAGGTGATGGACGCTGACGGCGTGACCGAAATCCTGGACATCTACGACCTGTTCAACATGACCCAGGAAACGGTGTTCTCGAACATCAACGCCGCCAACAGCGCCGCCGATCCCAAGCAAAACAGCACCGCCCTGAAGCGCAAAATGCGCTCCAAGCTGGGCGGCCGTTCCTTCAGCCGTGTTCGCGTGCTGTGCAGCGAGTCGTACTTCGACAAGCTGGTCGGTCACGACAAGATGAAGGCCGCCTGGGAACTGTGGAACCAAGGCGCGTTCGCTCGCACCGACCAATCGACCTCGGACTTCGAGTTCGCGGGCGTGGTCTACACCGTCTACGAGGGTGAGATCGGCGGCTCGCAAGTGATCGAGGACGGCTTCGCCTACGCGATGCCCGAGGGTGTGCCCAATATGTTCCAGACCGCCTTCGCGCCGGCTGACTACATGGAAACGGTCAACACCCTGGGCGTGCCGTACTACGCGAAGCAAGAGGCTCTGCCGATGAACAAGGGCATCCACATGGAGTCGCAGTCGAACCCCGTGTGCCTGAACACCCTGCCCGAAGCAGTGTTCAAGCTCTCCGTCGCTGCGAGCTAATGATCGACCTGTTCCGACAGGCAACTGAAAGTGCGCTCTCCCTGCTTGGGGAGAGCGCCCTTTTGCGTGGCAACGTCGTTTGTCAAGTGAACATCGAGCACGGTGTTCAGTTGACAGGCATGGACACCGCATTCGAGGCCACGCGCGACACCCGCGCCGCCGCAACGACCCGCTCGGTGGCAACCATCGCCAGCGTGCATGAGCCGCGTGGCGGTGATGCGCTGACGCAGGGTGCGGCCAACTACCGCCTCGATGCGCTGCTGGAGGACACGGGCGCGTTCCGGCGCTACACGCTCATCAAGGTGGCGTGATGGCGGGATTCAGCATCAAGCTCGACACGAGCGAGATCGACGGCTTCGCCAAGGCGCTCGACCAAATCGACCCGTCCGCGTTGGGCGAAGCGATGGTCGATACCGTCAACGATGCCGCCGAGCGCACGTTCTTGCTGGCGCGCAAAACGATGTTGGGCGCGATCAACATGAACGAGTCTTACGTCCTGCGCAAGATGGAGTTCAAGAAGGCATCGAAGACATCCCCGACCGCCGAGATCGTCGCGCCTGCTACGAAGAGGAAGGGGCGGTCTAACCCCTTCACGAACCTGTCGCACTACAACGCGCAGCAGCGGGCAAAGCCGGTGAATTGGACAAACGAGCGGATCGCCAAAGAGAAGGGTCCGAACGCATTCGGCAAGTGGCGCAAGTGGACGCCTCGTGACGGCGATGAGAAGCGCGGCATCGACGCGGGCGAGAAGGCTGCGAGTTTGTCCGTCGAGGTGCTGCGCGGTCAACGCAAGAACGTGGCGTTCACCTTCACCCTTCCTGGCAAGACTGACAACGACGGGAACCCCCTGGTGTTCCAGCGCCAGCCGAAGTCAGCGCGTATCGACGCACTGCTCGGCCCCTCGGTGTTTCAACTGTTCCGCGTGGCGGCCGGGAAGATCGAGGACGGCGTTTACGCCGACCTCCGCGCAGCGGTGATCCTCACCGCCGAGAAGGAACTTGAGAAGGTCTTGAAATGACGGTCTATGTCAAATCCGAAGACGTGGCGAATGCCGTTGTGGCCCGCCTCGCCACCATCGCCGTCGCGCAGGGCGCGGAGACTGACATCGGCTTGAACATCCAGCGCGGTCGTCGTCGTATCCCGGCCGAAGACGAGGTGCCGCTGATCCAGTTTGTCGAAGGTGGCGATGAGGTCGAAGACTTGGCCGGCAAGACGCAGAGTTCGCTCGCGAAGGTCGCTCAGGTGTATGTCATCGACGCCTTCTCGCTCTGCGACCCCGACAACCCCAATGTGCAAGCCCACAAAATGATCCGCGACATCAAGCGCGTGATCTTCGCGGGTGGTCGCACGCTGGGCGGAACGGTCTCAGAAGTCGAGTACCTGGGCCGGGACATCGGCCCGCGTAGCGATGGTGTGGCGATGGTGCAAGCCCGCGTGACCATCCGAGTGAGTTTCGCCGAGGACTTGGCGAATCCTTAACGAAATCGTGCCGCAGGTATAGGCGACCGGCCCGCGTGACACTGCACCCTGAAATTGGTTGTCTGCCGTAACGGCACTTCTTGGAGAAACAAACATGGCAGCACGCGGCTTTATTGGTGCCGGCGACCTCTACATCGCTCGGCAAGTCAACGGTGTTTTCGCGGCCTATGAAGGCCCCTACGAATGCACCAAGTTCGAGATCAAGCCCAACGTCGAGTTGAAGGAAATGACCTCGAAGGGGCGCAGCACCTACGGTCAGGTGATCGAATCGGTGGCGATCCCGCAGCCGGCCGACCTGACCATCGACATGCCCGAAGTCAACAAGGAGTCGCTGTCCATCGCCCTGCTGGGTACGGTGGCGGGCGTCTCGCAGGTGGGCGGCTCCCTGGTCGATCAAAACGTGACCATCACCGCCAAGGGCGTGTGGTACGCGCTGCCGAAGTCGCACTTCACCAGCATCACCGCCAAGGACGCCGGCAACACCACGCTGATCGAAGGCGTGGACTTCATCACCGACAAGGTGCTCGGCTGGATCAAGGTGCTGCCTGACTCGACGCTGGTGACTGCCGGCGAAGTCATCAAGGTGTCGGGTGTCTACAGCACCACGACCGGCGACGAAATCAAGGGCTCGACCAACGCGCAACTGCGTGCTCGCTTCAAGCTGGTGGGTAAGAACTTCGCGGACGATCTGCCCTTCGTGGTGACGGTTCACGAGGCCATCATCGCTGCCGACAGCGCCTTCGACTTCTTGCAAGACGACTTCGCCAGCATCTCGCTGCCGGGTCGCATGAAGACGCCGACCGGATTCACCGAGCCCTTCACCGTGGTTCAGACCGCCACGATCTCGTAATCCAACGAGACGCAGCAGGGCGGGACTGAGCGCCCGCGACAGGAACCCGCCACGCCTTCGAGGACTGGCGGGTTCTCTTTTTTCCAGGGTACGACATGGCAACAAACAATCGCGACGTGAAGATGACCCTGAGCGTGGAAACGCTCGGGGCCGAGGATGTCAAGAAGCTGCAAACCGGCATCCTGAATCTCGGCAAAGAGGCCGGTGACGCCGCGCCCGAGTTCGAGCAGCTTGCGGCCGAGATTGGAAAGCTGGGTGCCAGCGCCGAGACCCTGCGCGCGTTTGAAGCCCTGGCCGCCAAGTTCGAGGAAACGGCCGCAGAGCAACGCGACGCTGCGGCGGCATCCGAGACCCTGGCGACGAAATTAAACGAACTGCGGGCCGCTACAGAGGCCGCAGAGGCTACGCAGAAGCAGGCCAAGGATGCGTGGCTTCAGGGCAAGGCCGAGGTGCGCGATCTCGCCACGGAGTTGACCCGCCTGAAGGAGTCGTACCGCCAGGGCGAGATCAGCCAGGACGCCTACAAGGCTTCGTTCAACGATCTCATCACGCGCCAAAACGAGGCCAAGAAGTCGCTCGATCAACTCGCCGCCGCACGCACTGAGGCCAACCGTTCGGCCAGTGCCGCCGTCGCGGCTGAGAACAAGGTCAGCAGCGCACTCGAATCGAGCGCCCGAAAGATTGACGACCTTGCGCGTGCCGCCGAGAAGCAGAAGTTCGCGCTGGATCAGGCTGGTAAGGCCCTGGGCGACGTAGGGCTCGTCGCTGACGACGCTGCCGCATCGCAGGCGCGACTGAAGCAGCTTGTCGATGCGGCGAACAGCAGCTTCGATGAGGCCCGCGTCAAGCTCGATCTGGCAAAGGAAGGCTACAAGCAGCTTCAGACCGCGCAAGAAGCCTACGCGGAGGAACAAGCCCGCGTGGCGCGGACAGCCGAACTTTGGGCCGAGGAAGAAGCGAAGGCCCTTCGGGCGACCGCACAAGAGGCGCAGCGGGTCGGCGCACTCAAGGAAGCCATCAGCGCCCGCATCATTGCGATGCGCAACGAGGAATCTGCGGCTACCCGCCGAGCGGCGGAAGAACAGATTCGCGCGACGAATGAAGCCTATGCCCGCGAGGACGCCGAAGCCCGTCGTGTGGCGGCGCTCAAACAAGCGATCACGCAGCGCCTCATCGAACTCAACCGCGAGCAGGCTCAGAAGACGGAAGAGACGGCTCGCCGAGCCGCAGCCGCAGCACAGCAGGCTGCGGAGGAAATGGACCGGGCGTTCTCGACGCTTGGGGTGCGCAGCGTCCAACAAGTCGAGGCCGAGATCAAGGATGTCGAGGCCGCGATGGTCCGCGTCCAAACCGAAGCCGCGCAGACCGGGCGCTCCATCGCTGGCGCGATGCAGGCCGGCGAGGCGCGGATCAAGGAGCTTCAGCGTGAGGTTCGTGAACTCAGCGGGTCGCTGACGGCGAGCGACAAGGCCGCATCGCTGTTCAAGAACTCGATGGGGCAGATCGCGGCCGGTAACCTGATCGCGGACGGCATCGCGGCGATTGTCGAGAAGGTCAAGGAGATGGCACGCGAGTTCGTTCGCGTGAACATCCAAGCCGAGACGATGAACCGCGCCCTAACGGCGGTCTACAAAAGCTCGGAAGTGGCTGCGCAGCAGATCAATTTCCTGCGCAACACCGCGACAAGCGCGGGTGTGTCGTTCAGTGGACTGAGCGAGTCGTTCGTCAAGTTCTCGGCCGCTACGAAGTCCTCGAACATCCCAATCGAGCAGACGAATGCGCTGTTCGAGGGCCTTGTCCGCGCCTCGGCCACCTTGGGTCTGTCCACCCAGCGGACGCAGCTTGCTCTCGATGCCCTCGGGCAGATCGCCAGCAAGGGTACGGTGAGCATGGAAGAGTTGCGGCAGCAGTTGGGCGACTCGCTGCCGGGTGCTCTGTCGCTGACGGCCAAGGGCCTTGGTGTCACCGACGCCGAACTCATCAAGCTCGTGGAGACCGGGCGGCTGGCTTCACGCGACTTCTTCCCCGCGCTGACCAAAGGGCTGCAAGAACTTCAGGGTTCGACTGACGGCATCGTCAACTCGTGGGAGCGGTTCAAGAACACGCTGACGGGCTTCGCACAGGACGCTGGTGCAGCCGGTGCAATCGACATCCTGCGCGGCGCGATCAAGGCGCTTGAAGTCGGCATGGTCGCTTTGCTTCTGCCGGTGCTCAAGGCATTCGAGGCCGTCACGCTGCTGGCTCGCGGCCTGGGCGTTCTTGCCGGGGCGGTCGTCACGCTGACGAACCCGATGGAGAAGCTGAAAGACCTTTTCGGCGAGACGACGAACCGGGTGACGGGCTACGAGGACCGATTGAAGGTTGCGCTCGGGGTCATGACCGAGGCCGAAGCGCAGACCGCAGCCCTTGCTCGTCAGAAAGAGGCCGAAGCGAAGGCCACCGGGCAGCAAGTGGCGGCAACCACGAGCCTGGGCGCAGAGATCGACAGCGTGACGAAGCAGGCCCTCGCGTATTCGAGTGCGAGCAGCGCCGCTCAGATCGCAGCCAAGGCCAACTCCGACACGAACGCGGAATTGAGTTCGCGTTATGTGGCGCTCGGCAAAGACATCGCGAACCTTGTCGAGCAGCAGAAGGTTGAGGTTCTTGTTGCAACCCAAGGGATCAAGGCTGCAAAGGAGCAAGCCGAAGCGATTGCGCAGATCGCGAGTCTTCGCGGCACCGAGCGTGACGCCATCGACGCATCGCTGCAAGGCAATCAGCTTCTCATCAACGCGCAGCAGCAAGAGGCTACGGCTCGCGAAGCTGTGGCCGCATCCTTGGCTGTCGAACTCGACGCCAAGCAGAAGCTCGCTCTACAGCAAGACAAGACGCTTGAGTCGCGCCGCGCCGAACTCGAAGCGATTGCGAAGAAGCTGGAGACGGCCAATGCCGAGGCCGTTGCGTCACGCGAAGAACTAAACAATCTCGAAGCAACGCGCCGTGCCCTTGAACTGAAGCGTGTCGCCTACGAAGACAACAGCAAGTCGGTCAAAGCCTTCCGCGCTGACATGGAACTGGCGAACGCCGAGATGCTTCGTGCGTCACGGCTGTATGCCGAAGGTCGCATCACGCAGGATCAACTGAACAAGTCGATGGAAGCGGCGGCGTTTGCAACGGGCAAGTACCGCGACGCCGTTAAGGATCAAAACGCAAACCTTGACCTGAGCATTCAAATCAAGAGCGCCGAGAACCGCATCGTAATCGCCGGTTTGCAAGCGAAGCTCGAAGAAGCTCGTTCGGCCGAACGGATTGCTCGGCTCAAGGGGGATGAAGTTGCCGCGACACGCGCCGTCATTGAACAGAAGAATCTCGAAGCACAGATCACGACGCTGACGGCTCGCGCCAAGGTCGAAGAGGTCGAAGCAACAATTCTGGCGATCAAGGCGAAACGTGACGAAGAAGAACGCACTGTCGGCTTGACGGAGGAAAAGCGAAAGGAATACGAGCTTCGCCTACTCAATGAGAAGGCAAAGTTGATCGAAGCCAAAGCAGGTGAAGCAAGCGTGAAGGCTATCGAAGCCGAGATCATCGCGATCCGCAATCTAACCAAAGCGAAGAAGGACTCGAACAGCGTGCCGCTTGTGTCTTCTTCTTCGGGCGGTCGCGGCTCCAACTCCAGCAGTGGCAGCGACTTGCGGGGTGGCGGCCTGAATCTCGGTCGCGGTTCTAACCTCGGAAGCCCCTCGCGTAATTCAACACCGAACGGCAGCGACACCGTACCCGGCGACCCCTACGGCCGAACCTACGATCAAGTGAACCGCTTGATGCAGCAGGGCGGGCCGGTCGATGCGAGCTACAACTTCCAAGTGCGCGAACGACTCAACCGGGGTGAATCGTTCAGCCCTGACGAGATTGCGGCCTTGCGCAACGGCTTGCAGGTTTCGTTGAGCAACCAAATGCTCGGTCGCAACTCTGCGGGCCTGACTTCGCTGGAGGGTATGCGCAGCGACGACGAGTGGGTTGAGGTCTTCCGCCGTGCCCTGGAACGCGCAGAGGGTGCAGCACAGGTTGCCAACAATCCCAGCGGCTTCGCAGGCGGCTCCTTCTTCGGCAACACCGGCCGTCGCGCCGGCCAACAGTCTCCGAGCCCGAGTTCGAGCGGTGGCGGTTACACCGTCAACGTGAACTTGAACGGCAGCATGACCAAGATCAACACCGCGTCACAATCCGACGCGGACGCGCTTGCCCGTTTGTTGGCGGGCTTGGGTAACGCAGCGAGCACTTCGACGGCTCGCGTTGGGGGATAAACGATGAGTATTTCTTTGGCTGACGGCGCAACCGTCCTCCAACTCAACCCGGACCTTTTCTGGACCGATGAGAACGCTTGGCACCCTGTTCAGCAGAGCGCCGAGCGAACGATCACAGGCGCGTTGATCGTGAGCGTCAATGCGCTGGTCGGTGGGCGGCCGATCACCTTGGAGCCCGAGGATGCCAATAGCGGCTGGATGACCCACGGGACCATCGAGCAACTGCGAAATTGGGCCGCAGTTCCCGGCAAGACATTGACCCTGACAATGCGCGGGGTTGCTCGAACCGTGATGTTCCGGCACCAAGACGGCGAAGCGGTGAACGCCTCGCCCGTTGTTCATTACAGCGATGTGGTTTCCGGTGACTACTACCGAGCCACGTTGCGATTCATGGAAGTAACCCCGTGACGATCAGCGCAGGCGACATCAAGCTCGTGAAGTCGGCGGTCATGAGTGACGTGCCGGAAGGCGGCGGCGCTCCGACCGCGAACATCATTCTCGACGGCACCAGCAACAGCATCTTCCCTGACATAAGCGAGATTGACCGCGCCGGTGGTCGCATCAATTTGCGCAAGGTTTTCGCAACGGTTCGCACGCCTGACACCGAGGGCTTTTACGGTGTCAACATCATCGTGGCCGAGCCGTTTGAAGACCCGCGTGTCAGCGCCACGCTGTTCACCACGCAGGACTTTTTCGACACCCGTGCCGAGGCCGCATCGCGCCTTGAGTCCTATTTGGCGAAGGGTGCCACCTACTCCGGCTACCTGTTCGGTGACCACATCGCCGGTCAGATGAGTGTGACGATCTTGCAGCGCGAGGAAGTGCCAGCGCCGGTCGTGGGTCAAACCCTGGTGCTCACCAAAAACATCGGCCTGTCGAACGAGGTCGTGCAGTACGTCCGAATCACTGGCGTCGAGACCTCGGTGCGCTCGTTCACCACGAACGAGACAGGTTCGCCCGTGACGTTCACGCGCTTGCAGTGTGTGCTGTCGATCAGCGATCAACTGCAAGACGACTTCCCGGGCTTCGATGCCAAATACCTCGACGCATCGCTGAACTACACCGGCAAGACCAAGGTTAACGAAACCATCGTGGCCGACGCAGCCCGCTACTACGGCATCGTGCCGTTGGAAGAAGCGGTGGCAGTGGGCGACTTTTCGGTGCAGGCAGAGGGCATCTTCACCCAGCTTGTGCCGAGCACGCGCATCGAAGTGCCGATTGCCGATGCGCGAATGAATCAGCAGTTGACCCCTCAGATCGCAACGAGCGCCAACATCAGTCTGTCGATCACGATGGGGTTCACGACCAGCAGCGCCATGTTCATCGGCGGTGCCATCGCGCCGAACACGCTGTCGATCAGCCGTTCGGGCACGACCATTACTGACAAGGGTGGTCTGCTGGTCAACGGTTCAACCCAGGTCGGCACCGTGGACTATGCGAACGGCGTGCTGACCTTGAGCACCGATGTCTTCGGCACAAGCGCAGGCACACACACGGTCGCGTACACCGCAGCCGCGTCACCGTCGCTCGTCAACCGCAGCCGCGCCGACAAGGTGACGGCTGAGACGCAACGCCTGTCTTATGTGACGAGCCTTGACCCGATCCCGGTGGCGGGATCGCTCTCTGTGAGCTTCCGCGCCCTTGGTCGCTGGTACGTCCTCAAGGACGATGGCTCTGGCGCACTGCGCGGCTCTGATTCGAGCGCAGGGGCCGGTACGCTGAACCGCACCACCGGCACGGTCTCGGTCACGCTTGGTGCTCTACCTGACGTGGGTACTGCGGTCGTCTACACCTGGGGCTCGCCAAGCAAGGTGCGCCCTGTGCCGCAGCCCACCGGCACCAGCGGGGGCGCTACCGATCCTGCCCCGCCGAGCACTGCCATCAACAACGGCCTGGGCCGCGTGTTGACCTTCCCGACCGCTCGGCCGATCAAGCCCGGTACGGTGTCGATCACTTGGAATGACGGCACGGCACGCAGCGCCACCGACAACTCGACACGCGGGCTTACTGGCGCGGCCAAGGGTAGCGTGGACTACGCGACCGGGAAGGTGTTTTGGCAACCGAATGTGCTGCCTCCGAAGGGCACCGTGGTCACGCTGACCATTGGCGAAGTTGCCGCCGTGGAAACCACGTCGCTGACCCTGACCGATGGTGGTGCGAACTGGACGGCCACGCTCGGTGCCGTGCAAGCCAACACCTTCAAAGCCTCGGCGCTTTTCAACTTCACGGTTGCAGGTCAACCTGCCTACAACAACACCGGCACGAACCGCGTTGCCAACATCTACGACAACGGCAGCGGCGTGCTGCTGTTCAAGTCAAACGGCATTGAATACACGGTCGGCACGATCACCTACGCAACCGGCGCAATCGCAATCAGCAAGACGGTCAACTCGGTGAGCGTCACCTACTCGTTCTACCAAGCGCAGTACGGTGCATCGGACATCATCACGCAGACAGCCGCGCAGAACATCAGTCTGACCAATCAACTCTCCTACATCAGCTACACCAACAGCACCAGCGATACGGCCCAGGTCACGAACATTACGCTTGACTACATGGAGTACCGTCTTGAGCAGCGGAACACATTTAGCTTTGGCGGTCTGTGGTCACCGGGTGATGCGTACTACCTCAAAGAGTTCACTGTCGGCACGAACAGGTATGTGGTCATTGGCGATCAAGTTCGACTGAACGTAGACCCAACCACGGGTGTCGGCACTTCCGCAGGCACCTACACCAACGGCATCGCCACCGTGACGGAGTGGGGTGCAGTCACGACCCCAATCGTCACCAACCCCGGTGCCGTTGTCGCCCCATCAAGCCCGCTGTACGACGCCGAAGTGGCGAACGCCACCTTCCGCACGGCGGTCTCTCCGCTGGTCAACAGCGGCTTCAACATCGCCGGGAACTGGATTGACGGTGTGGCCTTCAGCAGCACGGCCAACGCTGCGGGCATCATCAGCACCGGCAGTGCTGCGGTCGATGTGGACACTGACGGCTCGCGTGGCATCTTTGCCTACGTCGATTACGAGTCGGGCATCTGCGAGGTCTACTTCGGTCGTCGCACGCTGAAGAACCCTGCCACGAATCCGCTGGTCTACGACATCACGGCTCTCGGCATTGCCGGGGTCAGCACGATCCTGTTGGAACCCGTCGCCGCCGACACGCTGCGCTACAACGCAGTCGGCTACAGCTACCTGCCGCTCGACCCGGACATCCTCGGCCTGAACCCGGTGCGCCTGCCCGCTGACGGTCGAGTGCCTATCTTCCGTCCGGGTACTTTCGCGGTGCTTGGGCACACTGGCGAAATCACCGCCACGGTGACCAACGGGCAGACCGTCAACTGCGCACGCACGCGCCTCTCCCGCGTTCGCGTGATCGGTAACGATGGCAACGTCATCGACACCGGCTATACGACCGACCTCGACCTGGGTACGGTGACCTTCACCAACGTCACGGGTTACTCGCAGCCGGTGACGGTGCAGCACCGCATCGAGGACACGGTGCTGGTGAGTGATGCGCAGATCAGCGGCCAGATCACGTTCACTCGCCCGAGTACGCACATCTACCCGGTTCCTGGCAGCTACATCAGTAGCGCCCTGGTGGCCGGTGACGTGGCCGCACGCACCTCGATCACGTTCGACCAAGCGACGTGGAACAACACTTGGTCTGACGCAATCATCGGCTCCCCTGCCACCGGCACGTTCGATGACACGACCTACCCGATCACCGTCACGAACCTCGGTGCGCTGACTGAGCGTTGGGCCGTGGTGTTCACCAACACCACCAGCTTCAACGTCATCGGTGAGAACGTGGGTGTGATCGCCACGGGCAACACCGGCACGAACTGCGCACCGACGAACCCGGCCACGGGCCAGCCGTACTTCACGATCCCATCTGCGGGTTGGGGTCTGGGCTGGGCCACCGGCAACGTGCTGCGCTTCAACACGGTCGGCGCTGTGGTGCCTGTGTGGGTGGCTCGCACCATCTTGCAAGGGCCGGAGACCGTGCCTGACGACGACTTCACCATCTTGGTTCGCGGCGACGTGGATCGCCCGTAAAGGAAAGACATGCCCCTCGATACCACCGTCAAGATTTTCCACTCGGGAATGAGTGGTGCCCCAGTGCTCAGTGGCACGGCGGGCGCAATGATCGGCGTGCTCGACGCCTGCCTTGTCAACGGATGGGGTACGGCCACCGTCGATTCAGTCGTGATTGCAAGTGGCATCGCCACCGTGACTCGCGGTGCGGGTCACCCGTTCGAGGCCGACATGGTTTGCGAAATCGCAGGCGCGAGCGTTACGGGCGGGTCGCTAAACGGTCAACGCAAGGTGATGTCGGTCGTTAGCGCGACGCAATACACCATCGACGCTGAAGGCATCCCGAACCAAACGGCGACCGGCACGATCACGCACAAGGTCGCTCCCGCAGGTTGGGCCAAGGCGTTCAGCGGAACCAACCTCGCGGCTTACCGTTCGAGCGATGTCACCGGCTCGCGCTTCTACTGTCGCGTTGACGACACGGGCGCTCGAAACGCTCGCGTCCGTGGTTACGAAGCCATGACCGACATCAACACGGGCACTGGACTTTTCCCGACCGACGCCCAAGTCAACGGTGGGGTGTTTTGGGTTAAGTCAAACGCCGCTGACGCAACTCCGCGTCGATGGGTCGTTTTTGCAGATGCGAAGTTTTTCTACATCGCAGTCTCCCAAGCAAACTCACTTACTGCGATCAACTTCAGCCTGAGCGCGGCGTTCGGTGATCTGGCAGGGCGATCCGGCACGGATGTCTATGCGACTGTTTGTTTTGGGGCCGACAGCAGCCTTGAGGCCAGTACCCCGGGGTCTCAAAGCAACAACTATTTGCCAGTTCTTTCCAGCCCTGTCGGGCACATGGCGCTGGCAAGGGCACCATCTGGGTTGGGCGGTAGCGTCAACGGCGCTCGCCAGTATTTCCAATTCATGTCCCCGCTCGGGTCAGCCTACGAGTCTGGGGCGGCAACTAACGGGAACATCGCGTTTCCCAATACTTCGGACGGGGGGTTGTACCTAAGTCCGCTCGTAGCAACTTCAGGCACCACGACTGCGGGTGTTGGGCAGCTTCGTGGGCGATTCCCTGGTGCATTTTGCGTCCCTCAATTTGTCGGCAATTCGACATTCCCACACCTGAACACCATTGCCGGTGTGACAGGCTATGCAGGACGACGCTTCAGTGCCATCAACAGCGCCAGCGGTGTTACGTTCTTCGACGTGACTGGCCCTTGGGTGTAAGCGGTGAGTGACGCGCTGTTCAATGATGTTGGTGCGCAGCTTCGCTTTGACGAGGTGAATGGAGAGACTGCGTTCGTAGATAGCTCCCGCCATGCCGCCACGGTGTCGCGCTTCGGTGGCGTCGTGGCCTCGAATGCGCAATCAGTCTACGGCGGGACTTCGGCTCTTTTCCCAAACGACGCTGCGAGTAACTACCTGACGATTACCGGCTCGCAAATCGTCAACTCAAGCGCCGAGATGACTATGGAGGCGTGGGTCTACCCATTGGCTCTTGGGGCTGGCGGTTCAGAGGTCTGCTCGACCATGACCTCGGGGCAAACCGGGGGTGTTCGGTTTGGCATAAACAGCGACGGTAGCTTGTATTCGTTGTGGGCCTGGGTTGCTGGCGGGCCTGTGGTGTCGGCAGGTTCCGTTCCGCTAAATCAGTGGACTCACGTTTGTCTCGTCAACGAGCTTGTTGGGCCATCACAATTCAATCGTCGGTTTTTTGTCAACGGAAATCCGAGCGTTCACAGTCAGTATTCGGGTGGTGGAGTTGGTTCGCATACGACGCTAACGGTCGGCATGGGGTCTGACGGTCTGAGGAATTTCCGTGGGTACATGGACGACTTCCGCCTGACAGTCGGGCGGTGCCGCTATCGCGGAGGCGTGGCGTTTACGCCGCAGCGCACGGGCACGTTCTTTGAAATACCGAGCCTTTCAGCGCAGCCAGCGCCGACCCTGCTGGTGACCAGTCCTGTCGCCACGCCGAACTGGCGAACGGCACAAACCCCAGTCTTGGTTCGTGACGTACACGATGCAGGTTTCGGCCGCATCCTCGGCACCGTCAAAGAGAAGGGTGCGCCGACCAATTTGCCGCTGCGGCGGCGCGTGCGACTCATCCATGAGTTCACTGGGCGCTTGATCCGCGAGACGTGGAGCGACGCCGCTACCGGCAACTATGAGTTCGTCGGTATCGACCCGACTCAGCGGTACACGGTCGTCACCTACGACTACACCAACACCTACCGCGCCGTGGTCGCGGACAACCTGCTGCCGGAGGTCTACACACCATGACCGTCTCGATCACTCAACTGCACAACGAAGACCGACTTAACGGCACGTTGAGCAACCTCAATCGCGGCCCCGCCGCTGCCAAGTTGCGCATCTACGGTGCTCCGCGCCCAGCCAATGCGAGCGCAGCCGTTGGTGCTGCGACTCTGCTTGCCGAGTTCACTTTGGACGACCCCCCGGGTGCCGTGTCCTCGAACGAGTTGGTGCTGACCCCTGTGGACGACGCGCTCGTCCTCGCGGACGGCACCGCCGTATGGGCTCGCGGCATCAATGGTGACGGTGACGCATCGTTCGATTGCGACTGCTCAGACACCGCAGGCTCGGGCGAGGTCAAGCTGCAAACCGTGTCGCTGCTCTCCGGTGCGTCCGTGCGCCTGACCCTCGCCAAGTTCACCTGACATGGCGGCAACCGACCTCGTTTTTTCGCAATCACAGATTGCGACGCCGGGGCCGGTAGACCTTGTTTTTGGCGATGGTGAGGGTTCGATCCTCGTCAACATCGCCACAGCGAACATCGGGCTACCTGAGCTTGGGTTCTCGGCAGATGTCGAGTTCGTCAACGCAGCCACGGCTGTCGTTGCGCTGCCCACGCTCGGGTTCTCAGCGGTCGTCTGCCCGCCGAACGATGTAACGCTGAACGCGGCTATGCCCGTGCTGGGCTTCGTCGGTCGTGTCGCGGAGCCACTGGACGGCACCTTCGTCGCCGCCCTGCCTGGGCTGGGCTTCGCTGCGACGACGACTTACGACACCAACACCGAGCGCCCGGTCGTTGGGCACACGCGCCTGCCCCAGCAAGTCGCGCAGTCGTTGAACGCCGGGGCGCAATCGCCCCACAACGGCATCAACGGCGTGCGTCCTGGCCCAACGGTGCACCATCAGGTTGCGATGCCGCTGACAAGCTGGACACAGGCCGTACAGCCTGACAGCCTGGGGCCGCTGCGCTCGGCCAGCACACCCGGCCACCAAGAGGCCGACGACCTCCGCGTGAGCGCCAGGACGCTACACCAAGAGATGCTGCGGGATCGCCGCCCAGCCGTCACGACGCAAGCGCAAGAGGCTATCCGCCTGGGCCTGCGACCTATCACGACGCGGCACCAAGAGCGTTTCCGTGACCGTCGCCCGTCGCTCAACACCCGCGCTCAGACGGCGATGCCACTGTGGCTCCGCAATCAGGACTTGAGCGGGCGTGGAATTTCGATCCGCACTGTGCGTCGAACGCGAGCGCAAGAAGCGATGCGGCCACCGGCAGGGCGCTACACGCCTGTCAACCCGCCGATCCCCGGTAGCGACTGCTACACCCCGAGCCCACATCTGCTCTTTAAGGATGCCCCGGGTGGTTCGCATTTGCTGTTCATTTGCGACAATCACACCGATCCGTTGCCACCCGGTCAGGTGGTTGTTCCGATTCGGAGTGTTTACATCGTGCTCAATGACGTTTACCTAAAGCGTGTGGTCGGCAACGTCATGTTGCCCGCCACCAGCGTCAGCTTGAGCATCGACGTTGACTCGTGGACATGGGCGTTCAGCGCCACCCTGCCGAGCCAAGCGCAGGGCGACGTTGAGCCTGTCAGCGGCCAGCCGACCGAGCTTGAGGTCAACGTCAACGGCAGTCTGTACCGCGTGCTGGTGGAGCAAGTCAGCCGCGAGCGCACCTTCGGCTCCGACAGCATCCGCATCAACGGTCGCGGCAAGAGTGCGTTGCTTGCGGCACCGTATGCGCCGACCTTGACCTTCGCCAACGCCATCGAGCGCACGGCGCAGCAGTTGATGGCCGACGTGCTGACGTTCAACGGCGTGCCGCTCGGTTGGGACATCGACTGGCAGTTGGAAGACTGGCTCGTGCCCGCCGAAACATTTGCCGTCCAAGGCAGCTACATGGACGCGCTCAACACCATCGTCGGTGCGGCTGGCGCGTACCTGCGCCCCCACCCGGTCAGCCAGGAACTCAGCGCGCTGCTGCGCTACCCGGTCGCGCCCTGGGCCTGGGGTTCGGTCACACCGGACTTCGAGTTGCCGAGCGCCGTGATGCTGCGCGAGGGGATCGAGTGGCGCACGCGCCCCGACTACAACCGCGTGTTCGTCAGCGGCCAACAGACCGGCGTACTTGGCCGAGTCACGCGCAGTGGCACTGCCGGCGACTTGCTGGCCCCGATGGTCACGGACCCACTCATCACCAGCCCCATCGCTGCACGCCAACGCGGCACCGCCATCCTGGCCGACACCGGACGCCAAGCCATCGTGAACTTGAGCCTGCCCGTGCTGGCCGAAACCGGCGTCATCGAGCCCGGGAAGTTCGTGCGCTACGTGGACGGCGCGACGACACGCCTGGGTATCACGCGGGCCGTCAGCGTCAGCTTCGGGGCAGGGGCCACCGACTTGCGACAGCAGATCACCGTGGAGACGCACCTGTGAGCTACAACCCGTACACCAAGCTGCTTGGCCTACTGCCGCAGCGGCCACTACAAGTCGGCAACGTCATCGCCGTGGACAACGGCGTCTGCACCATCGAACTCCCTGGCGGCGGTCGCGACTCTGCTCGCGGCGAAGCCATTCTCAACGACCGTGTGTTTTTCCGAGATGGCGTCATCGAGGGGCCGGCACCCGATCTCACCTTCGAGGACATCACCGTATGAAGCCAATGACCGCCCCCGAGATCGCCCGCGCCTGCGGGGCACTGCCGGCCGACGCGCTGCTGTATGGCGAGGCCCTGAACGAAGCGATGGCGCGCTACGACATCAACACCAAGCAGCGCCGCGCCGCCTTCCTGGCGACCGTGGCAGTGGAGTCGGCCTATCTGTCCAAGGTGCAAGAGGGTCTGTTCTACCGCGACCCCGCGAGGCTCGTGGCGATCTTCCCTCGCGCATTCAAGACCGTCGAGGCCGCACAGCCCTACACCAAGAACCCGCACGCACTGAGCAAGCTGCTGTACGAGGGTTACCACGGGCGCGGATTGATCCAGCTAACTTGGCAGAAAAACTACGAGGCGTTCGGCAAGGCGGTCGGCATGGACTTCGTGCAGACGCCTGACTTGCTGGTCAATCCAAAGTGGGCCGCTCTGTCGGCGGGCTGGTTCTGGAAGACCAACGGTTGCAACGAACTCGCCGACCGGGGTGACATGGACGCCATCACCCGCGTGGTGAACGGCCCGAAGAAGCTCCACCTCGCCGAGCGTGTGGCGAGCTACGACAAGGCGATGCAATGGTTGGCCTGATCGACCTCATCCCGCGCCCGGTTCTGCTGGCGCTGTGCTTGATCCTGGGTGCCGGTTGGGCCTACTCAGCCGGTAAAGCCCACCGCCTCGAACTCACCGTCGCGGAACTGCGCACGCAAGCCGCCGAGGCCGAAAGCCAAGCCGCCCAGGAACGCGCCGCCCGCATCGCCAAGGTGCTCGAACACGAGCGCGCCCTGGCCGAACGTGAACGCCAACATGCCGCCCAACTTCAGGGGATCGAAAATGACCACGCCAAACAAACTGCTGTCGCCCAAGCTCGTGCTGCTGCTGACGCTGCTGCTCTTGACCGGCTGCGCAAGCAAATCGCCGCCTTCACCGCCCGAGGTGGCGCGCTCGGCGATCCTACCGCCGCTCCCGCCGAGCGTTACGCAGATCGACTCGAAGCCATCGGAATCCTATACGCGGAAAGTCTCGACCTACTTGTCGAAGGCCGAGGGATCATTGAACGGCGCGACATCGAAGTGAAGAGGCTGGTCGATCAGCTATACGCCGACCGCGCTTTGTGCGACGCACGGGTGACAAGCGCCGCAGCGCCTTGATTTCTAAAGGGGGCGAACGGCCTGCAAAGCCGTGTACGTCGGTTCGATTCCGGCTCGCGCCTCCAACGAATCAATGACTTAGCGTTGGATTCTTGGATAACCTGGGTGCCAGGGGTATCCAAGCGGGTTTGACACCACCCCGAACGGGTGGCAATGTCACCACGAGGTCTTCGCTGTAGACCCAATCCCGGCCGAACTTCGCGCCGGGGATGATGTGGGGTGTCTTCTCGCGCACCGTGTCGGCCGAGCAGTGCAGCATTTCGGCCACTTGCTCGGGGGTGAGGATGCGGCTCATCGACGCCCCCGGCCGCGCGTCTCGCGCTTCCACTGAGCGCCCTTGGGGCGAGTGAATGTCATAGCGCAGTTGTCCGCAGCCACGGGAGCCTCAACGAACGTCAGTCGGCCGTCTGCGGCAACAGTCGCAGTCGTCCCGGTCGGAAGCTCGTACTCCATGAGAAGTTGCCCCTGTGCCGTGTCCGTGGGGCTTTGCGGGAGTGGGCCGCTGAACAGGCGAAGGATTGGTCCCCGCATCACGACCCACGCATCAGCGCCCGCCGCAGCGCCTCGTCGTACTCGTTGCGGCAGTCAGCGTCGCACCAGCGCATCGGCTCAGGGATGCGCTCGGAGCACCAATGGCAGTGACCATTGGCCTCGGGGCCGACCGGGCGCTTGGTAGCGGCCATGCGTGCGGGCGCTTCCAACTCGTCGCGCTCCATTGTCTTGTCGATCTCGTCAGCCATGTTGCACTGCTTGTTGCGTTTCGTTGGCGCGGAATTTAGCACCGTCGATAGCGTCGCGAATCGTGTGCGCGACGCAGACGTGCGTGTACCGCTCACCCTCAACGAGCGTCCACCAATCCTTGTCGCCGAGCCGCGTGTACGCGAGGTTCAGGTTCGCGCCTTCGAGGAAGTCGATGCGGCCCTTGTCCTCGCACTCTTGCGGCGGCGCAAGCTCGTCGCGGTATCGCGCCATCTGCAAGATTGCGCAGAAGGCGAAGCCGAGCGTGGCACCGAGGATCAGCAGGCCAATGGTTTGTAGGTACGGCACGGTCATGCTCCCTTGAGGTTTTCCATTTCAATCAGAAGGTCGATGTAGTGCTTCGCCTTCTCCAAGTCCTTCACGCCGCCCTTCTCGCGCCAACGGCACAGGTACTTGATCGCGTTTCCTTCGGGAAAGCCGATGCCGTTGCGGTGGATGAACTCGACCGGCTGGATGACGAAGTTCTTGTAGTGCGAGCCGGCAATCTGGATGCTCAGAGCCGAGTTGGAACGAGGCGAGTCGCCCATCGGTGCGGGCAGCGAGTTGCGAAAGGTCTCGGCGTCGCTTGCGAGGTCGGGCACGGGCGGCGCGACGCTCGGCCAGTCGCTCTTGCGGCGCAGCGGGCCGCTGATCTGAGCCATCGGGTCTCGGGTTGTGCGCCGATCACCCGGCTTGCTCTCAAGACCGACGAGGTGCATCAGGTCGTTCGCGCCCTCGTCGTCGTTGGCGAACTCGTTGCCCGTCTGCGTCACGCTGCCGATCTCGGCGTCGTCCTCGTTCTTCAGGGTCCAGGGGAACAGCTTGCTGCTCGGGTTGTGCTCGATCAGCACTTGCTCACCCGAGCGCGTGACCCAAATCTGGCCGGCTTCGATCTCCACTTTCTCAAATGCCATGTTGTCCTCCACAGGTGTTTGGCAAAACAATACTATCGCAAACGCTAAACAACGTCCACAAGGGTTTACCCGCGACGCTTGAGCGCCTGCAACAACGAGTCCTGAACGCTGGCCTTCGACTTCAGCCGTTCAACGACAACCTCTTCGAGTGTGTCTTCGGCGACGATGCGATGCACGAACACCGAGCGGTTGTAGCCACTCTGGGCCTGTCGCGTCGGCCCTATGCGTTCGATCACTTGTTGGTCGTTTTCGAGGTTCCAGCCCGTCGAGAAGAACGCGAGAATGTTCGATCCGTGTTGCAAACTCAGCCCGTGACCGGCGCTGGCGGGGTGAACGACGAGCACAGGGATGCGACCATCGTTCCACTCGTCAACCATCTTTGGGTCTTGGCTAAGTGCGCGAGCCTGCTTGAACCGCTTGAGGATGCGTGCTAAATCGCTCTTGAACTGATATGCCACCAGCACCGGCATCCCGTTGGCCTCTTCGATGATCGAGTCCAGCGCGTCGAGCTTGGCGTCGTGAACTTCCTCCCAAGCACCGGAGTCGTCCGTATACGCTGCCCCGGATGCGATCTGAAGACACTTCACCGACTTCGCCGCAGCCGAGAACGCTTCGATTTCATGACCGGCAATCTCGGTGAACATCTTCTTTTCCATGTCCAGATACATCTTCCGAGCCGAGTTCGGTAGGTTGACCTTGATGATGTTCTCGACTAGCGGCGGCAGATCGAAGTAGTCCTTGGCCTCTATCGTTATCGTGATGTCTTTGATAAGCGACTCGACCTCGGCTTGCGCGTGCTTCAGCGGACGAATCTGCGTATAGCCGTCGCCGCCCGGTACGCGCTGAAAGAATCGGTCAACATAGGCGTTGAAGTTAGTGCCTAGACGACGCCCCATGTCCACAAAGAACACCTGACCCCACAGGTCTTCGATGCCGTTTGGTGCTGGCGTGCCCGTGAGTCCGATAAACCTCTTGGTCTTACCGAGTGCGTACTTCGCTAAAGTCTTGGCGCGCACACTACCCTGGCCGTTTAGGAAGAGTTTTCCGGTCTTGCTTCGCTGAAGGCTGACGCGCAAACCCTTCAGCTTGCTAACTTCATCGCAGACAATCATGTCGAAGAACCAATCGCCACCTAGAACTTCGTCTAGCCAAGGGATCAAGTCGTAAGTGCAGACGGTGATCTGCGCTCGGCGAGCGAGGGCTGCTCGACGGCTGGCAGCGTCTCCAACGGCGACTGCCATGTCTAGGTGCGACAAGTTAGTGAACTTTCGGACCTCACCGGGCCATGTCGACAACGCCACGCGCTTGGGGGCAAGCACAAGTATGTTACTCACCTCGCCGAGCAGTAGTAGGTCTGCTAGCGCGTCAAGCGTCGATGGAGTCTTACCCGTACCCATCCCCGCGAGAACTAAACCTCTTGGGGTCTCGCGGATAAATTGGCTGATTGCGTGTTGGTAAGAGCGCGGAACGTAGCGTGTCAATGTTGCCCCTTGACGGTCAGCCCGCGTCGGTTACCACCACCTGCCAACCAGATGGCGACGGTGCGAACTGTGACACCGAAGTACCGAGCAACCTCACTCATAGAGCCAAAGAAGAGGACAGAGCCGTCCTTATGAATAACAGTCACCTTACGCGCGCTCTTAGGTAAGGCACGAGTTAGTTCACGGTGGCTGTGCGCGACGTTCTCGGATCGTGTTACCCACTCTAGGTTGATAGCACGGTTGTCCTTCTTGTTGCCATTTTTGTGGTTGACCTCTTGCCCCGGAAGCGGAGCGCCGAAGAACGCTTTAGCAACAAGGGTGTGCGCCAATACGTTGTGGCAGCGACCCGCTGACCCAACATTGACGGTTAAGTACCCCTGGTTTGTTGGGGTGCATTTCAGGAGGCGTCCGGGTAACCGAACACACACCGTCCCGCGCAATGGATCGACACGAGTATAGGTGTGCGCAAGCGTGCGAACCGAACCAAGGTTGCTCACTTCAAACCTGTCAGCTAGGTCGGGCACCTTTCGCCAAACCTCGATCACAAAAAGGGCTCCAAATTCGGCTTCGAGTAGTTCGGCCCCTTGGCGATCTTGCCGTTGGCGTCGAAGATCGGTTGTCCGTTCGAGTCGAACTTCGACCAATTCGAGCGGTTCACTTCGGACAGGGCACCGGCGATGTCGAGGCCGAACATATGGGCCACACCGACCGCCGTGACGATCTGATCGCACAGGCTGTCGAGTAGTTCTTTGCGGTCGATCAGCTTGTGGTCGCGGGTCAGGGTCAGACACTCTTTGAAGTATCCCGAGATTTGGTTCAGGTCGCCAGCGAGTCCTTCTTGCGAAAGCGACTCAGCCATCTCAGCCACCTCCTCGAAGTGAACGCCAATCTGCACGGCGCGATTCTTGTCGGTGGGCTCGGGTACGGCACGCTCGAACCACAGCTTGATGATCGAAATGTCGGCAGAGATCGGGTTGCTCATGTCTTGCTTTCAGGGAGTGGGAAGTAGAAGTCGATCAGTTCGACGGAGTTGATGACCAGCACTTGCACACCGAATGCACGCATCCGATTGTGCTCACGCTCTTGGTCGGGTCTAGGCCCCCGTTTGGGGGCCTTCGTTTCAACGAAGCCGACGAAGCCGTTGGCCCACCAGCGCGGGCTCCGTTTCGGCAGCAGCATGATGAAATCGTCAGGCGCGGAGCGCCGGCCGAGCCACTTGACGCGCCGGTACTCACCGTCGAGGTCGTTGATCCGGTCGTGCAGCAGACCCTCTATTTTTGACTCACGCATGGGTCTTGTTGCGGTTCTTGATCTTGAAGAGGTGGAGGGCCTGGAAGATCGCGTCGGTCAGCGCGTTGTGTGCGCCGTCACCCTTCTCATCGGTGTTGTATTCGACGCTGGGGTACATATTGCGCACGGTGCGGAAACAGCGAACGCGGAATGGGCCCCAGGGCGTCTTCATTCCGGCGCGCAGGTAGGCGCTGTTCATGATCGTCACGTCGAAGTCAGCGCCGTTACCCCACACGCGCACGTCTTGGTGACGGCTGTGCTCGGCGATGAAGTCGCTGAGTTCTTGGAGCACCTGCCGAACATCGTAGGTGTCGTACAGCACCGACTTGCGAGCCTCGTCACCCTGACCCATCCACCACATGATCGTGCTCGGCGTGAGCGTTCCGCCATCGCGCACTGCGGTGGCGAGGTTGACGTTCTTCTTGAACGTGGGGCCGATGGTCAGCGCGTCGAGGTCGAAGAAGCAGGCACCGATGGACACCACTGCGCCATCTGGCGGCAGGCCCATCGTCTCCAAGTCAATCATCAGGTCAATCCACATCAGCAGGCTCCAATGTCGCGCAGCACGCGCCGCGCATAGTCGATGTAATGGTCATAGTCGATGTCGTTGGGTAGCGTGTCGGGAAGCTCCATGCAGGGCACTGCACCATCGCTGCCGGGAACCTTGCTACGGTTACCCTTGTTGTTCTTGCGGTTCGTGTGGAGTGCGCCAGTTACGCCGCGACCGATGTAGAAGCGAACGACCTTGCCGACAAACTCAACCTCGTCGTCGCCGCAGTGCGTGCGGTAGGCCGTCTCCACGTCCATGCCGAGGTCGAAGTCGGACTGAACGAAGCGAGCCCTGGTCAGCGGCCCCTCGACGCTCATGCGCCAGCCGTTAGCCAGCAGCAGGGTTCGCATCTGGCTCGGCTTCAGTGTGTCGTCGTAGTTCGTGCGCAGAATCTTCACCGCGCCGCCCGTGACGCGCTGGACGACCACGAACTTGCGAATGTCCTGACACCCGCAGATCGTGTCCTCGATGGGCGTGCCCTTCTCCAAGAATTGCTTCACGGCCTCGTTGACGATGGCTTTGTCCGGGTTCTTCGAGATGCTGGGTTCGGCGTAATCACCCTTGCCCTTGACACCCTTGTCCTTCACGGCGATGTAGTTGTTCACGTCGCGCGAGAACAGCGCCTTGTAGAACGTCTCTTCCATCCCGAAGCCGGTGCGCTCGCTCCACTCGGTGATGTGCGCCCTCACGTCGCCCATGCGTGACTCGTGAAACTTCAACACGATGCCGTCCGTGTTCGCCGACACGCAGCCGATGCCGTCGAGGTGTAGAGCTTCGATCAGCATGAGCAGCGCAAGCTGCCCGGTGATCGTCACTTGCAGCATCAGGTTCGGCGAGTAGAGCACCGAGTAGCGTGAGCCGAACTTGCCGAACGATCCGTTCAAAACAATCTTTAGCACCTCGTTGACCACCTTGTCGCCGGCCTTCTTGGCGGCAACGCGACGCTCGAAGATGCTGCGGTAGACAGTCAGAAACTCGCGGGTCAAGTGCTCGGGGAAAAGCTCGCAACCCAGGATGATCGAGGGGTAGTAACTCGTCACGTCCGCGTCCATCAGCACGGTGCCGTGGCCGGCGTGGTGCGCCGTATTGGTCTCGCTGCTATGCAGGCCACCAATACCCATGCGGTAAAGGCCGCTGGCGATCTTCACGGCCATGCCGTCGAGCGCCTTCGGTTCGATGGGCGACCCGTTCTCGCCGATGATGAACGCCGAGTCCTGAATCTCGGCCAGCCGCAACTGAAGCTGCTCGGTCTGGAACTTGATGAACGCCGGGGCCTTGTAGCGGAACCGCGTGCCCGGTGGGATGCTGGGCTTGCTGACGCGCCGACCGAGGCGGTCTTCGATCTCCTTGCGGATCACGGCCTCGGCGATCTGCGCGTCTGACTTGCTCCGCAGATCGACGCCGTACATCTCGCTCATCTGCGCCCGCAGATCGAGCGGCCCCTTCAAGTGGTGGAAAAGGTCAGCCGTGGTGTCGTGGTCGTTGCCGCAGTAGGCGCTCAAAACGGGCCGCTGCTGCGCTGAAATGCGAGCGTCAGGGGGTAGGGGTAGGTCTTGCAGCTTGCGGCTGTGCAAGCGCCCGCCGTACAGCTTCAGCGACCCGTCGCCGAACGCCACTTCGATCAGGTCGATGTGGTCGCAATAGGTCGGCTCGCTCAGGTTGTAGGCGCGGTAGAACTCCCACGACTTCATGCCACCAACGATGATCTGATCGCTGGCCTGCTTCAGTGCTTCGCAGTCCACGCCGGTCAGCGCCAGCAGCGTCATCGGCAAGTCGTAACTCATGCCGTTGAACGTGACGATCAGGTAGCTCTCAAGGATGTGCCGAATCTGTCCGTAGTTCAGCGGCTCGCTGCCGGGGAACAACTCGTACTCGCGCACTTTGCCGGTGTCCACCGACTTGAACTTGATGAGGAAGTAGTCGATGTAGCACTCAACGTCGAGCGTGACGGTGCTTTTCTGCGGGTCGCTCATGCTGCGAGACGCTGTTCAATGAGCTTGATGTATTCCGGGTTCAGTTCGCTGCCGACAGCACGCCGACCGTGCTGCAAGGCAACTTGGGCGGTGGTTCCGCTACCCATGAACGGATCAAGCACGAGATCACCTGGGCGCGAGCCGGCCAAGATGCAGGGCTCGATCAATGTCGGGGGGAATGTCGCGAAGTGCGCGCCTTTGTAGGGTCGCGTCGCAATCGACCATACGCTACGGCGATTCCGCTTCCCGTCTTCAACCCGCTCGGCGTCGCTGCTTCTTCCAAGTTGATGCTCGGCAGTCTTACCCTTGCTGAACGATGAACCGGCAGACCCCTTCACCGCGTCTTCGCGCATCGCCCCACTGTCAAAAAAATACTTCGCCGACTTAGACAGCAAGAAAACGTACTCGTGAGCCTTCGTGCAGCGGTCTTGAACGCTCTCCGGCATCGGGTTTGGCTTGTGCCAGATGATGTCCTGGCGCAAGTACCAACCGTCAGAGCGCAGGGCGAACGCCAGCATCCAGGGAATGCCGATCAGGTCTTTATCTTTAAGCCCCATCGTCGAAGCCTTGCTGGTCCGGTCGCTCATCTGCTCCATCGAGTTGCGCGTACTCCCAACCTTGGCGCTGACCGAGACTTTCCGATCTGTTCCGCCAGTCCTCGCGTAACTGTCACCAATGTTCAGCCACAGAGTCCCGTCATCGCGCAGCAGGCGATGAACAACGCGGAAGACATCGACCATCTTCGCCACGTACTCATCGGGCGTCGGCTCAAGGCCCAACTGACCATCAACCCCGTAGTCACGCAGGCCGAAGTAGGGCGGCGAGGTAACGCAAGTTTGCACGGCCCCAGGTTCGACCCACAGGTCTAAGTCGCGAGCGTCGATGTTGAAGATGTCGAAAGAAGACATGAAGCGGTTCGGCAGTTCGATGGTTTTAGTCAGCCCATCGCAACGGGCTGAGTGAAACCGACGATCAGATGGCCGACAGTTGCGAGGCGCGGACACTGACCACGTTGTCGTTGTCATAGCGCACGTCATACCAATCGCCTGTCAGCATCGGGCGGATTGCGATGATCTTGCCGACACCCTTGCGAGTGCGGCTCACGAAGTTGATCTTCTGGCCGACTTTGAAGGGCTTCTTGGGGGCTTGCTTGGTTGCCATAAGGGGCTCCTATTCGTTCGAGGTTTTTGGGTTGGGGTGGCCGGTGCTGATCTCCGGCTTATGTTCGTGGTTTCTGGCAGGCGTATCCCACGACTCTCACGCGATCCACACCGCGCACGGCGTCACTGCCACCGTCTTAGCGCATCAGCCTGCGCATTCACCCCAAGAACTCAGATCAGGCCGTGCGCCACACGCCGACGCCCTTGGCACCCATCGGGTCTTCTGGGATGTCCGCCAGGGCAACGGTGAACTTGATCGCGGCGCGTGCCGCGTCAGCCTTGCGCCAGCGAGCGATGGCACCGCGAACCTTCTCAACCTTCTTCGCGGGCTCGTCTTCGCCCAACTCAACGAAGAGGCACTGGCCGTGGCCGAGGGCACCGAAGTCGGCGATGGTCGGACGACCGGCGCGAGCGTTGGTCGGGACGGGGATGTTGTCGTAAATCTTGGTCACGAGGATTACCTTTAAGTGGTTTGGGAAAACAGCGTTCGGAGTGTCCCCGAGGTTCCGCGAAGAACACCCGGGGACTTACCCTTAGAACAGGTCTGCGCCTTCGTCGGCAGCGGCTTGCGCCACGGGTTCTTCGCCCTCTTCCTCGAAGCCTTCGGCAGTGCCGGTCGAAGCGCCGAACGATTCGCCGTCAGCCACGAACTGCACGGTCAGCAGTTGCGCGTACACCTGATTCGGCAGATCGCCCTTGGCCTTCATGGCGCGCACGTCAATCTTGAGGTTGACGTAGCAGCCGCCGTAAGGCTTGCCGCTCGCTTCATCCAGCACCGGGAAGCCGTCAGCCACCACCAGCTTGCCGGTGGCGTCCTTGCGGTTGGTGCCGGCAGGCTCGGTGCGACGTGGGCCGATGATGAGTGGCTGAACCTTGTTGCGAGCCACAACGTAGTTGTTGCCAGCGAAGCCGTTGCGGATTTCTCCGTTGGCCGTCAGGTTCTCGTCACCCTTGCGCAAGAACTTCTTGGACTTCTCCATCACCTTGACGATGTTCTGCCAGTGCTCACCGAACTCAGCCTTGGCGGCTTCGACCAGTGCTGCCGTGGCTTTCGCGTTGGCTTCGGAGTCGGGCGCGAAGATGAACGAGCCGCCGTACTTGCCGGGTTCGTTCGGCTTGTCCTTCGGGGGACGACCGCGCTTGTGCAGATCAGGGAATGCGAGACGGAGGTTCTTCAGAATGATTTCGGCCATTTGGTGCTTTCAGAAAAGATCGGAGTTGGGGAGTTGTTCAGGTTCATCGGACATGCCAGCCGCAGCGTCAACCAACGGCAAGCGGGGATCGGTCGAAAGAGCCGCGACAGGTTTGCCGCGTCCCTGCGTGACCAGCGCAGAGAGCTTTGTCCACTGGATTTTGCCCAGGGGCGTTTTTTCCTCGAAGCCAGCTTCCTTGTGCTTCTTCTTTTTCGGTGCGAGCTTTTCAGCTTGTGACGGCGAGATGAGCTTCTTGTTCCACATCAAATCTTTGAGGCGGAACTTGGTCATCATCTCCATCGCTTCTTGCTCGTCGCTCCACGCTTTAGCCGGCTTGCGACCTTCGACCAGCTTCATCGGCTGACCGTCGATACCGATGACCGTCTCGCCGCGCTCAAGCTGGGCCTGGACGGCGGCGTCGATGTCGTCGCACCACTGGCGAATCATTTCCACCTTCGACCAAAGTTGGCCGACAGAGGGCATGAAGATCGGCGTGACCTTCGCCGCCACCAGCGAGTCCACATCATCGAATCCGTCGAGCGCGGTGCTCAGGACTTCGGCGTTGCGGGCGTGGCAGTTGAAGCGTGCGCGACAGAAGAAGCAGTTCTTGTTGTTGGGAACGAACTCGGGGGCCTTGAACGTCAGCGCAGCGCGCTCGCTCAACCACCGACCCAGGGCCAGCAGTTCATCGAGGTCGCATTCGTACTCGCTCACAACACCGAGGAACGGCTGGACGATGATCCCGCGCACGCGCTTGATGTCAGCGAGCAGGCCGAACTTCTCGTAGCTGCCGAGCGCGTACATACCCATCTGCAAGTTCATCCGGCGCTTCGGTGGAATCACCTCGCCGGTCAGCAGATCGACTTCCTCGGCTTCAAGGATGTCGTAGGCGTACACGCGGCCACGGCCGAACTTCGCGTCGATGATGCAGATGGTGTCGCCAGCAATCAGCACCACGTCCGACGAGCCAGTTGCGTCCTGCTCGCCGGTGATGTGGCCGATGGGCACCGACTGCTCCACGAACATCTCCGCGCCCAGCAGATCGCGCTGCTGTTTCACGAAGTTCACGTAGGTGCTAACCGCGTCGATCAGGTCTTGGTCAACCGTGTGGGTGAACTCGAACTGCACACCGACCGGGAACTTGTCAGCCCAATCCTCGTTGCCGTTGAATGGGAAGCCCATCTGCCGACCGAGGTAGGTCTGCGGATCGTGTCCTTCGATCAAGCACTCAGCGGCCATTTGGTGACCGCAAGTGCCCATGCGGGATGCCTCGCGGCTCTCGTTCGGCAGGCCCTCCTGCGCAGCGGGTGAGGCCGTGCAGGAGGTCCACCGCGAGGCCGACGATGGCGACAGCTTCGCGTGGTATCCCATCGCTTAGGCCAGCGGATCGAAGTCGGCTTCGGCGGCAGGCAGAGCGGCCTTCAGAGCGGCCACGGCCGCACTGTTCGCCACGTTGCCTTGCAGCTTCGTCACGGTCGGCTGTGCTTCGTTGGGCAGCAGCGACTTGAGCACGCCCATCAGCAGTTCGCGACCCTTGCCGGGGACACCGTTGACGGCCTTGGCGGCTTCCATGACCGCCGAGAAGGGCACGTCATCGCTGGCAGAGTTGGCAGCGGCAGCTTGGTCCGTGCTGGGCTGGGGTGCCGGCTGCGCGGTGCTCGGAGCGGGCGCAGCGGCCACCGCCACCTCGGCAGTAGGCTGGGAAGGGGCAGGGGCCGGGCTCGGCGAGGGCGTCGCAGAGGTGGTGGTCGCGGGCTTCGAGTGGTTGGCAATCGCGGCGTCCGTCAGACGCACCTGCTCCGCTTTTTTTGCGATGTATTCCTCCTGGGTGATCTGCACCGCGTCGTCGCTCGTCGGGGCCGACATACCCGGCTCCTGGGCGAAGACGGTGTTGTAGCGCGGCACATGCCAGTAGACCGTGCCAGCGGGCTTCTCAGCGGGCGCGGCGGCGTCCTTCTTGGGGCGACCCGGGCCGCGCTTCGTGGTCTCGGCGACGGCGACTTCGGGCTTGCCGAGCGTGCCCTGGGCCTGGATGCCGGTGTTCAGGATGTTGATGAGGTTGGTCAGCAGTTCGTTGGTTTGCGCGAGGGTCTGTTCGAGGCTCATGAAGGCTCCGTAGTCGGTTGAGGAAAGCGTCTAAGAGGTTGCGGACTTTAGCGACGTTGGTTCGCAAATGCAACACAACATCAGAAGATTTCGCTTAGGGTTTGCACCGACTTGTGCGTTCGCTAAAAGGTCTCTACAGTTCGATCTATCGCAACCGGAGATCGAAATGAACTTCACCGCTCGCTCAGACATCGTGATCGTCGGCACCAACCCCGAGAACGCCGACTACGACAACCCTCGCGGCCATGTCTTCGGCGAGCGTTGGGTGGTTTCGGCGAGCAACGATCACGGCGACACCTTCGAGTTCGGTGTCGATGGGGAGGGTGAGGCGGTGAAGTTGGCCGAACGCCTTCAGGCTCGCTTCGACAACCTGGGCAAGCTGCCTGTCGGCTTCGACCGCTGGACCCCGGGCCGCGCCGAACTCGTCCCCGAGGTCAACCGCCGCGAGCCCTACGGCCCTGCCGACACGGGGGAAGCATGAACAACGACAAGGGACTTCTGAGCCTGATCCTGCGCGATGCACTCAGCATCCAGCAGCACTTCAAACAAACCATCGCCATCGCGAAAGTAGCCGTGACCAATCCAACCATCAACTTCACTCCCAAGCTCGTCGTCGCCTTGCACAAGGCCACCGTCGAGGCCGGCAAGAACGGCCAAGAGACCTTCGCCTTCGAGGGTCACGAGTTCGTCGTCGGGTACGCCGAGTACCTGCTGGAACACCTGACCTACCGCATGGAGGTCACTGACGCCCTGGGTCGCAAGCTCATCTACAGCGCCCGCCAGATGCGCGAGGCCCGCGAGCGTCATGCTTCTTCGGGTTTTCACTGATTAGCGTTTGCCAAAGCAACGCTACAGTTCGCTTCGTAGCAACCCCGGAGCGAACTGTGAAGCGAATCCCCGAGCATGTGGTCGTGGCCCTCAAGAAGAACAACCTCACCGTCAGCGACGTGCTGCTGGGCACCACCGGCAAAGGTCACATCGAGATCGTCTTGCCGAACAGGAGGAAGGTGCATTGCAGCCTCACGCCGTCCTGCCAGTTCGCCAGCAAGCATCTGGCAGGCGACATCAAGCGAAAGCTGCGCGAGTGAACCCCGGAGCCTTCTGCGGAGGGCTCCCGAGTGCAATCCCGCACACAACCCTGTGAGAGTCAAATGAACCGAGTCTGGATCGAGTTGGAGCGCCCGATGCACGGCGCGCACGCCGAAGAGATCGTCGCCAAGGCGAACCGCATGTTGAAGCGACTGGCGGGCGATGGTGCCCTGGGCGGCACGTTCGGCTGGGACAACGAGGCGCGCACGTTCACCTTCGGGTCGCCGATGGGCTACGAGCAACTGATTGATCGCGGTCAGTGGTTCAACCTCGACTACCTGGGTCGAGAGTGAAAAACAAGCTCCCCCGCCACCTGAGCAAGTGGCGCGCAACCCGGCTCCGCTGCGACTGCATGGGCTATTGGTTCCCGCACCGCAAGGGCGGGGGTGCCTGCGAGCACAGCCCGCGCCGGAAGTATTACGAACTGCTCCGCGCCGGCTACCCCGAGGCCGAAGCGATGCTCGAAGGGCTCACGGCAGGGCAGATCGAGGCGATGTTCCCACTTAGGGTTTGTCCCCGTTAGCGTTTGCCAAACCTGCTTTATAGTTTGCTTCATCGCAACGCAACCGGAGACCGCGATGAGCCACCTGACCCCCAACGAGCAGCGCGTGCTGCGACTCATGAACCGACTCATCAGCCAGGGCTGGGAGTACCCCGAAGCCGAGTGGGCGGTGAGCCGTGAGACCGGCTTCTCGTGCTCTGCCATCCGCGAGTTGTACGACTCGCAATTTGACTGACCCGCACCCGCGTCCTGCACCGGGCGCGGGGCCTCTTCCAAACACACCACAAGGAGACCCGATGAACTTCCTGAAACGACTCTTCCAAAAGCCGAGCGCGGCCGTCCTGGCGCAAGCCGAGTTGGACGAGGCGCACCGCGAACTGCTGGTGGCCGAGACGCACCGTGACAGCGCCGCCGCCACGGTCGCGTACAACCTCCATCGCATCGAACGCTTGGAGCGTTACCTGGGACTGCGTGCGGAGGGTGGCGAGGCATGAGCGTCGGTCAAAAACTGCTCGACGCGGGCGGGCCTGCCGCACCGTTCAAGACCACGTTCGTCGGCCCGTGCGAAGACCAATTGGGCGGCGGTGAGGTGCCAGGAGGTGTCACGCGGACGCACGAGTTCTACGGCGCAACGCTGCTCGGCAAGTTCGCTGGTGAGGCGCTGATCGGTCTGCTTGCTGGCCGTGACCCAAATCGCGTCGTCATGATGGACTACTACGCGAGCATTAGCTACGCGATGGCCGACGCGATGCTCGCCGAGCGCAAGAAGCGGGGGTTGGCATGAGCGACTACTGCCTCAAGGTTCGAGACGCCAACAACCTGAGCGTCGTCCTCGGTCAAATCGCGGTTAGTTACGAGGCCGCCATCGGTCAGCGCGAGCGCGTCGAGTTTCAGTACCCCGACAAAGTGGTCATCGCGAGCGGGCACATGCGCGGCGTTCAGGTTGTCCTTCGGCGATTCACGCTCGAAGTTCACCGCGTCAGCGTGGGTGTCTACACCGAGTTCTGTTTCAAGATGACTCGGTTGGAGTGGGACGACATCAAGAAGAAGCTAGGAATCGAACGATGAAGCAACGCATCATCCAAACCCGTCGCCGCGTGTCGATCAGCGAGACGCTGGCGATGACCGAGGCGCTGAAGAAGCGCGGGTACACCGACGCCGAACTGGGTGTCGCATTCGGGATGTCCAGTGCGACCGCTGGCCGCTGGCGGCGCAAGCTCGCCGAAGAGACCGGCACGGTCTACGTCGAGGACTTCGGGCCAGATGCCCGGGGTCGGCTGTTCGTGCCTGTGTGGCGCTTCGGTAACGGCCAGAACGTCGAGCGCCCTGGTGACGCGATCACCCCTCAAGAGCGCATGGCAAAGCTGCGGGAAGACCGCAAGAAAGGTCTGAAGTGAAAGCGATCAAGTTGACCCCGTGGTTTGATCCGAGTGTTGTGCCGGGTCGGACGGGGCTCTACCAAACAAAGCTGGTCTTTAGTAACGGTGAAATCGACGTTCAGAAGTTCTCATATTGGAGCGGGGTTATGTGGTCCGACTCCGCGCCGACTCGCGAGGAAGCGATGCGTCGCGCACCTGTGGTGGGCTTGCAGAAAAAGTATTGGCGCGGCCTCGCGGAGCAGCCGAAATGAAAGCGATCCGCGTCTTCGACCGTGAGACGAAACGCTACATCCTCGTGACCCCGTGGTTCGACGGTAGCGTCAAGCCCGCGCGTATCGGCATCTACGAGCGCGAGTATCCGAATGGCAATTACTACAGCTATTGGGACGGTTCGCGATGGGGTATGGGTTACGCAACGCTCGGCATCGTGCGCCAAACCCTTTGGTCGCACATCCAAGACCTGCCCTGGCGCGGCCTCGCGGAGCAGCCGGAATGACCCCACACAAAATCGGCACCGAAGACCTCGAACGCTGCGCCTTCTGCGGCCTGAACGTCGAGACGCCGTGCGACGCACCGCCGCCAGTGATCTGCTCGCAAGCCCATGAAATCCTGCTGAGTCAGCAGGCCGAGATGGACGCCGAACGCAAGCTGTTCGAGGACGCGATGTTTCAGCACTACCTGAACCAATTCGCCGCAGGGAAGCTCGACATGACGCAGGCGGGCGATGGGACGCCGGAAGCCCTGTTTTGGAAACAACCGAACGGTGAGTACGGCGTACTCATGTTCAACGCCGCTTGGTATGGGTGGCGTGCGGCGAAAGGATTGGTATGACTTGGATCACCACGAACAGCGGAAAGCGATTCGACTTCACGCAGCCGTTCGACAACACATTCGACATTCACGACATCGCGCACGCGCTGGCCCACATCAACCGCTTCACCGGCCACACGGATCAGCCGTACAGCGTGGCGCAGCACTCGGTCTATGTGAGCAACATCGTGCCGCCTCGGTACGCCCTGGCGGGACTCATGCACGACGCCGCCGAAGCCTACCTGGGCGATGTCTCGGCACCGCTGAAGGCGCTGCTGCCGGAATACAAGCGCATCGAGCACGAGGTCGAGATGGCGCTGTGGGTGGCCTTCAAGATTCCCGTCAGCGACGCGATCCACCCGTGCATCAAGGCCGCCGACCTCCGCATGTTGGCGACCGAGAAGCGAGACCTCGTGAGCTACGACGGCGATTGGCTGGCGCTGGAAGGCATCACGCCGATTGAAGACCGGATCATGCCGTGGCCGCCCATGTACGCCGAAGAGATGTTCCTGTCGCGGTTCCTCGAACTCACGCAGGCTCGCGCCGTTGCTCGTGCCCTTCTGGCCTGCGCCGGGGATGAATCATGAGCCTCACTTCAGCAGGTTGACGATCTGCTTGATGTGGTCTGCTGGTGGGCGACCTTGCTCAAAGGAAGCCGCCAGCACGAGGGCCGCAATGTCGGCCAGCTTGCCGGGGCTTGGGTGTAC
>Ga0315909_10000686_pt1 | contig 45565 bp, 50 predicted proteins | sample LakEriMetagenome_11_FD_203527 | JGI IMG/M metagenome (GOLD analysis project Ga0315909, IMG submission 203527) | Freshwater fungal communities from buoy surface, Lake Erie, Ohio, United States - Buoy 2 MA125 | ecosystem: Environmental > Aquatic > Freshwater > Lake | place: USA: Lake Erie, Ohio... | reverse complement strand
CCTTGAGGCCGCTTATGTAGTCGGTGACTATGCTTCAGGCGTCGATTCCGGAACGATTGAATTAGTCCTCGTCGGAGACGTTTATACCGATGTAATTGATGATCTCGTTCAACGCGTAGAAAGTCGCGTTAATCGGAAGATAAAATATTCGTTAATTAGTGAAGATTTGGACGGGCTTGTTCGACCAAACTTGAAGCTGTTCTGATAAGTGTGGTCCATGCCAAAAACGCTCAATTTTGATGATTTTCCCCAATTTTTTATTGGTAATTAATCAAGAGGTATTCATTTTTGGTCAAAAATATCAACAATTTCAGTCAGTTTGCAAAAAAGAGCGCAAAACGGTGCGCTATAATATCAAGAGAAATTTTTTGAAGACTTCAGTCAATAGAGAAAATACTAAAAATCGTTATGAGCAACATTAAGGCAATAATTTTTGACATAGATGGAGTATTGACAAACGGTGGTATAACTATTGACTCCAGAGGTGATGAAATAAAGACCTTCAACGTACGTGATGGTCAATTAATTGATTTTATGCGTTCGCAGGGATATATTTTCGGAGCTATTTCTGGTCGCTATTCTAAGGCATTAGAGTTTCGATTGAAAGAAATGAATGTTGATTTTGTTAGGTTAGGGGTGAAGAATAAATACATAGTGCTCCGTGAGATTCTTGATGAGTTTAAATTAAGTCAAACCGAGGTTGCTTATATTGGTGATGACGTAATAGATGTTGAGGTGCTTAAATTTGTTGCATATTCGTATGCACCGTGTGACGCGTCTAATTATGTCAAGGACATAGTACAGACGGTAACAAATGCTAAAGGCGGTGAGGGTGTATTGCGAGAAGTAATAGATGGAATAATCAGTAAAAATCAAAAATTAAAATCATTGTTAATGTCAAATTTTAAATTGTAATTCATGGAAAAAAAAATAGTCACTGTAGGATATGGAAAGATTAAGCCAATTAGCATTGGCCACAATTTACCTTTAGTGTTTGTTGGGGGACCTTGTGCCATTGAAAACCGAGATCATGCCTTTAAAATGGCTGATAAAATTGGAGTTATTTGTAGAAAAGTTGGCATAGAGTGGATCTACAAAAGTTGTTATGACAAAGACTGTCGTTCAGCACCAGATAGTTTTCATGGGTGTGGGGTTGATAACGGTTTAAGAATACTCTCAGATATTCGCGATGAGTTTGGTATTCCTGTAGTTTCTGATTTTTCTGACCCGGCATGGGCGGCAGCCACGGGAGAGGTTTGTGATATGGTTCAAGTCCCAGCATACCTGTGTCGACAAACGTCAATCTTGCGCGCTGCGGCTCATACAGGAAGACCAATTTTATTGAAGAAGGGACAATTTATGAGCCCGTGGAATATGAAGAATTCCGTTAGGAAGATTGAATCGCATGGTGGTAAACAAATTATTCTCGCTGATAGAGGTACTTTTTTTGGATACAGTCAACTCGTTAATGACATGACTTGTTTTCCAATTATGTCTTACACGGGCTACCCTGTATGTTTTGATGCAACCCATTCGATTCAAATGCCAACATCAATGGGTAATATATCCGGAGGTCAAAGAGAGTTCATTCCACATCTAGTGAGGTCTGCAGTTGCTAATGGGATAAATTTATTATTCATGGAAACCCATGACAATCCCGATAAGGCCCTTTCCGATGCAAACACGGTTTTAGATATTAAGTATCTTGAGAATATCTTGATTCAAGCTAAAGTACTTCATGAAACGAGGCTTGAGCTGTTGGCGAAATTGGGAGAAGATAATGTTCATCCAAAAAACAAATAATATGAAAGTAGAAAATGTTATGATTGAGTTGGATAAATTCCCTGTACTTGAAGAGAATTTATTCTTGAAGGAGGCCCTGGATGCTATGAATTCTAAGAGATTGGGGATAGCATGTGTGGTTGATAGAGAAGGTCTTTTAAAAGGCATCTTAACGGATGGGGATATTAGACGAAAATTACTAAAGGTTCAAAAACCAATATCTGCATTTTTTGTAGATGATTGTATTGAACATGCCATTATCTCACCTGTTGTTACAAGCCCTGGTGCGTCCTTAAAGAGTGCGGTAGAACTTATGGGAGAAAAACAAGTTTGGGATCTACCAGTTGTTGATGATTCAGGAAAGTTGGTTGGACTATTGCATTTGCATCAAGTTGTTAAAGCTTTACTAAAGAAAGTAGACTAATTATGCTAGAAAATTCAACAATTTTAGTTACTGGAGGAACTGGTTCGTTCGGTAACACTTTTGTGCCAATGACTCTTGAGAAATATAATCCAAGGAGGATTGTAATTTATTCAAGGGATGAAATGAAACAGTGGGATATGGCTCAAAAATTTGAGGGAGATAGCAGAGTCCAATTCGTAATAGGTGACGTTAGAGATAAGGACCGATTACTGAGGTGCTTGGATGATGTTGACTTTGTGGTGCATGCGGCTGCAACCAAAATAGTTCCAACAGCTGAGTATAATCCGTTTGAGTGTATCAAAACAAATGTAAATGGTGCGATGAATTTAGTGGATGCATGCTTGGAGAGTGGGGTGAAAAAAGTTGTCGCACTGTCAACTGACAAGGCAAGTAACCCTATCAATTTGTACGGCGCCACCAAGTTAGCATCAGATAAATTATTTGTCGCTGCGAACTCCAATACTAATCAAGTTAGAACAACTTTTTCGGTCGTACGCTACGGTAATGTGATGGGATCGAGGGGCTCAGTTATTCCGTTTTTTAAGAAGTTACGAGGAGCCGGAGAGCTCCCTATAACTGACCCTCGTATGACTCGTTTTATGATAACATTAGAAGAGGGTGTTAGGCTCGTTTGGAAGGCATTCGATGATATGTTAGGTGGGGAAATATACGTAAAGAAAATACCTTCAATGTCAATTTGTGATATTGCAAAGGCGGTTGACCCAAAAGCCAAACATAAGATAATTGGTATTCGACCTGGTGAGAAGATACATGAGCAAATGATTGGCTTAGAAGATGCCCCTCATACATTTGAATATGATACCTTTTTTAAAATTTTACCTGCAATTCATGGTTGGTCGTCTGATTCATTACGCATTAAGGGAGGTAAACGTGTCAATGATGATTTCACCTACAGCTCTGATAATAATTCTGAATGGATGTCTGTTGAGGAGTTAAATAGGTGGATTGTTGAGAATGACTCAAGAATAGGTCATTTGTAGTGAATCAGAAGCCATCAATTTTTCTGACTGGAGGTTCCGGACTATTAGCTCTTAATTGGTTCTTTAGCAAAAGGATTGATTACGCTGTATATCTGGCATTAAACGAAAGAATGATCAGTTTGGGTGGAGCTACTATGATTGCCATTGATTTGAAGGAAGAGCGTGATGTCTATCATCAACTGAAGGTTTTACAGCCTACTTATGTCATACATGCCGCTGGGCTTACCAATGTAGAGAAATGTGAGATGCATCCGACTTTGGCTTTTCAGATTAATGTAGAATTGTCAATGGTCATGGCTAGAGTAACAAGGGATTTAGGTATTCCGCTTATTCACATTTCAACAGATCATTTATTTGATGGAAGTAAGGCCATGATGACTGAAGAGGATATTCTCAATGCTGTCAATGTTTATGGCAAGACAAAGGGAATAGCAGAAAATGCTGTTTTGAATATTAATCCCAATGCGCTAATAGTACGTACAAATTTTTATGGTTGGGGGACTACTTACCGACAATCATTTAGTGATCAAATTATCAATTCTTTGCGTCAAAAGAAAGTCATCAGTTTATTTGAGGATGTTTATTACACTCCAATTTTGACAGAAAATTTAATTAATATTATTCACGAATTAATTGATAAAAAAGCTTTTGGGATTTACAATGTTGTAAGTGATGATAGAGTTTCAAAATATGATTTTGGGGTTTTGATTGCAGAGAAATTTGCTTTAAATAAATCTTTAATACGCAAATCCACTATTAAATCCCAATCGAATTTAGTAATTCGGCCTAGAGATATGAGTTTATCTAATAAAAAGGTTAGAGATTTAATAGGGAGAAATTTGGGTACCGTTGAACAGCATGTTGAACAATTATTCCGTCAAGAAAAAGATGGAAGTTTTAAGGAAATAAGGCTATTATGATACCATATGGTAGACAAGATATTTCAGAAGAAGACATTTCATCTGTAATCGAAGTATTGAAATCAGATTTTTTAACGCAAGGTCCAGTAGTCCCGGCATTTGAACAGGCCGTAGCAAATTATTGTGGTGTTAAACATGGAGTAGCCGTTAATAGCGCTACTTCTGCATTGCATATTGCATGTATGTCATTGGGTGTTAAGAAAGACGATATAGTTTGGACTAGTCCAATAACGTTTGTTGCCTCGGCTAATTGTGCTATTTATTGCGGAGCTAATGTTGATTTTGTAGATATAGATCCGGTATCGTACAACATGAGTTTAGTGGCTTTGAAAGAAAAGCTTCAAATAGCTGAAAAAAACGGAAAATTACCGAAGGTCGTTATCCCTGTACATTTAGCTGGACAATCATGTGAAATGGAAGAAATAGGCTTATTAGCCAAAAAATATGGTTTTAAGGTTATAGAAGATGCTTCTCACGGTATTGGAGGAAGATATAAAGGACTTCCCATCGGGAATTGCATGTACAGTAATATTACTGTTTTTAGTTTCCATCCTGTAAAGATTATTACTACTGGCGAGGGAGGTATGTGTATGACGAATGATTCAGAACTTGCAATTCAAATGACAAGATATCGAAGTCATGGAATTACTAGACATTCTTCTGAAATGACTCAGATACCAGATGGACCGTGGTACTATCAACAAATTGCATTGGGGTATAATTATAGAATGACCGATTTAAATGCTGCTTTGGGGCTGAGTCAAATGAAAAAACTAGACATGTTTGTAACCAAACGACATGAAATTGCAAGAGTATATAATGAAAGTCTCCATGATTTATCCTCGATAATTCTTCCAGCCCAACTCAAAGACACATACTCAGCTTATCATTTATACATTATAAGATTTAAACAATCTAATAAGGGTGAAACAAGATTGCAACTATTTGAGAAATTAAGAAGTGCTGGAATTTTAGTGAATTTACATTATATTCCAGTTTACCATCATCCGTTTTACCAAAGACTCGGATATAAAAGGGAAGACTTCCCAGAGGCGGAAAGCTACTATGCTGAAGCTATAAGTTTACCTATGCATACAGTATTATCTGAAGAAGATCAATATTTTGTTATCAATCAAATCATTAAACCAATTGGACATCAAAATTTATTTTAGATCATATTTTAGAAGGGGTTAATTCCAAGTCAAAATGAATTTACCTAGTGACAGTTTGCCTTTGTCATTTATCCGATTAAAAGATCCACATAAACCTTGAACGATTTAGGAAAGCGCATTCTAGTTTGATATTACTTATTTGAAATGAAAATTATTATCGGTACCGTTCAATTTGGTTTAAATTATGGTGTGAATAATCAAAATGGAATTCCCGATGATAAAGAATTGGAAGAAATATTTGATTTGGCCAAAAAATCATCTATTGATTTATTGGATACAGCACCTGCCTATGGAAACGCTCAACTAAGAATCGGGGAACTTTCCCAAAATCAGTTTAATATTGTTACTAAGTTCCCAAGAATTAATTCATTTACTGAGTTAGCTGATAGCTTCAATAATTCCCTTAAGGCGTTAGACTCAGAGAAGATTTACGGATTTATCGCACATGACGCCGATAATTTAATTGATAATCCAAAATATTGGAATTTTTTACTAGCATTAAAGCAAGATGAAAAGGTCCAAAAGATTGGATATTCACTATACAATCCACATCAGCTAAACCAACTTCTTGAAATAGGCTTAAAACCAGATTTGATACAAATTCCTTACAATATTTTAAACAGATCGTTTGAAGAATATTTTGAAATTCTAAAGGGAATGGGAACGGAAATTCATGTTCGATCAGTTTTCTTGCAAGGCTTATTCTTTATGAATCCAGACCGTTTGCCAAAAAAATTAGAATCATTGTCAAATGTGTTAAGAGAACTTAACCATATTTCGCAAAAATTAAAAACAGACATTGCTACTTTAGCATTAAATTTTGTTGCACAGAACCCCAAAATAGATGCTGTAGTACTGGGTGTAGAATCAACAGAACAATTGCAAAAAAACTTAAGTATGCTTCAAAGCAGTCTAAATTTTGTTTCTGTAACAAATGAAATAAAGCTTATTAGGGTTCAAGAAGAAGAGTTATTGAATCCAGCAAATTGGTAGAATCGAGTTATCAAAAAATGAAGAAATTTCATCATATGGGAAAAGTAACGCACAATTATTCAGAAAGTATAAAACTGTCCAAATTAGCAAATAAGTATATTCCAGGTGGAGCACATACCTACAGTAAGGGGGATGATCAATTTCCTGCCAATGCACCCAAATTAATAGATAGAGGCCATGGTTGTAAGTTATGGGATGTTGACGGGAATGAGTACATAGACATGGCTATGTCGCTTGGAACGACGGTTTTAGGTCATGCTTATGAACCTGTCTTGGATGCTGTGAGGTACGAGCTTGATAGAGGAGTGAATTTTTGCAGACCGTCAGTTATAGAAGGGAAACTCGCAGAGTTGTTATCAAGTTTAATCCCATCTGCAGAGATGGTAAAACTAGGAAAGCATGGGTCCGACGCAGTAACCGGTGCGATTAAGCTTGCTAGAGCATATACAGGAAGGAAGTATGTTGCAAGGTGTGCTGATGATGCATTTAATGCTATACATGATTGGTTTATTGGTTCAACTGTTGTCAACAGAGGTGTTCCTGAAGAAGTTCAACGGCTTACTTTGCAATTTAAATATAATGACATTGAAAGTTGTGAACGACTTTTTGATGAGTACCCGGGTCAAATTGCCTGTTTCAATCTTGAACCCGTTTCATTTATCCCACCAAAAGATAACTTTCTTGAGAAATTAAAAGCCCTGTGTGAAAAAAATGGATCACTCCTTATTTTCGATGAGGTAGTATCAGGATTTCGATTTTCAATTGGCGGTGCTCAAGAAATGGTAGGCGTAACACCTCACCTATCTGCATTTGGAAAGGCGATGGCAAATGGTTTTTCAGTAAGTGCACTCGTAGGGCAGAAAGAATTTATGAAATTGGGGGGTATTAATCATGACCAGGAACGGGTATTTCTTTTATCAACAACGCATGGCGGGGAAACTCATTCTATAGCGGCATCAATAGCCTGTATTAATGAAATAATAAAACAAGATGCTATTGCTCATTTTTGGAAGACAGGTCAGGCTCTGATGGATGGGATTAAATCAGCCTCAGTAGAGCTTGGTGCTGAAAAGTATATCAATATATCCGGCTACGGGGTAAAACCTGCCTTTTCATTTAATGATGAAAGCGGAAATATTTCTCTAGTAGCAAGAACACTGTTTTTGCAAGAGACAATTGCCCGTGGTGTTCTAATGCCCTACGTTGTACCGAGTTTTGCACACAAGCAAGAAGATATCGACTTTGTAGTTGAGGTAGTAAAAGATGCCTTAAAAGTAATGAAAGAAGCAGCAGAAGGTAAGGGTATGGCGTCGGCAATTGTAGGAGACGCTGTTAAACCAGTCTTTCGTAAATTTAACTAGTCACACAATGGAGTTTAAAATTGGAAAACACATTATAGGAGATAGTCATCCTACTTTTATAGTTGCAGAGATGTCTGGTAACCATGGCGGTAATCTGGAGACGGCATTAGAAATCGTTAGGGCGGCGAAACGTGCTGGTGCTGACGCGGTTAAGCTTCAGACGTATACTGCCGATACCATTACAATTAATAGTGATAAAGCGGATTTCCGTATTTTAAACGGAAATCCATGGTCGGACTACTCTACTCTCTGGGAACTCTACAATAAAGCCCATACACCCTGGGAGTGGCACGAAAAGATTTTCGCTGAAGCCCGCAGACTGGAAATCGAAGTATTTTCATCGCCATTTGATTCAACGGCTGTCGATTTTCTTGAATCGCTTGGTGTTCCAGCTTATAAAATTGCTTCACCAGAAATAACTAATATACCGCTTCTTGAAAGGGTTGCAAAAACCGGGAAACCAGTAATTATTTCTACAGGTATTTCGGAACTTTCTGATCTCGAACTGGCAATTGCTACTTTGAAGGATAACGGTCAGAAAGATATAATTATTTTAAAATGTACCACGTCATATCCGGCACCTCCTTCTGAATCAAATCTCCTCACAATTCCGGATATAATTAGCCGTTTTGGTGTTATTTCTGGGCTCTCAGATCATTCAATGGGCACCGCGGCAGCAATAGCTACAGTTGCATTAGGTGGACGGCTCATAGAAAAGCATTTCACTCTTGATAATTCAGAAGAAACGGTGGATTCTTTCTTTTCATCAGGTGAATCAGAATTTAAAAGAATGGTGGATGATATTCGTTTTATTGACCAGGCTCTCGGTAAAGTAACTTATGATATCACACCTAGTGCCTTGCCAAGCCTGCGTGGAAGAAGCTCACTTTACATTGCAAATACTATCAGAGCAGGAGAAATATTTGACTCAAGTAATGTAAAATCAGTAAGGCCGTCATTTGGCTTACATCCTAAACATTATAAAGAGATCCTTGGAAAGACTGCTAAAAAGGATCTTGAAATTGGTGACAGGCTAACATGGGAGGTGATAAATTGAGTCAGCCAGCGGATATAGAAATATTTTGTGACGGTAATAAAACTATAGGTCTCGGACACATTCGGCGGTCCACCGCATTATGTAATCACTTAATCGGTTCGGGGATATCAGCACGCCTAACTGCAATTTCGCCCACAGCCTCATCTTTAATACCTCTACAAGTGTACAGTGGGGGAAGTTCGAAAATTGTAATTTTTGATGTATTTGAAGGTATTGGGGGTGGAATTGTGCAAGCAAAAAATGAAGATAAAATTTGCATTGCACTTGATTGGTTTGGTGAAGAAATCCCTGATATAAATATCGTAGTTTATCCTCACAAGCAGGTGTTTGGCCAATTGGCAAGTTATACTGGTTTTGAATACATAATTTTGAGGGATGAAATCACCAGACTTCGCAAAGAAAAATTACCTGAATCAGTTACAAAGGTTTTTGTATGTTTGGGCGGTGGGGATTTGCATGATCAGGGTCTTGATACAGCAGTTAAGTTGAGTAATTGGGGTTTTGAAGTAACCCTGGTGAGTGGGCCACTATCAGCTCAAAGGACTGAAGGAAATTATAAATTCAAGATATTAAAAGATCCTCCTGATTTCCCTCGTCTATTATCGGAATGTGATTGGGCAGTTACAAATGGAGGGGGATGTTTTTTTGAGGCTGCGTGCCTGGGTAAATCAGCTTTTATTCTTCCACAAACCGATATGGAAGTAGCTATAGCTAGATTCGCAGAAAAGAATGGTGCAGTTTTAGGAATAGGTGAGGAAAATTTACGTCCGTTTTCACTTGCTGAAATCCGCAGGGTTTCCGAGAGGGCATTTTCAATTGTAGATGGCAAAGGACTAGAAAGAGTTACATCAATTATAAAAAAATTATATGAATATAGATGACATCTGGCTCATAGCTGTTACTGCTGGGAAATGGCAGAAAAATGGAATATCAGAAGCAATGAGTTCTGGCATTAAAGTTCTTGCTATTGACGCAGATCCAAAAGCCGAGGGGTTTTCAATTGCTGACAAATCACTGTGTTTATCCCTGGAAGATGAAGATGCTGTTTTTAAGGAGCTGAAAGTGTTAAATCTTAATTACAAGGGTGTTGTAAGTTTTTGTTCAGAAGCAGGAATGTCTTTGGCTGCACGAATAAGGGAGGAATTCGCTTTACCGGGACCTGGGTTAGCAATGACAAATAAGCTTTTGGACAAAGGCATGCAACGAAAAGTATGGTCAGAAAATGCAGTTCCGGGCCCCGAATGGGCAATATTTGAAGACGTTAAATCAGCAACGGACCATTTGATGAGTTCAGAATTACCCAGAATCATCAAGCCAACTGATTCTTCTGGTAGTAGAGGTGTGTCAAAAATTGAGAAGCAATCTGATATAATATCTGCCGTGAACAAGGCTTTTGAGTTTTCAAGATCAGGGAGGGTCATCATTGAATCATTTATGACTGGAACTGAGTTCACAGTCGAAGTCTTAATTATTGACGGGATAGTAAATGTTTTGGCAGTCACGGAAAAGAAGAAGGTAGAAGGAACGAAAGGCACAGTTGCGAGAGAATTAGCTACTTCCGACCGGCCGTTTGCAATAATTAATAAGATTTCAAAAACAGTAATTCAAGCTTTTAAGTCCTTAGGTTATAATGAAGGTCCAGGGCATGCTGAAGTAATTCTTTGTGATGATGATTTTATAGGTATGGTTGAAGTTGCAGGACGTGGCGGTGGTTTTATGGTTTTTGATAAATTTATTCCGGCAGTTAGTGGAGTTAATATTGCAAAGTTGACCGCATTGCAATCTGTAGGAATGCCCATACAAATAATTGAAATAAAAAAAAATGCAGCGGTTTTAAGGTTTTTTCCATCAAGATCAGGAACCATTCGGGCAATAAACGGCTTCCAGAAAGCAAATGAAATAGATGGAGTTGAATGTGACTATTTTGTATCAATTGGTGATGCTTTGCTGTCTGCTACAACAGATGGTGATCGGCTTGGATACGTATTGAGTTGGGCACAATCACCTGCCATCGCTCAAAAACTCGCTGACCAGGCCGAAAGCTACATAAGTTTTGAAATACTCTAAAGGCCTAACAACATACGCCAATTATGATAATTGATACACATGTACATCTAAACCCAAGTCTAGACGGCACTGCTTTAAATGCAGCTAATGAATTAAGTAGACAATTAAGGGATGCTGGTGTAGAACTAGGTATAGTACTTCAATTGCAATTACACGCATGGTCTATTGAGGAAGTATCAAATGCTATTTCAAATTTTGACAATTTAAGGGCTTTCGTGAACATTCACCCTAATGAGATAGGTGCACTAGATAAATTAGAATATGCAATAAATGACCTTAATTATATTGGTTTGAAGTTGCATCCTAGACTTCAGGAATTTAATCTTGAGAGTATCGAGTGCTCTGATTTAGTCAAGAAAGCAGGTGAGTTGAATGTGCCAGTATTGATTTGTGGATTTCCAGATGGAACTATGATTATGAGAGGATTTTCACCTTTGGTTTATGCGAATTTGGCTAAAGAATGCAATAACACGAGAATAATTTGGGCACACATGGGCGGTCATTATGTGATAGATTTCATGATGCTTGCCAAGAGATTACCAAATGTGTACATGGATTGTTCTTACTCGTTGCTCTATTACCAAGGAAGTCCGACTGTAAAGAATATGATTTATGCGATGAAAAGTATGAAAATGAATAGAATATTCTACGGTTCAGATTATCCGGATCGTGAGATTAAGGAATCGCTTGACCTTTCTTGCAAAGTTCTTCGTGAAGAAGGAATTACTGATTCTGAATTACACAAGTTGTTATACGAGAACGCTAATAATTTCTTTAACAAATCAAAGTGAGTAAAATTGATACTACGAAGGCAGCAGCCTTGTACAATGATAGATATGATTTATACGGGAATAATCTCAAAACTGTAGGTTGGGGAAGTTCTGATGATCAGATTCTAAGATTTGATGTACTATTTCGCGGTCTTAATCCAAAAGGAAAGACCATACTGGATGTAGGCTGTGGACTCGGCGATCTAATTGACTATCTTGATAAAGTGACCGGTGGTGATTTTAGTTATATAGGTGTTGATATAGCAGATAAGCTTATAATCGCAGCTAAAGAAAAATTTTCCAGGCCTAATGTTAAGTTTTACGCCGGAGATGTCTTCTTAGATATTTTAAATCCTGTTGATATCTCAGTCCTTTCCGGAGCATTATCATTTAAAACTACGGGTATTGAAGAATATACTTATGAAACAATGAGACGAATGTTTGAATTGTCGAAAGAAGCAGCATGTCTTAATTTCTTATCAAAATATGTTGACTTTGAGATCGAAAAGAACCAACATTACAGCCCGGAAATTATTTTTTCGTCGGCAAGAGAATTTTCAAAAAGAGTAATAATTTATCATGATTATCCTCTTTATGAGTTTACTATTCAATTATTAAAATAAAGTACATTAATCCTAATTGCAAGCACACATGAACTATTCAAAAGCTATTCTGGAATTTTGCCTTTCAAATAGAGTATCTACAACGGAAGTTGCTGATGCATTAGGCAAATCGGGTGTTTTACCACGAGTCCAACCTATCAATTTTAATTTTTACAGGGTTGGTCCAGTTAAAACCGTATTTACTGCTAACTATTCAAATTACGCCGTTCATGAGCAAATTCGACATGTAAATAAAGGTGATGTTGTTATAATTTTCGCACATAATTGTGATGACAGAGCAATAATTGGAGATCTTATTTCTAAATATATTTTATTATATAAAGGTGCAGCGGCGGTCATTGTTAAAGGACTTGTGCGAGATGCTTCAAGTTTGAGAAGAGAAGGGTATGCGGTTTGGGCGGAAGGGTTTACACCTCTTGGTTGTTTCAACATTCCTGCGGATCCTTTTCCTGAGGATCTCATGCAGCAAATCAAACAAGATTACGAGGGTGGAATAGCTGTGTGTGATGACGGTGGCGTGACAATAATGTCTAAACATTTACTGAATGAAGAGATGTTAAATCGATTGCAAAGAATTGAAATGCAGGAAGATATATGGTTCTTTTGCCTAGATACTTTGAAATGGGACACAAAGAAAATTGTATGTGATAAAGCCTATCTTACCGAGCAAGATCTTTTATCCTCTGTGCACATTAATCAGCTTCAGGAGCTTAATAAATCACTTGATAACAGTAAATAAGTTTAAGCGTGTTACTTAACACAAGTAGTTTTGCGATTTTTTTGCCAGTAGTTGTCGCCCTTTACTGGCTCCTTAACAGTCGAAGCCTATCTTGACCATTGAATGAAATAGCTTCAAACAAATTAAATGCATCGCAACATGGACACACAAATTTTTTCAAGAAATATTCAAGAAGACGAAAAAATGCAAGCTTTAAAAGAGCTTAGCGTCTACGGCTTTTCAAGCATTAAAAATTTTTTAAGCCCCGAAGGACTTAACCATTTGTTAACTCTAACAGAGAGCCAGTACGATAAGCTAAACAGTGGTGGAAAAGTCCATTATAATGGAACACCAGACCGAGACAAAGATGATAAGATCTTGTATAACCTTCAAAATATCGACAGGGCTTATATTGATTTGTTAGTCTCCCCTGCGGTCACGGCGATTGCAAGTGCTAAGCTTAATGACCCACATTATAGATTTTTACCGGATTCAGTTCCAAATTACGTCTTGCAATACTATAACGCCAGATCTAGCGGGCAGAAACTTGACTTGCATATAGATTCTCATATTCCATTTATAGGGGAGTTTACAAATATGATGCAATTTGTGTTCCTTCTTCAGGATAGTGACACTGATAATGGTTGTACCGTTGTCGTACCGGGATCTCATAAATCAGGAACATTTACCGATCGGGATCTGAAGAATGTTCAACCACTGACAGGAAAAGCAGGCGATCTGGTTTTTTGGGACAGCAGGTTGTGGCATGGAACACTTGAGAATATTACAGGCAGATCCAGATGGGCCTTGATTGCTACGATTGGGATGTGGTGGGTAAAACCCTCTATGGACATAGTCCGTTCGATGAATGACGATATCTACCGGCAATGTACCGATCAACAAAAGCAGTTGCTCGGATTTTGTGCGGTTCCCCCTATTGATCCCATGGAACGAAATAATACAAAATGCGGATACGATTTCCTCAAGCCGTCTGTAAAGGATTATAATTTTTAGTTAAATGTTAGATTATCTATTACGGATTAAGCAATCCTATTCAGTTGCCTTTGCTGACTTTGTTCGTGCTCAGGAAGCTGTTGGAAAAAAGATCGTAAAAATGCAAACAGGCGATCCTGATTTTGCTACTCATGATAAAGTTGTTACTGAAGCAATTAATAATCTGAAAGCGGGTAATACAAAATATTGTGATAGCCGGGGTTTGATGCCTTTAAGACTAGCTTTAGCTGGGAAGCTCGCGAAAGAAAATAATATTCATGTTACCGCCGAGGATAACATACTTATTACAAATGGGGCGATCCACGGTGTTAATATAGCTATCAGGGCCTTGATTAATGAGGGTGATGAGTGCATAATTCTAGAGCCATATTGGCGTGCTTATGAAGCTAATGTGATTGTTGCTGGTGGTGTTCCCGTAATCTTAAAAACCCTAGATAATCTTTTTCAACTAGACGCTAACCAGATTCTTAATCGTATAACACCTGATACTAAACTTATTATTATTAATACACCAAATAATCCTTCTGGCGCAGTATATGATAAAGACGAACTGTTAAAACTGGCCAAGGGTGCCGCTGCAAAAGGAGTTTATATTCTGTCAGACGAGGTATATGAAACGATAACTTTTAATGGTAAAGAACATTATAGTATGGCTTCCGATCCATCTGTCTTTGACTATGTAATATCGGTTTATAGCTTTTCAAAAACTCACGCCATGACCGGATGGCGAGTGGGTTATATAGTCGCTTCGAAAACTTTAATTGGCGAATTTCTCAAGCTGAGTCAATTTTCGATTACCAGCCTTGCCCCTTTTAATCAGATGGCTGCACTTGCTGCTTTATCTGAAGTAGAGGTTCGGCAATATTCGGAATCAATGAGGGCAGAATATGAAAGCCGAAAGAACCACATTTTTCGAAGAATTAGAGGGACGTGGCTAGAAAAATCAATGACTGTACCTGAAGGTACATTTTATATTCTTATCGACATTTCGACATTTAATTTAACTTCACTAGTTATGGCTAAGAAATTGGTTGAAGAAGCCGGAGTTTCTTTTACTCCGGGCATTGCATTCGGGGATAATATGGATAATTTTCTAAGAATGTGTTTTGCTACATCGCTCACAAATATTGATTTAGCAATCGATGCCTTAATTGTCTTTAATCAAAAAAACTAGAATGAAAGTAGAAATTATTGCGGAAATAGCTCAGGGTTACGAAGGGAATCCTAAGCTCGCAGAACTTTTGGTGAAGGGAGCTATTCGTGCCAATGCCGATTCAGTAAAGATGCAACTTGTTTTTGCTGATGAGTTGTGTGTCCCTTCGTATCCATATTGGGACCTTTTTAAATCACTCGAAATGTCTGATGATGTGTGGTTGAACCTGGTCAAAATGGTTCATGATGCTGGTAAATTAATTTACTTTGATATCTACGGGAAGCAAAGTCTGGAACTAGCGTTAGAATATAAGGCTGATGGTGTGAAAATATCCACAACAGACTTTTATAATACACCTCTGATTAAGTTGGCTTTCGAGAAATTTGATCGGGTTATATTGTCTACAGGAGGTGTGCCTGCTGAGGACGTTAAGAGTTTAATTCAAACTAATGTAATTCCTAAACATCTCACTCTCATGCATGGCTTTCAGGCTGAGCCAACAGAGATCGCAGATAATAACCTGTTGAGAATTAAGACCATGTTTGAGGAGTTTCCTGGTATTGATGTCGGTTTTATGGATCATTCCCTAGGTTCGGATGATGAAGCATTTCATCTACCACTGATCGCGCTTGGATTAGGTGTTGGCTGCATTGAGAAACATATTAGCTTAGATTACAAACTTGAAATAGAGGATTTTATATCGGCACTAAGTGTTGACCGCTTTTTTGAATTCGTGAAGTTAATCAGAAAAATGGAACCGTCTTTGGGTAGCAAGGAGCTAACTCTTACCAATAAAGAAATAGAATACAAAAAACGGGCAGGCAAACTTGCCGTCGCCAGATATGACCTTGGAGTTGATTCTGTTATTCGAGAAAGTGATATCGAGATGAAGCGGGTTAGTACTGTACTCTCTGATAGCCACTTTCCCAAAATTGATATGGTGATTGGTAAGACCCTTATTAAATCAATGAAAAAGAATGAACCTTTTGATATTAACAATTTGACATGAGAAAGCTAGTAGCCTGTATAGCATGTCGTAATCAGGGTACCCGTCTGTATGGAAAGCCTCTTCAGAATTTGGATATCGAGAGGAGGATTTCTGTGATCGAGTATATGATTGCCTCTATCAAAACTTATCAACCTGTATCTGCTATAATTCTAGGTATTTCTGAGGGGGTTGATAATATAGTTTTCGTCGATGTTGCGAATAGAAATGGCATAGATTACATAATTGGTAGTGAAGAGGATGTTTTACAACGATTGATAAGCTGCTGTACTAAAGCCAATGGAACGGATATTTTCAGGGTTACATCTGAATCGCCATTTACTTATTTTGAAGCGCTTGATGAGGCCTGGAAAGATCATGTTGAAACCGATCGTGACCTTACCGCACTTGATAACTTACCGGATGGATCAGGGTTCGAGATTATAAAACTTGAAGCATATCAGCGCTCATGGGATCTGGGGGAAGCTAAACATAGATCAGAGCTCTGCTCTTTATATATTCGGGAGCATAAGGAGGATTTTTCAATTGGTTATATTGATATACCTGCTGAAATCAAAAGAATGGACATTCGTTTAACTATAGATTATCCTGAGGATTTAATTCTTTGCAGGGCTGTATTTCAGAAATTCAAGCATCTTTCACCTCGTATTCCTGTAAACCAGATTATTAAATTCGTTGACGATAATCCTAAATTAAAGGAATTGGTTTCCCCTTTTGTGGAAGAGGGATTAAAAACTATGTATATCTAGCAGATGGCTTTAGAAATAATAAATAAGGACATCAATGAATATCTAACTGTTGATGGCATTATTGAATTGTACAGGAGGAGTGGTTTAGTGGTGTCTTTGAGGCATGGGAACAAGACATTGTGGGATGAGATATTGCTGGGATGCCAGTATATTCCGGCAGCTTATACAAACAATAATATTGATTTTCTTCTGGAGCATCAGCTCGGTAACGGCGTAGAGATATACGATATGTCATGTATCATTATGTGGGATAATATGCCGGTAGCAGTATGGCCATTGTTCCTTTCGCTTAATGATGGACTGGTAAATTTGTTTTTTCTTGATAATAATGTTCTGCCTCCGATAATTATTCAAAAATGTGCTTCGTCATCAGAAAAAATTATTATTAAAGGATGTCAGAATTTCGCTGATCAAATACTAAGCTTATCCGGACTTAGCACCTGGACCAGTATGGAATCTTTCATGGGAAATGTTGGCTTAAGTTCATGGCATACGCAAAGCATGGCTAAAGGTGCAAAACCCGCATTGAACCATGAGGTTTTTCTCGATTTAAGCCTGACCATGATTGAAATAAAAGCGCAGTTTAGAAAAAGCTTTAAGTCACTAATTACATCCGGACAAAAGCTTTGGAATGTAGGTGTGCTGGATTACGATAAAAGAGAAATATGGGATGAGTTTAAGGCACTCCATCTTCAGGTAGCAGGGCGAAAAACACGCTCTGACGAAACCTGGGATCTTCAATACACTGATATATTAAATAGGGGTTCCTTTTTGGTATATCTCAGAAATCAAGAGGGAGAAATGGTAGGAGCAGGGCTATTCAATTTCACCCGCGATGAAGGACTATACGCTATTGGCGCTTATGACAGGGAGCAGTTTGATAAGCCATTAGGCCATGTGGTGCAATACCGTGCGATTGAAGAATTAAAAAAGAGAGATGTTAGATGGTATAAATTAGGGGCGCGTCCATATCCGATACATATTCCGGTTCCCTCAACTAAAGAAATATCGATCGGTGAATTTAAACAAGGTTTTGCTTCACACTTATTCCCACGTATTGTTCTTGAACACTCGGTGCATAAAGTATTGAGTTAATTATTTTCATAAAATTATTGTGATAAATAATTATTTCCTTTGGCCTGAAAGTAAAATAGCAAGTGGCTTAGCTTCTTGCTGGAAGTTAACACCAACAGAACGAGTTGAAAATAAACTCTTTGAAATGTTTCCTTCAGGGTATCCGGTATTGTGCTCCAGTGGCAGATCTGCACTCTATTTAGCCCTTTCCGCAAGCGGAACATCGAGGCAGAGCTTCGTAGGAGTATTTCCATATGCCAGTCACTGTGTTCTGGATTCTATTTCCAGAATTGCTACACCATCCACAGGTATTACAGCCAATTCTGCGGCCCTCCGGGTGGTATATCATCAATGGGGTTATATTCAGGAACACAGCTTAGCTTCAAACACCATAGAAGATTGTGTGGATACGCTTTGCATACCGGGAACAGACTTGTTCCCAGGGGGTGGGGATTTTGAAATTTGGTCGCTACCTAAAATTCTTGGAACAACTTCTGGTGGCATTCTTTGGTGCAAGAATCCGGAAAAAGCTTTACAGGTTAAAAAACTTCGTGATAACCGGGGCAGTAGTTTTTTTCAATGGATTTTAAGGTTGTTGTCAAAAAATAGCTCTTTGGTATATAATTACTGGCAAGGTACAGAAAGTGTAACTGGCAGACCTTCTTTATTACAAACAGGTGAAATTATGTCCGCAATTAGTCAGTGGAATAATATAGTACAGGACAGAAAGAAAAAACTTGATTTAGCTTGGCCGCTGGCTCTTAAGGGTCTGAAAAAACCCGTTCATCGACTTCCGACTGTAGTTCCTGTGGAGAGTCAAATTGAAGAGACAACTTTGCACAAGTTAGGGGTTTCGAGTGGCTATCGGATGTTTGAAATTGTAAATGAAGATGGCTCCCGCAGAATGATAAAGGTATTACCGCTGCCTGTTTTTCAAGGTGTTGACACCAATTGGTTAATGGGTATGCATAATATATTGCTCTCTAAAACCAATCCTGGCAATGCTTGATTTCACAATAGAACACGTTAGCACAGAGCATGATTACATGGCAGCGTTTAACCTGGCTCTGTCTGTATTTTCTCCCCAAAACTCTTCAATAGATTATGGAGCCAATAAATTTTTTACATGGGATGAAGATCCATATTTTAAATACGAAAACATTTTACTTGCAAAATATAAGGGTATTCCCGCGGGCTTAATAAGAATTGTTCCACGGGAATTATTCAGAGTAGATAAAGTGTTTTCAGTTGCAGGAATTTCTAGTGTTTGCCTTTTGCCAGAGTATAGGGGAAAAGGGCTATCAGTTATCCTGATGGATGAGGCACTTCGGTATTGTAAAGGTTTGGGTTATGATATTTCCCTATTGTTCGCCAGAAGAAACGCAGATTATTATTATACCCGGTTTGGGTTTCACGGTATCTCATCGTATTCTCAAATTTCTGTCAAAAAACCACAGCAATTAAATGTTCCGAATAGGTACTCATTTGCTGACGGGGATTTAAATTTACTGGAAATTTACGCTCAGGCTTATGACAAAACATACGCAAATTGTTTCGGCAAATTTCAACGTACTCCGGAATACTGGAAGTTTCTGTTTGTATCACTGTCGTATAAACCTCATTGTCATAATAGAATTATCAAATTTAATGGTCGTGCTATTGGGTATATTATTTCGGATTCAAAAAAAATACTTGAAATAGCAACTACCGAAGACATATTTGGAAAGGAGTTTATTCTTTTTTTAATGGAGAATTTAGAAATATCAACCGGCGATTCCTTACAGTTTGAAATGCTGCCTCAGCATAGTATGGTGAAGCAACTTTATGGTTTAGATGTTACTTTTCAATCACGAGGATGTATTTTTGGTGGGCATATGTTAAAAGTAATTAACGAGTAAAACGTAAGATTAAAACTAAACCCTCCTTCTTTAGATTTTGGACTAAAAAATAGAAAAGATATTTTGTCGCATGCCGAGACTTGTGATTTATTACGGGTAACTTACCCGACACTTCAAAGCAATAGCGATTCCTTAATTCCTTTTGACATAAGCAGTATTGATCACTTTTAAAGGTAAATACGCCACAGGCTGCTCTATCTAGCATAAGAAAATTGAAAAAAGTAAAGAATACACTGCTCTATTTAGTGCCGTCATTGACGGGAGCTTTGCTTCCATTGATCAGCCTTCCTTTCTTTACACGCATTTTGACTTTGGAGGAATACGGAGCACTTGCTCTGTGTCAGGCCTATGCAATTTTCGTAAATGGGATCTCGAATTTTGGATTAAACCTTGGCTATGAACGGAATTTTTTTGAAGATCGGGACGAGAAAGAAGGGGCCTTACTCTACACAACAATTATTTTCATAATATTCACATATTTAATATTTGGAATCTTAACGTATTTATTTGGAGCGCAGATCTCCCTGTTTCTTACCAAACAAAGCAAATATGCCGATCTCTTGCTTATAGCTTACCTTGCTACAGGAATGACGAGTTTAAAATCCTTTTACTTAATTTGCTTTAAAAATAAAGAAGATGCCAAAAAATTCGTTTGGTATACCCTGGATGAAAGCTTAATCAGTTTCCTACTCTCTATGATTCTAGTTGTTTATTTCAGGATCGGCGTTTCTGGCTTAGTGATTGCGCAATTGGCAGCTAGTGGGACCGTTTTTATAATTTTGACAGTATATTTTTTAAAGAATGTCCCTTTTTCACTGGATATTACTTTGTTTAAAAAGTCCTTGCGCATTTCTTTACCACTAACTCCAAGAATTTTCTTTGGAATTATTGGTAACCAATTCGATAAATACATTTTAGGGGTAATAGCATCCGTTGAGTTGGTGGGGATTTACAGTCTGGCTCAGCGGGTCGCCGGAATTATCTTTACAGTCATGACCGCTGTTCAAAATGTTTGGTCTCCTGGCGTCTTTAAAATGATGTTTGATAAATCGAAAGATGGGAGGGACTTAATCGGACCCTATTTAAATCCTTTTTTTTATATCTCTATGGGTGCAGGATTATTTGTTGCCCTTTTTTCTGAAGAAATCGTTTTTATTCTGTCCCCAAAAGAGTACCATGGGGCGAGTAATGTTGTCATAGTCCTGGCAATTCTATACTGTAGTTATTTCTTTGGAAAACAAAATCAGCTTCTTTTTGTAAAGAAAACCTACCTTATTTCTATTCTTACATTAGTTGGGATAATATTAAATGTTAGTATTAATTTTGTGTTTGTAAAATATTGGGGCCTTATGGGAATAGCCTGGGGGAGTTTATTAAGCGGCTTGCTTTCGGGTACTATAGCCTTCTTAATCTCGCAGAAACATTATCGAATAAATTGGGATTATAAGAGTATTGGTCTGATCTCTCTGGTATATGTTTCGTCAACATTAATTATACTTATAATGAAAGAATATAATATAGTTTATCAATGGCGTTTATTTGCAAAAATAGCCTTTGGTATACTTTTTATTTATACTGGAATTAAGATAAATATAATAACACCTGAAAAATACAAAATAATTAAGCATAGCATTTTAGGCCGTTTAAAATGGAATACACCATCATAATGGACCTCACGAAAATCCTCCTAATAGCATCCTGATATGATCAAAAGGTTTTTGAAACGTAGAGCATGGATGAGGCTATTGAAGGTTTTAAGGGGTCATCGTCAGTTGAAGGAGCTCAATGCTATTGGTAGAATAAATGCCCTCAAGCAAGATTTAGCTTCAACACCATGTATTAAGAACGGTATCTTTCGAAAATCGATTTTTAGATCGGAGATTGAACAAGCAGAATTGATTACTCGGCAGTTTCTTCTCGCTCGAATCGAATCGACTTTTTTTACCAAATACATTCTTTATTCAGTAGGCAATTCAGACTCTGCCATTTCCTATCCCTTACCTTTAGAATGGTGTAAGGTACTAATCCGCCATGGATTTAAGGTCAGCAAGTTTATTAGTATAATTAGATGGAATGTATTTGTCATGCTGAAATTTGTTTCGGCAATTATTTCATATGCTCTCAAAATTTTCGGAGACCTTAAACAACTAATCAGGAAAGATAATCCGCTCAAAGGGAGGTATGTATATTTCGATACCCTTTCTCGTCGTAATTTTCCGCTGACATCTTCAAGAGGGCCTATGCAGAATATATTTACATGGTATCTGCAGTGGTCAGGGAAGACTCGAAATTTTGATTCCTTATGTCATGATGTTAAAGGAATTAACATGGGCGTGGTAGAAAACATTCCGGTTATTCCGATTTATTCTGCACTTCCATCCCTCACAAAAATGAGTGGGCTGCTTAGCTTACTTCTGTGGGGCTCAGCAATGATATTTTTCTCTTTAATCGATTTAATACGAGGACATTGGTGGCATGCTCTTTTATTTGGGGAATCGTATAAGGCAAAAGTATTTAGCATTGCAGATCATGATGAACTTGCCAAGGACTATCTTTTCCATAATTCTGGTTGGATATACAGACCTCTTTGGACATATGAGGCAGAAAAGAGAGGTTCAAGAATATTATTTTATTTTTACTCAACCAATGTCGAGGGTTTCAAACAGACCGGCGGCTATCTTCCTGCTTATTTCGGCTGGAAAACTGCAACCTGGAATAATCTCTTGGTTTGGGATCGAGAGCAGCAGGATTTTGTGAACAGATCCATAGTAAATAAAGTGAATACTCATGTTGTTGGTCCCATTTGGTTTGAATCAGGTTTAGAAGAGTTGCCGTGCCTGCCATCTAATTCGATTGCTGTTTTTGATGTTCAGCCTATGCGCGATGCATTTTATAATACACTTGGAATTCCTTTTGATTATTTTATTCCGACGAATTGCAACCAGTTTTTGGAGGATATTTACGTGTTAGTAACTAAAAATAACAGAACTATGGTTCTAAAAAGAAAGAGAAATATTGGAAACCTTGTCCATTACCGATATCAAAATCTATTAGTCGAGCTTGAAAAAAGATCCAATTTCATTCTGTTAGATCCAGAAATTAGAGCGGAACAGATTATTAATAATTGTAAGGCAGTTATTTCGATGCCTTTTACATCAACTGCATTGATAGCCAAACAAATGGGTAAACCAACTGTTTATTATGATTCAACCGGCTTAATCCAAAAGGATGATAGAGGTGCCCATGGCATTAGAATAATTAGCGGTAGAATAGAACTAGAGAGTTGGTTATCACAAGTGAATAAATAACTTTTTATTTAATGGTTCTAAAAATGATTTTAAAAATCCATTTCGTCTTAAGTTGCCAATTTTAATTCGAGGTTATATCAAATCCTTATAGAATCAAGGTGGGAATGGTCAAATGAAATTTTATCTTTCTGCCTCCTTTTAAAATTTCAAAGTGATCTAAACTTAAATATGATTTTCTGTTCATCCGCAAGTTAACAAGTAATTTTTTGATTGACATAAGATGGCAGGTTCTAGGCTGAATTTTAAAGAAAAAAGCCATGGGACTATCGACATTTTCTACTGAATTCAGCACAGAAGAGGCGTGCAAACTGCACTTTAAAGCGATGAGAGATAAACAAGGGGTTACAGGCAACAAATGCGGCGGTCAAAAGCACTACTGGCTCCAGAACAATTGGATGTACCAGTGTGCAGTATGTAACTACAGAACGAGTTTGAAAATGGGTACGATGATGGAGCATTCGAAACTAAAATTCAAAACCTGGTAAGCAATTATGACGTTTATGACAGCCACAAAAAAGGGTTTTTTAGCTGCAGAAGTCCAGCGACAGTTAGAAAAGAAGCGATACGAGCCCATTTGGCGAGCCATGCATAAGCTTTGAGCCTCCATGGGGCAGCGTGATGATCTCTACGCATTAGAAGATATGTTTGAGCTCGATGATGCGTTTTTTGAAACCGAAACCTCGGAACAAGATAAGAAAAGACTCAAAAGAGGCAGGTACAGTAAGAAGCAAACCAAAGCTTTGGTTGCTGTTGAATCTACTCCTTTAGAAGATCCTGAAACAGGGTTGCAATCATCAAGTTGTAGGTTTTTCAAGATGAAAGTTTGTGACTAATTCTCGGCCGAGCACAACGATGAAATTATAACCGCTATCATAGGCGAAAACGTTGTAATTACTACTGACAAGAGTACATCCTACGTAAATATCAGCAAATATGTGGATGTGCATGTGACAGAAAAATCATCCAAAGGAACCACCAAAAATGCGCTTAAATGGGCGCACATAGCCATTAGCAATGCCAAACGGGCTTTTAGGCATATATCACAAATTCAAAGCCAAGTAGTTACAAGCCTATTTGGATGAGTTCGTTTACAAACTGAATCGAAGATATTTTGGAGATTTCCTCTTTCAAAGGCTTGTAATCTCACTTTCAAGCTCTAACTTGCAACCTTGCGGATGAACAGATATGATTTTTATTGTAAACAATATTTGGTTTTATCGCCGCTTTATTCAGAGAGTGAAGACGAATTTTGAACGCTGAACAATTAATCTTTTAAATAATCTTGTTTTTAAATATGAATGCTGGAATAAAATCGTTTATCCGAAAAATGATTGGGCTTATCTATTTTCAGGATAATTATGTAAACTTATTGCGTAAGAAAACCATAATTTTGCGTTATAACGAAAACAAGTATATCTTGTCAGTACCAAATAGATTATGCCGTTTTCGAGCCAAGAGTTTTGCAACGAAGGAGCCCGAAACACTAGCGTGGATTGATACTTTTCCCCAAGGATCTATACTATGGGATATTGGCGCGAATGTAGGTTTATATTCTATCTATGCGGCTAAAGCTAGAAATTGTACTGTTTTTTCTTATGAGCCTTCTGTATTTAATTTAGAGGTTTTAGCTAGAAATGTATATTTGAATCAACTTGGATCTTTGATTACAATAATGCCGTTCGCGGTCAATGACGCAATGGGTCGTGGTGATTTGAGTATGAGTACTGATACTTGGGGTGGAGCATTATCAACATTTGACAAAACTTACGGTGTCGATGGTAAAGAGTTTGAAGCTGTTTTTAAATATCCGATATTTTCAATTTCATTGGATGATGCAGTCAACCGATTAAATCTTGATTTCCCTGATTATATTAAAATTGATGTGGATGGGATAGAGCAACTTATTTTGGCAGGAGGTTCGGAAGTTTTAAAGTACGTAAAAGGAGTACTCATTGAACTACCTAATCTGTGGCAGGAGCAGACGGATATCTGTGAGGAAATTTTGTTAAAATCAGGAATGATTAAGATTCATAATAGTGTTTGGCATCCGACTGTGAACCCTCAAGGGTCTCCTAATCAAATTTGGGTAAGGTAAACCATTAATTTGGTCCAGTTCAATTTAACCTATCCCTAAGTTGTTTGTTAATAGGCATTAATATTTTCAAGCGTTTGGGCCTTGCGTAATATTGAATAGACTTAATTTCATGACAACGATTCAGGACAGCATAAGACGACATTTTCTGCGCATGGGTTTGATTAATCATCATTGTAATATTCGAATATGGTTAACACATTAGTTAAAGTACAAAGGCTTTTCACACAAGGCGATGTAAGGTTTTATATCTATGAGAAATATTCTATAATTGTAGGTATTATTTCCATTAAATGGACGAAGTTAATTTATGGTGACCGGCTTAAAATAAAATACCCTTTTAAAGTTTGGGGTAATATTCGGTTTTTATTTCTTGGAAAAGGATCAATAACTATAGGAAAAAATTTCCATGCAGTATCCTCAAGGAGGCGGTCAGCAATTACTTTATTTTCCCCTTGTCACCTGAACATAATCGGTGATGGTCAAATAATTCTTGGTGAACACGTTGGTTTGAATGGGAATACAATTACGTCAAGAAGTAAAGTTTATATAGGTGATAATACAATGATAGGACCAAATACCATTATTATTGATCATGACGGGCACCAGGCTTGGCCCCCTGAAGCCCGATGGATTCAAAATGGTTTGTCGAAAGAAATAATAATTGAGAATGATGTTTGGATTGGAATGAGTTGTATTATTCTTAAAGGAGTGAGAATAGGAAGCGGATCAATTATTGCCGCAGGAAGTATTGTTATTCACGATGTGGAAGCCAACTCTCTCTATGCAGGAAACCCAGCAAAAAAGATTAAAAGCCTTGGTAATGTGAGTAAGAATTAAACTATATGATTTACAGTATAATGGGCTTCAAAGTGAGGCTAGTCACATGTAAGAATTCACGTTGTGCTAAACCTATTAGAATTTTTTATTATGAATGAAAGAAAAAATTGTGGAAATTGTCCTGTCTGTGGAAGCAGCGAAATAGAAATTTCCGGGCCATACAGAAATCTACACCCTTCATTTACTGGGTTGCATAGAGCTCATTGCCGATCATGCGACATGATGTTTGCTGCCCCAATGCCGAGTGATGAAGCGATGGAGGAATTTAATGCAACTTATTTTGACAGTGCACATAATGGCTTGGCTCAAACGTCTGAATCACTTGCGTTTTTTAATGCTCTAGCGAAAATAAGGGGAATACATCTAGAGAAGTTTCTGGCTAAAAAGAATTTAACTGCAGCTTCTATTTTGGAAATCGGTCCAGGGCATGGGTTTTTCGCTAATAATTGGCTTCTTAGAAATCCCAAAACTTCGTATAATGGACTAGAAACGGATAAATCCTGCTATTCTTCATTGAAAAATTATGGAGTAAAATTGATCGATTCCCTGTCTCAATTACCTACAACGGATGTAGTCGTGTTATCGCATGTACTCGAGCATGTAACAGATCCGAGTCTTTTTCTGACAAACGCAACCGCCGGACTTAAGACTGGGGGGGTACTTTTTATTGAAGTTCCTTGTATGGATTGGGATTATAAACCTTTGGATGAGCCGCATTTATTATTTTTCAATAAGCACACAATGAAGCTCTTACTTGAAAAGGTAGGCTTCTTGGATATTGAAGTTAGTTATCATGGACAGGAAATTAAGGCAATCAAGCATGAATCTTCTGTCAAAAAGATATTTAACCGGTTAAGATCGAAACTAATTAATATGGGTATAATTTACCCTTTTGCATTGGCTACAAAGGGCCTTGAATTCATAGATAATTCACTCGAACGCGCAGTCGTTGCCCCCTTTCAGGCTCACCATCAATCTGAAAAGCCCTCCCGGTGGCTTAGGGCAGTAGCCATTAAATCTTAGGTTTTAATATCTTCACACAATTTCCTGTTTCAGCTTTGGCTCTATAAAGAATATTCCAATTTTAATTTAATATGTCATTTTATCCAGTATTTAATATCTTAGATGCTGAAGGTTTTGTAAACCTCGCGAATTTCCCTCCTAATACTTGGGAAATAAAACCATCAGGTGCAAAGAATATTTATGCATTTTGGGCCGATGGAGACCAATGGATTTCTAAAAGTGTCGGGCAACTGGCTGAGGGCCATTTTAAAGAGTTTAAAATATCAGATATTAGAATTAATAATAGCCCGCAGCTCATTAATGGAGTATACACATCTGATCTCGTTCTACTTCAGCTTAGACAGGATGTGTTGCATGGCAGTATGGCCACATTACCTGAAGACCGATCGAAATCAACTGTATGGCCTGAATGGCGGGCTAGTATAGGTTTCAGGCGAAATGACTGTCAGGTGAGTTATCAAGGAGAAATTATTGCGACACCAGAAAAAGCCACATTGTTAACATTCCATCCGTTTATCCAATATGACGATGCCGAAAACTTCCTTGTATTTGTAAATATAGAAAATTCACCTTTGTATCGCTGGTCCAATCTTTTTATTTTAAACGGCTCAACTGGCGAAAATATTACTACACTCAAAGTAAGGAATAATGCGGTAAATGTGATTCCATTAGATTTATATGGGTTTAGACCTAGTGAACTACCGGTTTTTTATTGTGATTCAATGGCTGGAATACCGTTTGGATTTGCAAAAAGCAAATCTACTGCTATGTTAAGTCTTGAACACACTCATCCTCCTGCAAGTTTAACTCTTTTTGGCAATAGATTTAAAGCTCAGAAGTATATTAAATCAGAATGGAGTAAATTAGCCAAAAGAGAAAAATAATGATGAATAGCCTGAAATATGTAATAAAAAAGAGTTTGCCAAAGTCATTACTTGATAAATTATCTGGTATGTTCAGTATGACGGCAATGCCAAAAGATCCGGATGCTGTGATAAGCGATCTTTTTCCGTTTAGAATTGAACAGGAATGGAATACATATTTTGAATTAATAAATATTCCAGCAATACTAGATCCAAATAAAGGAAATCACAAAAACTTGGTAAATTTTATCTTTTTTGATCAAAATGGTAAGAAATCATTTGAAATGAGTTTTGCTGTTGAGGGGATATTCCGTAATACCATCTCAATAAAAGATATTTTGGTTAAGGAAGGTATTTCCGCGAATGGAACCTTTGCATGTTTTCATACCGGATGCCCTGAATGGGTTAAGGCGAATTCGGGTTTCCTGGCAGAACGAGGCTATTCCGGTTATCAAAATGATCAGATATCACCGACACGTAGTTACGTTCATGGAAATCTTGACGCCATTGCAAAAGATCGTAATGGGTGGCTATTAATGTTAGGAACGAGTCATTGGAAAAAAAGAGAATATCATCTTCAGCATGAACTTACTGGACCGGCTTTGTATGAATTGGCTTTTGTAAATACTTCGAAATCAAAGCAAAAGTTGAGCATTGTTTCTATTTCTACAATAGATCAAAGAGTAATTAGCAGCGAAGCCATAGATGTGCCATCAAAAGGCGTGCGTTGGTGGAAAAGGGAGATTGAGTCTTCATGTTCATTACGAATTAAAATAAGTAGCCATTTAAATTTGGCTCGACCTGTAGTATTTAGATCAACTCAGATAAGTTTTGATGTTTTTCATGGTTGAATACAAGTATATATGAATGTATTGACGCTGCTTATAAAGATCCTAATTTTAAATATTATTGATTAACTGAAATTGTCTATATTACACTTCCTCGTTTACACCCAATTGTCGATTATTTCTTTATATTTGGGTCGTTTTAAGTTGTTTCACATAAAAATATTACAATGAATAAGATATCCGAAAACAGAGCCAAATTAAAAGAAAAATTTCGCAACCGAGAACGGCTATTTGCAGGTTGGGTTTCCTTTTCGCATCCATCAATTACAGAAATTTTTGCCAGAGCAGGTTTTGATTTCATTGCTATCGACATGGAGCATGGCACCATATCTCTAGAACAGGCTCAGCGGATTATTGCTGCGAGTCAAAGTGGAGATGTTCCGTGTATACCCAGGCCAGTGTCTCATTCAGATGACTACTTTAAGCCGTTGATGGATTCAGGTGCAGATGGCATGTTGGTTCAAATGGTGAATACGCCTGAACAGGTCGAAAATCTCATTCGGCTGTTAAAGTACCCGCCAATCGGGAAACGTACGTATGGAGTAAACAGAGGTCAAATGTATGGGTTTGATTTTGACAGCTATATAGAATGCTGGAATGAAACCTCAATATTTATGATTCAAGTGGAATCCATAGAGGCAGTTGAGAACATTGAGGAATTGCTGGCATTTGACGAGATCGATGGAGTGATGGTTGGGCCCTATGATATTTCTGGTTCATTGGGTGTTCCAGGTCAAACCTCTCATCCATTAGTGATCGAAGCTTCTAAAAAAGTCATTGCTGCTTGTGAGAAATATGGAAAGAGCTGTGGAACACAAGTATCCGATTCAACCGATGAGAGTGTTCAACATCTTTTTGATATGGGTTACACCTTTGCTATTTTAGGATCAGATTTATTTGTACTCTGGAAATGGGCAGAAAAAATGGAAGGATTAATGAAGTCAATGCGTAAATTTAAATAGAATGAATACATATATCAGTCAGTTATTTAATCTTGAAGATAAAGTCGCAGTGGTGACTGGTGCTGGAGGTCATTTGTGTGGTGAAATGGCAAGGGCTTTTGCCCGCGCAGGATGTAAGGTGGCAGTTCTGGATTTGAGAATTGAAAAGGCCAAAGCAGTTGAGGATGAGATCCGTGCTGAAGGTTTTTTTGATGTTATTTCTCTTGCGATTGATGTTTCTAAAAAGCATAATTTTGAAAGTGCATTGAATACTATTTTGGACAAATTTAACAGAGTAGACATATTAGTAAACGGTGCAGGAATAAATGGTAGTACACCATTTTTTGATATAAGTATGGAGGAATGGAACTCAATTCTTGATTCTCAAATTACAGGTACATTCTTTGGTTGCCAAGTTTTCGGAAAGTATATGGTAGATAATGGAGCTGGTTCAATTATTAATATATCCTCTGCTTCTGCAGGCCCCCCGCTTTCTAAAGCATTTACGTATTCTGTAGCTAAGGCTGGTATTTTGAATTTAACTCAAAATCTAGGTAGGGAATGGGGAACAAAAGGTGTTCGCGTGAATGCTGTGAGACCTGGATTTTTTCCAACGGAATGGAACCGCAAAAATTTCATAACTCCTGAGCGTGAAGCGGCCATTTTAGGTCATACGCCGATGCAACGCTTTGGTGATCCGTCGGAACTATCGGCTTGTGTTCTTTGGTTGGCCTCTGAGGCTGCAAGCTTTGTAACGGGAGCGGAGATGGCAGTTGATGGTGGATTTTCATGCATGACAATTTAATTATGACACAAGGAACAGTTATCATTACGGGAGGGAACAGAGGGATAGGCTTGGAGATCACCCGAACATTTGTCGAAGCAGGCTACCACGTAGTCGTAGGAGCTAGAGGTGAGAATACCTTGAACAAAGATTTCAAAGACCAGATCACTTTTGTGAAAGTGGATGTAACAAATGAGTCAGACCATGTCTTCTTAACTGAGGTAGCGCTTCAAAAAACTGGTCGAGTTGATTGTTACATAAATAACGCCGGTTTTTCTGAATGGAGACCCATCGAAAAAATCGATGATGCCTTTTTAGATAACATCCTAAATACTAATCTAAAAGGAGCTTTTTGGGGATGTAAAGCGGCAGCAAAAGTACTGGGACCTCAAGGGGTAATCATAAATATTTCGAGTATCGCTGGAAAAAGAGGAAGTTCCAATAACTCAGCATACTCCGCATCTAAGTTTGGAATGAATGGGTTAACGCAGTCGCTTGCCAAGGAATTAGGTCCTAAGCAAATACGTGTATTGGCATTATGTCCAGTTTTAGTTAGTACAGATGGATTACTCGACGCATTGAAAAGCCCATATGCACCGGCAAATGGCAATCCTGAAGCGTTTATTTCCAATTTTGCCAAGGGTAATGCGGCGTTAGCAAGACTACCAAGTGGTAGAGAAGTTGGTGATATGTGCGTATTTCTGGCGTCATCATTTGCCAGTGCAATGACCGGCCAATGTATTAATGTGGATTGTGGAGTACTCCCACAATAATCAAAGATTTACATGAACGTTACAGCAATTATACCAGCGCATTTGGCGTCTGTTAGATTTCCGCGTAAAATTTTGTACAAATTTCACGGATTACCAATGATAGAGCATGTGAGAAGGAGAGCCCTTCTATCTGGCTCTGTAAATGAAGTTTTTGTGGCCACATGTGATGATGAAATTGCATCTACGGTAGAGGGTTTTGGTGGTAAAGTAATCAGAACTTCAAATTCGCATACAAACGGCACAAGTAGAATCGCTGAGGCTGTAAAAGATATTGAATGTTCACATGTAATTCTTTTACAAGGTGATGAACCTTTATTATTGCCCAGACATTTGGTTCAAATGTCTGACGCAATCAAAGCAAATGTTCATGGGAGTGTATGGAATGCTACAGGTCCAATTGAGAACCCAGAAGAATTGGATAAACATTCATTTGTAAAATGTTCTGTAAGTCCGGAAAACAGAATTATGTATTGTTTTAGACGGTCGCCAGGATACAGTGATTTTCATTCACAAAAAAAGTATGTTAGAAAAATTTTAGGCCTAATCGCGTTTGAAAAAGAGTTCTTATTAAAATTGGCCTCACTTCCGGCATCTAGAGTTGAAACTTATGAATTTATTGAACAAATGAGAATCATCGAAAATGGTTACAATATTCAATCTGTTCCTGTATTTCCGAGTTTGCCTTCTGTAAATGAACCGGAAGATGCGACTGTAATTTTGGATTATTGTGAAAGTGATATTGAACAGATTGAATGGTTGCGTCAAACGTTAGATTTTGATTTATGGAAAAATGACTGACGAGCAGTATCACAAGATTTGCGCGGCATGTGATCAAGCATTAAATAGCAACATGACACTTGTGCGTGTAGCAGTTCCAATGTTGCATGTCATCAGAGAGCATCCTGTTTTTTTAGAGAAGTATGAGAAGTTTTTCAATCCAAAGGAATCTCAAAAGAATTTACTAGCACCCTATTCACGAGCGAATTTAAGTTTAAAAAGAGTTGTAACTTTTATCGGTTCATACCTCTTGTACGCAAAATTTTTGAGTAGGCCTTGTAAGAACCGGGAGGAAAGACGAAAAATTATCTTTGTATCTCATCTCGTTAATGATAATCATTGTGGTAGGGTTGAAGATTTTTATTTCGGGAATATTCCAAATGAAATACATGAAAGTGGCATGTCTGCGATCATTGTTTTGGTTAATCACACGAGAAAGGATGGATTGGCGTTAGCGAAGACATGGGATAATTCAAAAGTGGAACGCGTAGTGCTTGATAGAGCTCTTGGCTTGTTTGATGAACTGAAGCTCTATCTAAAGTGTCGTTATGAAGCATTTATTTTAGTAAGGCAATCAAAGAAAGTAGAGGATCACTTATTGAGGAAAGTGATGTTGGAGGCATCGGTAGATGTCCTGTCAGCTGAAACAAGAAAGAATCTTAGGATAGGCAGACAGATTTATCACCTGGTTAGAGCTTATCAGCCTGATATGCTTATGTCTACGTTTGAAGGACATGCTTGGGAAAGGGTCGTTTTTGCTGAAGCTAGAAGTTGTAAACCTGAAATAATTTGCAGTGGATACCAGCACTCTGCTATCTTTAAATTACAATATGCTGTTAGGCGACCTCTTGGGTCACGGTTTGACCCAGATTCGATTTTTACATCAGGATATATCAGTTTAGGTTTATTTCAAAAGTCACCATTTGGTAAACTGCCAATCCATGTTTTGGGTTCAAGTAAGTCGATGGAGAATATTGAGTTAAATGGAGATGGAAGGGATGATACGAAGCTAAGCTGCTTGGTAATACCTGAAGGTCTTGAAAGTGAATGTACATTGCTGTTTGATTTTGCATTGAAATGCGCTCTAAGATGCACTGATGTTACGTTTATTTGGAGGACTCACCCAATAATGTCGTTTGAATTTCTAAGGGGAAAGTATAAATTATTTGATGCATTACCTGAAAATGTCACTTTATCGTGTGACCATCTTGAAGCTGATTTAAAGAAATCTAGATGGGCTTTATATCGCGGCTCCACGACTATTGTGCAGGCCGTGCTTGCAGGTGTTTACCCAATATATTTTAATACTTCGCTCTTTGAAATTGACCCATTATTTTTTATGAATGATAAAAGCTATTTTGTCTCGAGTGTAGATGAATTCAATAAATTAGTAATGAATATGGAGTTAGTCTGTAATGAAGCGGAAATTAAACATGCTGCGAGTCATTTCTATACACCAGTGGATATAGAAGTATTGAAGAAACAATTAGTTTATTAACGTATTATTTGATTTATATACAGTTTCAGTTGAACTAGTCTAAGTTTAGATGACTGTTTTTTTGATAGAAACTGATTATAAAAACAAAAAAGTGAAAGAAAATTCGTATTCCAAGTTCGCTGCTTTTTTATTTTTTCCGTTCACTTTATTGTCAATGGTATTTATCGATCAAAATGAATTGTTATTAGTTAAATTAGGGCAATTATTCGGTTGGATTAGTTATATTGCGTCGTTTTTTTTGTTGTTAGTTAATAGTCAAAATAAGTATTTAGGATTAGCTTTCATTATTTCTCTGTTATTTTTTAAAGTTTTACAATTAGCTATACCCCATTTCAGAATAGGATATTTCTTATATATTGTTTTTCAGAGCGTTCTTTACTCATATGCAGGAATGATCACTGTTTTGCGATATGGAAAACTACTATTTAATCAAGCGTTTCTGTTTCTTTTTTTGAATGTTACGATAATGATCTTACAGATAACTGGTGTAGGTGGAATTTACACACAAATGTTAACGACGCACGGCACTTCAGATTCAGTAATTAGTGATACTCTTTTTGTTAATGTATTGGAGCTAGAATATAATATAATTCAGGGAAGGCCTGCGGGTCTAATGGATGCGAATGTTTTATTATCAATGTATGGTCTTTTTATGATTGGATTCTACTTTTCTAGTTATTATTTTCTCAGTGTAAGACGATCAATTTTCATCAGTGTGTTCATCGTGTTAACAATGGCAAAAATAGCTATGATTGGATTAGTTATTGCGCTGTTATTTTTGCTACTTGTAGGCCGTAACGACCAGAGGTTTCACATTTTATTTAGTTTATTTTGTTTCAGTATTTTTGTGAGCTTTTATTATTTTCTTTTCCCTGGTTTATCAAGTTACACCTTGTCTGAATTTAGTTTTAGTGCTAGTTTTTTTCTGAGGATGAATGAAATTGCTAGCATTTTATTTAATGGCTCGAAATTTGGAAATGGTCCTTTTTTCGAAGGCACTAGTTATGGTTATTGGGTAGAAGAGGATGAGTTACTCTCAGGTGTAAGTGCTCTTTTAATTTTGTTTACGAAATATAAAGTATTGGTTTTATTGTTTTTATTCGTGGTGTATTTTTATTTTACGACGTTTAATAGGTTGAGATTGTCATATTCTTCCACTGCTAGCGGTTCGTTATTAGTTCTTTTGATTGTCGGTTTATTTTCCTTTACCCATCCAATATGGACAAGACCATTGTTTTGGTCGATGTTAGGATTCGGATTTTTGCCAATTTTCTATCGATTTTCTCCTAAAATAAGGCGATTAGTTAAAGATAAAAATAATTTAATTAATTAAATATGTTTACTGGTAATGATTTAGCAGTAATAATTCCGACAAGAGATAGGCCCTCTAAATTGATGGAATTGCTTGAAAGCTTTTGTCGGCAATCGATTATATGTCAAAGAATCATTATAGTCGATTCAGGTGAGAACATTGAAAATGTTTTACAAGCCTATATTAATGTTTTACATCTGGAGTATTACAGAACAGACAATCCAGGCCAAATTAGCCAACGTAATTTAGGAATTTCGAAGCTAACCAATTCAACTGAATTTGTTTGTCTATTTGACGATGACATAGTACTTCACGATGGTGCTTTAGAGGCAATGGTTTCATTTTGGAATAATAATTGTCCTCATAATACTGCTGGAGTCTCTTTTAACATAGTTAATGGGCCAATTGAGAGTCATAATTTTATTACCGGTTTGATTGGTCAAACGGGCCCACAGGCGGGAAAAGTTCTTCGTTCGGGTCGGAATACGTCAATTGCTCATATTAGACAGAGCATCAAAACTGAGTGGCTTTGTGGAGGAGCTACTGTTTGGCGACAGGAAGTTTTGCTTCAGTATCCGCACATGTTGAGTGATTCGAAATGGGCGATTTATGAAGATCTTATATACAGCTTTCCCATTGGAAAAATTTTTCCAATGTTTGTTTGTGCAGATGCGAGGGTTGATCATAATCATGTCTATAGGGAATATGGTTTTCGGCACCATAGTTATCTAGGTTATTCAGAAACTTTATGGCGATTTGCATTTGTAAAGTCAAATTCAGACTTGTCGGTTAGCTATTTTTTTTGGAATCAGTCCGCTGCTATATTGGGTCGTTTTTTCCTTTGCATTTTTAAATTTCAGATTTATCAGTTGTATTTTATTAAGGGAATGTTAATGGCCTGTGTTATTGCTGTGAAATTGAATTTATCAACTGATTTTTCAATATCTTCAATTGCAAAATACATTTCAAAGTAACACTATGTCACAAAATAGATTAATTGTTTTTGCTATTGGATCTGCAGAAATCGGCGGCGCTCAGCGAATCCTATATGAATTGATTCGGGATTTTGGAGAGAAGGGTTTTGAAATAATCGTGTTTGCACCTGATGGACCATTAATTGATCTTCTCAAGAATAATAATTGGAATTTTGTATTGGTTAGGTATACTAATTTTAGGTTCTATTTAGATTTATTCACAGTTTTTCGGAGAAAGGATTTGATAGTTATTAATACTCATTTAGCCGCGATGAGTGTTTTCTTCGGATTGTTTAACTTTTTTTTCTCACGCCGAATAATTTCAACATTGCACAATCAGATTGTTCATGAAAAATTGACTAGATTACAGATATTTTTTTATCCTAAAGTATACTATTTACTTTCTAAGTTGGTTGACCGGATTATTGTGAATTCTTCTTTTATGAAAGAACATTTGATTAACTTGGCAAAAGTAGAGAGAAATGCAATTGAAGTAATACCAAATGGTATATCCGCAGATCAGTTCCTTAATTACACAGGAGGAGTAATTAGCAATGATGGTAAATTTATTGTTACATTCATTGGTCGTTTATCCAAGGAAAAAGGAGTTGATATATTTATACGTTCACTTGTTTATTTGAATAGAAGTCTGCCAATTGAATTTTGGATTATTGGAGACGGTCCTATGGAACAATATTTAAAAGAGATTATTCGAGAAATTGAAATTGATGAAAGTCGTGTAAAGTTTAAAGGATTTGTAGCCGACATTAGGAGTTATATTAAGTCATCTGATATTGTGGTCCTTCCGTCACGCAATGAAGCTTTTGGGGTTGTAATATTGGAGGCATTTGCTTTTAGGAAAACCGTAATTGCTTCTGATGTTGGAGGAATACCTGAGATAATAGATGATGGGATGACGGGATTGTTGTTTCGAGATGGCAATTCAGAACATTTGGCATTGCTAATTGAGTCAATGTATCAAAACCCAGAGGAATTACAATTGATAGGAAGGAGGGCTTATAAGGTATTGTGCGATTCATATTTATCAGATAAGATGGTCGATAGAACATTAGGATTATTCTCTAGTTAGAGCATGGGACTCGCTAAATTTCAATATGAGGTGTCAAAGGCACGTTTTATGTCCTTTTTTATCAATAAGCACGTAAACCTTGGAATTTTAATTGACATCATATATTATTATTAATTACAATGGGCCAATTTGTTTAAACAATTGGAGATTTTAGGCTTATTTGTTATTGTTGTGTGTCGATCAAAACGTAGTAACAAATAGACTTAGTTGTTGTAACGTTTTAGGTGCCAATGAAGTGTTCTTCTTCAGAAGGATCAGATTATTAAGAAAAGCCGTGTACAATCATTAGTATTTCACTATATTTGTATTTTATTAGGATAATGTCTATTCTCTAACATTAATAAATTATTTACTGAATTATGATTGATGCCGTATTTATAAATGGGCCGTTTTTACCCAAATTTAGTCGTGAGAGCCGGAGTCCGGCCGTTACCAAAAGTGGCACCTTGTACTACCCGGGCTGGCTTGCGTATGCATGCGGTCATGCTGAGCAGAGTGGCTTCAAATGTGTGTTGATCGATTCAATAGCCGACGGTCTGTCATTTGATACTTCTGTAAGTTTAGTTTTAAATCACGCGCCCAAGGCTGTGATTATTGGAACAAGTACACCTAGTATTGATGCGGATTTGCAATTTGCAAAATCCTTAAAAGAGCGACGGAATAACATGATTATTATTCTTGTCGGGACACACGCGTCTTCATTGGCAAAAGAGATAATTAATGATTTTGATTTTATAGATTTAGTAGCTCGACGTGAATATGATGAAACAGTTGTTCAGTTATTGGGTCATCTCAGCGAGGGGACTGAATTTTCTTCTGTAAAGGGTATTACATTTAAGGGCCCATCTGGGATTGTGGTTTCTAATCCTGATATGCCGTATATTCATGATTTAGATAAATTGCCATTCGCGAGTGCTGTTTACAAAAAACATTTAACGATAACGAATTATTACTATGGACATGTGAGATACCCGATGGTATCAATTTTCACTTCTCGAGGCTGTAATGCTCGTTGTAATTATTGTTTGTATCCACAAACGATGTTTGGTAATTTTCGATCAAGAAGTCCACAGAATATTGCCGCCGAGTTCAAATGGATATCTGAGAATTTACCTGAGGTAAAAGAAGTTTTGATTGACGATGATACATTTACTATGAATAAGGCTCATGCCATAGCAACGTCTAAAGAGCTGATAAAGGTAAAGAATAAGATTAAATGGACATGTGAGGCTCGAGGGAATTTGGATTTTGAAACTCTTTCACTTATGAAAAAAGCCGGGTGTCGTTTAATAGTAACAGGTTTTGAGTCTGTTGATCAAGGTGTTTTGGACAAAGTAAACAAAGGAATAAAAATGGAAGTTGTGAATCAGTATGTCAAAGACGCGCGTAGAGCGGGTATAAAGATTCATGCTTGTTTTATGGCTGGAAATCCTGGGGATGATTTGAACACTTTGAAGAAAACATTGAACTGGGCTATAGAAAATAATTTTGATACAATGCAATTTTTCCCGTTACAAGTTTATCCGGGAACTAAAGCATTTGATTGGGCGATAGAAAGTGGATATATCAGAAATCAGGATTTTAGGAATTGGATTTCGCCTTCGGGTATGCACAGCAATACACTGAATAATAATGATCTAGGTTTGACTTATCAAGAGGCGTTAGATTTTTGCGATTTTGCTCGAAGAAAGTTCTATCTGCGCCCCAGTTACATTTTGAAAAAAATGATTGAGGGACTATTTAATCCTATTGAGTTAAGAAAAAATGTCATTGGGTTTATGAATTTGCGCAAGTATCTGTTTAAAAATGTTTCAAAGGAAATTAAATTATCATGAATAATATTGTAACAAAACCAGCGTTAGATTCTCACAATAAGGTTGTGAAGGTAATAGATAAACGTTATCTCTCTGACTCCGTTGTACTTCTAACTTTCGAGAACCCAGGTTTTAATTTCGCTTCCGGGCAACATGTTATTTTATCGTTTTTGGATACTATTTACGACCGAGAATACTCAATTTGTAGTTCAGAGGATGATGAACATTTATCGGTCTTAATCAAAATTGTAAATGAAGGATATTTTACTTCTAGAATAGCTGAAATACAAATAGGTGATGAATTAAATTTGAGAGGTCCCCATGGGAACTTTTGTTTAGATTTACTTGCGAATTCGACGAAAAAGCATTACCTCATAGCTACTGGATCTGGAATCGCACCATTTTTAAGTTTTCAGAAGACATATGGGCAGCTGATTAATTTTGAAGTCATTCACGGAACTAGAACTGTAGATGGCACAGTCTTTAGAAATGTATTTCCCAATTACAAAGTGTGCCTTTCGAGAGAAGTTGTTGAGTCAAATGATTTATTATACTTTGCCGGTAGAGTTACGGACTACATTAGGTCTATTCAATTTGATAATGATGGGCTTTTTTATTTATGTGGAAATTTTGACATGATTTATGATGTAGAAACCTACCTAGTTCAGATCGGAGTTAATCCTAATTGTATCTTTAAAGAGGTTTATTTTTAGTGTTTTTTTAGCAGTTTGAATAAATGATTTACATTTTTCATTGGTTATTGGTTTGCCTAATACTTTATACTTATTTTGGATATCCAATTATATTGATATTATTAGGTAAATTAAACGGTAAAAATGGTTTGAGCGGAGATTTTACTAATAATTTAGAATTACCGACAGTTGATTTATTGATTGCTGCTTTTAATGAAGAGAAAGTCATTCTTGGAAAGTTGCAGAATGCACTTTCCTTGGATTATCCTATTGATAAGATTAGAATTTTTGTTGTTTCTGATGGTTCTTCGGATCAGACAAATAACATTGTAGAAGATTTTATTAAGAATCATGATGGGGTATATTTAATTTTGGTTGATCGTGGGGGTAAGGCAAATGCTATAAACAAAGCATTTCCTTTACTCACTTCGCAAATCGTACTATTTTCTGACGCAAACACGGAGTTAGAAAGCGGCGCCTTAAGATTATTGGTTAGAAATTTTGAGTTCTCTGATGTTGGATGTGTCAGCGGTCGTTTGATTTATCGTAACCCCGGCTCAGTATTAAGTGGAGTTGGGGAATCTTTTTATTGGAAGTTTGAGACCGCTCTAAAAATCTTGGAAAGCAACCTCGGTTATATTGCTGGAGCAAATGGCGCTATTTATGCAATAAGGCGTGAATTATTCGAACCGTTTAAAGCAGGCACTGTGAATGATGATTTCACTTTATCGATGAAGATTGTTCAAAAGGGGTATAAGAGTTTGTATGAAGAAAGTGCGTTGGCGTATGAAGATGTTGCTCCTTCCTCAAAATCTGAGTTTAGACGTCATATTCGCGATGCTTCTGGCCATTACGTTGCCATTTTTCATCTGTGGAAGTTACTTAATCCACTTCGAGGATATTCGTTCTTAGTCTTTTTCTCCCACAGATTTTTGCGGTGGTCAGTGCCCTTTTATTTAATCGTTTTGTTTTTGTTGGACGCGTATCTCATGGACAAATTTTTGTACTATTGTCTGTTTGTTATGCAATTGAGTTTTTACGCTTCTGCCTTGTTGGGGTTGATTATGGTGAGATATGGACGTGTTCCGTTTATTTTCTATGCTCCCTATTACTTCTGTAATTTGAATTTTGCGTTATTCATAGGTTTTTTTAAGGCACTTGTTGGTAGACAGATTACACAATGGAATTCTACGGAAAGAGTTTGATAAGATGTCGGTTGATTAGCTATTTTGTGAATTGATTTTTAGAAGAAAAAATACCACCATATTTAAATTGAAAATACGTTTTTTTGATATTATTATATCACTTTTGGGATTGAGTTTTTTGTGGCCAATCATGTTCATTATCGGCGTTCTTTGTTATTTTGATACATTTTCGCCGATTTATCGCCAAAGTCGAGTTGGGCGGTTAAAGAAGACGTTTAATTTAATCAAGTTTCGTACGATGTATGTAAACGCCCCATCCGTGGCTACTCATATAGCCAGTGCTTCATATATTACTCCATTCGGTTTTTTTCTGCGGAAGTCAAAGTTGGATGAGTTACCTCAACTTTGGAATGTGTTGATTGGTGATATGAGTTTAGTGGGTCCGCGGCCCAGTCTCATAAACCAAGAAGAGTTAATTAATGAAAGAGAGAAGCGCGGAGTTTATTCAGTACGTCCAGGAATTACAGGGTTGGCACAAATAAATAAAATTGACATGTCAACCCCTCAGCTTTTGGCTGAAATCGATTCCAAGATGATTCGAGAGTTTAATACCATTGTTTACTTTAAGTATATTTTCTACACGTTAATTGGACAGGGTTTTGGGGATAGAATCAAGAAGTAAATTAGTTTGGCTGGATTAGAATTATCCCCCCCTTCTACTTAAATTTTTAAATAGGGAGTATATGAATTTTTAATTTGCAATTAGGGATTTAAGTTATCACCACGCACAAATTCGGTTTCTTTCTCCAGTTCAAGAATTTTTAGAAGTATTTTATTTAAAATTTATTCACGCTAGTTGCAAATCCGCTACTGATGGCCTCAATCTACGACTACCCCTCGCAAATTCGCCGCGACATCCTGCGCATGGTGCACAAACCGCAATCGGGTCACCCCGGCGGGTCCATGGGCTGCACCGAGTTTTTCACCGCCCTGTACTTTGACGTGCTGCGCCACAATCCGTCGGCATTTACCATGGACGGACGCGGCGAGGACCTCTTCTTTTTGAGTAACGGCCACATTTCACCGGTCCTCTACAGCACGTTGGCGCGCTCGGGCTACTTCCCCGTTTCGGAACTTTCGACCTTTCGCCTCATCAACACCCGCCTTCAGGGCCACCCGACCACGCACGACGGCTTGCCCGGGGTGCGCATCGCGAGCGGATCTCTGGGTCAAGGTCTGAGTGTTGCCGTAGGGGCCGCCCAAGCCAAAAAACTCAACGGCGACAAGCACCTCGTGTACACGCTGCATGGCGACGGAGAGCTACAGGAAGGCCAGATTTGGGAAGCCGCTATGTACGCTGGCGCCAAAAAAGTCGACAACCTCATCGCCACAGTGGACGCCAACGGCCAGCAAATTGATGGCAGCACCGACGAAGTACTCCCGATGGGCGACCTCGGCGCCAAGTTTGCCGCCTTTGGATGGGACGTCATGCACCTCGAACACGGCAACGACCTCGACGCCGTACGCGCTGCCCTTCGCGAGGCCGGAACCCGCACCGGCCGCGGTAAACCCATCGTAATCATCATGAAGACGGCCATGGGCCATGGTGTGGACTTCATGGCCGGAACCCACAAGTGGCACGGCGTTGCCCCCAACGACGACGAACTCGCACGCGCACTCGCGCAGTGCCCTGAAACGCTCGGCGACTACTAAGTTCATTTTGTGCCAGCACAGGGCATTTATAGATTTTTTTGAGTCATATCTTCCAACCCTTTCGACGGTAGCCACGGCCATCGTTAACCTTCAGTAAATTGACCCTCATGCACCCCTACACGAACCAAGGAAGCCAAGACACCCGCAGCGGATTCGGAGCCGGCCTGCTCGAACTCGGACGCAGCAACCCCCACGTCGTCGCACTTTGTGCTGACCTCACCGGTTCGCTCAAGATGGACGCCTTCGCCAAGGAATTCCCCGAGCGCTTCTTTCAAACGGGAATCGCTGAGGCACACATGATGGGTATGGCCGCGGGCCTCACCATTGGCGGCTGGATTCCGTTCACCGGAACCTTTGCCAACTTCTCGACCGGACGGGTCTACGACCAAATCCGCCAGAGCATTGCCTACTCTGACAAAAACGTAAAAATCTGCGCCTCGCACGCAGGCCTCACCCTCGGCGAAGATGGTGCGACGCACCAAATCCTCGAAGACATCGGATTGATGAAAATGCTTCCGGGCATGACCGTCATCGTTCCGGCCGACTACAACCAAACCAAAGCAGCCACCATCGCATTGGCGGCCCACCACGGCCCGGCCTACCTGCGCTTCGGACGCCCCAAAGTCGCCAACTTCACCCCCGCCGACAAGCCCTTTGTCGTCGGTAAGGCCGACGTCCTCGTCGAAGGCAGCGACCTCACCATCGCCGCCACCGGCCACCTCGTCTGGGAAGCCCTCGAGGCCTCAAATACCCTCGCCGCCCAAGGCATATCGGCCGAAGTCATCAACTTCGCGACCATCAAGCCCTTCGACACCGAGGCCCTCCTCAAATCCGTACACAAAACCGGACGCGTCGTAACCGCCGAAGAGCACCAGCGCCACGGCGGACTCGGCGACCTCGTTGCCCAGACCCTGGGAATGCACCGCCCCGCCCCCATCGAGATGGTGGCCGTTAACGATTCCTTTGGCGAATCGGGAACCCCCGCCCAGCTCATGGACAAGTACGGCCTCAACGCCGCCGCCATTGTCGAGGCTGCGCTGAAGGTGCGGAAACGCTGATTGTATTCCCTCAGAATTTTCAAATTTAAGGAATTAATCATGAGGGGTGGAAGTCTACCTATTCTTGGTTTTGTTTTAGGGGCTCGATGCACAGGGATTGGTAGGTCATTCGATCAAACTAACTGGGTCACCATTCGTCTCATTGTTTAGGTCAAAATGGCCCGAAATGCTCACCCAACAAGGTCACGGCGGACTTAGGTGGGATGATCAATTTTTATTTTTAAAAATATCGATCATGGGTCAAGGGGGCTGTCCGCCTTGTTTTTCATGCCGATACCCAAGTGCCTGAACCCAAAACTTGAGAATTTTCAAAAGTGGCTCACGAATGCTTATATACTCGGGAGTAGATCATTGATAAGGGTTTGTATGTCCTAAAATAATTTTCATGTCAAAACATAGATGCCTCGGTCATCTTCTACCTATATCGGTAGAAATGATCGAGGCATTATTTGTTCAGATGATTAAAAGATATGAAAATTATACTTTAAACAGTTGTATTACAGTGCTTTAAATTATATTTTCTATTGGATCAAAAGTGGTGGTGACCGTAGATGAAATGTCGGGGCTTGATGATTTGATTTCATCGTTAATGCCGAGGATGGGTTTTTGGGTATCGAGCCTATCAAGCGGCATATGATTTTGCTAATAGCCAGTCGCTTCATCGACGTGATTTGGCATTGTTCATTAGGTGTGTTGGCTTGGGGCTCAAATGCCATATGCATTGATATGTTCTAAAACATTGATTAACATAGTAATATCATGCATTTGATATCGGCATTGCGCGCGATTGTGCTGGGTGCATATCGGCATAGATGTGTATTACGTTCTTTGGTGTTTAAAAGTATACTTACATGTCATTTAATTATAAAAGTATAGTATTTGTACATTTAGGAAATTTGAATATCTTTGTCCCATTATGAGTGCGACACGTTACCTCGATGCCTTTGACCATGAGTGGGTGCTTGAAAAGCTATCCGCGGTAAATGGAAATGATGAATTGTTTCAATTCATTGATGGCCTATTTGATCCGCGCTTTACCCTGAAGCAGGCGGGTATCAAAAAACAAGACCTATCCTATTGGAAGCACGAGGGTTTATATGAAAACCGCGCAGGGGCCGAAGGCCGTGAATGGACGCGGCTTGGCTTCTTTGATTACTTATGGCTTCGGTTGGTGGTTGAGCTGCGCAAGGTGAATGTTCCAATTAAAAGCATCGTGCAGCTACGCATTCAGCTGTTCACCATGAGCGATGAGGATATGAAAATGATCTTTTCATCTAGGCAGAAGAGCTACCGCGAGTTATCGCTACCCAGCGAGATCGAAAAAAAGATCGAAGATGCCATCACGGTCCAGAGTGAGCTATTCAACGCCTTGTTTAAAAAGTACTTTTCGCACTTCTCGATTTTTGTTTTAGGGCTGATGCTGCAGCGCAAAAGACTGGTGCTGTCCTATACCCCTGACGGGCAGTTTCACCTGCTTGCCCCTGATGAAATTCGCAGTGAAGCACAGATGAAGTTGTTTCTTTCACTGAGCGATCAGGCGCATGCATCGGTTCCGCTGCATAAGCTCATGGAAGAGTTTTTTATGAATCCCTTCGTGGCGACCAAAGAATGGCAGCGTGTTTTTCGATTGACCCCAATTGAGGTCAAAATTGTGGAGGCCATCCGCGAAAAGGGAACAGTTGATGTGCGCGTGAAGCTTCGCCCTGAAATGAGAGGATACCTTCTTGTTGAGCCCCGTGATCGCCAGAGCATCGAGGAATCCTTATTTGAAGTCAAAAAGATTGTTGCCGAGGGGGGCTTTAAAAAAATCACGATTCAACTTGAAGGCAAGATCATCGTGGTTTTTGAACAGCGCGCGAATTAATTGAGTCCAAACCATACCAAAGCCAAATGAACTTCTTTAAGCAACCAGATCCCGCCACAAAGCTGGAATTAAAAGTGGTGACCGTTTCAGCAGATGACCTCGAGAACTTGATATCTCGAGTGGTCCGCAGCGAAATGGAGCGGCTCACCAACATCGGTGGAGGATTCGAAGATGAACTGTGGAACCGCAAGCAAACGGCCGACTTCTTAGGGATCAGCCAGCAAACCTTGGCCAAATTGGTCCTCGAAGAGCGCATCCCCGCGCAGCGAAGTGGACGCAAGTACCACTTCCTCAAGAGCCAGGTCGTGGACTACCTCAAAGGCAAGAACAACTAGTTAACCGATGGGTATTTCGTGGTCCTTGGCGCGGCCAAA
>Ga0315909_10000684_pt1 | contig 45571 bp, 60 predicted proteins | sample LakEriMetagenome_11_FD_203527 | JGI IMG/M metagenome (GOLD analysis project Ga0315909, IMG submission 203527) | Freshwater fungal communities from buoy surface, Lake Erie, Ohio, United States - Buoy 2 MA125 | ecosystem: Environmental > Aquatic > Freshwater > Lake | place: USA: Lake Erie, Ohio... | reverse complement strand
TCTGCATCATCACGCAAAGCCGCTGCGAGCGCGTCCCAACCTGTTTAAACCAGACGCTGGCGCGCATCTCGTTTGATGCCGCGTCGTAGTCCTGCCGGCCTAGTGCCATGCGCAACCGCTGGAACTTTGCGAATCCAGCCCAACCCAGATTGAAAACCATATCGATCAGCACGGCCTGCCGGACTTCCGACAGGTCCAGCCAATAGTGCTCAGTGCGCAGGCTGCCGATGGCGCGCTCGATGTCACGCTTGAGCAACCACTCGGCCTCTTCCCGGCTGATGCCAACGTCGTCTAGGTTGCGGCCGAAGCCGATGGTCTGCCGGTTTCCCGTGCACCGATAAACCGACTGGCTATAGCCCTCGTGGCGCTTAATCAGCTCGACAACGTCCATGGTGTGCGACCAAAAAAAAAGCCCGGCGGGAAAGCCGGGCAATTGGAGGACCGAGGACAAATTGCGGACGCAGTTCGTCGGGGATATGTCAACACACCGGCACGAATCTGCAAGTGCGATTTTTAATTCACTTCAAGCTGCGATTGCCACGCTGTGTGAGCGCGAGAAAAAGCGTCCAGTGCGGCCCGGCGTGCTCTGCCACCTACTGGCCTGCCGTCTAGGTAATGGCGCTTCAGCGTGGCGTGGTGCAGCGGTTTGTTGGCCAGCAACACCCACATCACCCACCCCGTGGCCTCGATGCGCGCGTCGCGGGTGCTGCGTGCGGCCAGCTGCCGATAGCCCGACTGGTGGTCTTGGAATCCGGGTGCGACGGCGGGAAACCAAACTTCGCGGACTTCATGCAGTTCCGATGCGGCCCACTCGCTGACCAGTATGTGCGCTTCGTGATGCGTTATGCCACTCACTGGCTGGGCAGCCCCAGCAGATTGCGCAGCGTGTTGGCCCGAGCTCTGATCTCTTTCAGCTCAGACACCGTGAGCTTTTCGTTTTTCAGTTCATCCACAACAATCTGCAGTGACGCAAGAATTGTGTCCCGTCTTGCTGTTCCGACGTCAGTTTTGACGGCATCGCCCGGTTTGAATTGCTCGCGCTCAGGCGGCAAATACCGGCGCCACGGTCGATACCCACGCTCGCGTGCGTTCATGGCTCCCCCAGCTTGTCGTAGGACACGATGGTCTGCTGCGCGGCTTCCAGCCCAAAGCACAGCGCCGTCAGGAAGTGTTGTTCTGCCAGATGATCCAGCCATGCCGTCTGCTCCGGCGTGACGCGTCCACCTGGTGCTTTCAGCTCAATGGCCAGCCCGCTGAATTCGCCACGGCGGACGTACCACACCAAATCGGGAAACCCGCGCCGGGTGCCTGCGGCTTTCAGCCGTGCGCCCGTGGCAGCGTTGCGCTGACCACCGTTCGGACTGTGGTGCATCCAATCGGCGTGCTTCGGGTACGTGCGCCGCATCCACACCATCAACTGCCGCTGGATGTCATCTTCGGAATGCTTCATCTGCGCAGGCGCTTCCACACGCCCAAACGGTCTTTGCGCATTCCGGCTTTCGCAAGTTCGTCAGGTGTCATACAGCGGCGCGGGTTGCCTACGCGGTGCTCGGCTGCGGACAGGTTGCTGGCAAACGTTTCAAAGCAGTACGGGCACATGTTGGGCGGTTGCGGTGTCACTTCAAAATCCCACGACCAGATTGATTTGCGCTTCACTCAATCCCGCGCCGTATCTCGCGAGATACGCATTCACGACTTTTGAAAACAGCGCTCGGAATTCGTCTTCGTCCAGCTCGTCCCATGCGATTGATCGTGGCCAGTAGTGCGTCTCGCCGCGCTTGTCGATGACGGCGTCGAAGTGGCCGGCAGCGATCTCAAGCACTTTTCGCCAGATATCGATCTCGTCGTAAGTGTCCTGCCAGTCAAACGTGGTCGCAACGAACGCGAAGAACCGGCGATGGTTCCCAGCGCTGCGCCCGCGCTTGTGTTCGAGCAGGACTTCATCCCCTGCGCGGTATCTGGCGAGCACCCGCACGGCTTCGTCGCTGGCTGGCCGCAATCCGTCGTGACTCTTCACGAAGATGGCTTTCACGCTGTACGGCCCGCAGCCGGAACGCGTTGATGACGTGCGCCTGGACAAGCTCGCGCCAATGCGCAGGAACGCGCGCCAGCGCTTCCGCACGCAGCTCCCGCGTGGGCAGGTTGGCGATTTCCATGGCGTGCTGGCGTGGCCATTTGTCGGTGCTCAGAACGGGATTTCATCGTCAGGCGCAGCAGGCGCAGGCCCGCGCGCAACATCCGCCAGCTTGTCGGCAGGCTTCCAAGTATCCAGCTCGGCGTAGCACTTGCCGCTTTTCGCGCGCTTCAGCGCCACGTTCAACCAGTCGCTATCCTGCTGGCGTAGGAACTCGATCAGGTCGGTGCGCTTGATGGACAGGTTTGCCAGCACGTATTCCGGCGCGTTGTCGTTGCGCTTCACGACCATGCCGTTCACAAAAATCTTGTCGTTCACTTTTTCGATCCCCCACGTTGTTGAAACTCTCGCAGCTCCGGCGGCATCTGATTGATCTGCCATCTGCGCCTGGTCGTGCTGTTGTCCCTCGGCTCGCCAACCTCGCAGCGGTCCCGTCTAAATTCCGGCCTGTCGATCTTTCCGCCTGCGGCTAAGAAACGTTCAACGTCACCAGCGATGTCGGTGGAATCGATCAAGCGCGGCGGCTTGACGTCGATGTCTGTGATGCGTGTTTTTGGTTTGGTCATGCCCAGCTCCGGTCGGTTAGGTCTTCAGCGATGGACCGCGCACGGGTTCCGCCACGCGGGATGGCTTTGTCCTGGTCGCGTCGCCACCAACCCGCGACGGCGTGCTGCCATGACTTCATCGGGACTTTGCCCACGCGCCAGCCGTTGGCGGTGTAGTAATCAACGAACCGCTCGGCGTCGATGTGGTGGCCGGTCTCCCGGCAGTAGCGGCTCACGTCTTCGGCGGTGGGCGGTTTGAATTTCTCTCGCGTGCGCGCGCGAGAGACTTCGTAAGAAGTCTCTTCTGTATCTGTATCTGTCTCTGAACTAGTCACCGTGACCGTCACAGAACGTTCCGGTGACGTCACCGTGACGTCACCAGTACCGTCACAGCTCGCAAGCTCTTGTTTTTGCTTGCGCTCACGCCAGCGCCTGGTGCGCTCAGATGCGTTGTCGTGGTCGTATTGGCGGCGGTCCCATGCAACTGGTTGCCAGTCAGTGGTCACCAGATCGACCTCGCACAGACGGCGCAGCACCTCGGCCGCCTCCCGTACGGTCAGGCCCAACTTGACCGCGATTCGGCGCTCCCGCAGTTCGCTGATAGGCTCATCCAGCAGGCCAGATGCTTTCATGGCCAGCACGGACACGAAGTGCCAGCGGTCCTCATACGCCAACAGCCGCAGCTTGTCGTCGTCGATGATGTCGGTGTAGCAGCGGAACCATTTCATGGTCAGCCAACCTGAGCGGAAAACGCGTCCAAAGCATCCGCATGTTCAACTAGAGTTGTGCCTGCTTTCCGCATTCGACACGAAACCCTGCGACACTCAATCTTTGTCATTTGGTCGCGCCGCACATACACAGGGTCATTGTTTTCGTCACGTCTTGCTGGGTAATAGTCCTGCAGGATGTTTCCAAACAAATCATCAGAAATTCCCGCAGCGTAGGACTTTGCTTTGGTTATTGGGTCGTGCCTGTGCGCCAAAACTTTTCTCGTCATCTGCGCTATATGCTGTAGCGAAGAGTACGCAACAATTTCCGGCGCATCTTTTTCGGGGTCAATTGAGTTAAAAACCGTATTTGCGACCCAGTTAGGCTGGATGATGTCGCATCCAGCTTCTTCTAAACCTAAAACAACTTCCCTGATCTTTTGCGTTAGTTGATTAGCCAAGGAATCAGTCATTGCAGCCACCTCTTTAGTTTAGGAAAAAGTCTTTCAGCGTCCTGTCGCATTGCGTCAGTCATCTCACCCATCAATGAGTCAACCGATCTCTCAAACAGTTGGTTTCGCTCCATATCTATCAGGCGCCCCCAAAACCACAGCGCAAGCGAATCCATACGTTTTGGTTGTTCTTGCTTCGGCGAGATGATGTGCGTGGTGCTCGGCTTGCTGCCGGGCTGGCTTATGGCGGCCTCAAACTCAGCTTCAGGAACTGCGGCCAAGCGCTGCCATTTGCTGGACTGGTCTTTGGTTATTCCAAGGTCAGAGAGAGTACGAGTTTGTGCGGTCGTATCGTGCGACCGCACAATCGCTGCCCCCTGACCGCCGGGATTTCCTCGCGCTCCGGGCGCCTTGTTCATATCCGCCAGCAGCTCACCACAGCGGCGCTCTGCGCGAACGCGAGCAATTGCAGCATCGCGCTCAAGCTCGTAATCGTTTGCCTGCTTGGCATACGCTTCAATGGCAAGAGCCTTGTCTCGAAAGTCTTTAACCTCGTCGACAGTTTTGTATTCGGCAATCGCCTGCCGTGCCGCTTCGTATCTAATCATTTGCATGATTGAGTTTCCCGTAACCGGACAAGCGCTGCGATTACATCCTCAATCTCGCTGGCGCGATGTTTGCGAATTTCAGTTGAAAAGTTGGAGCCGTAACTTCCTCTCCACTTTTCGCGAAGAAACAACTGCCCCTCAATCGCAAGATTGATGGCTTCAATCACGGTTATTTCACGCATTGCCACACCCTCTCCGGCCGCCCACTGGCCGACAGCCGGCAGATGCCCGTCGGCTGCGCCAGTTCGCGCTTCTGGCAATCGCTCAGCCGCTTGTTCACCTGGTGCGACAGCAGTCCCGTCCGGCTGGCGATCTCGTCAGCCGTCTGCGGACCGTGCTCGCGCAGGCAGTCGAGAATGATGGCGATGTGCCCTGCGGCGAATTCGCGCACGCGGCTGGCGGCTGCGTGGCTGGTCCACGGGTCGGATTCGCGGGCGTTGGCTTCCCAATCGATGGCAAGTTGGTTCATGCGGCGGGCCTCTCCGTCAGGAAGAAGAACCCGACCACATCCTCGTAGGACAACCGCCCCAGCGATGCCTCGGCCAGACGACGCATGGTGTCCTGACGCGGAACCCGGCGGCGGTAAACAAGATGAACTTCGATGTACTGCTGTGACAGACCGGCCCGGCGCGCGTACTCGCGCTTCTCTTCCGGCGTCATTGACCTGTACCAGGTCTTGAAATCAGGCATGGGTGGCACCTCCGCTTGACGCGAAGTATACCGGGAATGTCTACGTGGTCAACCTAATGGGTAAATCACCGTTAAGGTATACTATGAGGCATGGATGAAATGCAGACGATCTACGACGTACGCCGTCAGAACCTGGTCAAAGTGATCGACAGTCACTGGGGCGGTGTCGCCGCGCAATTGGCAAAGAAGCTCAAATGCGAAAAGACCGTCCTGTCTCGCATCACGTCTAAAGCAAAAAGCCGCCGCAACATGGGCGCCGGTCTTGCCCGTCGCATTGAGGTCGTATCCAAGCTGCAGAACGGCTGGATGGACACCATACATAGCGATAAAACTGCGGCCACAGGCGACTATGCGCAGGCTTTAGCCGAGCAGATCAGGCAATTGCCTGCAGCGGATCAGCAGATGATCGAGCTACTTGTCGCGCACGCAATTCGCCGACAAGGTCAGTAAGCAACAACACCTCTTCCTGCGATAGAAACCGCAGACGTGCGGCCAACTCGGCCGTGCGCGCTTGTTCTTTTTGTTCCATGAGTTCCTCCCTGCACAACTAGCGTACTCGCGCGCACTGTACACATCAACAGTATACCTAGATGGTTGCACGGTTGTCTTTTCTGGTATATCTTCCGTTCATCACAACGACGGGAGGACACCATGCGACGAGCAGCTCTTACCGACTACGCCATCGGCTACCTGTCGATGCCATCACCGCCCGACACCACCCGCGAAGACGCGCGCGAAGACGCCATCTCGGCGCGCTTCGATGAAATCTGGGCGGACGCTGACTTGTTGTCAGCAGCGCTTGAGTACGACGGCCTGCCATTCACCCTGCGCACAGCGACACTGCTGCGCGACTGCGCCAGACGGTTAAGCCTGTGCGACAACACGCCGATCAGCGACGCGGAGACGTTTGTGCTTGCCGTCGTGGAAGACCTGCATGACTGCGTTGAGCGCGCAGCGGTGCAGGACATCGACAGCGCCGACTGAGAGCTGTGACATGCGATTCCAAGACGCAGAAGCAGAACAGATCGCGCTGGAGTTCATCAGCGCCATCAGTAGCCGGCTGGAGTCGTCAGTGGCAGCAACGCGACTGCCGCTGCCGGAAGACGAACAGGAACGGATCGAACAACTGACAGACCGGCTTGTCGGTCTGCGGCAAACGGTGATTGGGATCAACGAAGCACTACAGGCGATCTTGCGTCTGGCACGGGAGGATGTATGACCACTATTGAAAGAGAGTTTTATCGCACGCAAGCCGAAGCCGGCATCCAGTTTGCGCCGTGGCGTGACAACGCCGAGCTGCAGCGCGCTGCTGGCGTGGCCATCGGCATCATCGCAGTCGGCGTCAGCACCGCCGTCGTGATGGCGTTTTTCGCAGGCCTGCTGCGCCTGCTGGCAGGTGGTGTGTGATGGACACCGGGATAATTAACATCCGTGGAAAAGAGTATCAAACGGTCGCGCTTCGCGTGGCCAAGTTCCGCGCCAGCCACCCGAACTGGACGATCCGTTCGGAGATCGTTCACATCGATGCCGATCAGGTGCTGATGCGTGCCGAGATCTTGGACGAATCCGGCCGATTGCTGGCCGATGGCTTCGCTGAAGAATGGCGCGCGTCGTCGCAGATCAACAAGACGTCAGCCGTTGAGAACTGCCAAACGTCGGCGATTGGTCGAGCGCTTGCCTGCGCTGGTTTCGGTGGCTCGGAGTTCGCCAGCGCTGACGAACTGGCCGGCGCGTTGCGCAATCAATCGGCGGTTGTGGTAGCTCCGCCTGCAGCACCAGACGTGATGGCGGAAGCCATGGCCCGCATTGCTGCCGCGAACGATGCGGCTGCGCTGGGCGAAGTCGGCGCCGGGCTGGCAAAGCTGGACGTTGACGAGTCATCAAAGAAGAAGCTGCGGGCTGCGTTTACGGCTCGCAGGAAAGCGTTGGAAGCTGCCTGATGCTGTACATCGCGCAACACTTGGACGACGGCAGCGCCAACCCCGCTTGGCTGGCCGCCCGCGCCGGCAAGTTCACCGGCAGTCGGTTTGCCGACCTGATGGCCCGGACGAAGAGCGGCCCATCCACCAGTCGCGCCAACCTGCTGGCCACGCTGGCGGTGGAACGCATCACTGGGCAATGCGTCGAGACGTTTATCAACGCAGCAATGATTCGCGGCAATGACCTTGAACCGCCAGCACGGACGAAATACGAGGCACTGCGTGGCGTGCTGGTCGAAGAAGTCGGGTTCTGCGAATCGGCAGAGCTCGACTGTGTCGGCGTATCGCCGGATGGGTTGGTTGGTATAGATGGTCTTGTTGAGATCAAGTGCCCGTCGGCAATGGCCAAGCATTTGGAAGCACTGCGGACGTGCGCCCATGCCACGGAGTACCGCTGGCAGGTTCAAGGCCAGCTGTGGGTGACAGACCGCGCCTGGTGCGATGTCGTCAGCTTTGATCCGCGCTGGCCAGATGGATTGCAGCTGGCGATTCACCGTGTCTTCCGCGATGAAGCAGCCATTGCCGAGCTGCGGGCTGAGTGCGCGAAAGCTGACGCCGAAGTGATGGCCATCGTGGCCGATCTGACAGCGCTGCGGAGTGCTGCGTGATGGATGCCATCTGCCTGCACATGACGCCGATCAACCAATGCATCCATTGTCTGAGGGGAGCAGTTATGACCGAAACCGACAGGCTGAATGCCGAGCTGGAATCAGCCAAAAGCGAAGCCGCGTTTTTCCGCGAACAAACGGAGCAGCTGCTGCGCGTGATCCAGCGCGCTTACGACTGCTTTCCCGATATGCCGGCCGTCGCCAAGCAGACGCTGCAGCCGTGGGCGCAAGAGCTGTGACGCCGTTGGAAGTTGGCGACATCGTCCAGATCGACCCAGACGTTGAGATGTTTGGCGGATGCCTGGCGACGGTGAACGAGGTCAGCGGCAGCCGGGTGATGGCCTACCTGCAGGTGCCCGGCAGCGGGCAAGCCTACGTCTTCCTGCAGCCGGGGAAGTTTGCGCTGACGGGTGGCGTGGCTAAGTGGGTGGCCGGCAACGTGTAACCGACGGTTACATGTTCGCGGGACGTGGTGAAAAATCGGAGCAAATCGAACATTCTGGAGAGGGATGGACAATGAAGTGGGTGCTGGGCCACATCGTGACGCAACAGATGGGACTGACGGCCGGGCAGCTGCGCGGGATGGTCCAGCGCGGCACGCTTGAGCGGGGTCGGCACTTCGTGGTACTTGAGCACAAGACGTTTTTCGACCTAGAGGCGATGCAGCAATGGCTCGATACCGAGGCGTCCGCCCAAAGGGCAACGGCATACAAATCGACTACCAGATACGCGGAAAACGATTCTGGCAGCTCATCAACAAAGCGCCCACCGATAGGAACCTCGCGGATGCGGCTCGACTTCGTCAGCGGCTGATTGAGGCCGCGAAGCTCGGGACGGCGGGTAGCAACGAGCCTACCACGCGCACCTTTGAAGAGTGCTGCCGCCTGTTTCTTGCAGACAAGAAGACAACCCTAAAGCCGTCCACGCTTGACGGCTACCGCTCCAAACTTGAGTTCTATTGGTCGCCGCTTGCGGCCATGGACATTCGCAGCATCAAGCTCGCCGACCTCAAAGCGCTTGACCGGGAAGTGGCGTGGAAGAGCCAGAAGACGCGCAAAGACGCGCACTCAGTGCTGCGGGGGGTGTTTGCGTGGGGAATTGCTGAAGAGCTGACCGACGACAATCCAGCCGCTCGGCTACGTGCGGGTACGTGGCAAAGACCAGAGATTGACGCCTTCACGGATGAGGAGCGGCGCAAGATTCTTGCCGAGCTGGAGGGAACGGCTCGGGTGTTCTACGGCCTGATGTTTGAGGTCGGCGCCAGGACAGGCGAGCTGATGGGTCTGCGCTGGTCAGACGTGGGGACTGATACGCTCAGGATTGAGCGAAGCGTCTACAGAGGGAAGGATGGCAGCACCAAGACGCACCAGAGCCGAAGCGTCCTGCTGACCCGCGCGGCGCAGGAGCTGTTGAAGAGCCACACGTCCAGCCGCTTTCGCGGGGACCATGTTTTCCTGAACCAGTATGGCGAGCCGTTTGCCAATGACCGAGGCCTGACGTTTGCCTTCAAGCTGGCCTGCAAGCGTGCCGAGGTGCGATACCGCCGGCCCTACTACTGCCGCCACACGTTCGCCACACGAGCGCTCATGGCCGGCTGTCAGCCGGGGTGGGTAGCGTCACAGCTGGGGGATAGGCTGGAGACCGTCCTGCGCCACTACGCGCGTTGGATTTCCTCTGACAAGGACCGGGCTGAGCTAGCCAAGCTCGAACGCTGATTCCCCTTTAAACCTGAGCACAAACCCCGCGCAAAGTGCGTGGGTTTTTGCCGTGCCTGCAGCCTAAAAGTGTGGATGAAATGTGGATAGAGAGCGGAAGCCAGCCACGATTTCTAGGAAAAACAAATGCTTAGATGGTGGTGAGGGAGGGATTCGAACCCTAACTGGGTGGTCACTGGTGGATTTCTGTGCGTCTGTCGTCTTTATAAATCAAAGGCTTAAAGATTCATCGCTCACAGCAATCGGCAGCGATTCGTGTAAAGTGTGGGTAAAGTGTGGTGAAGTGTGGAAAGAAAGGCAACGCGCGCCCCTACTCACGACGCCCACGGCAGCTCTCTGAATTCCTTCTCGACCTCGGCCTGCTGCCTCGCCACCATCTCCTCCAGCTGTCTCTGAAGGTCGTCGGTGTTCGGGGTTGGCAACCAGCCCAGAACCTCCTCCTCCGTTAAGTCTTCAAACGGCACGAACTCGTCAGGGTTGGGGTTGGGCACCCGGCTGGTGCCGTTGTGCCTGGAGGCGAACAGACCGTCCCGCGCCTCGACATACCAGTCGACTTCGTAGACGACGTCTGCCAGTTCGCCCACCTGTGGCAGGACCCTTATTGCGAAGACTTTGTGCTCAAATGACATTGCCATGATGTGCCTCAGAAATAACGGAAAACGGCTTGCGCCCCGACGCGGTAGCCAAGAATCGCGAAGAAGTTATCCCCCGAGGTTCCCGGCCCTGTATTGATGCTGACGTTTGAGCCTGTGCCCCCGGACGCACCGACCTCGGTGTATCCCGAGCGCCCAGAACCCCCGGCCACTGTGCCCACGACGCCCGCAGCGCCCGCCAGTCCGGCAAGGTTGCTGTCAGTGCCGCCAGTTCCGGCGGCAGCGGCAGGCCCGGCTGTGGAGCCGTTTGTGGTGCCTCTGCCCCCACTACCCCCGAACGCCGTCATGGTGGTGATTAGCGCGCCCGTGATTGTGCTGGTGCCGCCGTTTGCACCGTTCCCGCCAGACGTTCCGCCGACCGCCGTGGACGCTAGCGACATCGTGAAGGTGGAGCCTGCCGTGACGGATACGGTGGTTCGGACGTAGGAACCGGAGCCGCCGGAGCCGCCGCCCGTTCCGGTGCCCGTTCCAGAGCCCCCCCCTCCTCCAGCGCCGAACAGCTCGATGATGCACTTGCTGACGCCGAGCGGAACCGTCTCAGTCGCTGAGAAAGTCGTGCTCTGCGCGCGATAAGTGCGGGTGAGTTTTGGTGACTCTGTGATTCCGCCGAAGTAACAAGTGCCGCTGGTCTTCAGGTAGTAGACGGCATTCGCGTCCGTGCACGCGGCAAAGTTTGACGCACTGCTCACGGTTGGGCCGTACCATTCAAGATAATCGCTGGAGGCGCCAAACCCAATGCCGGAAACCTTCATGTAGGAGCCGTTGTTAAAGATGATTTGAGCATTCGTCAAATCAAACTTTGCATTGCCGCTGGAGCTTTGAAGGACGCCAGCCGTTACGGTGCCGATGTTGGCGTTGATGCTGGAGAGCGAGGTCACGGAAACCTTCGAGGCCGTAATTGAGCCGTCCACGATTAGGTCGGACTCGGCCTTCTCCATCACGCGGATGTTCGTCGCCGCGACCTGTGCGGATGCGGTCGCGTTCCAGTTCAGACGAACAACGACCCGCATGAATCGCGCATTAGACGGAATGGCGTTTGCCTCTCCTGTCCCCATGCCGACCGTGTACTTGGTCCAGCTTGTCGGGGCTGTAGCGCCACCCGTGCCGCCAAAGAAAAAGGAATAAGTGCCGTTTACCCACCCCGTCGGGCTTCCCGCCCCCGTCGGCTGCGCCTGGTTTGAAGGCAAAAGGGTTTTAGCTGCGTCATACCACGCGACGCCGATAGATGCGGTTCCTGCGGTTCCTGCGACGGCTTTAAGCCACGCATCAACGCGAAAACGACGATTCCTGTCTAGCGGCACATAGTCCCCCGTGACAACGGCGAGAGCGGCCCCCGCCGTGTTTGCGATAGCCGTGCTTCCGGCGGGCGAGTCCGTGATGCCTGAAAGGAAGACAGGCGTACCACTTAGCGCGGACCACGCGGATGAGTCCTGAGCGAGGGGGTCCGCATTAACAGACGGCCCGACACCAGTAACGGCAAGTTTTGAGGTGGTGATAGCGCCGGCAGAGACTTTGTCTGCCGTCACCGCACCCGCGAAAATCTTGTCCGCCGTTACCGCCCCATCGACTATGAGGTCTGCGCTTGCGGCGATGTCGAGCGAGATGCCGGAGGCAAGTACATATCCGGAATACGTGTTGTTGGCGTCGTTGTAAAGAATGAACCGGATGTACCGCGCCCCGTTTGGAACGACAGCCTGCGCGGTTTTTACCTCTACGACGTTTCCGCCTGCAGCAATACTGAACCCGAGGTCTGTGCCGACCATGGCGTCGTTCAGGTCATAGAACCGCGCGGATATGTAGAAGACTTGGTTTGAGTTGTTCAGGGTAAGAGCACGGATTCGCAGCGTCGTACCTGCCGGCGGGGCGTTTACCTTGTCGCTCCACAGATGTTTGCGAGATGTCCCCGGAGGATTAGGGGTTCCGCTCCACAATACGGCGCGCTTTGGAACGCCAAGCGGCGAAAGGCTAAGCGCCACCTCGCTTTCAAAATACCAGCCGTTCGCGTCAAACAGGTACCCAGTCCACCACGCCTCGTCCTCGAAGAACGGGTCCGGGCAGATGCTGACAGGCTTAACGTAGAGCTTGGAGGTTGTGACAGCGCCTGCCACGATTTGCGCGGCGTTGACTGCTCCGGTGGCAATCTTTCCGGCAATCACGGAGTTCGCAAATATCTTATCCGAGGTAATGGCGCCGTCTGCAATTGACGTCGACCCGATTATCTTTCTAAATTGGACGTCATCTATATTTATTTTGCATCCAGTATTAGTCTGATAATTTAAAAATATCGGGAACGCCCACGCCATTCCAGCTGCTACGGTGAAAGCAGCTTCGTATTTAGTCCACAAAGCAGGGACGACAACGTTTTCGATTCCTGCGGTTACTTGTGCGCCAGTAGCCGCTGCAGAGCTTCCACCACAGATTCGAGCAAAAAACCCGGGAGACGTTCCCGCATTGGTTCCAGAAGAGCAGGCGCGGAATGACAAAACCCACACATCCCCCTCAACCACAGGGACTGCGTCTGCGCCGATGTCAGCGTTTGCCCCTGCACCCGGAATAAGCGCCAAGGACGCAGTCCCAGAAACATAAGACGACGTGTCCCGGTATGACGTTGAGGCAGTGCCGCCCCAGACAAGCGCGCGCCGCCAGTGTGATGGCAGCGTAGCGTCTGCCGTGCTGACGTCTTCAAACGATGGATTCAGAATCGCGCTGTCACCAAAGGAAACAACGGATAGTTTTTCAGCGGTAACCGCACCGGCCACGATTTGCGCCGCATTGACGGCCCCGGTGGCAATCTTTCCCGCCACGACGGCGTTTGCGAATATCTTGTCTGACGTAATCGCGCCGTCAACGATTAGCGACCCCGTGTTTCTGCGCCTTACCTGAATGTTTCGGAAGTGCCACGAACCAGTTGAGCCGGGGGTTGCTTGGATAAGAACAGCCATCGTCATATATCGCGCACCGGCTGGCACGGTCACGGTTCCGCTGACGGTCTGCCACGCGTTTGTTGTTCTCAGCGCATACGCGCTAATGAGAAAGCCGGGATTGGAGAACGCAGTATCCGACGCGGTGACAAGCATTACACACGCGTCGCCAGTTGGGGGATTGTCGCCAGCCTGCGCTGGATAGAAGTCCCCCGACAGATAGAATTCATCGCCCGGTACTACGTTGACCCATTTGAGGAAGTAGTTTTCCCGATACGTTGCGCGAAGGCTTTTGACATTCCCGGGCAATCCGCCGATTCCGGTGTTTGGACCCGTGACGTTCTCCCACCCATCAACCCCATACTCACCGCTCGGGTTTGTGCAGAGGTTCTCGAAGTCACCGATGGCGACCTTGTTGGCGGTGATTGCGTTTGCCTGAACCTTTGCCGTCGTTATTGCGCCGTCCGCAATCAGCGTGGAGTTTGATGTGCGGATGAGGCGCACCTCGTCTGCGTATGCGGTTCCGCTAGAGATTATCGACTCGACTTCAACGTCGATGCTGGCAACCCCGGCGGGGACGGTATAGGTAGCCGATGAAAGCGTGTATGTCGTCGTCGCTGGGGAGATGGTGTTGCCGAGAGACATTCCAACCTCGGACCCAGCGGAATTAAACCCTACAATACGAACTCGCGTTCCAGCTCCCGCAGTAGATGCCGCATGTTTCGCGAAACACTCCGCGTAGAACGTCTCGCCAGCAGTCACGGGTACATTTTGAGCATTGCGAAGCGCTGCGCCAATAGTTGAGGTATTCCGGGCAACCCACGAGCCCGATTTCGCGTTGGCTGCATCTGAAACAATTGCCCATGCTGATTCCTTGGTCCAGCTAACATCTCCCTCTTCAAAGTTCCAGTTCCGCGCCTGAACGGAAAAATCCCCGATGGCGAGCTTTGATGCGGTAACGGCGTTGTTGGTGATTTGCCCTGTCGTAATCTGGCCGATTATTTTGGCGACATCAATTCCGGACAGCTGCGAGTTCCCGATGGTGTCGGCGGCGTCAATGACGGAGATATATGCAGACCCGTTCCACCGATAGAGCTTCCCATCAGTAGAGTTGAAAATTGTGTTTGTACTTTTTGTGCCCGGCACAGACGTGACGGTCGTAATTGGCTCAATTGTGTTCGCAAACTTTGCTGCCGTAATCGCTGTGTCTGCAATCTGCGTGGAGCCAATCGTCCCGGTCAGGTCCGCCGTTGGCACACTTGCGACGTATGCTGAACCGTTCCAGCGATAGAGCTTGCCGTCGCTGGTGTTGAATACGGTACTGGTGCTCTTGCTGGTCGGCAGCGGATTTGTAACAAGCGTCACCGGCTCGATGGAGCTAGCAAACGCGGTGGCGCCGATTGTGCTTGGCGTAATAGACGCCCCGGACACGGTACCGGACAGGTCTGCAGTTTTTATCCGAGCAGGATAGCTTGAACTTGCAACCGGCGGGCGCCACGCGGACGGAGTGGTGCCGTTGCCGATTTTCTTTTCTAGCATCAGACCGTCAAAATGGACGCTGGTGCTTGTCGCGTTAACGGTGAGAATCACCTGCGCCGTGGTGCTGGCGTCGGCCGTCAGGTCTAAGACGTTTTTTCCCGTCGCGGTGTTGGTGATGTCGTTCCAGACGTTCGCGGTGTTTGTGGTGCTGAGTAGGGAATACGTGTTACCTGCGGACGTCTTCAGCGACACGCTGACGGATGTATTTGCGGCAATCGGGCGGAACTTGGCTGAGATGATCCATTTCGAATTTGGGTCGATTGGGATCGTGTAAGCGATTGGTGAGCAGAGAAACGTGTTTTTGTTTCCAGCGGTTGCGCCTGCAGTTATCTGCAACGAGTAGCTGCCAAACACGCCAGCAACAGCCGAGACAACAGCGGCCGACGCGATGCCGGCCTCTTTCGTTACCGGTAGCTCGCCGTCCGGGTCAAGCACCGAGAAACCGCCCGCGAACCGCCCCGGTATCCGGTTGATGCCGTCACCCGATCCGCCGAGGTTGCCTGCTCGCCTAGTATACGCGCCCCAGGTCGTGCTGTTCTCCGAGTTGTCGTAGTCTGCAGTGTCGTACTTCGTCGCGCGAACACGCACGCGGCCGGGACTGATGACTTTTGCATCGGTGACGAGAAAGAGCGTTGACTCGGCGCACTCGGTGGTCGATGCCGTGTCGACGTATGGGTGCATCACAGACAGGACGTCGCCGACTTCCGTGGCTAGTCCTTCGTCAAATCGCGTGAACTCGCAGTACAGCGAATTGTTGAGCTTGTTCAGTCGTTCTACCGCTTCGCGATAGGCCTGACTGTAGCGCGTCACGCCGGGAAGTTGCACGACGGACTCTCGGCGCGGGACTGCTCCCGTGCTGACACCTGTCGTTTCAGCATATGCGGGACGCGTTTTGTACTCGGTGGTTGACGTGTCGGTGTAATCGACGCGGATAACCGTCGGGACTTGTGAAGCGTCAGCCGTTCCGGCAGAGAACGTGCCTTCCAGAATGCTTGCCGTCGTGATGGGTTCGACGCCTACGGAAATCCAGTCGATTTCCCAGACGTCTGTGCCTGTGGCACTAAAATCTATCCTTATGCCGCCGATGATGGACTGTTTCCAATCATCACCACCGGCGCCCAGGTTGAACATATCCCACTCTCTGACCACCCACACGCCATTAGCGGCAGTCCATGCCGAAGTCTGATTAGAAAAGTTGATATCCTCGCCGTGCCATTTTGTGCGGTAGAAGGCAAAAACGTCGATTGCCCCAGAGCCTGAAACGCGCCGGATTCTTGCGCGAATATATCGTGCCGTGCTGCCGCAAATATTCAAATATTCTGAATTGATAAAAAAGTTTGGCGTCCACAGAATCATATCGTTGGCTGTCTGCGTGAACGTCATCGCAGTTGCGCCGGCCGTAAGTGTTCCTCCAAACGAGGTAAAGGAATGCGTCGTGTTTGTGAACTGCCACAGCTTCGCCGGCCTGTCAGGCTTAAACGTCCACCGCCCGCCAGACTTGTAAATCCATGCGCCGGCATAGGTCGCAAGCGTGTCTATCCAGTCGGTGGCAGAGCGCGCGGAGTCGATGACTAGATTTAGCGTTCGGCGCTTTTCGGTGGTGACCAGCGCGTCACATTCCGTCGCGGTGCATTTTACCGTCAGGTCGTCGACGTCTTCGCCCAGACCAAAAACCGGGTTAAGTATCAAATCGCGAGCGCAGAGTGCCGGATTATCAGACCATGCGGGTGTAGTGGCTGTGCCGGTGGTTTTCGTGTAGACGCCGGGCGATGCTTTTACTTCAACCTGAGCACCCCAGACGTATAGACCATTCCCAACAGTACCCAAATACTGGAGAACGTTGGCGCTCGGACCCATAAACACATAACACACTACTCCGTCAGGCCCAGACTTAACGTTTATCGTCACCCACGCGCGCACCCATCCGTTGCCGACATCAATAGCGCCGCCGTCAATATAAGTAGGACTTCCGGACAAAATTGCTTTTTTTGTCGTTAGATCAATGTCAACAAAACCCTGTGCTCCGCCAGATCCCACGTTCTTGCCGTTTAAATAGATTCGGGCAATTGATCGCGTTCCTGCTTTTAAATAAACGCTAAACGTGCAAAGTGAATTATCTGGAACCGTAGATGCCAAAACGGAATACACGTGAAAATAATCTGTGGCTGCGACGGCTTCCGTAATCATGTCGGCCGTTAGCGTGCCATCTGGTGCCGTGACTGCGTTAGCTGTCCGCCCTGTAGACGCGGTGCCCAAGTTCCAGCTGGCGGCGGTTATGTCCTCGGAGTGAAGCAGCAGATTCTGCGACGTGTTGGAAACTTTCCGGCCTTTGATTTTCGCCGTAATCGTTGGAAAGCCTGAGTAATGCGCCTCGGTGTACTTCAGAACGACGTAAGCGATACCGACCGCCCCGCCGCCGTTGGTAACAACAAGCGAGTCCACGTATCCAGATATAGCGGATGCCAGCGTGGCGTCTGCCGTCTGTGACGTTGTCCCTGTGTAGTAGGTGATCGTCATCCCGTCCGGCGTGGCGGGTTTGACGTCGACGCCGTCAAGGTAAAGCGCGGTGAAGCTGTCGATTTCGCCGACGCAGAAGAGCGCGCCGACGTACCAGTAACCGCCCGTGTATGTTGCGGCAAACACGCGCCCGCCGACCTGAGCTTCGCCGTAAACAATCGGGATCGTGGTCGAAGCGGCTGCGATGGTCTTGACCTGCTTGGACAGTTCCTTTTGTCCATTCAGCGTGCCGGCGTTCGTAACAGGCGGAACGTAGGGCGGGATAGTCATGCTCACAGGCGAGACCCCACAATAGTTACGCGAGCCGTGGCCCAAGACCCGTTAATCACGTCCACCTCTGGCTCATTCACAAAGTATCCCGAATAGGTGTATCCGTCGCCTGCGGTGATTGAATTGGCCGCGTTCTTGTTCGTGGACCAGAACGTGCGAAGCGTCGCTAAATCTGTCGAGTTGATCAGCGGATGCTCGACTTTAACCTCATACACCTGCGCTGCTGACAGATCCACAATGCGCACGCCGCCCGCGTCTGAGATGTCGGTCTTGCGGTCGTTCAGCGCGCGCACGGTGGTACGCCTTCCAAGGCTGGGATATGTCGCCATCAATCACGCTCCAAAACGAACAGGCCTGCCGGTGTGCGAATCTCTAGCCCGTCCGGCGGAAGGTGCTTAAATGTTGGCGGCGCAACGGTGAGCCTGGGGATCTGTTTCGGGGATGACGCGCGCAGCTTCAAGGTGATGGTTTCGCCTAGCCCAACAGCTCCCACTTCGCCGTCGAAGATGACGTCCGCATCCTCATAGGCTGGCGCCGTGTCGCCGTAGAGAACCCAAATGGTCACAGGGACGCCATTGCCGCCGTTTTTAAACGTCGCGGTGTATGCTAGCCCTGCGTTGAACAGGCGCACCGTCAGCGCGGACAAGTCGACCGTGACGGCCGCAGCGGTGAAGCTGTTGCCCTGAAACGTGATGGTGTTCCGGCTTGAAAGCCGCAGCGGTGTCGCAAACCCAATTTCCACCAGATAGACCGGACGGGTAAGCGTCTGTGCGACGCCTGTGCGGTTGACGGATGACAGCGGCCTCATCCCGGCACCTCAACGCCTTGTGCGCGCAGGTAAGCCGCGATCTGTTCAGGGTCAAATCCAAACGCATTGCCGCCCACTATTCCGGCGAACTTTTGCACGGCATCCGCAAACGTGTTGGCCGCCGCTTGCTGCGTGAGAGCAGCGGTGCTCATCACTTCCAGATCCACCGCGTTGGTGACGGCGGTTTCCCGGCCTGCCAGACTATCCCGGCCTGACTGGATCTGCTGCTCTGCCAGCGTCTGCGCCTGTCGCAGGAAGTCGATAAATTCGCCTGACAGTGATGCGCGCTGGCTTTCGTCCAGCATCTGAAACGCCGAACCTGCGAGCGAGTCGATCTGCTGAACCAACCCGGCGATCTTGGCGGGGTCGATGGTGGTGCCCAGCTCTGCCGTCAGGCTGGCGATCTGCTCCCGCCTGCGCTGATACAGGTCGGCTTCGGACAGCATCGACTCTTCAATGGTGCTGATGGCGTTGCCGAATGTGGCATCAACAAGCGACGAGACTTCCTGATACGCGGCCGCCAGTTGCGCGGCGACCTGCTTCTGCGACGTCAGCGCGTCGGTGAGCCCGGTCATGGACTCCAGCGTGCCGTCGTATTCCTGCGCCAGATTGACTACAGCATCCGTGGCTTCGCTGTAGGCGTCGAGCAGTGTCTTCGTGGATGCTGCGGCGGCGTCTGCCACTTCTTTCAGCACGTCCAGCTTGAGCAGCTCGTCAAGCTTGGTAGCGAACCCGAAGATCTGCACGATCTGCTCGGCTGTGCGCTTGCTGGTGTCGCCCAAAATGGTCTTGATGCGGCCGGTCAGCTGGTCATCAATCTCCGCAACCCACGCCCTGGCGAAGTCGTCGGCGCTGCTTTTGATGGCGTCTGCGTTGAACTTGTCCAGTCGGGCGCCAACGCCGAAAGAATTCTTCGGCCCCTCGTTGTCCACGTTCAGCGACGTGTTGCCCAGCACTTTGTTCGTGAAGTCAACGGTAACGCCGGCCGCCCGAGCGGCAGCGGTTAGCGCGGCATCAATCGTGCTGAAGCCCTCAAGCAGCTGCTTAGCCGCTTCGGCGTCGGTGCGCTTGGCTACCGCTGACAGCGTAAGACCAGACGCGCCGGTAATGGTTTGAAGCGCGGACCCGTCCGTGGGGATGTCTTTCCCGGTGGTGATGCCCAGCTTTCCCCACTTGACCAGATCGCCGGCGCCAAAAATCTTTGCCACCGCATTCTCTGCGATGCTGCCGAGGAAGCTGCCGATCGCCGTTCCCATCGGCCCCCAGGCGGAACCTATGACGCCGCCAATCGTGCCGCCCGCGCCGGTGGTCTTGCGTTCACCGAACAGCGCTTGCCCGACTTTGTTGCCGGCGTAGCTGCCTGCCATCCCCGCGCCGAGGTTGGCGCCGAGATCCACCACGCTTTGGCCGAATGTCTTGATCTCAAGCCCAGCCGCATCGAACCGGCCAGCCAGACCATCTAGGCCGAGCGAGCGCGACACGTCGCCCAGCGCAAAGCGAAAGTCTGTCATGGCGTTGCCAAGCCAGTTGCTTGAAAGCGATCCAGCACCTGCAAGCGCATCAATGCCGCCCGACAATCCGCCTGACTTAAACCCACCGATAAAGCTCTTGGCCCCACCCAGCAACGACCCAATGCCACCAAACCCGCCGCCACTGGCCATGGCGCCTGCAGAGCCGCCACCCAGCCCAAGCGCTGCGCCGATTCGCATCATGATCGGGCGCGTGATGGCCAAGTTGGCCAGCTCAGCCAGCAGTTGCTTGAAAGCGTCTTTCAGCGAATCCGCGAACGAGTCGAAGCCGCTGCCAATGTTCTTCCACATGTCCACGAATGCGGAATCCACGCGCTCGACAGCGCCCTGCAGGGCTGCGGCCCAGGGGTTGGACGCTTTGGCGGCATCCGCCATGGCTTGCTCGTGCGCTTTACTGGCTTCGGTTGTGTCGTAGGTGCTGATGGTCAGCGCGTCCATCTCCTGTCGCATCGCGTCGGTGACTTCGACATTCCCGCGCGCGGCAATCTCGGTAAGCTGCAGCTGCGCACGGTAGCGCGCCTGATCGCGAGCGCTCACGCCAAGCAGCGCATTCTCGATACGCTTGGACTGGATAAGCTCGCCGAGGCTCTTTCGCGCGTCTGCTGATGCTCTGGTTGCTGCTTCTCTCGCCGCCGTCTCTGCTTTCTGCTGCGGAGTCTCCGCAGCCAACGCGCCGGCCAGCGCATCAACGCTCAGCTTCAACTGCTTGTTCTGGCCGGTAGACCCTGCCGCAGCCGCACCATCCGCCGCTTTTGCATCCGCCGCCTGTTTCGCAGCAAGTTGCGCCCTGACCTGCGACTGGACAAGCTCCTCAGACACCGCTTTCATCTGCTCCAATCGAGCGATGTCCTGCAGGATCTTCGCCCGGTCCTCGTCTGACATCATCAGCGCTCGAACGCCCGCAACGTTCAGGCCGGCGCCAACATTGGCATCTGGCTTAAGACGCTCTTTGAGGTTTGCTATCGCGCGATCAATGCGCTCGATGTTCCCTATCGCCGGACCGCCCACAAGCGCTGCAAGCTCTTCTCCTAGAAACCGGAATACGTTGCCGGTGTTGGCGATCGTCTCAACGGTAAAGACGACAGCGGAGCCAATGCCCCGGATGAATGATGCGATCCCCTCGGCCGTTTCCTTCTGCTGCGCAAGCGCAAGGATTTCGTTGGAAAGGTCGTTGAGCGGGTCGAGCAGCTGATCGGCCACTGATAGGCCCAATGCGCCGGCGGCGGTCTTGATGCGGTCAAGGTTGTCGTTGAACTCGCCGGCACGAGCGGCAAGATCACCGGAGATAACGCCGCCGAAACGCTCAAGCTCATCACCGGACTTTTTAATGCCGGCTGAGCCCTCGGCGAGGATGGGGAGAAGTTCAATCCCGGAACGGCCAAAAATCTTTTGAGCAAGCGCAGCACGCTGGGATTGGTTTTCGACGTTGTTGAGTGCGTCACCGATGCGGCCGAGCTGCTGGTCAGCAGGAAGCGCAATCAGTTCGCGGGCGGACAGGCCGATGGCGTTAAACGCCTGGGCGGCTTTGGAGGCGGGATCTTGAGCGTTGGTGAGCGTAACGGACAGCTTCTTCAGCGATCCCTCAAGCGCGGACTGAGAGACGTCGGAGAGCTTGGCGGCATACTCAAGCTTTGTGAGCGCTTCAGTGGTGATGCCGAGCTTGCCGGCGAGAATGCCCGCAGCGTCGGCCTGGTCGATGGCGGACTTGATGAAGAGCACAGAACCAGCGGCGGCAGCTGCCGCGCTGGCTGCGACGTACTTGGCCGCTTTGCCGAAGTCAGCCGCAAACGAGTCGATGTCTTTGCCGGTTTGCTTGGCGGCATCGCCGGACTTCTTGACGCTGGAGCCGAACGCCGCAGACGCCGCTGTGGCTTTGTCGACTTCTCTGACAAAGACGGAGCCGTCAGCCCCGATAGCGACTTCTACTAGGGGTTTTGCCATGGCTTGAGGTCCGCTTGTTCAGTTCGTTGATGGTGGTCAGTTCGAGCAGTTGCACCTGATCAAACAGCTCCGGCGTCATGTCGGCGCCGGACAATCTGGCTGCGGCCTCCAGCCCTGCGTAGCTAAGCCCGACACGGTGACCCATGCCGGACACGATCCACTGTGTCTGGCACCGCATGAACAGAACGACCGCCGACCAATTCTCTTGCTCTACCTCGAACGCCTGCTCCCGCTGCGCGTCAACGAGTTTTGCTATCTCGTCGCTCGCGACACCCCAGTCACGCAGGTCCGCCTCTAGGTCATCATCACCGCCGCGCGCACGGGTGAGGTGCAGCGCGGCGTCTATCAGTTTTTTCTCGTGCGACCGGCGATGCCCTCGACATAGGCATCAAACAGCGCGGGGGATGCGAACGTATCAGCGATGAGAGCCTCACAGATGTCGGCATTGCTCATGCTGACAGTGCCGCCGATTTCATCTGCCACCTGCACGCCAGAAACGGAGACGAGGACGGATGCCAGAAACTCAGTCATCAGGCGGGACTGCTCGGTGGATGTCTGATCGGGTGCGGAGATTTCGCGCAGGCGTGATTGCAGGTCGTCTCGCTCCATGACGCGGAACGTGGCGTTGAACGAGGCTTTGACATGCTTGCCGTTGTCGGGCTCAAACACGGACACGGGCCATTCAAACGTGCGGGACTTCTTGAGGGTAAACATAGAGAACACTCCTGACCGTTGGAAAAGTGACCGTTGAGGAGGCGGCGCCCGACGCACGCACGGTCAACGCGCGCGCCGGACGTTTTCGCTGGGAGGAGTGGCCCAGCGCCGCCGTTTACTTCACTGTGATGGTGAATTCGTCGTTGCCGCTCGACGGCACAAATGCCAGATTCATCTCGATCGTGGATACGCCGGCGTTTTCTGCGTAGCGCGGGCTGAACACCTCTACCGCAGGCGCATCAAACTGCACGATGTTGCCGGCGGTGATGCCGTGAACAAGCTGCATTGACGACGTGGTGGAAGCCAGCGCCGTTGTGAACCAGTTCTTGGAAGTGATTGCCGGCGCCTCGATTGCAATCGTTCCGACGGGCGCGCGGTCCACCAGCTGGATGGACTCCGAGCCCACAACGTTCTGATATTGCAGATCGTTGGCCAGATCAAACGTGAACGCGTACATCGGCCCCGTCGTTGCGTGAAACGAAAACGTCGGCGTGTTCGTTTTGTTCACGGCGAGCGGGATCTGCCAGCCCGTCAGAGTCAGGGCGGGATCAGCAACCGAAGTGGGCGTCACGTACAAGCCCATGAACATGAACTTGAACGCAGGTATGGTGCCGGGAGTCATGTCGACAGTGAAAGTACCGCGCGCGCCGACTACCGTGTGCCGCTGGCCGTCGTGATAGAAGTGAAGCGTTTGCGTCTTGAAGTTCGACACGGTGCTGGTCGGCGCATAGACAGCGGAAACGCCGGCGTTGATCGTCTCAACGAAGCCGCAAGACTTGAACAGCGTGCCGTATTTCGGGGCAGTCCCTGCTGCGCCGGAGCCCGCCACCTCAACCTCAAACTCGACCTGCACGTACTGCCCGACCTGAATCTGCAGCTCGTTGCCGAGCACAGACTGGTCGAGGTTACGGCCAATCGTGTCACCCGCCAGTGGGGTGATTGAGAGGTTCCGCGTGACGAACGCGTTTGCGGCGCCAGTCGGCGCGGCATCGGTTCCCGGCGTGGTTTCTTCTTTCGCGAGAAGAATTTTCTTTCGAGCGAGCAATGGCATTTTGAGTTACCTCGTGGTGGTGCCCTTGGGGAAACACGACGTGCCCGCGTCGCCCCAGGGGCGGCAGGAGGGATGGGCTCGTCGGATTCGGGTTAGATCGCGGCGTCGGGATTCGCGGCGGTCGTGCGATACCAGGCGCGGTATGTAAGCCGCGCGAATGCGAGCGGGATGTCACCCGCGTCTTCGATTTCCATCGTGGTGCCGGTCAGCGTCACGTCAACCGCGATTCCGGCCATCGTCGGATCTGCGGCAATGGCGGTTTCGACAGATGACGCGATGACATCGATCGCGGCATCCACATCGGCGATTGCCTCGCTGGCGATCTCAACGACGACATCAACCTCGCGATTCATGCGCGCAGGATTTAGCACCGGGTCCTGCGTGCTGATTTCCGAGTTCGCGAAGATGCCAATGGCTGGCAGAATGTCGACCGGATAGACGCGCGATGTGTACACGCGACCACCGGCAAGAGCACCGAGGAGCGTGGCGAATCGGTTGCGGATTTGCTCTCTGACGTGTGGCATTTACCGTGCCCTCCGCCATTTCGCGAGCTCTTTGTCGACGCGGTACTTCATCGTCGATTGAAACTCTGCGTCGAATATCTCTCGAATCTTTCCCGGCGTGGCGATCGTCGCGAGAGTTCGCGTGACCAACCCATCGATTGAGACGGACTTTTTCTTAATCGGCAGCTTCTTGGCTCCCACCCTGTAGAAGACGGCATCGCCCCGCTCAGGAATGAGAAACGCGTTTTTGTCGTAGGTGCGCCCGCCGATCCACGCGTAAGACACGCCACCCTTCTTGCGCTCGGTAACCTTCCCCAGTCGCTGAACCGGGATGACCCACTGGCCGATTTTGAACACGGCCTCGGCTTTAATGGCTTTCCGCGTGGCGCGCTTGGATGCGCCATTGAAGACACGCGCACGGGTCACGTTTGACGGGATCTTGTACTCGCGCGAGATGCTCTGCCGCGTCTGGTTGCGCACTTTGCTGCGCGTGCGATCCAGCGCCCGCCACGTAGCCGCCGGCGTCATCTGATCCGTGATGCGCTGCATAAGCGCGGTCATGTCGTCGACGTTTCCGGTGACGTTCACGACGTGCGCCCCAGCACCATAAGCATCAGACCGACATCGTTCTCCTGGTAATCCACGACTTTGTAGGTGATTGAATCGACGCGAATCAGATCGCCCGTCGCGGCTGTTGATGGCACGTTTTCGGCGTCGGTCAGAATCGTCGAGCGCCAGCGGGACGTGCTGATGCCGCCCGCTCCAGACACCTGAACCTCGGTGCGGTCATAGATACCGGAGAACGCGCCCGTGCCCCATGTGAGCGGGTCAACACTGACGGCGAAGTCAGAAAAGAACACGCCCATATCGGCGTGGTCATAGCGGCTCACGCGGAACCCTTACGCGGGCGCCCGCGCGGACGAGACGGAGCCTCTGGCTCGACGTCTTCGATGTCCTCGGGCGCGAGCTGCGCTTTCCCGATAGACAGCAGCACATGCGCGTCGTGATCTGACGCGTCCACCACGGACCACGCAGGCACGGCTACGCCGCCGCAGACGGTGTCCGCAGTGATCAAAATTCGTTTCATGGGTTGCCCCAGTAAAGAAAAAGAAAGTGGCCAGGCCTGCCGTGAAGCAGACCCAGCCTGTTAGCCCATCATCAGGTGGTGAGGGCGTCGAGCATTGCGGCAAACGATTCAGGGTGACGGACTGCGACGTCCACATCCTGAAGCGCGACCACGCGCACGGTGCCGGCGGTGCTGCCGGTGTAGGGGTCGACCAGCAGATCCAGACCCGACCACATGCCGATCATCAGATCGCGCCAGTTGCCGAAGAAGATGGCCGAGCAAACGGCGCCGGATGTGCCCTTGACCAAGTTAGAAGCAACTTGGTTGGTGATCACCGTGTTGTAACCGTTCAGCGGGGTGGAGCCCTCGGTGTACACAAACATGCCGGTGTTGGTGGCTTTCTCCACCGACTTCAGCTTGCCGCGCACTTTTGCGTTGGTGCAGTAGGCGAGGTTGCCGACGTCCGCGTTCGCAACTGCCACCGCACTTTCCAGCGCGATGATGTTGGCCCAGCTGGGCGCCGCACCGTTGGTGCCGCCCGCTACCGAACCAATGCCAGCCGTGGAGGCAATGCCGGTGGGCTGGTTGGATGCGCCCGAGCCGTGGAGTGCTACGCGGTCAATTTCCAGCGCGAGGATCGTGGCAAGATCGTTACGGACGAACGCCTCGACATCGATCGACGACTGGAGGGTCAGGCGGCGGCTGAAGTCGGTGAACGCGCCGACAGTCTTGGGCGTCAGCGTCACTTGGTCGAATGCCTGTTGGCTTTCGGTCGGCGCACCGTTTTCAGCAACCCAGTACGCGGTTGCTGCGGTGGTGTGGCGGGGAATCGCCACGTTTCCGTTCAGGCCAGACATCACCGTGGCCACCTGCATCATGTAGCTGCGGTTGCGCAGCAGCGTGATGAAGTCGTTGGCCATCAGATCGGTCTGCACGGTGTGGCCGCCAGCGGTCGTGGTGCCGACGAGCAGGTCACGAGCGAGAACGTCAACCGGCACGGTGATGCCACGGCTGGCGCGGCCGAGCTTCTCGGCAGCCGCACGGCTGGCCTCAAACTCGAACGCGGCAGCTTCTTGTGCGCGGCGGTCGGTCGGGTTGCTCAGCGCGTGGATGGCGCGCACGAACGAGAACGACTTGACCTCACGCTCGGACATGCCGATCTCGCTGGACGGCACGGGACGCGTGCGCTCCAGATGCTCGATCACGCTGGCGCGGAACTGGTCGAGGCCAACGCCCTCACCGATGGCGCGCTCGGCCATGTCTGCGACTTTGAACGTGTCGCCGAGTTTGCGGATACCGCGCACACGATCGAGCTCGCGGTTGCGGACGTCATTTTCAAGAACGCGCATGTCGACGGCAGGAGCCGGGGCAGGCGCAACTGCAGGCTGGATGTTTTCCATTTGAATTTCCTCACGAAGTTGATGAACAAGAACGGGAGCGGAATCGCTGCCGCTGGTGCGTCCGACGCCGACGGTTACGTCTGCGGGAATGGACACGAGGGAGACCTCAAGCGGCTCCCAGTCCACGGCACGGAACACGTCCGGGGCGGCACCCTTGCCGACCCGTTCCTGCTTCATCTCGTGGATGCGGTAGCCAACGCTCACGCTGCGACGGATGCCGTCGACGACGTCGTTGAAGATCTCGCTCGCGCGCTGCCCACGTCCGAAACGGACACGGACCCGGCCCCGCCGGTCGCCATCGATCGAGACGTTTTCAACAACGCCGACTTGGTCCGTCGGGTTGTGATCGACCAGGACCGGCCCGCCGTTTTCGAGGCGCCCAATGCGCACCGACGTTGGCGAGTGGTCGAGGATTTCGGTGCCGAAGGACCGGTCAACCGGCTCTTCGGACGAGAACGCGAGCTCAACAGTTCGCGTCTCGGAGTCAATGGAATCGCGCGCGACGTCAAGCGCGCGGTACTGCACAGGCAAATCAAATTTGCTCTGGGTCATTGCTGCCCCCATTGGTGGGTTGTTGCTGCTGAATGGATATGCCCAGCTGCTCAAGACGTGATTGCTCGGCAGCCAGCTCGCGCCAGACGTCGTCGGGGTCGCGACCCTGCTCGCGGATGACTTCGCCGCGCGACTTGAGCCCGTTATTTATTGCGGTGACGTTTGCGTCGGTGTCTTTCTGAGGGTCCACCCACGACCAGCGTCGAGGCTGAAAACTTGCGGATTTGTATCGGTCGATGTCCTGCGCGCGGAGGCTGCCGCCGTTGGGAAGTGCCACGGCGTTTTGCAGACCTATTGCGGTGTCAATCCACGTCTCGTAGACCGGACGGACAAACCCCTCGATGAACCACGTCTGCAGTGACTTCCACGCTTCGCGATCCTCAAGAACGCCGGCACGTATCGAGCTGTAATTCACTCCCTCCAGATCGTTGGAGAGTCCGGCATACGACACGCCGAGGCCGGCGCTGATGCCGCGCAAACACGCTTTCGTAAACTCGCCAAACTGCTGGTGCGGGTAGTCAGGGTTAAACGACGTAAACGACGTGCCGGCCGGCAGCTGCTCGAACGTGCCGGGCGAGACGTCTGTGATGACGGCGCCGTCGGAATCGGTGTCGCTGCCGGTGTATCCGTCACCTGCGGCGCTGGTGAAGAAACCCATTTTGGCAGCGCCGACGCGCGCCGCTGTGATGGCGGCCTCTTCGTAGCCGGCCAGCATCTGCAGGCGCGGGAGCGCAGTGGCGAGCATCGGGAATCCGCGCAGCTGGCCGACGTACTCGCTGATGAACAGGTGCAGGACATCGTCAGCCGGAACGGCGGTGTGCCCGGTGTCACCTTTGAACCAGTAGTTGACGGCACGCCCTACGGCGTCCACTTCAACGCCGAACCTGATGCGGTTGCGTCCGGGGCGCGGATCAACGTTTAACTCAACGTCGAGCAGGTCAGGGTCCATCGCCAGCAGCGAAAACCCAAACTGGTTGCCAGCTTTGCGATTCACGATAGCGATGAATTCGCCATCCACCGCGACACTGGCAAGCGCCATTTGCTGCATCTGCACCCACGACAACCGGCCGGCGGTGTCGCATGTAGATGCGCGGCCCCACTTCTGAAACGCTGCCTCGATGGCGTCGTTTGCTGCCGTATCAAGCGGCCCGTACTGCGCCACAAATGCTGGCGAGTTCTCTACGGTGGCCTGAATGGTGATGCCGTTTGGCCCGACCACGTTGGACTTTACCAACTGCACAAACCGGCTTGCGTAATCGTTGTTGCGGTACTGCTCGCGGCTTCGAGCGCGCAGCACCCGCAGGTTTTTCTGCGTGACGTCGTGAACAGAAACGACGGTCGTCGTCCAGCTCGATGTCAGGCGATCAGGTGCGCCGGCGGTGTAGTACCGCGTTGCGGGCTGAAACGCGCGCACGGTTGATCCTCCGGCGGTTGCTTTTCGCCGGAACAAATCGAGCAGGCCCACGCTACATCCTCACGCGGATGGTGCCGGTCGCCCCCATCCCTGCGGCGATCTTCTGGGCTTTCTCTTCCGCTGCGAGCTCTGCCTTGTATTTGTCGCGCCACGTCAGCAGCTGCTCGGGGCTCATCTTGGATATCGAGCGCCCGCCGATGGAGTAGGCCAGCTGATCCGATGACGCCCTGCCCTCAAGCGTGGCCTCCAACGCATCGAGCGTGCGCTGCACATGCGAGCGGCCATCAACCGCACCGGTGGCGAAGTTGGCATCAACTTTCAGTTGGCCCGAGGCGACCGTGTAGCGCTCGGAAGTGGCGGACTTAGTGATATAGGCCTGCCACGCGTACTGGCCCGGCGTCCACGCCGCAGTTGTTGCTGCCGCCAGCGTCACCAGATGCGTGCCGTCTCCGTTGTCTGTACCGGTCACGGAGAGCCGGACGCCGTCGCGCACGATGGCGTAGCTGAGCACCCAGCCAGATGCCGGCAGGTACTGCGGCAGGTTCTTAGTCCATGACGCCGAATCTCCGGCGACTATTCGTGACGGCTCCACGATGTCTGTCATTTCTTCCACCCTGTGGACCATCCACCGCTAGGCCTGCGCGCTCGCGCTGGCTTGCGGGTTTGGACGATGCGATTGATCGGATCTTCAGTCGGCGCCGGTGGCGGTGCCTGTCGTTCTTGCTGTGCAACGCGTCGAGAGACGGCAGACCAGACGGGATTCAAAATGCGGAGCGCCGCGTATGCGTAGACGCGACAGTCAAGTGCTTCATTGCGTGCGCGGACTTTCACCCACTCTCTGCGCGGGAAGCCCTTGCTGAACCGTGTGACAATTCGCTCGGCGGTCAGCTGCAGGAAGTAGTCGTCAGAACGCTCAAACGGAAAATGGCAGTAGCCCGGCCCCACGTCGTCGATCTTCAGGCGTGAGTAGATGGTGCTCTTCGCGTCATCAACGCCGACAAGATGCAGATCGACTTTACGGTTCCCGCCGCCCTGGTGCTTGCGGCTCAGCGTCACCACCGGACGCCCGGCACCCGCCACGCCCTTCAGAGCAAACACTCGGCGTATCGCGCGTCTGCGGCAGTAGTCGTAAACAACCTGCGTATGCGATCCGCCGGAGTCGATGCCGGTGGCGGTGATGTGCATCGCCGTGCCGGTCTCGTGCTGATAGGTGCGAGTCAATGCGGCATCTAGCGCCGTCCATACATCGCCGCGCGCTGGGTCGCCGTGGATTACCAAGTAATCGATCGACCACGATTCCTCGCCATCACCCCACGCGACCACTTCCATCTCAAGGCGGTCGGACTGGACGTCGACGCCTGCGGTCAACAGCACCGCGCGATCAGGTACTTCGGCGGTGTACTCCTCGCGACGCGAGAGCAGGCCGGTGTCATCGACGCCCTCACCGCTGTCTTCCCACGTCTCGCCGAGCGACGTGTTCACCCACGTCTTCAGGGTTTCGGGTGAGCGCTTGGCTTCAATAAATGCCTGCGCAATGCCGCCCAGCGTGGACCATGGGGAATACAGCTCAGAGAGATGGAAGCCCGCCCGCCCAGTGAACGGCGCCGTGGCCCTCCACTCGCCTCGCCGGATCATCGCGATCCGTTGGCCGTCGTTCAGCAGGCCGCCGCAGCTCTCACAGGCATACTGCGCTTTCTGGGGTTCGCCGCTCGGCCATGACACGTTGGCCCACTTGAGCACTTGGTGCTCGCCGCAGTGCAAGCACGGCACAAAAAATCGCCGCTGGTCGGATGCCTCAAACTCCAGCTCGATGCGGCTGGCGCCTTTCACCGTTGGCGTGGATGTCAGCAAGATCTTCCGGTTCCAGAACGTCGCGGTGCGTTTGCGCGCCAGGTTGACCGGATCACCCTCGGTCCCGGCTGATACCGGGTAGCGGTCCACCTCGTCGCAGAGCAGTACGCGGATCGGGCGCGATGCCAGTGATGCCGGCGAGTTGGCGCCGGCAAGCGTGATGTGGCCGCCGGGGAATATCTTGTGCAGCAGCGTGTTCGACGACTCGCGCCGACCACCGATATGCACCAGCTCGGATAGGCAGCTGGTGTCGCGCATCATTGGCGCGAGCCGGTCTTTGGACCATGCCTGCGCCATCTCGATTGTTGGCTGCAGCACTAGGATCGGACACGGGTCCCGGTGCATCAGGTAGCCGACCAGGTTGTTGATCACCTCGGTCTTGCCGACCTGCGCCGACGACATCACGACAACCGTCTCAACGCGCGGATCAGAGATGGAGTCCATGATCCCGCGCTGATATTCGGCGCGCGATGTGACCCACTTTCCCGGCTCTGCGCTTGCCTCGCTCGACAACTGCCGATGCGTATCAGCCCACTCCGAAACGGTCTGCTTCGGTGGCGGCGCGAATGCGGCAAAGCAGGACGATACGAGGCTATTCGCTCGGCTCTTGTCCATCGTCCTCTACCGTCTCGCGGGTCAGCTCGGCCAGCGCTTCCAGAACGCCCGCCTCAATCGCGTCTTTAACCTCAACCGTGTCGGTCGATCCGAGCACGATAGGTGTGAGCTTGGTCGGCAGGGACAGCAGTCGAGCCCGCACGCGGCGGAACGCATCCGACACGGAGCGCGTCACGTCCTCGGCGCGTACCAGATCGCCGCGGACTTCTTGCTCATCGAGCGCGGCTTTGTTCGCCTGGTGGTGAGCAAGTCGGGCGCGCTCGGCGTTTAGCTCAAGCGCGCCATCCGGCACCGGCGGCGGCGCCTGCTTGATGCGCCCAGCCGCTTTGCCACGCAGGTTGCGGATGTAGGCGATCCGGCACTCATCCAAGTCCAGACCGCCCGGCCCTTTTGCCCCTGGAATGGTGCCGTCACGCAGGAGTTCTTTGATGGAAGTCAGCCCGAGATCGAGGTGTTCCCCGACCTCTTTCATTGTGGCCAACGGGCATCCTCGCTAAGTGCATGAAATATATAGGCCGTTTTTGCCGGGCCGCTCAAACCCGCGAGGGAAGCATGGCAAGGACCCGTCACCGCTGCTCGATCCTGATCGCGATCGACCGCTCGTCGATGCGCCCCGCGGTGGTCGTGACCCGGCAGGTGGCGGTGTATTCAGTGCCCACCTCGCCGCCACTGACCCACACGGTCGCCTGCGTCGTGGTGTTGGTCGCGGCCGTCTGCGTGAGACCCGTCTCGACCGTCCACACGACCGAGCTGATCGTGTCGGTCGTCAGCCAATCGCCCCACTTGATCGTGTAGTCGAGGGTCGCGTTCGGGTCTTTCGTTGCTGTGTAGGTCTCAAATGTCGCCATCGTGAGATGTCCTCATGCGGCGACTGCGAACGTGCGATCCTCCGCCGTCACCAGGTATTGCCGGGTTTCTTTCGTGACCGTCCACGTTCTCGTCTCGGCATCCACCAGGAATGCGCGGGCGTCGACTGGCACGGTGAAGGTGCGATCGTCTGGCTCGACTCTGAACGTGCGGATCGCGGGCGTCGGAGCGATGATTCCAACCGTGACAACCGGAACCGTGCCTGTCAGTGCAACGACAGCCGACGTGATCGGGATCACTGTCGCCAAGGTTGGCGCGCTGCCTGCCGTGCTGATGCCTGCCGTAGCGGGCGCGACGCTGGTCCGAAGCCTTGGCGCGTATGCCGTGATAGACACGACATTGGTTGCCGGCGTGATCGCCGACGCAACTGATGGCGCGTAGGTCGTGATCGACGCGGTGCCGCTGCCTACCGCTACGGTGCCGACCAGCGATGGCGCGGTTGACGCGATAACTGTTGCGCCCGTGCTTGGCGCGATGGCGGTGCGAAGCGTCGGCGCAAACCCCGACACTGCGACTGAGCCAGTTGCAGGCGTGACGGCTGTTTGTGACCCAGACGTCGGCGCATAGCCGGTGACCGTGACGCTGCCCACGCCCACGGGGACCGTGCTGATAAGCGCAGGCGCCACGGCAGCAGTCGCCACCGCCCCTGTCGCAGGCTCCAGCACCCACGTGCCGGCGATGCCGGTCAGGACGGTCGGCGCGAAGCCCGTGACGCTAAGCGCTGCAGTCGCGGGCGTGGGCGGGGCGACGGCCTGAACGATGGTCGGCGCATAGCCCGTGGCCGTAGCGCTGCCCACGGCAGGCTGCGCCACGAACGTCACCGGCGCGCTCAGTGCGGTCGCGGGCGCGTAGCCGGTGATCGCGGTGCTGGCGGTCGCCGGCGCTACCGTGGTCCGCAGTGCAGGCGCGTATCCGGTAACCGTAAGGGTCGCCGTTGCCGGCGCAATCCCGCTGGTCTGCGCGACCGTGGGCGCGTAGCCCGTGATCGTGGTCGTGGCGACGGCCGGCGCCAGTGTTGTTGTGAGCGACGACGCGAAGGTGCTGACGCTAAGCGCGGTGCTCGCGGGCGCCACCGTGGTGATCAGACCCGGCACTTGGCCCGTGATCGCGGCACTGCCTGTCGCAGGCGCCAGTGTCGTGGCCAGCACCGGGGCATAGCCCGTGATCGCGGTGCTGGCGGCTGCCGGCGCCAGTGTGGTCCTGAGCGCCGGGGCAAACGTTGACGTCAGCAGTGCCGCCGCAGAGGGATTCAGCCCCAGTGCAGGCGTCGGTGCAAAGCTCGCACTGGCCACGCTGCCCACCGCGGGCTGCGCCACAAACGTGACCGGCGCGCTCAGCGCGACGGTGGGCGCGTAGCCGGTGACCGTCACCGAGCCCGCAGCTGGCGCCAGTGTCGTGACAAGCGCAGGCGCCTGACCCGTAATCGCCAGCGTTGCGGCATCCGGCGTCAGCGTGTTGTTTGCGCTGCCGGAGCTGTTAAACAGCAGCAGAATGGACATGAGGGATCAGCCCGCCCAGCTCGACATTTAGAACGTCTCGAACGTGATCTCGAAGCTCAAGTTGCCGACCGATGCCACGGAGCCCTGCACAAACCGCAGGCCTGAGTTTTCCCGCACGATCAGGTCAGCACCCTCGTTGCGCACAAACTCACCGCCTAAAACGCCCGCAATACCGCTGCTTGCGTTGGTTTCCTCCGTGAAGACCCAGCGCTGCCCAACGAGTGCCCCTGCCGTGGCACCGCCTGTCGGTGACGAGCGTGCCGTGATGCTGGCCGGTAGCGCGGCGCTGGCTGTGTCCATCGCGCTGATGGTGATGGCGGTTAGCGCTGTGCCGTTTGACGTCGCCGCCGTACCGCCAGTGCCCACAGCCGTGGTGCGGGTCAGGTTGACTTCCACGCCCAGCGTGCCGGTGACTGCCGTGTCGTTGTCCACATAACAGTACGCCGACAGCACGCGGATCGAGACGCCACTTCCGGTAGCGTTGAAGAAATCCAGAAAGACTTTGTTCGCACCCACCGCTTGGCTCGGGCAGACCAACCGGTACTGCGGCAGGCTGCCGTTGATGTGGCCGTCTGGCATGGCCAGCATCACGATCTGGTATTCCTTGGAAGACACCAGTTGGGTCGCAACGGTCGCGCCCGTGCCAGGGGTGACCGCGATCGAATCGTTGGGCAGTGCCATGGTGTCAGCCTCTGGTCAGTTTGAGCGAGGCGGCGCCCATGGAGTTCGAGCCCCGCGCCGAGGTAAACGTGATCGACGTGTCAGACCAGCTCGTCACCGTCTGCGCCTGCCCACCGATGTCGACGGTGCTGGAGCCTTGGCTCGCCCCGAACCCCGCGCCCGCGATCACGATGCCCGCGATGCCGGAGTCGAAAGAGGATGGCGTGACGGAGGTGATGGTGAGGCCGGTGGGGGCAGCGCTAGGCCACGACACCACTTCAAAACGGTAGTTGCGAATCCCCGTATCGCGTCCGCGATACAGCGTCACCGTAGACGTGCCGGTAAGCGCAAACGCCATCATGCCCAAGTGGTTGTCGTCGGCTTTATCTGTCCGAGCGCATTCACCAAACACAGATGCCGCATCAAGACTTGTTACGGCAGCCCCCAGCGTTTCCGTCCAGCTATCCGGACTGCTGCCGCCAGCACCGTTGGATCTTGATCCAGAAATTCTCTGAACATTCAAGTTCGGGTTTGAAACAACCCACGCAACGACGTGATTGGCGGTATTAAAAAGAGCGCTCTTGTAAAAGCTAACCTGCGTTGCTGAAGAGATATAGGCCTCAAATCCTCCCCGATTGAATGCACCAACATCGCCTGTTTCATTTCCGCGGTGCTGGAAATGCCCAAATGCAGTACCAGTTGATCCGACACTTGAGATCGTTTCAGTCTCGGTTACGCCTGCCGACGAGAAGCTGTGCTCAATCCTTTGGACCGTCCAATTTGAGCCAGTGAACTCAACTACCGAGATTGAAGTGTACCAGACAATGGTTGTTGCGGAACCGCGAGTAACTGTTGCGGTATCGCCTGCGCTGTTCCACGACGTGGTAGCAAGACCGCCATCGCAATCTGTGCGAGATGTATCCGCAGCAGCTTGTCCGGTAAGAAATACACACACATCAGCATCGGTGATAATTCCTGATACCGATGACGTTGTATAGGTAAGATTATTGTTGGAAAACGAATCTCCTAAAAGATACGCTCCTCGTACCACAAACTCGTTAGAGCCTCCGACTGATCCGGTGTACTCAACAATTTCCCAATGAACAACAAACGGTTTTGTGTTGACTACCCGCGTAAAATTAACAGATGTAGTAATGTTGCCGCCGTTGGCAATGTAAACGCCATGATTTTGGAAGGCCCCTGAAAAGTCACTATCAGATGCGCCCGTGCCAAACGAATTAACACCGACAATGCGAACAAACGCTTTAGAGCTTGAAGACGGTGCCGTGTAATTTGTCCCAGCGGTAATGGTTTCCGTTAGGTTACCTGACGCGGTAAAAGTTACTGTGCCGCGCTGGACCTTGATGTCAGCCATTGTATTCCCCCGAAATCATATGCCCGTACTGTCCTTCGTACTGAGCCGCAGAGCCTGTCAGGTCGCCATTTACATCAAACAACGTGGTTCCGCTTGAGTACAAGATATTGTCAGTGTTTGTGATAACTCGATACGTGCCTGATGTTTGAAGACCACCTGAGTCGGACACTATGTTTTTTTCAACTGTGACCGTAAACAAAAACGAATCAAGCCCTTTGGGCTGGCAGTTTAAAGTGTTTCTATACAGGAACACTTTCGGGTTGTTGTTTGCGCCAATGGATTCGGTCCAGTTGTAAACAATCGTCCTGACGGAAGACTTCAAAGCACAATACGAAACCTCGACGTTGTTGTACGCAAAAATCTGCGCCTGCATCAACAAATCGACGGCGCCGTAGGTGAAGTTCTGAACCTGCGACTTTACGCGGCGGACGCTAAAATTGGATATATCCGACTTCAGCAAGATTCCTTGGTCAACTTCTGCCGTTTTTCCAGTTCCAATCGTAATGTCTTCTATTACGCCTAAATTCATTGCATAACTGTCAAGAATAGGCGAAGAGTAATCATTCAGTGATGACGATATTAATGCAAAATAGTTACGCAGCAAACCCGAGTTAAAGAACGTAATTGCAGCCGGATTATCGGTTCCAGACGTTCCTCGACCAATGTTGTCAAACGTCATTGCGTAAAACGTAACCCGGCTTTGCGCGGCATTAGAGTTGAAGAACCAAAAGTGCGCGTTTGCTACATCGGTCCTAGCGGCGGTCATCCGAAAATCCGCAACGAACACGTCGTTTGCCGCATCGACAATGAATTTCGAGGCGCTCGCGTTTACCACCACCGTTTCGTCGGGGTAGCCAATCCACGAAACTGGGGTGATGGCGCTTGCAAGCTGATAGTTGCCGTTAGCTTCTGCCCCGCCAAGCGTGTGCGTGCCGGCACGCAGGTACACAATTTTCCCGGCGTAGGTGCTGTCCGCAGAACTGCCCTTGTGTATGTCGCTAAACAGTTTCAGTGGGCTTGCTTTGGTGCCCGTCCCGGAAACCGACACGCCGGGGTCTACAAAAATGAATGCGCTATTGGTGGCAGAGATTGTCCACGTCCGCTCTACTGCCGTCAGCTCTTGGTCCGTCACACGAATGCTTACCGTGTACGGCCCGCCTTCGGCGGTCGGCGTCCATTTGATAACGCCGTAGTCCGCTGACCCGATGGTGTTGCCGATGGTCATTCCAGACGGTGCGCTGATTAGTTCAAAGTAGAACGGATATGCACCGCCCTGTACGGCAATAGGGATTTCGTAACGTACAGACCCGTCGGCATAGGCATTGCGATGCCGCGCTGCGCTAGACGTTTCGTTATCCGGCCGGGGATAAACAATAGTGAGCGGCATCTTTGCCGCGACCCAGTAATCCGTTCCGAGCTGCCAACCACTCCTCCCCACCACATCCACCCGACACGCGCCGAGCGACTGCGATCCGCGGACGGTGGTGAACGTGATCGACGTGTCGGACCAGGTGTTCACGTTCTGCGCGACGCCGCCGATCAGCACCTGACCCTGAGACGCGCCGAACCCTTCACCAGTCAGCGTGACGCTGCGACCAGAGTCGAAGGTCGCGGGGGTGATGGTGCTGATCGATGGCATGGCTCATCAGGTCAACGTGAAGACGCCCGATGCACTTATCTGGATGGTGAGCGTGTTGCCCGTTGTGGTCGTGACGTCTGCGGGCGTGTTGTCCAGCAAGCAGTAAGCCACCACGCGATCGGGTGTCGGTGTCTCGTCCACGATCGCGGCAAAGCGCGCGACGATCGAGCCTCCGGAGGCGGTCCAAGACGGATCTGTTGTCAGGTCAAACGTCGCGGTGCCGCCTGAGCGCGTCCAGCTTCCAGTGACCGCGGCACCGCCCGCGGTGTAGCCGTTTGCGGTGGAGAGCTCGTTCGTCACCGCCGTGGCGTCGTCGCTGGTGGCAGCGAGGTTAGAGGTGCTGGCGTAGAGCCTCACCTTGAACGTGTCGGTGTCGAAGTTGACCTCGGCGTTACCGATGCGCTCTTTGATTGCGTTTGTGACAGTCCAAGCACCTGCGGCCATTGCAGTTCTCCCCGGTTAGCGCTTTTCGAGATCGTCGATGCGACGATGCGCGCGTGAAATGGTTTCTTCGTGGCGATCGATGTGCGATCGCAGATAGTCGATATGCACGATCAGCGCGGCGATGGTTCTCTGGGAGGCCACGTTGCCGGCGATGGCGCCGGTGACGATGGACACCAGCACGGCCATGACTAAGCCGGCGATGATGGCTTCCGTATCCACCGATCACTTGACCGGCTGAGACGTCAGGACGCGGAGCGCGGCATTGATCGCTGCGATCAGAATCAGACCCGGACCAGTCGCTGCCACAGGCATTGCTTCCGGCGCGACCGTCAACGCAGCGCCCGCAGCAGCCGTTGCTACAGCCACCCAAATCGTGCGCGACTTGCGGATCTTTTTCGGTTCAGCTTGGCTCATCGTCTGGTCTCACAGGTGAAACGGGTGAAACAAAAAACGGCCCCCAATCGGCCAGGCATTCACCACACTCAGCGGTGACCTGATTACCGATCACGGTGATGCGGAAATGCCACGACTGATCGCTGCAGTTACACCGCAGCTTGACGACTTCAGCGTCAGCGCTGCGGCGGCTTTTGATCGGCTTCAGTGTTGCCATTAGCGCACCTGCCTGATGTCGCATCGGTGGCGTTCAACCTCACCATGCTCGGCGTCGAGAACGATCGCGTACATGTCGCGGCCTGATCGGTAGCCCTGCGAAGCGTGCCAAGCGTCTTTTGCGGCAAGCGTGCGGAACGACTCAACCACGGCCCCGCGCAATTCCGTCTTGCTGGTGTGGTGGATGTGGCCTGTGTACCAATACCGGTGGACGGTTCTGCCCCACGCTTCCGGTTGGTCAGATGCCATCAGCTCGCCCAGCGCCAGGTGCTTCACCGTGTCGCCGTGCGTAACGCCAATCAGGCAGCGGCCGTGCTCGATGTAATGGAACTTGGACGTCGTCGGGTAGACATGCACCCGTGGCTCCGCGTGGAACCACGCTTCCAGAAACGCCGAAAGCATGATCGAGCTGTGGTCGTCGTGGTTGCCGATGGCGTTGATCACTTCCACTTTGGCGTGCTTGCGCAGTGCCAGAGTGATCAGATCCACCATCAGATGGCAGCCGAGCCGTAGGACTCGAGGCCAGCGCGTGTCCACGTCCAGCTTGTGGCCGGACTTGGTCAGCTGGGACAGGCTGTCGGCGTGGAAGAAGTCGCCCAGATTGACGATGAGCGCCCGCTCGGTCGGCGGCGCAACGTCAACCAGTCGGCTAGCTGCTGCGAGCAGATCCTGCCGGGCAATGTTCACGTCAAAGTCTTCGCCGGCTTCTTCCGCCCAGGCATAGGCCCCAATGTGCGGGTCACCGAGCGGGATGACCGTCAACAGATTGGATACGTTGCGAGCCGGTGCTTTAACGGGCTTGGCAGTCCCACGGTACTCTGCGGCCATCTCTTCGATGGCTTCGCGCATCGCCCGTGCTGCATCGTCATCCCGCAGCCGGGACTTAACCCACTGCTGGCTGACTTTGCCCTCGGCGTTGTACAGCGTCGAGACGCCCCGGACCTCGTACTCGGCCGGAACGGCGTGAGTCATGTCGTGCTGGACCGAAAGCCCGCGCCGGGCAGCCAGTCGGACTAGCCGCTGCAGCACCATCTGCATGGCGCGCCGTGTGATTTTCAGTTCGCGCGCAGCTTGCGACACGCCGAACTTGCGCACGGCTTCGATCTTTTTGCGCTGGGAGTCGGTGTCGGCGACGCTCAAAAGCGCGTCGAAATCGTAGTCGCGGGCCATCAGGACCGGGGCCAGAGCCCTGTCTGCATCATCACGCAAAGCCGCTGCGAGCGCGTCCCAACCTGTTTAAACCAGACGCTGGCGCGCATCTCGTTTGATGCCGCGTCGTAGTCCTGCCGGCCTAGTGCCATGCGCAACCGCTGGAACTTCGCGAATCCAGCCCAGCCCAAATTGAAAACCATGTCGATCAGCACGGCCTGCCGGACTTCCGACAGGTCTAACCAGTAGGGCTCAGTGCGCAGGCTGCCGATCGCGCGCTCGATGTCACGCTTAAGCAACCACTCGGCTTCATCGCGGCTGATGCCGACATCGTCCAGATTCCGGCCAAAGCCGATGGTCTGCCGGTTTCCCGTGCACCGATAAACCGACTGGCTATAGCCCTCGTGGCGCTTAATCAGCTCAACAACGTCCATGGTGTGCGACCAAAAAAAAGCCCGGCGGGGAAGCCGGGCAATTGGAGGACCGAGGACAAATTGCGGGCGCAGTTCGTCGGGGATATGTCAACACACCGGCACGAATCTGCAAGTGCGATTTTTAATTCACTTCAAGCTGCGATTGCCACGCTGTGTGAGCGCGAGAGAAAGCGTCCAGTGCGGCTCGACGCGCCCTGCCGCCCACCGGCCTGCCGTCGAGGTAATGGCGCTTAAGCGTTGCGTGGTGCAGCGGCTTGTTGGCCAGCAGCACCCACATGACCCACCCCGTGGCCTCGATGCGCGCGTCGCGGGTGCTGCGTGCGGCCAGTTGCCGATATCCCGACTGGTGGTCTTGGAATCCCGGCGCGACGGCCGGATACCAAACCTCGCGCACTTCATGCAGTTCGGATGCAGCCCACTCGCTAACCAGAATGTGTGCTTCGTGGTGTGTTATGCCGCTCACTGGCTGGGCAGCCCCAGCAGGTTGCGCAGCGTGTTAGCCCGTAATCTGATCTCTTTCAGCTCGGACACCGTGAGCTTCTCGTTTTTCAGTTCATCCACAACAATCTGCAGTGACGCGAGAATTGTGTCCCGTCTTGCTGTTCCTAATTCAGTTTTGACGGCATCGCCCGGCTTGAATTGCTCGCGATCAGGCGGCAAATACCGGCGCCACGGTCGATACCCGCGCTCGCGTGCAGTTGTCATAGGTAGCCCTCAAGCGTTAAACCAGACTTGACGCGTTCCAGCTGATCCTTAAAGTGTTTCGCCACCTCTTTCACTTCACGCTTTGCCTGTCTGCCAAGCGTCGTATTTGCCGCGCGCTCAGTTAATGCCTGAAAGCGATATGGTCCGAGCTTTGACTGCATAAACTGCACATGCTCAACTGGGTGCGCCGTTAGATACAGATGGCAGCCCATACACAGTGCAGTGCAGTTTTCAGGATCAAACCGTACAGACCACTTCCCTCTTCCGTGAAAGTGGCTGCAGTCCAATCGCTTGGAAAGTTCCGGCGGCGCGAACGTCCCGCATCGCTCACAAACAAACCCTGCGCGCTGGCGTATGCACAGGCTGAAATACTTGTCAGCACTGGTTATCTTCAACACGGCTCAGAAGTTCCACGGTGACAAGGACGGCGCCCATCTCAACCAGTACGCGGATGTCCTGTTCAATTGTTTTGATGACGTCACGTACCTGCGAATCATCGAGAATCAGTGTTCGGATTCCGGCCTCGCTCATCTGCGCAACCTCTTCCACACGCCCAAGCGGTCTTTGCGCATCCCTGCTTTCACCAGTTCATCAGGTGTCAGGCAGCGGCGCGGACTGCCCACTCGGTGCTCAGCGGCGGACAGGTTGCTGGCGAACGTTTCAAAGCAATAAGGGCACATGTTGGGCGGCTGCGGTGTCACTTCAAAATCCCACGACCAGGTTGATTTGCGCTTCGCTCAAGCCCGCGCCGTATCGCGCCAGATACGCGTTCACGACTTTGGAAAACAGCGCGCGGAATTCGTCTTCGTCCAGCTCGTCCCACGCAATCGACCGTGGCCAGTAATGCGTCTCGCCGTGCTTGTCGATGACGGCATCGAAGTGGCCGGCAGCGATCTCAAGCACTTTTCGCCAGATATCGATTTCGTCGTAAGTGTCCTGCCAGTCAAACGTGGTCGCAACGAACGCGAAGAACCGGCGATGGTTTCCAGCGCTGCGCCCGCGCTTGTGTTCGAGCAGGACTTCGTCACCGGCGCGGTATCGGGCGAGAACCCGCACGGCTTCGTCGCTGGCTGGCCGCAAGCCGTCGTGACTCTTCACGAAGATGGCTTTCACGCTGTACGGCTCGCAGCCGGAACGCGTTGATGACGTGCGACTGGACAAGCTCGCGCCATTGCGCAGGAACCCGCGCCAGCGCTTCCGCACGCAGCTCGCGCGTCGGCAGGTTGGCGATTTCCATGGCGTGCTGGCGCGGCCACTTGTCGGCGCTCAGAACGGGATTTCATCGTCAGGCGCAGCAGGCGCAGGCCCGCGCGCGACGTCCGATAGCTTTTCCGCCGGCTTCCAGCGGTCGAGCTCCACGTAGTACTTGCCGCTGCGCCCGCGCTTGATAACGGCATTGACCCACTCGCCCTTTTCCCGCTGTAGCGTAGCGATCAGGTCTTCAACCCGAATCGACAGGTTGCACAGCACGAACTCGGGTTGGTTCTCCCGGATCTTGACGACCACTCCGTTCAAAAACTCTTTGTCAGCGCTCACTTCTTCGATCCCCCACGTTGTTGAAACTCTCGCAGCTCCGGCGGCATCTGGTTGATCTGCCACCTGCGCCTAGTCGTGCTGTTGTCCCTCGGCTCGCCAACCTCGCAGCGGTCCCGTCGAAATTCCGGCCTGTCGATCTTTCCGCCTGCGGCTAAGAAACGTTCAACGTCTCCGGCGATGTCGGTGGAATCGATCAAGCGCGGCGGCTTGACGTCGATGTCTGTGATGCGTGCTTTTGGTTTGGTCATGCGCTTGCCCAGCTGCGGTCGGTTAGGTCTTCGGCGATGGACCGCGCCCGAGTCCCGCCGCGCGGGATGGCTTTGTCCTGGTCGCGTCGCCACCAGCCGGCCACGGCGTGCTGCCACGACTTCATCGGGACTTTGCCGACACGCCAGCCGTTTGATGCGTAGTGGTCGATGAAGCGTTCGGCGTCGATGTGGTGGCCGGTCTCCCGGCAATAGCGGTTTACGTCTTCGGCGGTGGGTGGCTTGAATTTCTCTCGCGTGCGCGCGCGAGAGACTTCGTAAGAAGTCTCTTCTGTATCTGTCTCTGTCTCTGAACTAGTCACCGTGACCGTCACAGAACGTTCCGGTGACGTCACAGTGACGTCACCGGTACCGTCACAGCTCGCAAGCTCTTGTTTTTGCTTGCGCTCACGCCAGCGCCTAGTGCGCTCGGACGCGTTGTCGTGGTCATACTGGCGGCGGTCCCATGCGACTGGCTGCCAGTCAGTGGTCAGCAAGTCCACCTCGCACAGACGGCGCAGCACCTCGGCCGCTTCGCGCACGGTCAGGCCGAGCTTCACGGCAATCCGGCGCTCCCGCAGCTCGCTGATCGGCTCATCCAGCAGGCCGGATGCTTTCATGGCCAGCACTGACACGAAGTGCCAGCGGTCTTCGAACGCCAACAGCCGCAGCTTGTCGTCGTCGATGATGTCGGTGTAGCAGCGGAACCATTTCATTGTTCAATCCTTACAAAGGGCAGCTGCTGATGGCTGAATAGCTATTTGATGCGCCGGTCAGGATGTATTCGTCTTCATCCCACGACTGATATACCAATGCGCCGATGTCTTGCAGCGCGTCCAGCTTGTAATAGCGTCCGGCTGTGCCGTCACCGTTTGCTTTTTCTGAATAACTGATTGCGTCTAGGTGTGGACGCAATGCGTTTATGTCAACAAGGATGTAGTGGCTGATTCGCGCCTGGTCGCGTGAAAGCCAGCCCGTGAAATAACAGTTACCGTATCCTGCACGCAGCTTATCCAATTCGCACTGGACCGTTATCCCGTTAATGGTTTGACCGCTGTAGCGTGTCTTGCACCGAACAGAGAAATCACGAAACTTGAAATATTCAGCAGTCCTAAGCCGGACCGATACAGGAAGCCAAAACCCGACCCGAAGATCAAAAGAAAACCGCGTGTCTTCTTCGTCCGTGGAAAGCTGCACGCCGTCGCACAATCTACTGAAGCAGTGAATGTGCCGCTTAACAGCGTCGGTAATATCATCCTTAAACTGAACCTCCTGCTTTCTATCAGCTGGCATTTCTGATGCCCTCGTCGCCCGACGCTTCCTTGCCCCACACATCAAACCCATCGATTGCGCGACGGTTGAATATGTCTATCCGACGGCCAGCTGTTACCCTGCGGACCACGTCATAGAAGTGCTCCGGCTTTTCACTGTGCGCGCCGCGCGGCGCGTTAAAGCAAACCGGGAGCGCTTTGGTGTCAATAAACTTCGGCGATCCTTTGCGGGCGTATAGCGCGAATTCGCAGTTGTACTGAGGAAGGCCTATCGGCTGGAACCCGCCGGGCTTATGCCAGACAAACGTGCAGACGTACTTAAAGCGCCAGGCATCCAGTAAACGCATCGCCATCGGCAGGAACTTGTGCGTGGTCCACAGCCACATATGGCAGTCCTCAGCGGCCGGCATCTTCAGCGCGGCAATTTCGGCCTCCTTCATGACTGGATACTCAAAAGCCACCTGATTAGGCGCGACGTCCCGCTCGATCTTCTGCATCGGCCATGGCGGGTCAATAACGATCACGTCGTACTCGCCTGCCAGCTCTTTTTGCTCGCGCGCCTCGACGCTGTCCAGCTTTTGAATTACTTCGGCGCGTTTGATCTCGCGGATTGCGGCAGGCAATGTAATCTCGCCGGTCCCAACTTTTTCCGCCAGTTCTGGCGACGCCTTTGCTACAAAACCACATTGCTGAATAGTGCGCTCACTTACTCCCGCGGCTTTTGCAGCCTTGGTCCTGACTCGTGGCTTTGATTTTTCGCAATCGGTTTTTGCCGTCGGTTGATCAGCCTTGCCTGATAGCTTGGTGATCGACGCGATCACCAAGCTATTTTTCGCTGGGTTTGATCTACCCCTGCCGCCGGCTTCTCCCGCGCGCCTTGCCTTTTCTTTGCGAGCCTTTTCAGACTCTAGCTCGCCAAGCCAGTACGCATTCATCCCGCGCTGAGCGTCGGTCAGGTTGCGCCGCGAGACTTGATTGCGGCGAATCCAGATAAGCGCATCGAGGCGGTCGTCGAACTGAGTGGGCACAACAGCAAACGGAACCCCCAGCCGTGTGCAGATTTCGTGGCGGTTGTGTCCGTCTACAAGAACATCGCCCCACACCGTGAGCGGGTCGCGACACCCACTGAATGCAATGCTCGACTCCAGCTCGGCACGCTCATCGGGTCGCAGCGGCGGAATCAGCGCTTTGAACTCGGGGTCTATGACAAGACTGCTCATGCAACAACCTCCCACACCCGCTCAAGCCGATTGCTCGCCGACAGTCGGCACAATCCCGTCGGCCTCGCCAGTTCGCGCTTCTGGCAATCGCTCAGCCGCTTGTTCACCTGGTGCGACAGCAACCCGACCCGACTGGCGATCTCGTCAGCCGTGGCAGGCCCGTGTTCGCGCAGGCAGTCGAGGATGATGGCGATGTGGCCCGTGGCGAATTCGCGCACGCGTGCAGCTGCTGCGTGGCTTGTCCAGGGATCGGATTCGCGGGCGTTGGATTCCCAGTCGATGGCGATCTGGTTCATGGCGCCACCCGCTCGACCGGGTACAAGTCCGGCCGCATCTCGTGCCGGGTCACCTGACCGTTCGTGATGCGCTCAATGCTTAGCACCCGGTCAGCCGGGATGCGCCCTCGGCGCTTCCAGTGCGTTACGGCTGCGACCCCGATGCCAAGCTGGCGCGCAAGCTCTGCCTGCGAACCGCAGGCGGCTTTGATTTTTTCGAACATGAAGCCTCCGACATGACCGTCGGAGAGGAACTATACACGCTGTCGTGGATATCGCAAGTGGATACCCGTATACCAATTCAGCCCTGCATCGCGTATACTTTTTGTAAATGCGCCATGAGAGGTATCAGAGATGGCAGACGATCCGCTTGGAGTGAAAGCACTCATCACCAGCAAGATGACGCTGGCCGAATTCGGCCGCTCGATGGGCAGCACCGGGCAAACCGTGAACCACTGGATAGCCAGAGGCATTCCCGGCAGCCGCGTGTTCAGAGCGGCAGACGTTCTGGAGATGAAGCCGGAAGACATGCGCCGCTACACAGCCGAGGCGCTCAAGCCTCCAGCTGACGTCGAGCGCGAGTACAAAGCCTTCTCCGCTACGTTCCGCCAGCTGGAGCCTGAGCAGCAGGCCACCATCATTCAGCGCCTGCAGCGCATCCTGAAGCACTAGGCAGTTCTGCCCGCAGTCTCAAGTCCTCGATCTGGTCGAGGACTAGCGATTGATCGTCCGCGCATAGCGCGCTGAACAAACCAAACGCGTAATCCAACGCCGAACTCGGATCATGCCTGCACCAGGCAGACATCTCCTCGCTGGTCATTTGGCGGGGGGGGGGGGGGGGGGGGGGGGGTATTAAAGCGG
>Ga0315909_10000682_pt1 | contig 45620 bp, 36 predicted proteins | sample LakEriMetagenome_11_FD_203527 | JGI IMG/M metagenome (GOLD analysis project Ga0315909, IMG submission 203527) | Freshwater fungal communities from buoy surface, Lake Erie, Ohio, United States - Buoy 2 MA125 | ecosystem: Environmental > Aquatic > Freshwater > Lake | place: USA: Lake Erie, Ohio... | reverse complement strand
ACCTGAATTTAAAGATTATTTCTTTGCTACTGAACGTAGTAAATACTTACGTGATTTAGGTATTCCATTAAACACTGATAGTACATTAAAAGGTCAAACAATATTCTTAGCTGAACGTTGTTCTGAATTAATGAGAGAAAATGTTATTACTGATAGAACAGTAATTGATGTTATGGCATTTGCTCAATGTGCTAAATCAATTAGTGTTGTAGATAAGGGTGCTTTTAACAATTATGCTGCTCCATTTATTTGGGAGTATGATTATGTTTTTTATGTTTCTCCTATAGGAGTTAAAATTGAAGATAACGGTGTTAGAGAAACCGATACTGATTATCGTGATAGAATTGATAGTACTATTAAACATGTTATTAAAGATAATTTATCTAACATAAAAAACTTTGGCATTATTTCAGGTACTAATGAGCAAAGAATTGAACAGATTAAAGGTTACTTAGGGTTTTAATATTTATACCCAAACTATACCAATGAAACGCTCAGAATTAAAAAAAGAAATTGAAAAAGCTATTGTTGAAATACTAAATGAGGAAACAATAGATGTAGCTGGTGATCCTAGTAAATTAACTCCACAACAAAAACAATCTGCTATCAATACGGCTCGCACAAAAACAAAAAACCCTAAACTTGGTACCTCCGAAAACCCAGTTGATTTTGTATAAAATTTCTAATTAGTTATGTCTCAAGACTTAAAACAAATAATAAGGGATGAATACTTAAAGTGCGCTCAAGACCCAGCTCACTTTATGAAAAAATACTGTCATATACAGCATCCTACTCGTGGTAGGATATTATTTAATTTATATCCATTCCAAGAAAAAGTATTACGTTTATGGAGGGATAATCCATATAATATAGTACTTAAATCTCGTCAATTAGGTATCTCAACTTTAACTGCTGGTTACTCATTATGGTTAATGTTGTTTCAAAAAGATAAAAATGTTCTTTGTATAGCTACTAAACAAGAAACAGCTAAAAACATGGTAACAAAAGTTAAATTCATGTTTGAGAATTTACCTTCTTGGTTAAAAGTACATGCTGAAGAAAATAATAAATTAACACTACGATTAAGTAATGGCTCTCAAATTAAAGCAGTTTCAGCAGCAGGTGATGCGGGTCGATCAGAAGCAGTATCACTTTTATTAATTGATGAAGCAGCATTTATTGAAGGAATTGGTGAGATATGGGCATCTGCTCAACAAACCTTAGCAACTGGTGGTGGAGCAATTGTATTATCTACTCCATATGGTACTGGTAATTGGTTTCATCAAACATGGGTTAGAGCAGAAGCACAACAAAATGATTTTCTACCTATTAAACTTCCATGGTATGTTCACCCTGAACGTGATGAATATTGGAGAAAAAAACAAGATGAACTATTAGGAGATCCACGATTAGCAGCACAAGAATGCGATTGTGATTTTAACACTTCAGGTGATACTGTATTTTATAGTGAACAACTAGACTTTATTTTCGCAACCTCTGTTAAAGATCCTTTAGAAAAACGTGGTATAGATCATAATTTATGGATATGGGAGCTACCAGATTACACACGTAATTATATGGTAGTTGCTGATGTAGCTCGTGGAGATGGTAAAGATTTTTCAACATTTCATGTGATAGATACTGAGTTAAATACACAAGTAGCTGAGTATAAAAGTCAAATATCACCAAAAGAATTTGGTTATTTATTAGTAAGTATCGCGACAGAATATAATGATGCGTTACTAGTTGTTGAAAATGCTAACATAGGATGGTCAGCTCTTGACTCAATTATTGAAAGAGGATACAGAAATTTATACTATTCTCCAAAAAGTGAAGCATTAAACGCGGAAACTTATTTAGAAAGAACAGATGACCCATCAAGAATGACACCAGGTTTTACAATGTCTATGAGAACTCGTCCGTTAGTTATAAATAAATTTAGAGAATATGTTGGAGATAAAAGTGTTAATATACAATCTAAACGTCTTCTTGAAGAAATGAAAGTATTTATATGGAGAAATGGACGTCCTGAAGCACAATCTGGTTATAATGATGATTTAGTTATGAGTTTTGCTATCGGAATGTATATTCGTGACACAGCTTTAAAATATAAAACGCAAGGTTTAGATTTAACTCGTGCTACTTTAAGTAACATGGCTACTGTTCGTCCAAACCCACAAGGTAATTACACTAGAAATGGTGTTCCTAATCCATATAGTATGAATATTGGTGGGCAAGATGAAAATATAAGCTGGTTACTATAATATTTATTATATATAATTTAATTTAAATGGCTGATACAAGTGTTTTTTCAAGATTAAGGAAATTATTCTCAACAGATGTAATAATTCGTAATGCTGGTGGTAATCAGCTTAAAGTAATGGATGTTAATAGCATCCAAGCAACAGGTGAATTCCAAACTAATGCTTTAGTAGACAGATTTAATCGTATCTACTCTAGTAATAGTACATCACTTTTTGGAGCTCAATTAAACCTCAACTGGAGATACTTACGCACCCAAGTATACTCAGATTATGATGCAATGGATACAGATGCTATTGTAGCTTCTGCTCTTGATATCATAGCTGATGAATGTACTCTTAAAAATGATATGGGTGAGGTACTTCAAATTAAAAGTTCAAATGAAGATACACAAAAAATTCTTTATAATTTATTTTATGATGTATTAAATGTTGAATTTAATCTTTGGTCTTGGATTCGCCAAATGTGTAAGTATGGTGACTTCTTTTTAAAATTAGAAATCGCGGAAAAATTTGGAGTTTATAACGTCATCCCATATACTGCTTATCATATTATGAGGGAAGAACACTATGACCCTAAAAACCCAGCTGAGGTAAGATACAGATTTAGCCCAGATGGTTTTTCCGGTGGTGCTACAGGTTTTTATGGTGTGACAGGACAAGGCACTTACAGCACTAATAAAAATGATACCTCAATTTATTTTGATAATTACGAGATGGCTCACTTCAGATTAATTACTGATGTGAATTACCTTCCATATGGTCGTTCTTATTTAGAGCCTGCTCGTAAATTATTTAAACAATACATCTTGATGGAAGATGCAATGTTAATCCATCGTATTGTTCGTGCTCCTGAAAAAAGAGTATTTTATGTTAATGTAGGTTCTATTCCTCCAAATGAAGTAGAAAATTTTATGCAAAAAACTATTTCACAAATGAAGAGGACTCCATTTATGGATCCACAAACAGGTGAGTATAATTTAAAATATAACCTACAAAATTCATTAGAAGATTTCTTTATCCCCATTCGTGGTAATGATACTACTACTAAAATTGACACTACTAAAGGTTTAGATTATACAGCTATTGAAGATGTAACTTATTTAAGAGATAAGCTATTTGCAGCTTTAAAAGTACCTAAAGCTTTTATGGGTTATGAAAAAGATTTAACAGGTAAGGCAACATTAGCAGCTGAAGATATTCGTTTTGCTCGCACAATTGATCGCATCCAAAGAATTATACTCTCAGAATTATATAAAATTGCTTTAGTGCATTTATATACTCAAGGTTATAAAAATGATCAATTAACTAATTTTGAATTATCATTAACTACTCCTTCTATAATTTATGATCAAGAAAGAATAGCATTAATGAAAGAAAAAGTATCTTTAGCTAAAGATATCATTGATGGTAAATTACTACCTACAGATTGGATTTATGATAATGTATTCCATCTTAGCCAAGATCAATATGATGAGTATAGAGATTTAATAGCTGAAGACCAAAAACGTATCTTTAGATTTAAACAAATTGAAAATGAAGGTAATGATCCACTTGAATCTGGTAAGTCATATGGTACACCTCATGATTTAGCAGCTTTATATGGTTCTGGAAGAAATGGAATTGGTGTTCCTGATGGTTATGATAAAGATGAACCTCTAGGTAGACCTAAAGAAAAAGCATCTATTGCTGGTACACAACAAAGTACTTTAGGTAAAGATAGATTAGGTAATATTGGTATGAAAAAAGGAGATGCAACAGGTGAAGATGTATCCTTAAGAAATAATTTTAAAGGTGGATCACCTTTAGCTTTAGAAACTCAACTTAAAAATAAAACCTTATTAGAGTCTTTAAGTAAAAAATTATCAATTAAAAAAGAAGAATCTTCATTATTAGATGAGTCTCAAATACGAGAATAATATCTCTATATATATTTATAATTAAAATATTTACCCTAGAATGATTATAAAACATTCAAAGTATAAAAATACTAGTATCCTTTTTGAACTATTAGTAAGACAAATTACAGCTGACACACTATCAGGTGTTGAATCACCAGCAACTAATATTTTAAAAAAATATTTTGGTAAAACAGAATTAGGAAAAGAGTATAAGTTATATGAAAGTTTTTTTAGACATACTAATACTAGTGAGGCTAAAGCTGATATGGTTATTAGTACACTCATAGAAAGTTCTAAACAATTAAATCGTTCTATTTTAAGAAGACAAAAGTATAATTTAATTAAAGAAATTAAAAATCACTATAATTTAGAAGAATTCTTTAAAACTAAATTACCAAACTATAAAGCACAAGCAGCTTTATTTACACTTCTAGAAGTATACAACAGCGAAAACCTATCTAACCCTAACCAGATTATAGAAAACAAAACAGTTTTACTAGAATATCTTGTTAAATTTCCTATTAATAAAAAAGAAGTTAAAGAAAATATCTTAGAAGAATTTAGAAATCAAGATAAAGATATTCGAGTATTAGCATATAGGGTATTACTAGAAAAATTTAATGATAAGTATGCTGACTTAAACCCACGTCAAAAATCAGTATTAAAAGAATTTATTAATAGTGTTGATAACACACCTAAATTAAGAGAGTTCTATAATACTAAAATAAATGAAATCAGAAATACTTTATTGACTTTAAATAAAAAAGTGACTAATAAAGCTATCCAAATAAAAGTAAATGAGGTTGTAAATATTTTACCAAGTTTAGGTAAAACAGATAAAGTTAATGATGATCATTTAATTAACCTTCTTCAACATTATCAATTAGTTGAAGAGTTAGAAGCAGTAAATGAGTAAAAAAGAGAAAATAAAAGAACTTATTCAAACTAAATTAAAAGAAATAAGCGCTACAGGTACTGGTGCTTCTTTTACTGCAGGTTCTGGTAAAAATTATGCTACACCTTATGCTTTTAATCCAAATAAAAAAGCTAAAGGTGCTAAAAATATCTATTATTATAAACTTGGTTTTAAGCCTGTAAATCAAAAAGTTTTAAATAAAGCTGCTAAAGGTATTGAAGTAAAACAGTTATGGGAAGAAGAAGAACCTAAATTTGACATTGAAGGTTTTGTCAATAATTTAGGAGTTGATGATGAAACAAAACAATATATCGCGGGACGATTAGGAGATTTTGATCTAATAGCGGATAAGTTAAAAAACCTTATTAAACTAATTCAAGAAGCTAAAAAAGAAACTATCAATAGCTACAGAGAAACACCAGAAAAAAAATCAGTATATGGTACTGATTTAGCTATTTCAATACTTGATAGAGCAATAAAATTATTTACATAACATGAGAAATACATTACAAGAACAATATAATCTTATTAAAGAAGGTAAAGGCAATAAACAGCATTTTTTTAAATCTGCTCGTCACTTATTTCCTGACCTTATCACCCCAGTTAATACTTATGAAGATACAGTGCGTATTCTTAAAAATAGAAGTATTATTGCTGAAGGCATTGGTGGTGTAGTTACTACAGGTAAAAAGCAAGATTGGCACGCTATCTTTAATGAGAACATGATTAATCTTAAAAAAGAAAATTTAGGCCATAATGAAATTAATAGTATTAGACCTGAAGGTAGATTTTGGATTGTTACTTATCGTACAAAAGATGGAATTAAAGAAAAATCATTTGAGTCTGAAAAAGAAGCAAAACAATTTTTAATGTATCAAGATACTGATCCAAATTTAAATGATGCAATCTTTGAAGCTAAAGAAGCTAAAGCTGAAGAAAAAGAAACCACTAAAGAAGTAACTGATATGGCTACTCATGGTTATGATTATAAGGATACTAAGAATTATGATAATGTATTTGGTGAAGAATTCTTAAAAGGATATTACACTGAAATGAAAGATCCTAAAAATGAAGGTAAACATGTTGAAGAATTAAGACAAATTGTAGCTAAGAATTTAGCTAAAGATGTTAACCATTATGTTAAAAATGGTCAATTTGGTACTAAAGGTGTAGGATACACTGTAGATGCTCCTGGTTTAGGCGAACCAAAACCTGCTAAAGGCAAACATAAATCATCAGGTTACGGTGATTTAAAAGAATCAGTATTACGTTCTCAAATTTATTTGTTAGCTAAAGAAATATTAGCTGAAGATACTAATAAAACTGAAGAAGAGAAAAAACTTAATGCTTTAAAAGAAAAAGCTTTAAAACAAGCTGGGGCTGCTATCTCAAGTATCGGAACAAATACCCATAAAGTAACTTTTGAACACAATGGTAAAACTGTAGCTATAGCTTTTAGAGATTCAGAAAAAAAAGCAGAAGAAACAGCTGAAAAATTAAAAAAGACAGATTTATTAAAAAATGTAAAAGTTGCTCCTAATAAATAATAGTGTAACTATGAAACAAATTCTTATTGAGACTCAAACCTTTACAGCTAAACCTGTTAAACTAATTGAAGGAAAATCTTCAACAGGTAATCCTTTAGTTGAAGGAATATTAGCCACAGCCGAAGTAAAAAACGGTAATGGCCGTTATTACTCAAAAGAGTTATGGGATAGAGAAATTGATAAGTATATGGATAATGTTAAGTATAATAGAGCACTAGGTGAATTAGATCACCCTGATTCTTCTATCATTAATTTAAAAAATGTATCTCATAATATTAAAAAAATATGGTGGGATGGAGACCATGTGATGGGTGCTATAGAAATACTACCCACACCATCAGGTAACATCTTAGCTGCTTTATTTCAAAATGGTATACCTGTAGGTGTATCATCTCGAGGAATGGGTTCATTAAAACAAAAAGGTGAATTAATGGAAGTACAAGACGACTTCGAATTACTATGTTGGGACTTTGTCTCAACACCTTCCAACCCAGGCTCATACATGAAAGAAGTAGCATTAAATGAAAGTAAAACTGTTAACAACAACCAATATTATAAAGTAAATTCTATTATTACAGACATACTTTGTGCTAATGGAACTTGCCCAATATTCTAAAATAAATTATTATGTTTACACAATCTACTAAAGAATTAGCTGATTTTAAAGCTAAAGTATCTAAATGTAAATCTGCTCTTAATGCTGAAGTTAAATATCTAAAAGAAACCCTCACTAAACTAGGAGCCAAATATAACTTTGGTCCCTTAGAAAACGAAATTAATAAAACAATTACAGCAATTTCTACTTCAGTTGAAAACCAAATAAACGAAAATGCAAAACAGATAAGTAAAAAAACAGCAGATGATTTAAAGAAAAAATAACTCCTCTTAAAATAGTATTTTAAGACTGATGCCTCACAAAAGTGGGGCATTTCTTTTTTAATAAAATGTGTTTTTAGTAGATCCATATATATGTATATGCAAATATGCTACCCTTTCCCCTATGTAGCATTAATTAGTTAATAATCTATTACGTTTCCTATTAAACGTATTTCCAAAACAAATTTATTTGAGGACAATGAACAGAGAAATGCTTAAAGAAGCAATTGCTGATGCTAAAACTATCCGAGAAACAGCAATTGAAAGTGCAAAATCCGCTCTTGAAGAAGCTTTTACTCCCCAATTAACAGCTATGTTTGCTGAAAGGTTAAACGAGCTTGAATTAGAGGAAGAAAAAGATAAAAAAGAGCCAAAAGAAGAAATTGATGAAATGTACAGTGTAGAAGAAGAAGAATTAGAAGAAACTTTTAATCTCGAAGAACTTCTTGCTGAGTTATCAATGGAAGAAGAACAAGAACCTACAATGGAAGGTGATGACATGGGAGAACCATTAGATGAAGATCTAATGCTTGAAGAAATGTCTGACGAAGAAATTGAAGAACTTGTTATGCAAGTAATTGATGACATGATCGCATCTGGTAAGCTTATGCCTGGTGAAGGCGAAGAAGAAGATGAAGAAGGTGAAGACATGGAAGACATGGAAGACATGGAAGTAGGTGATGAAGATGAAGAAATCGATATCGATGAAATTTTATCTGAAATGGAAGACAAAGAATCTATAACTGAAGCTGGCGTTATAAGTCAATTCATAGACTTTGTTACATCCGGAAACATGACAGCTGCAGGAAATGTAATTGATGCTGCTTTACATCAAGCCACTGCTGGTGATGTAGCTGGCGGGCTTGGAGTTACAGGATCTACAGTTGCTTTCTTTAAGGCTTTAAAAAGTTATTTGAAAGATCGCAAAACTGAAAAAGGTGATAAGATGGAAGAAACATCTGATGCTACTGAAATGGAAGAAACTATCGCTGAACTCCGTAACGAACTCAACGAAGTTAATCTATTAAATGCTAAGCTTCTTTACACCAACAAAATCTTCAAATCTAAGAATCTTACCGAATCAGAAAAAATCAAGGTTTTAAACACATTTGACAAAGCAGAAACTGTAAAAGAAGTGAAACTTGTATTTGAGACTTTAACCGAATCTTTAAAAACCATTACAGTTAAAAAGAATCCAATTAAAGAGTCATTAGGATCAGCTTCTAAAACAATTTCAACTGCTACCCCTAAACAACCAATTATTGAGAGCAATGATGCTTTTGCACGTATGCAAAGACTTGCAGGTCTCAAAAAGTAAAAATTAACATTAACAAAAACAATTTTTTTAAAAATTATGGAAACAATTCAACAATTAGTTGAGTCTGCCAACCCATGGAGATCACTACAAGGTGATGCAGCTAAATTAGCTAACAAATGGGAAAAAACCGGCCTTTTAGAAGGTCTTGGTGAAGATGTCAACAAAAACAACATGGCTTTGATGTTAGAAAACCAAGCAAAGCAATTAGTAGTAGAAGCTAACTCAACTTTTACTGGCAATACTTTCACCTCAGGCACCTCAGGTGAAAACTGGGCTGGTATTGCATTACCATTAGTACGTAAGGTATTTGGTCAAATTGCAGCGAAAGAATTCGTTAGCGTTCAACCAATGAACTTACCTTCTGGTCTTGTATTCTTCTTAGATTTCCAATATGGTACTACTAAGAATCCATTCACTGCTAATACTTCTTTATACGGTAACCGTAACGCTAGTGATCCTCAAAATCCATTCTCTACTACTGATACTGCTGGTGGTTTGTATGGTGCTGGTCGTTTCACTTACACCACTAACCAATTCTCAGGCTCAACTGGCACATCTGGTTCAAACGCAGCTTCTAATGCAGTTATTGCTCAAGCTGATTGGAGTCATGTAGGCTATGATTCAGCTTTCTCAGCTTCAGTCGCTGGAAATAAATTGTATACTGTAAAAATTTCTGCTAGCCGTGTTGATTCTTATATGGATCTTGATGCAGTTCGTGGATTTGTCTTAACAGGTGGTACAGCATTTGTAGAATTACTCCCAGCTTTCACGTCATATAACTCATCTACAGATCAAATTACATTTGTAATTAGTGCTTCTGCTACTCCATATACTGCTGCTGCTGGTATCATTTACTATAATAAGAAAACAGCTGATAATAGACGTGGTGATTTTGAAGATACAGCTATGGGTTCATTCTCTAACCCAAATGCTCAAACTGTTGATAATCAAATTTCTATCCCAGAAATTAACATCAGCATGCAGTCTCAAGCTATCACAGCTAAGACTAAAAAGTTGAAGGCTGTATGGACTCCTGAATTTGCTCAAGACTTGAACGCATACCAAAACTTGGATGCTGAAGCTGAATTGACAAATATCATGAGTGAGTACATTTCATTAGAAATTGACCTCGAAATCCTTGATATGTTGATTGGAGATGTACCTTCATCTAACATTGAATACTGGAGCGCTGTTAACAATAAAGCTATTACAGCTCCTAACACAGCCTTTACAGATTTAGGTTTTTATAACTCACAAGGTCAATGGTTCCAAACTCTTGGTACTAAACTTCAAAAGTTAAGCAATCGTATTCACCAATTAACCCTTCGTGGTGGTGCTAACTTCATGGTAGTTTCTCCAACTGTAGCTACAATCATCGAGTCTATCCCTGGATTCGCTGCTAATAGTAACGGTGATGCTGCTGATATGGAATATGCATTTGGTGTACAGAAAGCTGGTCAATTCAACAGCCGCTACACTGTTTATAAGAATCCTTACATGACTGAAAACACTATCTTAGTTGGTTTCCGTGGTAAGCAATTCTTGGAAGCAGGTGCTGTATTTGCTCCTTATATTCCATTGATCATGACACCTCTTATCTATGATCCAACTACCTTCACTCCACGTAAAGGTCTGTTGACTCGCTATGCTAAGAAGATGTTACGTCCTGAATTCTATGGTAAGATTTATATTAATGGTTTGAATACCCTCTAATATAATTTAGAATTATAACAATTAAGCCCTGCAAAAGCAGGGCTTTTTTGTTTTTCTTTTAATATTTATACACAAATAAGATCATGTCTGACTTTAACAGAACCGAACAGGCTCAACAGATTTTTAAAGAAAAACGTAAGCCTAAAAATCCAATCACATTTAAATTAACTTTAAATGAAGAACAAAAAGTAGCTAAACAACTTATTTTAGATAACCCTGTCACATTATTAAAGGGTATGGCTGGTAGTGGTAAAACATTAGTAGCTTGTCAAGTAGCTTTAGACATGGTATTTAAAAAAGATGTTGAAAGGATAATTATTACTCGTCCTACTGTAGCTAAAGAAGAAATAGGTTTTTTACCTGGTGATTTAAAAGAAAAAATGGATCCTTGGCTAGCTCCTATCTATGCTAACTTATATATGTTATATGATAAAGCTAAAGTAGATAAAATGATTCAAGATCAAATTATTGAAATTGTACCATTTGCATTTATGCGAGGCAGAACATTTCCAGATGCATTTGTAATTGTAGATGAATGTCAAAATATTACTCATGGTCAAACAGAGATGATTTTAGGTCGTTTAGGTAAAGGTGGTAAGATGGTTTTTTGTGGAGATATTACTCAAACTGACTTAAAAAATAAAAAAGATAGTGGTATAGGTTTTTTTACTCGTTTGGAAGAAAATATTAAAGGTGTTAAAATTGTTACTCTTAAAACAAACCATAGACATGAGATTGTAGAGCCTATTCTTAAATTATACTCAGACTATAGGGATTAATATTTATAAATAAACTCTATTCATGGCAGCTGGTAAATATTCATTTGTAATAGAACAAGGAACTACTACTAATTTTAATATTTTATATCAAGATTCTAGTAAAAACTATATTGATTTAACTGGATATGCAGCCAGAATGCAGCTTAGACCTAATGTAAATTCTTCAACTATATACCTCCAACTCTCTAGTTCATTAAACCCAGATGGTACTGGCATAACTGTTAGTCCTAGCGGTTCAATTAATATTTATATTTCTTCATGTACTAGTTCTATGCTTACTTTTGACCAAGCCGTATATGATTTAGAAATATACTCAGGAAGTGGAGTATGTCCTTATGTTATTAGGTTATTAGAAGGAAATATTAAACTAAGTAAAGAAGTAACACGATAAAATACATGGTATCAGCTAATCAAACCGCTACAGTAATAACAATAACCTCCCCAGGCCCACAAGGTCCACAAGGCCCAATAGGCCCCCCAGGTGGAGCTACTACTGGATCTAATACCTTTACTGGTAATCAAACCATAACAGGATCAATTCTTATTTCAGGTAGTATTATACCTAATGTAGGAGCAGGTGAACTTACCTCATCCTTTGATTTAGGATCAGAAACTGCAGCTTGGAGAGACATTTATGTATCTGAAGGATCTATCAAATTTATAAAATCAGGATCAGCAGAAATTGTACTTTCAGCTAAAGATGGTGGTATTTCTATTAATGGAGGCTCTACTATATCAGCAGATGGTGTTAGTGGACAATTTATCACTTCTAAAAGTTTAGGTAATAATATTACTGTTAAAGACAGTAATAATAGTTTATTAATAGGTCCTATCGAGGTAGAAACTGATAAAGAAATTGTTGTTGAAGAAGGATCTGATTTGACTATTTTTGGAGATATAGAAATCCAAAGTGTAGCCTCAGCAGATACTGCTTTATTTGCTACAACTGCTAGTTATGCTTTAAATTCAAATCCTACATTCCCATACTCAGGTAGTGCTGTTATAACTGGTTCATTAACTGTAACATTAGGAAGTCCTGTTCTAATATCTGATGTAGGTGCATACGATCTTAATTACATGCCTAGTATAATTTGGCGAGATCGCTATTTATATGATGCTAATTCTCGAATATCTATAGATTGGAGTAATAGATTATTACAAGATTCTTCTGATGCTCAATCTATTGATTGGGAAAGTAGAATATTTTATGCTAATGACGGAACTACTTCTCATATAGACTGGAGTAATCCTTCTTACATGCAACTTCCTAATGTAAGTGAAAGTTCAATAACAAATGTTTTAGGCATAGATGGAGCTGGAAGAGTATATTATACTGCTTCAAGTGCTATAGGTGGTGGTGCTTCAACCCTCCCTGGAGGAGTTGAAGGTTCTATTCAATTTAATAACAGTGTTGGAGATTTTGGAGGAACACAAAAATTTACATATAATGCTTCTTCCCATAGTATTTCTTTAACAGAATTCCAACCCGCTCCTTTTGGGATAACTGAAAATAAAGGGCAATATGCTATATTGCAAGGCCGTGAAGGTAAAGCACTTGGTGATTACAGTGTATCTTTAGTAGGAGCTTATGCTCTTGACACAGCTTCTGTAGCGATAGGATATGGTGTAATAGCTAGTGGTTCTAGCCAAGTAGCTGTTGGACGACAAAATACCCCAAATAATACTTCATCAATTTTTATAGTGGGAGTAGGAAGTGGAAAAGATGGATTTACTGTAGAAGCAGATACTAGTATCAGAGCACACGTTACTATACCTGTAAACTCAACAAATCCTACAAATCCAAAATCTGGATCAATGTATGTGTTTGAAAGTGGATCAAATTACTATATAAATGTTTATGTAGGTGGAAGATGGAGATCCGCTTCACTTTCTTAATAACTAAAATAAAAAAATATATTTATAATAAAATAAAAATACAATGAGTAGAATAAAAGTAAATACTATAAACCCATTTACTGGACAGAATATAATCCTTGGAGGCCATGCTATTCCCTCAGGCAGCGATAAAACCTTAGGATCAGAAACCAATTTTTGGAATGATTTATATATTGGTACAGCCTCAGTTTTCTTTATGACTAGTACTGGAGCTGTAGCTTCATTAAAAGCTGGTGGTGAAACAGGAGTAACTACTGGTCTTACCCAAGGAATGATTTTTACAGAAACTAATAACTTAAGAGGATCATTTAGTGTAGGAAGAAATAATAGAGCCTCTGGAACAGCTTCTTTAGCTAATGGTGCCCAAAACACAGCTTCAGGTGTATTTTCTCATGCTGAAGGTCAATCTAATATAGCTTCAGGAGATAGTTCACATGCTGAAGGTAATTATACTAGAGCAACAAATTCTTATTCTCATGCTGAAGGTTCTTTTACTGTAGCTTCTGGGTACGCGTCTCATGCTGAAGGAACTGATACATTAGCTTCTTCTAATGGCTCTCACGCTGAAGGAAATTCTACTTCAGCTTCAGGTATGTACTCTCACGCTGAAGGTGGTAACACTATAGCTGGAGATAGTTCAATGGATTACTACGCACATGCTGAAGGTAGTTATACAAAAGCTATAGCTTCATCTACTCACGCTGAAGGTCAATATACTGTAGCTTTGGGAGTTGGATCTCACGCTGAAGGATACTATACTACAGCTTCAGGAGCTAATTCTCATACTGAAGGAGAATATACATTAGCAAATGGTAATGGTGCCCATGCTGAAGGATATTTAACAATTGCACAAGGAGCTCTTTCCCATGCTGAAGGTCGTTCAGCTACAGCTATAGGTAATTCTTCTCATGCTGAAGGTGAAGGAACAATAGCTTTAGGCTTTGCCTCTCATACAGAAGGATTATTTACAATAGCTTCAGGATCATACCAAACTGTAGCTGGTCAGTATAATGCTTTAAACAATACTGCTTCTTTATTTATAGTAGGAGCTGGTACTTCTGGCACTAGAAAAGATGGCTTCTCAGTAGAATTAGACACTGCTAATGTTAGACCTCACATTGTACTCCCAACAAACACCTCCAACCCAGTTAACCCAAAAACAGGATCAATGTATTTTAATCCAAGTACAAATATGATGAATATTTGGAATGGCACAACCTGGAGAACAGCTTCGTTTGGTTAATAATTAAAAATATATAAATTTAAAGGACCCCAATTTAGGGGTCTTTTATTTTCTCTTAATATTTATAAACAAACTCTATTCATGGCTAATATTCCTATTTACCCTGGCTCATCCTCATTTTTTCCTGGGTTAACACCATTTGGATTTTATGATTATGATACCCAATTTCAAGTAGATGCTGACAAATTAGTCACATACTGCGCTAGAAGATTAGGGTATCCTTTAACAGATATTGAATTACAGGATTTAAATTTTTATGCTGCTTTTGAAGATGCTATAACTACTTATGGTAATGAAATATATTCATTTCAAATAAGAGATAATTATTTATCTCTAGAAGGAGCACCAACATCAGCATATGTGAATGATGCTATTATTACTCCCAATATGGGAACAATAATTAAATTATCACAACAATATGCTGCTGAGGCCGGAGCAGGAGGAAATATAACCTATTATAGTGGTGCTTTAGCCTTAACCCCAGGTAAACAAACATATGATTTAAAAGAATGGGCTATAAGCCAAAGTATATCAGGTGGGATAGAAATTAAAACTGTATTTTACCAAGATCTTCCTGCTATAAACCAAATGTATGCTCCGTTTGGAGGCTTTGCGGGATTAGGTGGTTTACCCGCAGCAGGCATATATGGTGGGATGTATGGTGGAGGATATGGAGGTGGTTATTTAATGATGCCTGTTGCGTATGATGCTGGAGTAATTCAAGGGCTAGAATTAAGTAATACTATTCGCTTATCTAATTACACATTTGAACTTATAAATAACAATTTAAAAATATTCCCTATACCCTCATATAATGATGTTAGAGGAGGATTTTTATGGTTTGAATATATTAAAGTAGAAGACAGATATACAGATAGCATTACCCAGACTGGAGGTGATAAAGTCACAAATGTATCAAATGCTCCATATAATTATCCAACTTATTCTCAAATAAATGCTGTTGGTAAGTCATGGATATTTGATTATGCTTTAGCACTTTGTAAAGAAATGCTAGGGTATGTTCGTGGTAAATACGGAACAATCCCTATACCAGGTCGAGAAGTAACATTAAATCAAGCAGATTTATTATCAGCTGCTACAGCTGAAAAATTAGCTTTAATTGAAAGATTAAGAGTATATTTAGATGAAACTTCTAAAAAATCATTACTTGAAAGAAGAGCTCAAGAAAGTGATTTTAGAAAACAAGAAATTAATAATGTACCAATGGTAATATATATAGGATAATGGCACTATTTGGAGGATCAAGAGATGTAAGTGTATTTAGACATGTTAACCGAGAGTTGCTAGGGAATGTTATTACTCAACAATGTGCTTTATATAAATTTTCTTTAGAACAAACCTCTATTAACATGTATGGAGAAGCTTCTGAAGGTAAATTTTTAGAAGGTCCATTTTTATTTAACTCATTAATTGAAGTTAATGCTACTACTTCCCCTACTAGTGAGTTAGGTGTTGATTTTGATTGGGGAATAACTGTATCTTTTTTACGAGATGATTTAGTGACAATTAATGTCCATCCTGAGGTAGGTGATATTATTCTATATCAAGAAAGTTATTTTGAAATAGATAATACTAATGAAACTCAATATTTTGCTGGTAAAAATCCTGATTTCCCATATAATGAAAACCCATTAAACCCAGGCTTAGAGAATTTTGGTTATAATGTAAGTGTTATCTGTACAGCTCATTATGTGCCTGCAGACAAATATAATATAATCAAACAAAGATTATGATAAACAAAAGAAAACCAGTTCCAAAAACACAAAAGGAGTTGAGTAAATCTCGACAGGAGCCTTATATACCCCCAGCCGGGTCACCTGGTTTTTCTCCTACTGGTAATCCTAATGATTTTGGTAATCCTAATAGAGCGAATCAAACTTCTTTTAAGGATGATTCTACTAAACCTATGTCTATTGGAATACAGGATATAGATGAAGCAGTAATGTATTATTTTCAAAATGTTATTCGACCTACTGTATTTCAAAATGGTGAAAGATTAGTAGTACCTGTAATATATGGTTCACCTGAAAAATGGAAATCATTCCAAAAAGATGGATATTATAGAGATCTACAAGGTAAAATAATGGCTCCTATTTTAATGTTTAAACGTAATACTATTACTAAAGATAGAAGTTTAAATAATAAATTAGATGCTAATAATCCTCATAATATAGCGGTTATAGGACAATCGTATAAAAAAAGAAATGAGTACAGTAAATTTAATATGTTAAATAATGTTAAACCTGAAAAAACATATTATGTCACTGTAGTTCCTGATCATGTATCTATAACTTATGATTGTGTAATTTCTACTTACTATAATGATCAATTAAATAAAATAGTAGAAGCTATTGAATATGCTTCTGACTCATATTGGGGTGATCCTGAAAGATTTAAATTTAAAGCTACTGTTAATTCTTTTAATACAACAGCTGATTTATCTGAAAGTGGAGAAAGAATAGTAAAAAGTACTTTTACCTTAAACATATATGGATACATCATCCCAGACACTATTCAAAAAGATTTAAAAGCAGCTCGTAAATTTTCTGAAAAAAATAGAATTGTTTTTGGTTTAGAAGTTACAGGTGGTGACTTAGAAAATTTTGAAGCTAATACTAAACAAACCTCAACTCAAGGTACAGGTATAGCTAACATATTTGACTCCCAAAATGTAACTAATATAATAAATAATAATACTGTAATAGACCCAGCAGCTTTAATATATCTAAATGTTAATAAAGCTGTAACAGCAACAACTGTAGCTTCTAACACTGCTATATTCAATGCTTCATTTTATGTTGCCCCTAGTAGCTTACCAGATACAAATAAAAACTCATTTACATATTTTGTAAATGGTCAACTTATTGAACCTGCGGCTATAACAACATTTGTTGATAATAATAATGGAACATGTACATTAACAATTAATACAACTGAATTAGGGTTTACTTTAGTAAACACAGATGAAGTAGTTGCTATAGGTAAATTTGTTTAAACATGAGTATAATCAGAAAAGAACAACTATCAAATCCTTTATCAGCATCTTATGCTTTAACAACTTCATATGCTTTAAACACTGGGGGTAGTACAATAGATACTAGTGGATTAGTAACTACTTCAAGTTTTAACGCGTTTACTTCAAGTATAAACACATTTACATCATCCTACAATACAGGATCATTTAGTGGAAGTTTTACTGGTAGTTTCAATGGTACTGCAAGCTGGGCTCAAAGTGCTTCTCAAGCATTAACTGCTTCTAATACCCCAAATGCTTTAATAACAGCTTCTGTAAATTTAAATACTATAACATTTACTAAAGGAAATAATAGTCAATTTAGCATCACTATTAATACTGGGAGTAGTGGAGGCGGAGGTGGAACTCCGGGAGGTACAAATACAGCTATACAATTTAATGATAGTACTGCTTTTAATGGTAGTAGTGATTTTACTTTTAATAAAAATACTAATTTAGTAACTATACAAAAATCAGGATCTCAAAACAAATTTCCACCTATTATAGAATCTACAACATCTTCTTTAGCAGTTAATGGTAATATTAATGTTTTAGGTAAAATACAAACCAATGAAGCTAATATATATACACAAACCTTTCCTCAACTTAATACTTTACCTTTTAATAAATCTTTTGAGTGGGATATAGGCAAAAGTGGTAGTATAGCTTTTGTCACATTAAGTGATGATATTACAGATTTTGAAATTAATTATTTTGGAAATCCTTTAGAGTATGTTAAAGGTACTTTAATAATAAAACAAGACAATATAGGTAGCCGAAATTTTCTTTTACCAACTTCTACAGGTGGAGGATCTGTAACCAACTATATTGAAAACAATGGAGGAGGCACTTACAACCCTACACCAGACCCATTTGCTTATGATATATTAGAGTTTATTTGTATAAATAAAATTATATTTTGGAGTGTTAAGTATAACTTTACTTAATTAACTACTATAATTTTTAATATTTATAATCAAAAAGTAGTTAATGGCCCAAGTCTATTTAAGTCAATATGCTCGAAGAGCAGGTATAGCTGACACAGCGTCTTATGCTTTAAATGGTATACCTGCACCTTTAGATACTTATATTCAATATAATAAAAAAGGTAAATTTGGGGCTGATGCTTACTTCAGATATATTTATCCAATTCATAGTTTTCAACAAGGTAACAATGTTAATGCTTTAGGATATTACTCTCACGCTGAAGGAGCTAATACATATACTGGGCTACTTAATACCTACTCATCCTCTATCTTATCAGGTTCTGTTACTTTATCAGCTGAATATGGTAATATAACATCTTCATTTAGGATTGGAGATTATATTTATTTAAATGATTATGAATTTGATAATAATCAAGGCACAACTGTAGCTAAAATTAATAGTACATCATGGGATGGTACAAGCTCATATATTGTTTTAGATGTTAATAATATACACACTACTACTTCTTTTGTAGGTAGTTTAGGTACATTTTATATACAAAACTTACTTGGTAATAAAATAGCTAGAACATATATAGCTCATTCTGAAGGAGAAAGAACCCACGCTATAGGTATTGGAGCTCATTCAGAAGGTAGTGGATCATATGCTGTAGGACATTATTCTCACACTGAAGGTAATAATACAGTAGCTTTAGGTAATTACCAAACTGTTGTTGGTCAATACAATATTTTTACTACATCTCAAAGTGCTTTTATAATTGGTGATGGTTACGCTAGACTTATAGAAAGTGGAAATTTAGGTAGTAGTCCAACAACTGGTAGTTCTGTATTTAATATTTATTCTCAATTTTCTCCTATAGGACTACTCACTAGTTCAATTATAACATTAGTTTCTGCTTCTAGTAGTGTTAGTGAAACTTTCCCTATAATAGCTGTTGAGTCTAAAGGTTTTAGTGAGTATGAAATCACTATTGATGGAAAATTAACTCAAAATTATTATGATAATATTGACACATTTTCAATAGTTAATATTACTCGTCATAATCTTTTATTTACTTCTCAATCATGGTTTCAAGTTAGTGCTTCAAATGTATTTTTACAAGGATTACCTACATCAAGCCAACCTTATATTTTAACATATGAACCAGAAACTGGTCAAGTATTTTACACAGCTTCAATATTAGGTGGTTTAGAAACTAGAGACGAAGGAAATACAGTCACTTCAAATACAACTATATTTAACTTTACAGGCAGTGGAGTATCCGCTTCATTAAGTGGAAGTGTTGTTAATGTATATATACCAGGTGGAGGAGGTAGCGGAAGCGCTGTTTTATTAAATAATCTACTTACTAACATAACAGTAGGTGGATCAGATTCTGGAACAACATATCCTATAGGTACATTACTAGAAGATATTTTAAGAGATATACTTATAGATTATATAGACCCTACAATAACTTTTAATCTCTTAAAACTTGGAGGAGCAACTACATTTAACCCAACAACTGATATTTATAGAGAAGTTAGTCATTCTTTAACATTTAATACAGCTGATTTTAATGCTACTCCTGATAGCCCAGGTGCCGGAAGATTTGCTTATAGTGCTAGTTTCACTGCTTCTGGAACTGGAATTATAGGTGCTTTTAATCACTATTTTGGAGATAATGTTTTAGCAACTACTAATAATTTAAGTGTTGGTAGTACTCGAATTATAAATAAAAGTACAGAAGGTCCTGTTACTTTTACAATTCAAGGAGCTCATCCTTCTTCATCCGCTTTACCAAATATAAAAGATGAAGCTACTTTAAATTACGTTTACCCTATTTTTTACGGGATGACATCAGCAAGCTACACAAACTCAGGACAATTAGAATCTGATCCTGGTATAACTAAATTAATAACAGGTGAATCAAATAAAACTTTATCTATACAAGGAACAGAAAAATATATATATTTTGCTTACCCTGAAAGCTATGGTGATTTACTAAATATATATGAGGGTAATGGGTACATAGTATATGACCCAGCTAACCCAAATTCTGCTTTTATTAAATATACCTTTCCTCAATCTGGCTCTACTTATCCTTGGGGACCTGTAAATTATAATGTTTATAAATCAAGATATATAACAGCAGTTAATCCTGCTCAAAATTATTTATTTAAATTTAATTAATATTAAATGGCAATACAAACTATTGATGGATTTGAGATTAAAGCACCTCTTAGTATAGATAATAGGTATGGCCCATTTGCTGATACAACAGAAGCTAATGATGTTATTTTAAGTTTCTATAGATATATAGGTTTAACAGTTTTATTAACAGGTAGTGGAACCCAAATTGAATATTGGTATAACCCAACAATTGCTGATGAAGATTTAGTACCTAAAGGAGCAGCTCTTTCTATATCTGGTTCTGATGGTCAAGTAGTATTTTTTAGTGGTAGTACTGCTTTAAGTGGTAGTCCTAGTTTTATTTTTAATTATACATCCTCAACCCCTACTTTTAATGTTAGTGGAGCTATATCTGCTTCATATGGTCCTGGAACTGTAGGATTTTATGGTACAGCTAGTTGGGCTTTAAACGCATTAACAGCTTCATTTATCACTGGGACAGGAGTATTTGGCCCTTTTGGTTCTAATAGTGTATTAAGTGCATCATACGCTTTACATGGAGGTGATGTTACAAAAATTATAGCTGGTACTAATATAACAATTGACCCACCTGAAGGAACAGGGTCAGTGACTATTAATGCATCAGCTGCGGCTGGGGCAGGAGTATCAGTGACTGCAACTGCTTCTTTTACAAATCTATCAACTTGGAACTTTACTCATAATTTATTAAGTAGATATGTTATAATTCAAGCCTTAGATGTTAATCATAATCAAATTATACCTGAAAATATAACCTTAGTTGATTCATCCTCAGCTGTGTTAACATTTCCTACTCCTGAAAGTGGATACGCTGTAGCTTCTATAGGCGGAGTTACATCTTCTTTTTCTTTAACATCCTCAGCAGTTATAACTAATTTTGGAGGTCAAATATATGATTTAAATAATAATCTAGTTATACAACCTACTGATATTCTTATTATTAGTGGTAATATGAGTGTTAATGGTAGCGCTATTATAAGTGGAAATTTAGTACCAGGTGGTCCATACAGTGCTAATATCTCAAATTACAATATAGGTACTTCTACAACTAGATGGAATAATTTATATGTTGGAAACCAAATATATCTAGGAACACTTGGAGACTCAGCTTATATTGATTATAATAATGGACATATAATATCTGATAAACCATTTTCTGGATCATTCACAGGAAGTTTTTTCGGAATCGGCCCCAGCTTATTTTCAGGATCAATTACTTTAACTGGTTCATTAAATGTAACAGGTTCAACAACACAAACAGGTAATAACACCTTAATAGGTAATACTATATTAAGTGGTAGTATCGGTATAAGTGGATCTAGTACAATACAAGGAACTACTACAATGAGTGGTTCATTAAGTATAAGTGGATCAACAACACAAACAGGTAATAACACCTTAATAGGTAATACTATATTAAGTGGTAGTATTAATATAAGTGGATCAACAACATTAAGTGGTAGCACAAACTTTTCTGGTACCCACATATTAAGTGGTAGTAACACTATTATAGGCAACACAGTATTAAGTGGTAGTATTGATGTTAGTGGTTCTTCTAACTTTCATAATAGTATATTTATTATAACAGGTTCAACATTTATTAAAGGGGTAACAAATATTAGTGGTAGTACTAACATTACAGGTTCATTTAATGTTGTAAATGGCGATATAAATGTAGTAAGTGGTTCCTCATTCACAAGATGGGGTAATAAGTTATTTAATTATGGACAGTTTAGTAGTATACAAACACAATCTGGATCAGCTGATACAGCTTATTCAATGGTATTTGATACAATTGATTTTTCAAATGGAGTAACTTTAGTAGACAACAGTAAAATAACAATAGCAAACACAGGCCTATATAATATTCAATTTTCAGCTCAATTGCATACAACAGTTAACCAAGCAGTTAATTTTTCAATTTGGTTTGCTATGACAGGATCTAATATAGCTAATTCAAATACTGATTTTACTGTTGAAAAAATAAGTGGAGGTGGGTATGGAGTAGCAGCTTTAAACTTTTTAACTGAAATAACAAGTGGCAGTTATGTAGAACTAAAATACTCAAAAACAACACTAGAAGGACAGCTAGAAGCAAAAGGAACGCAATCAACACCCACAAGACCAGCTACACCATCAATCATAGCAACAGTAACACAAGTAGCATAGGTTTATTTAATCACTAACTCAATCTAACAAGTTTGTTATATTTATAATCAATGAGAATATTCCAACCCACAGTTACAGGATCAAATACAACCACCGGTTCTCTCCATATATCTGGACCAGTATATTTCTATACTTTAGAAACCTCTTCTACTTTTCATGTATTAACTTATAATACATCTTCAGGACAAGTATTTTTTACAGGATCAGACTCATTTGGCGGTAAACCTGATGATCCATATGATTCAATTCAGTTTAATTATAGTGGTGCTCTTAGTGGTTCATCTAATTTGTTATTTATTAACAATGTTATTTATTTAACTGGTTCTATGCTTATAAGCGGAGCTATATCTGCTTCTTTTGGACCTAATACAGTAGGATTTTATGGGACAGCTTCTTGGGCTCAAAGTTCTTCATTTATAACTGGATCTGGAGTGTATGGACCTTTTGGTAGTAATAGTGTATTAAGTGCTTCATATGCTTCATCTTCTACTCTTGCGGACACAGCTAGTTTTATACTTAATCCTTACCCTATTGATGTGACAGGTAGTTCCTTATACTCTGTAGACCCAGTTTCAGGTATTCCTTCAGATATGACTACTTCACCTAATAGTATTTGGTTTGGTAGTAATGCTGGATCAAACCTAGGAGTCTCAGCTATTGGTACTATATTTTTAGGTCAAAATGCTGGTCTTAACACTGACACTTCTGATTTTTCAATTTTTATAGGTGGAGGAGCAGGAGCTAATACAGTTAATAACGCTTATTATTCAATTTTTATAGGTGGAGGAGCAGGAGCGGGTAGTACAGAAGTTTATAGCTCTAATTTTATAGGAGGAGGAGCTGGAAATAGTATTATAACAAATGCTTTTGAATCTAATTTTATAGGAGTAGATGCTGGAGCTTTAACTAATATGACTTACCATTCTAATTTCTTAGGTTATCAAGCTGGTTATGCTGCTTTAAATGCTTTTCAAACTAATTTTATAGGTTATAAAGCCGGATACAGTGCGTCTGGAGCATCTACAGCAAACTTTATGGGATATTATGCTGGTTATCAAGCTACAAATACTAATGGATCAAATTTTATAGGAAATTACGCTGGTTATCAAGCTACAAATGCTAATAACTCTAATTTCTTAGGTTACGAAGCAGGTTATAGCGCATCCTCAGCTGATAATTCTAGTTTTATAGGAAACCAAGCTGGTTTTTATGCTACAAATGCTGAATTTTCTCAATTTATAGGGAACCAAGCTGGTTCTTATGCTCCAAATGCTAATAATTCTAATTTTATAGGAAAAGGAGCTGGTTTTAGTGCTTCAAATGCTGATAATGCTAGTTTTATAGGTACAAATGCGGGTTACTATGCTACAAATACCCAATATTCTCAATTTATAGGAACTGAAGCTGGTTATAGTGCTTCCACTGCTAATAGATCTAATTTTATAGGTGCAAAAGCAGGTTATAAAGCTGCAAATGCTAATAATTCTAATTTTTTAGGTTTTTCCGCTGGTAATGGAGCTACAAGAGCTATAGGTTCAAACTTTTTAGGAGGCAGTGCTGGAGCTGAAGCTGCAAATGCTATTAATTCTAATTTTTTAGGATTTGGAGCTGGTGTTAGCGCTTCAAATGCTAGTTCTTCTAATTTTTTAGGTCCTACGGCAGGTTATCAAGCTATAAATGCTTCATATTCAACCTTAATAGGTTACCAAGCTGGTTTTGCTTCTTCCTCAACAGTTAGTGTAGGTCCTAATAATATAATTATTGGAACAAACATAACACTAGATTCTAATAGACGAGATGCAATTAATATAGGTGGTATTATTTTTGGCTCAGGATCATATTCTGATATTACTTCAGAATTCCCATTCTCTGGTTCAGCTGGAGGTAATATAGGGATTAATATTCCACATCCAACTTATAATCTTCATGCATCAGGAACAGTAGCATTTCCAAGTTTAACAACATCTTCTCAAAATAATGTTGTTATGATTGACACATCTAGTGGACAATTATTTTACACATCATCAAATGCTATTGGAGGAGGAAATGCAAGACCAGGAGGTCCTAACTTATCTGTTCAATTCAATAGCGCAAGTGTTTTTAGTGGTAGTAGTACAATATATATCAATAATGATGGTCCTTCTAGTGTAGAATATGATCATCTACATTTAGATAATGCTTGGTTAACAGTTCGAGATTCATCTAATAATAATATAATACTTTTAACTACAGATGGACTTCAATTAGGAGATTATGGTGGTTATGCTTCATTAGATTGGAGCTCTAGAATACTTTATGATTCAGTCGGTAGTCAATCTATACATTATAATGATAGGCAATTAAGTTATCAAAACTACCCACCTTCACCCGCTATAGATTGGGGTACAGTAAATCAAATAACAATATCAGGAAGTACTTTTTTAAAAGGATTACCTGAATCTTCTTCAAATTATATACTAACATATAATACATCTTCAAATCAAGTTTATTTTGCTTCTTCTACAACAATAACAACTTTACCTTTCCCCTTTTCTGGTAGTGCTATAATAACTGGATCATTATTAGTTTCTGGGAGTGGTATAACAGGTAGTCTATTTGGAACATCATCTTGGGCTATAAATGCTATAACATCTTCTTATCCTATTAGTGTGACAGGAAGTTCCTTATATTCTGTAGCTCCACCAGCAGGTATACCTTCTATATCAGATAGTATATTTTTTGGAACTGACGCTGGTATAACAGCTACAAGTGCTTCTGATTCTAACTTTTTAGGATATAGAGCTGGTAGGCTAGCTACAAATGCTAGTCAATCTAATTTTTTAGGTTCCCAAGCAGGTGATGGAGCTACAAATGCTGGTAATTCTAATTTTTTAGGTCGACAAGCTGGTTATCAAGCAACTTATGCTACTCACTCAAACTTCTTTGGATATCAAGCAGGTTACCAAGTTTACTCAGCTTCTAATTCTAACTTTTTAGGTCGACAAGCTGGTTATCAAGCAACTTATGCTACTCACTCAAACTTCTTTGGATTTCAAGCAGGTAATGCGGCTCCATATGCTAATAATTCTAACTTTTTAGGTTACGAAGCAGGTGAACTTTCTACTTCAGCCTCATATTCTAATTTTTTAGGTAATCAAGCAGGAAGAAATGCTGATTTTGCTGATAATTCTAATTTTATGGGTAATGGTGCAGGTGAAGATGCTGCTTATGCTGATAATTCTAATTTTATAGGTCAAAACGCAGGCCGCAGTGCTACTTATGCTAATAATTCTAATTTTATAGGTCAACAAGCTGGTACTAGTACTCCTTATGCTGATAATTCTAATTTTATAGGTCGTTTAGCTGGTAATGGAGCTATATCTGCTTCTAACTCTACTTTTATAGGTCCAAGAACCGGAGTCTTAGCTATACAAGCTTCACATTCATTTTTTGTAGGTTATGAAGCTGGTCAACAAGCTTACTCAGCTTCTTATTCTACCTTAATAGGTTATCGAGCTGGACAAGATGTAACATCTGGAATTAATTCTATTAGTTCTAATAATATAATAATTGGTAATAATATTTCCTTACCTGGTCAAACTAAAGACTCAATTAATATAGGAGGTCTTATATTCGCCACAGGCTCAAATTCAAATTTTATATCTAACCCTATCAAAACCCCAGCCGGAGGTAATGTAGGTATTAATATATATCCTCCATTATTTAATTTCCATGCCTCAGGTACAATAGCATTCCCTAGTCTAACAAACTCATCATATACTCATGTTGTTGTCATCGACACAGGAAGCGGCCAGTTATTTTTCACATCATCTATTGGTGGTGGATCATCATTTAATTATAATTCAACTTCTTCTATTATAGGTGATGGTATAATAGCAACATGGGACATTAATCATGGATTTAACACAAGAAATCTCCATGTTACAGTCTATGAAAGTGGGTCAAATGGTGAAACTGTTTATCCTGATATAAGACGACCTGACAATAATACAGTAAGAGTTGTATTTGCTAATCCACCATCATCAAGTCAATATATAGTTTATATATCACAATAATGGCTAAATTTTTAACTGAAGTACAATTTGTAGCTACTAGCTCTATGGATACACCAGAGGCTGGGTTCATAGCATTGTATGTTAATACAGATGGATATTTATATATAAAATTTTCTAACGGATCAGAAGCAAGATTAACATCATAAAAAATAAGTTATGACTCAAATATTAAAAAGTTTACAACTAACAACTTCAAGTATAACCCCAGGAACACCTCCTTCAGGTTTTGGGACTGTTTACGCTAGTGGGAGTAATAAATTTTATTATAAAAATCCTTCAGGAACACAATTTGATTTATTAAATCCTAATGGGTACATAAATATCTTATACTACACAGGTTCTGGAACAGGAAGTGGAGTAGCACAAACTTATACATGGAGTAAACCACCTGCTGGTTTAAAATATCTTGAAGTATGTTGTGTGGGTGCAGGTGGAGGAGGTGGAGGAGGAAGAAAAGGAACATCACTTGGTTCTGCTCAAGGTGGAACTGGAGGAGGAGGTGGAGCTATAGTATGGGCAACTTTTGATGCTGCTTTATTAGCATCTAGCTACCCAATAAGTATAGGAGCTGGAGGAGCTGGAGGAGCCGGACCATCCGCGGCAGCGGGTAATGGCGCTGCAGGGACAACTGGAGGAACTTCTTCTTTTGGTACATTGGTGATTGCTCAAGGAGGGGGAGGAGGAGTTGGAGGAGCAACCTCAGTTATTAAACAAGCAGCTGGAGGCCAAAGTATTAGCTGTACTCCTGCTGGACTTCCGTATGCTATAAATGGATGCGGCAGTGGGGCAATAGCTAATTTTCCTGCCAATCCTGCAGGTAACGCTAATCCTATTTTTGATTTTGATGGTGCTTTTGGAACAAATGATACTCGCCCTGGACTTGGAGGTGGGGGCGGGGGTAGTGGAGGCAGCAGTGGAGGTGGAACGTTAGTATCAGCGTCTCGTGGTGCTGACGGGTATCAATTTAATACTCTTATAACTAATGGAGGAAATGTTGGATCCGCTGGAGGTACTGGAGGAAATGGGACACCGCCAACAAACAATATGATAACAACATTACTGCAGTTTACTGGCAGTACTACGTTATATGGTTTAGGAGGAGGAGGTCATGGTGGAGGATTTGGAACATCAACCGCTGGAGGAAATGGAAGCAATGGTGGACTTTATGGAGCAGGAGGAGGAGGGGGAGGAGTAATGTCTTTAACTACCGCTGGCTTACCAGCAGGAAATGGAGGTTCAGGATCATCTGGATTATGTATTGTTGTTGAATTTTATTAAAAAAATAAAAAATGCCTAAGTTTTTAAATAATGCTTTTTTAGTTACACAGTCCTCACCCTCAACTCCGTCTGTAGGAGGAGTTCTATATACTTCTGGTAGTTCTATATATTTTAAAAATTCTACTGGAACTGAATATAACTTAACAGGCTCAAAAGGATATATATTAATGACAGAATACACCCAATCCGGAGGAGTATGGACTGTTCCTACCGATGCAAAATATGTTAAATTTGTAGTTGTAGGTGGAGGAGGAAGTGGAGCAGGAGGAGGAAGAAGAGCAGTAGCTGCCGCCGCAGTTGGTGGAGGAGGTGGAGGAGCAGGAGGTGAAATTTCTATAGTTTGGTATCCAATAGCTTCAATTCCTTTTGCTCCTCAGGGATACACTATAACAGTATCAGGTACTGCTAATGGAGGAGCAGGAGCTACTACAAATGGATCAAACGGAACAGTAGGAGTAATAGGAGGTACAACTTCATTAATTAGTGGTTCTGTAACTCTTATTAAAGCAGGTGGGGGACAACCTGGAATAGCTGGATCAAGTACAGGTGGAGTCGCCGCTGGCGGAAGTAACTTTCAATCTGCTAGTTTCTTCCAGTCTAGTCCTTTTACATTTATAGGTATAAATGGAGGTGGATGTAATGCTCAAATAGGAAGAAATGCTGGATCTGTAGGTGGTACTGTAACTCCATATGATGGTAATTTCCATGCTCGAAATGGATATAGAGGAACAGGTGGAGGCGGTGGAGGTGGAGGAAGCACAGCTACACCAACAGCCCAAGCTGGAGGATCAGGATCTGGGGTTTATCTTATTAATGGCACCCTTTACACATCTGGATCTCCCGGGGCCGCAGGTACTACCGCGAACTCAGGCGGTAATGGAGCTAGCAATGTCGTCACAGCTGCTTCCTTATTTTCATTTTCAGGTAGTGCAGTAGTTACTTCTTCTTATGGGTTTGGAGGAGGGGGACATGGTGCTGGATCTGGAAATACAGCTGGAACTTTAACTGGAGGGAGAGGAGGAGATGGAGGATATTTTGGAGCTGGTGGTGGTGGAGGAGGAGGAGCTTACAATCAAAACGGAGGAAGAGGAGGAAATGGAGGTGGAGGATATTTAGCAATACTTGAATATTATTAAAAATTTTATACTATGAAAAATTGGTTTGTAATAAAAGATAACTACATTATTAATGTAATTAGTTGGGATGGAATAACTCCTTATGTATATCCTTTACCACATGATTTTCTTAAAGAAGATATTGATAGAGTAGCAGGTATAGGTGATTGGTACGAATCATCTGAAGACATTTTTTATCGCCCCCTAACAACACCCCCTGATTTTCCAGGTGTTTCTTAAATATTTATAATAAATTAAAAAAATGGAAACAAAAGTTTTAACCCAAGAAGAGATTACACAATTAAAAACAACTCAACAAGAACGATATTCTATTATTGAAGCATTTGGAACTTTAGAAATTCAACTTCAAGAATTAGAGTTTCGCAAACAGTTTTTAAAAAATAAATACTTAGAATTAAAACAAAAAGAAGAGATTTTAGGAAAACAATTACAAGAAAAATATGGTGATGGTACTATTAATGTTGAAAGAGGAGAATTTGTGAGTAATTAGTTTTTCGAAAATTTTTAGGATATTTATCATCAAACCCCAAGTAAAAACAATTTAATTAATTAAAATAACATGGCAGAAATTTTATTATCCCCAGGTGTTTTATCAAGAGAGATAGACGCCTCATTTATAGCGGAACAACCACCTCAAATTGGTGCTGCTATTATCGGTCCAACAGTTAAAGGACCTGTTGGTATTCCTGTGACAGTAACATCATATACTGACTACGTTAATCGTTTTGGTGAGACTGAAGTTATTCCTAACTCAGGTTCATACTCATATTTCACATCTATTGCAGCTTATAATTACTTCCAAAATGGTGGTCAAACATTATTAGTAACCCGTGTAGTGTCAGGTACTTATTCTCCTGCTTCTTCATCTATTACTAATATAGCTACAAACCCAGCATTTAGTTTAGTTACTATTTCTGAAGGAGCAATGCAAAACAGCTTTAGTACTCCTACATCTACAGGTGCTTTACCATCAGGATCAGCTAATAATATTCGCTGGGAAATTGTATCATCTAAAACATCTTCTGGTACATTTAACTTGTATATTCGTAGAGGTGATGATGATAACAAAAATAAAGCTATTCTAGAAACATACACTGGATTATCAATGGATCCATTAGATGATAATTATGTAGCTAGAAGAATTGGTGATTATCAATTTACTCAAGAAAATATTGACGGTGAAGATACTTTACAAATTACTGGTACTTATCCTAATAAATCAAGATATGTTAGAATAGGCCAAGTATTTACACCTACTCCACAATATTTCTTAGGTGGTGTTCCAAATCCTTCTTATATTAATCTCATCCCAGCTAACGGATCAGGATCATTTAATGGTGGTACAGGTGCTTCATCAACAACAGCTAAATTTTATGATCAAATCGAATCAACCAATATTCAAGGTTTACAAGCAGCTAATTACACATCTTCAATTAATTTATTAAAGAGTGCTAATGATTTCCAATTTAATACTTTAATTATCCCTGGATTAAATTACGCAGATCACGATACAGAATTAGATACTATTATTACAAACACTCAAGAAAGAGGTGATAATATCCTTGTAATAGATTTAGGTAATTATTCATCTTCAGCTAGCGAAGTGATAAATACAGCAGCTTCAATTGACTCATCATATGTAGCTGCTTATTACCCTTGGGTTCAAACACTTGACCCTGCTACTAACCAATATGTATTTGTACCTGCTTCAACCATGATACCAGGTGTATATGCATTTAATGATAGAGTAGCTGAGCCATGGTTCGCCCCAGCAGGTATTAACCGAGGAGGATTAAGCTCTGTAATTAGAGCAGCTTCTAAATTATCTCAAGGAATTCGTGATGATTTATATGTAGGTAAAGTTAATCCAATCTCAACCTTCCCAGGACAAGGTGTTGTAGTTTATGGTCAGAAAACCTTACAAACCAAAGCATCAGCTCTTGATCGTATTAATGTTCGCCGTTTAATGATTGCTCTTAAGAGAACAATTGGTCAGATTGCTAATACAATTGTATTCCAACCTAATAATGCTTCTACAAGAAACTCATTCTTAGCTCAAGTGAATCCATATCTTGAATCAGTTCAACAACGTCAAGGTTTATACGCATTTAAAGTAGTAATGGATGATTCTATTAATAATGCAGCTGTAATTGACAGAAATGAATTAGTAGGCCAAATTTACTTACAACCAACTAAGACAGCTGAATTTATTTACTTAAACTTCACAATTACTCCAACAGGTGCAACTTTTGAATAATAAAAGGTTAACTGTTTAAATATTTATTAACAAATAAAAACTAAAAGAAAATGGCAATTATAGACGCAAATGAAATGTTTTTTACAGCGTTTGAACCAAAACAGGCTAACCGATTTATCCTGTACGCTGATGGAATACCAACTTGGATGATTAAAGGTGTGAGCGCAGTAGGCTTAACCCAAGGTGAAGTAGTATTAAACCATATTAACGTTTTACGTAAAGTAAAAGGTAAGACAATTTGGGATGATGTAACTATGACACTTCACGATCCAATTTCACCATCTGGTGCTCAAACGATTATGGAATGGGTTCGCTTATCACATGAATCAGTAACAGGTAGAGACGGATACTCAGACTTCTACAAGAAGGATTTAGTAATCAATGCTCTTGGTCCTGTAGGTGATGTAGTGGCAGAATGGGTACTTAAAGGCGCTTTTGTAAAAGATGCTAAATTTGGTGAATATAACTGGGACACTGAAAACCAAGCTATTAATATCACTATGACATTAGCAATTGACTACGCCGTGTTAAACTACTAAAAGTTCAACCCAATATTTATAAAAAGAGCTCGCATTTTTTGCGAGCTTCTTTTTTTCTTATATATTTATAAGTAACAAACAAAATGTTATAACAAAATTATTTATGGAAAATAAGTTTAGTATGCCAACCGAAATGGTTGAATTGCCTTCAAAAGGTTTAGTTTACTTAGAAACAAATCCTCTTTCAAGCGGTGAAGTTGAAATGAAATATATGACTGCAAAAGAAGAAGATATTCTAACAAATCAATCCTACATTCAAAAAGGAACAGTATTAGATGAAGTAATTAAATCTCTTATTGTCACACCAAATGTTAAATATGAAGATATGGTTGTAGGTGATAAAAATGCTTTATTAGTAGCCGCTCGTATTTTAGGTTATGGTAAAGATTATACATTCACTTACAATGGTGAAGAACAAACAATTGATCTTACAACTGTTGAAAATAAACCTATATTAGAACATTTATATACTAAAGGTGTAAATGAATTTGAATATACTCTTCCCTCAACAGGTACTAAAATTACTTTTAAACTTTTAACAGGTGCTGATGAAAAAACCATTAATGCTGAATTAGAAGGATTTAAAAAAATAAATAAAAATAATGTACCTGAATTATCAACTCGCTTGAAATATATGATTACCTCAGTTGAAGGTAATAGAGAATCTAAAACTATTAGAGAGTTTGTTGATAATAATCTTTTAGCTCGTGACTCCAGAGCGTTTAGGGAGTATGTAAAGGAGGTACAACCAGACATTGATCTGACCTTTTTTCCCGAAGGGAGCGACTCAAAAGTTGACATTCCAATTAGACTTAGCTTTTTTTGGCCTGACCTCTGAGATAGCCAAAGAATATAGAGTTAATTTATTTACACAAATTCATGAAATGGTGTTTCATAGCCAAGGCGGTTATGACTGGGGAACAGTCTATAACATGCCTATCTGGCTTCGTAAATTTACTTTCCACACAATGAGAAAGTATTATGAAGAAAAGAATGGAAATGAAAACGGAGATCTAGCATCTCAAACTAGGGCTATTCGTGAAGGCAAAATACAACTCCCAGATCATTTTAAAGGTAAATTAACCAATAAAGCCCCAAAATATTAATATTTATAATATATATTTTAACACATGGCTACAACTTCTAGTAATAATCCTACACCAAATCCTAATCAATTAAATGAAAAAGAGTTAAAAAGACTTATTGAACTCTTACAAAAAATTGATAAATTAACAGGAATAGCGGCCTCTAACACAGCTAATCAAGCACAGCAAACTGGTAATGCTCGTCAACAACTAAATAGATTAGAAAAAGAATGGACTGAAATAACAGGTGATATAAGTTATGCTGCTGTAGGTTTTAGGAGAATTTTAGAAGAAATAAAAGATACTAATGAAGGTCTTAATGAATCTATAAAGATATACAATGGTTTTAAGTCTATAGCAGATCAAATCCAATACTATCAAAAAGGAATTATGGATATGTCTGAAAGAGATGTATCTAAAAATTTAAAACTATTAGAGACTAGTAAAGAAAGATTAGTAACAGCTAATGAATTATTAGAAAAAAAACAAATAACAAATGAAATTGATAGAAAATCTATTGGAAATGAAAGACAAAAATTAGAAATATCCATTAACGCTCTACAGCAAGAACTAAAAACAGGTAAAAATCTAAAAAATAACACAGACTTATCAGTACAAGATAAGATTAAGAAAAGAGAACAACTTAAAGAAGAACGTATAAGAATTGCTGAAGTAAACAGAGAATATAAATCTGTAGAAAACCAGATCAAAACAAATGCTTATATGTTAGAGCAAAATACTGCTGTATTAGAGAATTATGATGCTTTAACTGAAGGTTTAGAACTTTCTCTTAAAAGAATTAATCGAGAAGTTAAATTTGAAAATATTAAAAATTTAGATGAGCGTTTTAAAAATACTGTTAAAGAAACTTTATCTATAGATGCAAATTTATCTAGAATAACCAAAGCATTTGGTTCTCTTACTACTCTAGCCCAAAGAGCCTTAGACCACCAATCCGGTATATCAGAATTAAGTGAAAAAGAAGTTAAAAATTCATTAAAAGAATTAGAGTCTAAGAAAAAATTATTTATTGAATCTGTTAAGACTTTTCAAGAAGATGAAAAAAGATTAAAAAGTGAAAAGATAATTAGTGAGTCTAAGCAAAATTCTTTAAAAATTACTAAAGATAACTTAGAAAAACTAAAAGCATCAAGGAAATTGGATGATGAAGAAGAACAACGTCTAAAAGAAATTCAAGATTTATATAAAAAAGAAACACAAATACTTGAAGAAGTAGAAAATAAAATAAATATAAATGCTGAAGTTCAAAAGAAGTTAAATGAAACTATTAAAGGTCAAAATAAAGAATATAATGAGATTCGAGCTACTTTAAATCAAATAGCTGTAGATTCTATTAATAAAATAGATGAAGGCTTTAAAAATATGGTTAATGATATAGCAACTACTGACCAAATCAGTAAAAGTATGTCTAAATCTTTCCAAACTTTATCTGATATAGCTCAAAAGAATCAAGAATATCAAGAAAACATAGTTGATGTTAATAAAAAAGATGTTGAAGAATTAATTAAAAAAGCTGAATTAGAAAAACAAAGTTTTACTCGCAATCTAAATTTATTAAGCATTGAAAAAGAAAGTCTTGAAGATAAAAAAAGAAAAACTAATGAGAGCATTCAAGATATTGAACAACAAATAAAAGCAGAAGAAAATAGTAATAAAACTACAGAAGAAAAAAAACGAATAGTAGATGAACTATCAATTAAAAAAGCTCAATTGGTAGAAAATGAAGAAACTATTACAAGTAAACTTAAAGCTAATGAGACACTTACAGCTAAAACCCAAGAATACATCTCAGGACAAAATGAAGAATATGAAAAATTAAATAAATCTTTAAAAGATACTGAAAGTAGAGTTAATAATATTAACAAATCTTTTGGTCTTAATATAGGCAAAAATCTTAAAGGAGCACTTGATAAAACAGGATTTGGTAGACTAGCTGATATGCTAGGTATTGATGACGCTACTAAAAAGATGGCTAAATTAACAGCCAATTATACTCAAAATGGTAAACAAGCTTTAACATTTGGTCAACAGTTTAAAGTTATGGGTGGTGGTTTAATGTCTATGGGAAGTAACCTCCTTAAAGGTTTTAACCCATGGTTAATAGCCATTACAGGTATTATCAAAGCTATTCAGTTTTTTGTTGATGCTATGTTTGAAGCAGATAAACAAGTTACAAATCTAGCTAAAAGTTTAGTTATTAGTAAAGATGCTGCTCGTGAAGTTAGAAATAGATTTAGTGAAATAGCTACAAATACCTCTAAATATAATGATTTATTAGATAATCAATTAATAACTCAAAAAGAATTAGTAAATGCTAATTTAAAAATTAATGAAATATTAGGTACTTCTATTGATCTAAGCTCTCAGTTTGGTGAAAGTGGTGAAAGTATAGTTCGTCAATTTGCTATAGTTAGTAAATTTTTAAAATTAAGTGAAGAAGAATCACAAGGATTACTTAAACAGTTTTTAATTTCTAATAAAGAATTAAAGAACACTACAATTTCTCAAGATCAAATAGCTAAACGAATTTTAGGTACAGCTTCTCTTTACAAAGCACAAACAGGTATTTTAATAAATGAAAGAAAAGTTCTTGAAAATGTTTTAAAAGTTAGTAATGCTATTAGATTATCTGTAAAAGGAGGAGTTGATGGTTTAACTAAAGCTGCTATAGAAGCCCAAAGATTAGGTTTATCTTTAGAAAAAGTATCTGGTATAGCTGATGGTTTACTACAATTTGAAACTTCTATAACTGCTGAATTAGAAGCAGAATTATTACTTGGTAAGTCTTTTAATTTAGAAAAGGCTAGATTAGCAGCTCTTAATAATGACTTTGAAACTTTAGCTACTGAAATACAAAGAGAAATAGGCACTGCTGAAGAATTCGGTGACCTAAACCGTGTCCAACAAGGGGCAATAGCAGCCATATTCAGTATGAGCAAAGATGAGTTCGCTAATATGTTAGTTGAACAAGAGTCTTTAAGTAAAGCTAGAGGTGAATTCCAAAAATTAGGTGATGATGCTTTTAAACAAATTCAAAAAACAGGAGCATTAACAGATAAACAATTACAATTATTAAAAGTTGGTAAAGGAACAATTCTTGAATACTATCAAGCTTTAAAAGCAGCTGGTAAGTCATCTGAAGATTTATCTTCTGCTTTAGGTGATTTAGCATACCAATCCTTATCATCTCAAGATGCTCAAGAAAAGTTCAATGAGGTATTAGAAAAAGCTAAAGAAATATTTACTCGATTTGTTGATGGGGGATCTTTAGATAAATTAGCTGATTTTATAACTAGATTTGTAACCTCAGTTGAAGCAAAAGGATTAACAGGTGTACTCACTGGTGGATTAATGTCTGAAAGTGAAGTAAAAGAATTTCAAACTCAACAACAAGCTGAATCTCTTGATAAACAAATAGCTGAAAAGAAAGCTCAAGGAGAAGATATATCTCAACTAGAAGAACAAAGAAAAGGAGTTAGCGCTGATCAAACCAAACAACAGTATTTAAAGAGCCTAGAATACCAATATTCCCCATCAGATATCGATCAAATGATTTTTGGGAAATCTAATCTTCAACAGAAGGCAGCTGGTGAGACATATCTCCTAGAAGATGTAATGAGGATAGTAAGTAATTTACTTGGAGGAATCGGAGATGTAGAAAAAAATCAACAACTAAGACAAAAAGCAGCCCAACAACAATTAGAAAAAGCTGAAAAAGAATATATGGTCCCAACCCAAAGTTCAGATAGCCGTTTAGCTACTGAACCTATTAAAGGTCAAGATCTTGTAGTCCAAATGCAAGATGGTATAATTAAGAAAAATAAAGGCTTAAAAGAAAATGGTGGTTTAGTTATAGCTAAATTTAATCAAGGTGAATTACAGCCTATAGCCCAAGGAATAAAACAAGATCAAGCATTTGCTTTATCTACTAGTGAAGCTATGTCTACTTCATCTTTTACTAAAACTAATATAACTGAAATTATATCTACAGCTATAGCTAAATTAACAGAAAATGAATTATTGTTAAGCAAAATTTTAAATGGATCTTTAACTACTGAACCTGCTAAACCTAAAGATTTATTAGAAGCTACATTACAAGGAGGTACTCAAGGAGGAGTTGGAGGAGCTTTATTTAGCGCTATTAATTATTTAATGGAACCATCTATTAAACCTACAACTACTCCAATTGAATCCTCTAATCTCAACACTACAAACAACAACAACCCAGTACTAATTAATAATACCTCAAATATTAATTCAAATGATGAGGTTGTTAAAACATTAAGAGAAGCTATTAATGTACTTAAAGCTATTCAAACTAAAGATACAAGTGTTCAATTATCTTTAGATGGAGAAGTTGTCGCTAGAAAATTAAGTCCTTACACACCTCAATATCTAGTAAGAGATTATTCAACATTGAGTTAGTTTTAATTAAAAATATAATATTTATAATAAACCTTAAAAATATAATAACATGGCAGAAAACAAAGGAATTGTAGGTAGACTTCAATCTGAAGGCTCATTATTAACAGCATATAAAGGTGAAACTCCACCTAAAGTAGCTGATATTGACCCAACAGTATCAGTAAATTCAACTCAATTATCTAACTATAAAGGTGAAACACCATCAGGATATTTAGATAATCCTCCTAGATAATAGGAATTAATTTTAATAAAAATTATTAGTATAGGAGATTAATTTCTCCTATATTTGTTTCTTTAATTACCTCATATTTATAATAAAAAATCAATGGGTATTATTAAGACTTTAAGACGCCAAGGATCAGAATTAAGCAAATATGATGGAAAAACCCCTCCAGAAGCTGTATTTCCAGATCCATTAGACTCATCAAGGTCTGATCTCTCAGCTTATAAAGGTAATACCCCACCCCCAAGTCTTTTAACTACAGATCAATCCCCATTATTATATCCATATTCTATCACTGGGGAAGCTAGAGATCAGGTTCAATTTGAATATAGTCTTTATCCAAATGGTTCTACAAATGTTCTCCCTCTTCCAACCCAACTAGGTGTAAACATTTATGATACTCCTTTAAGTTATTTTTATGGTGGTACTGAAGGATATTATCCTAAAACAGCTGGGGTTGGTGAAAATCCATCAGGACAAACCTTATCAGATGGTACTTTAGAAAATCGACTTACTATAGCTTATACCGCTAAAATAGCTAATCAAGAATTAGGTAATTTAGCTATTAATCCTTTTGGAGTATCAAATACTACTCCACCTAATATATTATTAGAATATAATAGTCCTATTACTTCACCTTCTGATCCTAGTCTTGAATTTGTAAGAATTCAAAATCCAACTATAAGACTTAAAGATCTTTATGATGATGGTGAAACACGAACTAAAAATATATATGATAATCCTCATTATACATCTGTTTTAAAAAACCAAAAATTTGTATCCCGTAAAGATTCTGTTTGGATATATAACCCAACTTACAGTGGTGTTTCTTTACAATATGCTCTTTTAGATGGTATTATACCTCCTTCTGAAGAAGAAGCTTTATTTACAAATAATATATCTAATATTTTAGATAGAGATATAACTACTATATTTAATAAACCTAGAATTTCTAAAGTAGCTATAGATTATACTTCAACTACCCCTAATGATTTAGGATATTTAATGCCTAAAAAATCACTTGGTGGTATACAAGTTGATAATTGGGATGTTCCTAATATAATGGCGATAGGAGCTACTCAGATGTATGTTGAGTTATATAAAGAAAAAGGTTTACCTGAGTCAGCGGCTTTTAGAATTTTAGAAACAGAACCTAAAAAAATTGTAAATCAGAATAGTGCCACATCCCCCATCCAATACCCAGTTTATGTAGATGAAGAACCTGGAAGGAAAAATCAGAGTACTCAATTATCTTCCTTAAACCCAGTATACACATCTTTAGTCTCTTCTTTAACTAACAATTTAACTTCAAACGATCCTGGGTTTAATTCTGAAGCCTCTACAACTTCCATATTAACAGAAGTCCCAGAACCTTATCCTAATATATCATGGTTTAATAGAGAAACTACATATAAAACTTCTGGTACTATTAAAGAAAGAGGATTCACTAGACAAAACAATAGCTCAATTTTATCAGATGAACTTAATAGATCACCAATTCTCCAACAGAATAATCCTGATAATTTAATTAGAGAAATTGATAATAAAACAATAGAAGAAAATAAAAATACTGATTTAATTAAATTTTTCTTTGAAATTAATAATAATGACTCAACTGATCAAAATTGGTTTTTATTTTTTAGAGCATATATTAATGATTTAAGTGATAATTTTCAAGCTAATTGGGATCCTTTTAAATATGTTGGTAGAGGTGAAAATTTTTATAAATACAATGGATTTTCTAGAGATGTAACTTTAACATTCACAATATATGCTAATTCTAGAGCAGAAATGATTCCAATTTATGAAAAGTTAAATTATCTAGTAGGTACTTTAGCACCTGATTACTCGCAAATTGGATTTATGAGAGGAAATTTTGTTAATCTAACTATAGGAGATTATTTCACTAACACACCTAGTATAATAAAAAGTATAACTTTAAATCCTTCTTTTGATGCAGGTTGGGATATAAATAGATACGCTGTTTACACATATGTTAAAGATGGAAAATTAACTGACAAAGGTATTGTTGAAGAGGTAGGTAATCCTTTAACACTCCAAAATGATGATGAAATATATGGTAATTATTTTGTAGGACAGTTACCTCGTATGATAGATGTAACTCTTAGTTTTGTACCTATTCATTCATTCACACCTCAATTTAAAAAGAATTTTATTAGGAATGTAGGCTCACCTAGCCCATCAGTAGGTACACCACCACCTTCCTCACTTAAAAAAGCAAAACCAATTACTCCTCCTCCAACTTTTACACCTCCTACTTTACTCCCTTACGCTCCAGCGACCCAACCTGGATTTACTCGAGCTTTAAATGATGTACTTAACCCAACCCAACCAGGCTCAGGAGTTTTAGCTCAACCTACTGTTCCTCTTGCTAACCCATAATAATGAATCGTTACCAAAACATACCAACAATAAAAAATCGTAATGGGGTAAGTCATTATAAAAATGTAATTTACCCCCAAATACCATTATCATCAGATGACATATACGTCATCTCAGTTAATGGTGATAGATTTGATTTATTAGCTAATCAATATTATGGTGACCCATCTTTATGGTGGGTTATATCTATAGCTAATAGTCATATACCTCAAAACTCATTATATTTACCTTTAGAAACTCAAATCAGAATCCCAGTTAATTATTTAGATATTGTATCTAATTATTATAATCTTAATCAATAAAATAAAGTTATGGCTGAAAGAAGTATTTTTGGAGAAAGTTTTAAACCATATGTATCTAATCAAATTAAAATAAGACAGCAAAAATTAGCTAAGTCTAATAAATATGATCAAGACACTATTACTTTTATAAACAATTCTACATCATGGCTTAGATTAGCCTCAGGAGTTGATGTTTCATCTGCTCGAACCAAAGAAATAGGTGTAAATTTACCTGGTAATAAGTTAGCTAATCAATATGTATTATCTTCAGCTTATTTTAATCAAAAAGTTTCATTACCCTCACCATCATTATATTCATCTACTACATTACCTGCCTTTACTTCCGGAGTAGGATATGACTCATCCGCTACATCATATGGTTTTCTATCTAGCCCTACTTATGGTTTAGTCCCTCCCCCAGGTATAATATCTGCTGAGATAAGACCAGCGGGTGATAAAAGTACATTAAGATATGCTACAGTTCAAATAGAATGTCATAATTTATCTCAATTTAAAGTTATAGAAGCGTTATATTTAAGACTAAAGTATAGTATGCTTTTAGAGTGGGGCCATACTGTTTGGTTTGATAATAAAGGTACATTAAATAAATCTGTACCAAACAATGTATTAAATAAGTTTTTAAATGGTGGATACGATCAAGATTCATTATTAACAGATTTAGAAAAAACAAGATCTGATTTTAGTGGTAATTATGATGGATTTTATGGATGGGTAAGAAATTTTACATGGGATTTAAAACCTAATGGAGGATATGATGTTATTTTAGAACTAGTAGCTATAGGTGATGTTATAGAATCATTAAAATTAAATACTAATTATCCTCAACCCTCTTCCCAAACATCAACCTCTGTTACTTCTGATGAAGAAGAAAAACCTGAGTTTCCTAATAAAGAAAAATCTACTATTCATCAAATACTACATGCTATAAGATCTGAATTAAATAAAGGTGATGGGTTTTTAGATGGTACTCAACTTTCATCTGAAAATATAATTGAGTTAACTAAAAAACACTCTAGCTATGACTTAATAGGAGTTAACTACAAACACCCAGATGAAAAATCTGATACTTTAAATCATATTTTAACATATCAAGAAGGTGGAAAACAAAGATATGCTGGTTTAACAACTCTTAATGATAATACAACTGGATATTTTTACTTTATAAAATTAGGAACTTTATTAAGAATTATAGAATCATTTTTATTAAAATATGATACATCAAAAGGAACAGCTGGAACATATAAGCCTTTATTTAAAATAGATCATGATTACAATAATAATCTATGTTTAACCTTACCTAGACAAATTAGTATAGACCCTAGAATTTGTTTATTAAAGCCATCAGATAAAGCTATGTCTACTGAAGGAGATTCTTCACAAGCAGTAGCTACTACTACTTACCAAAAATTATCATTCCCAGCTATAGATAATAATTCTAAATTTGGAGATGTATCTTGGAGCAACATTAATAATGAAGATTCTAATTTTTCAGAAACCTCAATAGCTGATAGTTACACTAAAATGAATGATAGTAATGGAAATCTAGTAAAAATACAAGTAAATTATAAAAGCGGACAAACAGTTATATATGATGTCTCTAGTGGTAATACTCCTGAGTTTTATATAAACACATCAACTTATAACACAAATAATGAAGTTACAAGCACAAATGAAAATGGTGTAGAAGAAACAACTCAAAACGCTTTTAACTTATCTACTTTAGGTGATTATTTTAGAGTAGGATCTGGTTATGAATTTTTAGGTAGATTCATGCATATACATGTTAATATAGATTATATATCTACTTTACTAGCAGATAATATTGATGAAAATGGTAAAGTGACTTTAATTAAATTCCTCCAGCAACTTATGCAAGGTATCCAGAGTGCTACAGGTAATTTAAATAACTTTGAAATTAAATATGATGAGTTAATCAACACTATGTATATAATAGATACATCTGTTTTACCTAATGCTGATAAACTTTTAGGTAGAGATTTAACTCCTACACGTATTAATACTCATTTATTAACTGATAGTTTAGGCAGTTTTGTCACTAATGTATCACTTAAGAGTAATTTAAATAATAATTATTCTAGTCAAATAACAGCTGCTGCTCAATCTAATAGTAATGTTGTAGGAGAAACAGCTACAGCTTTTAGTAAATGGAATATAGGATACACTGATAGAATCATACCTGAGAGAAGTAGTATTATGGATAAACAAACTCAAAAATCAGGTTCTTTATCTTCAAATCCTGAAACTGTTTATCTTGAAAATCTTATTAAATATGCTTCTTTAGCTAATTTTATTCAAACTGGCCTTATCACATCTGAAGATATTACAGCCTATGGATCAGCTATTGTTGATATGTTAAAATATGAAATAAATTATTTTACTGAAAAAGATTGTTTACCAGGTCCTGGGTTTTTACCTATTAACCTTCAAATAGTGATGAGTGGGTTAAGTGGTCCTAGAGTATTTGAATCTTACACTATTAATGAGACATTACTTCCAAGTAATTATAAAAATAATATTAAATTCTTAACTAAAAGTGTAACCCATAAAATAGACATAAATGGATGGACAACAACTTTAGATAGTTTCACAGCCCCAGATGTTGCGTCTTTAAAAAAACCTGATTTTTGGTATCCACTTGAAGAAGATCTTATGAAAAGGTCTAAAAACGGAGCTACTGAAGAAAATTTTAATAATACAAAAACAAAAAATTCAAAAGTTTATGTCACAAATACAGTATCTGGTCAAGCATATGGGGATACTAGAAGGGATGGAAGAAGACATGCTGGGGTAGATTTTGATATTTCCGGGGCCGATGCTGAAATGATTAGCTTTATAGGAGGTAAAGTGATAAAAGTAGGAAATGACCCAGGAGGATATTATCAATATCTTGATATATATAATGCTCAATTAGGAGTTGTTGAAAGAATAGCAGAAGCAGCTAATATAATGGTTTCTTTAAACCAAACTATAGCTAAAGGACAAGTAGTCACAATAGGAGAAAGCTCTACAGGAGTTATACATTATGAAATAAGATATAAAAAAGATTATGATAGAAATGCTTTTGGATTTGAAACATCAACCAACCCATTAGAATTTTTATCTTCTAGAGGAATTGTTGGTCTAGATCCATCTCCATTAAGTTCTGTTAAAACAGAAGTAATATTTAATAATACACCTACTGAAACAACACCTGCTGCCCCAACAACCTCAAATACACCTTCTTTTATATCAGAAGAAGAAACAAATAGAAGAATAGCTGCTGAAAAAGGATATCCACCAATGCTTACTGATGCTACTATAGCTAAACTTAAAGCAGCTGGGTGGCCTAATGTTAATACTCCTCAATATCAATCTGCTTTAATTAATTAATTATGGCTTACATACCTAAAAATAAAGTTCAAACTAACTTATATACTGAAGGGAATGAGTATATTTATGCTTCATCAAAACTTAAGTATACTGGGTATTATCATAAATTATATAATGGTAAAATATTCTCTGAAGGGACACCTAATCATCCTAACATTAAAGAGTTAATACCATATATTAGTCCTAATATAGAAAATAGAAAGAATAATTCTATTGATAATTTAATACCTACATCTCCCCTTTTCCCAACTCCTCAAGATTATAAAAATGGTGAATATACTCGTTATTTCATTGTTAAACGTAATGAACCTATTTTTATTGAAACAACTAAAACTGAATACAATAAATATAAAAGTAAAGATCCATCATCTTATTGGAGACTATATAAACATGTTTCTTTATTTTGGCAATTAACTGGTGAAATAAATCAAGTAGCTAGAACAAATAAAAATATTACTGAGTTAATAGAACAACGAGAGCAAGTGTTTGGTTTAGGGATTTATTTAAAAGAAAATTGGACCCAATATTATCAAGTTAATTCTTAATTTGGATTTTAAAAATTTTTTGTTATATTATGGGAAATAAAGGTTATGTATTATTTAATAGAAAGTCAACATCAATTTGAAGAGTTTGCTCAACAGCAAACTAACAGATATTTTGTTGAACTTATTCTAAACCATAACCTAGTACATCCCGCCTTAAATGATGTTTCATTAGTCTATATTAGACCTGAAGGTGAAAAAAAAGGATATATCATTCCTATCTCACATAATGAATCGTTTTCTATTCCATTTCAACAAATTAAAAAACTTATAGCAAGTTATAAAGAAGTATTTGTTAGGGATAAGAAAACAAGTATGTATTTTCTTAATAAAAAGAATCTAATACATTCTCCTATTAATATAGAGAATTTATCATTCCCTATTTATGATTATTATCATAGACAGTATCCAAATAGAAATGATGTAAATAAATTTATTCCCATTGCTAAACACTATGAACGTTGTGAAGAATATTTTACTCAAATAAACTTCACACATTACTCAGAATTCTATAATAAAGCAATAGAGTGTTTCTACATTATAGAATCAGGTGGTATTAGTGTGGATACAACGCTTATAGATGATTATTTTACACCTAACAATACCCTCCATTCAATAAAAAACAATGTAGTATACTCGCAGTACAATGTAGATACTACAACTAAAAGACCATCAAATAGTTTTAATGGTATTAATTTCGCTGCTTTACCTAAAGATGGTTCTAGAAAAGCATTTGTATCTACAAATGGAAAACTTATTGATATTGATATTGATTCTTATCATCCAACTCTAATTGCTAAACAAATTGATTATAGTTTTGGAGAAGAGTCAATACATGAACATATGGCTCAACTTTATGGGGTAGATTATAAAACAAGTAAAGAACTTACCTTTAAACAACTATATGGAGGTATTTTTGATGACTATAAACATTTAGAATTTTTCTCTAAAACCCAAACATTAATAGATAATTTATGGGAACAGTTTAATACTGAGGGTTATATTGAATGTCCTATATCTAATCATAGATTCTATAAAGAACAATTACCCAATATGGGTCCTCAAAAGTTATTTAACTATTGGGTTCAAAATTTAGAGACATCACAAAACATTTTAATATTACAAGATATATTACCAATAATAAAAGGTCATAAAACTAAATTAGTATTGTATACTTACGATGCTTTCCTATTCGACATTAGCAAAGACGAA
>Ga0315909_10000681_pt1 | contig 45696 bp, 29 predicted proteins | sample LakEriMetagenome_11_FD_203527 | JGI IMG/M metagenome (GOLD analysis project Ga0315909, IMG submission 203527) | Freshwater fungal communities from buoy surface, Lake Erie, Ohio, United States - Buoy 2 MA125 | ecosystem: Environmental > Aquatic > Freshwater > Lake | place: USA: Lake Erie, Ohio... | reverse complement strand
TCTGGTTTCTTAATAGCATCCTGAATCCACTTATTGTCTTTTTTAGATTTTTTAGACTTACCTTCAGTAACTTCATAAGTTTTACCATTAAGTTCAAAAGAAGAGTCTCCCTTTTCTCTAGCATTTTTTAATGCCCATCCAAAAGCATTACCCTCATGGATGTTTAAATCTTTTTCAATTTCTTGTAATAATTCATCAACATCGACAAATTCATCCTCCTCAACATAATCAAATTCATTATTAGAATTAATATCTTCAACATCATAAAGTCCTTCTTTAACATCAAATTTTTTACCACCAACTTCAAATGAGTCTTTTCCTTGTTCTTTAGCTTTAGCTAAAGCACCTGTAAAAGCATTACCCTCATCCACATCTGTTTTTTTTCTGTCTCTTAATTTTTTCAAATCAGCCGCAGTAATTTTATTTTTTGGGTCAGCTTGTTTAGCAATAAATTTCTGATTACCAAACAATTTTTCGTCTAACATTTCTTCCGAAATATCATCAGGCATTGGGTTCAAAGTTACTTGTTGGTCCCATTCAGAAATTTTATTTCTGTATTTATTTTTAGATGTTTTCATATTACCTAATTTTAATTATAAATATATCAATTAAATTAATTATTTCTATTTTTAATGTCGTCAATAATTAAGTTTTTAATTACCGACTCACTTATTTGATACTTTTTGGACAGGTTAGATATCACTTCTTTCACTAATTCGTTTTCAAAAATCTTTAATGCTTTAATATCACCCTGATTACAATACGGAAAAGTTTTACACTTTTTCTTAACTGTAACAAATTTACCTCCTGGAAGTATTGGTTTGTCATAACCTCTAAAATCTTTTTTAGACATAGACTTCGCCCAAATTGATGGTTGAGAGTATGCTCCAACAGATGCAGAACCTGTAGCCTCTTTTGTTTCAACTTTTTTTGGTTTTTCTTTTAGAGAGTTTCTTACAAACTGACTATCTTTAAATGCAAATGGTGCCTCAAATGCTCCAGTTCCGCCTCCAGTTGCGGTTGCCTCTTTTGATTCAATCTTTTTTAATTTATCGTAGTATTTTGGATTTTCAAATAAATGGTCCATAGCAATTTCTTTAGCCCTTTGTTTACTATTAGTATGTTCCATTTCAACATTAATACCTTTGTTAAGTTGATTTTTAAGTTCTTTCTCAACTACTTTAATATCTTTACCCTTGGTTTTATATTTGTTAACTAATTCTTCAAAAGTTTTATTATCAGCTTTACCACCTTTTAAAACTTCCTCAGACATCTGTTTTTTCTTTTTCCCCTGACAATGAGCCCTTTGACTAAATCCTTTTGGATTACTACAATCAATACTATCTTTGTATTTTTTAGACCATTTTTCATCTAACTCCTCTTCCTTACCCACTCTCTTATATTTTCTTTTCTGAATAAATGGGTCATCAGATGTTGCATTTGGTGTACCATAAGTTTCACTTGATGTTGGTCCGTATTTTGCTCTCTCTTTAAAGTCCGCAAAATCAGGGTCTAATTGTAAATCTTTTGCAAATTGTCTTTTTGCATTTAATTTCTCATTTTCTTTCATCTCATTCTCTGGTAATTTTTTAGATAGACTTTCAAAGTCTTGTGTATATGCTTTACCTAGATAATCCTGACCTGCAGTACTATCTTTAGCGGGTATCTGAGAAATTTGTTTAAGTAAACTATCTCTTAAATTTTTAGATACGTCAGTCATGTTTAATCCTCTAGGTTTGTTTTCTTTCTTGATGCTAAAATCTTAGCCCACTTTGATTTAAACTTCTCATAATATGATTTAAGTTTTGTTACAAGTTCTGTAAAATTCTCATCAGTTTTAATCATATCACCATTAAGATAGATACCATTGTTTTCACCGATAGTTAAGTAGAAACTCAAATCAAAATCAATTATCTTACCAGACCACTCAACATTATTTTCATATACATTCAATCTATCAAAATCAACTAAATCTGACACTTCTTGCATAAACTCATCCATAGTTTCCTGAAATGCGGTTTTTTCATCCGTGGTTAATTCTAAATCTTGTTTATCTTTACCATGTAATGTAATTAAACCACCAGATATTCTATATGATTGTTGTTTGTCTTCAGTAGGTTTATCAGTATCTTCAATATCTTTTTCAACACTTTGTGCTGGATTTATTTTTTCTGTTGGGTCACTCTCGTCGACTTCCAACAACAATCCATATTTACTCTTAATTGAGTTTTTCTCTTCTTTTAAGAACTTTTCGTTGTTAAATAGCATTGAAGATTTCTTCAACAAATTTTTAATTTCATCGTATTGATTCATCATTTAGGTAGTTTTCAAATAGTTTAAAATCAAATGCGGGACTTAAATCTGTAAAATCTTCGTGTATATTACTTTTAGAGAAAATACCCCTAAATTTTTCAATACCATCAATTTTTGTGTTATGTCCCACACACTTGTTTTTAATTTTATGTTTTTCAATTAGAAACTGGCAAAGTTCAGCGGTTTGTTTTATTTGAATTTCTGGGTAAGGTTCCCAAAAAAAATAATCTCTCCACTTACGTTCGTAAATTTCTTTTTTATAAATATCACCAATCCAATTAATATATTCACTAGTTAGTGGTATTTTTTCTAACCATCCTAAATTTTCTAAAACAACAACAATTGAATTTCTAGATAATGTCACGTCACTAAAAAACTCAGAATAACTCAATTCATCTAAAAAATTATACACCTGACCTTCTTTTGTAATAAAAAAATGAGGTATCTTTGAATAGTTCTTATTCATTCGATACCTCAGTGAATTAATATAGTCGGTAGAGTTTCTAAAGGAATTACATAAGATAATTTGACTTTTGTCCGATGTAATTCCTTTTTGGGTGTATTTGTTTAATGTCATTAATTCATACATCACAAATTTTTGGTATATCTTAATCTTTTTATGCCCGTGTCTTCGGATTCGGTTGTTTCGTCACTATCAACAATAACATCTTCAATCACAACTTGTTGTGGTTTCATATTGTCTAAAACTTCCTGCATTTTAATCAAATCTTCCTCAGTTGGTTTGATTGGTTCTTCAGGATTTTTTACCTCAACAGGTCCTGGATAACTTTCCAATGTTTTTTCAAGTATTTCAATCTCTTCCTTTGTTGGGGTATATTTTTCATTTTTAACCCTCTCGTATTCTTCCTTACCGAACTTTTTACTCAATTCAATGATTTCTTCTTCGGTAAGTTCTGGTGAAGTTATTTTAATTTCTTTTTCCGATTCTTCAGAAAACTTAACCAACATATGAGCAAATGTTAATGATATGATTGGAAGTAACCCTCCTGATAAAAATGAGACTATTGTTTTATGACTATTCAAATCAGTTCTTTCAATACCCATATTTTCAAATAGTCCTCCGACCATCGCAACCCAGTCTTGGAATGATTGACCTGTTTCGTCAATGTAAGTAAATGAAAAGAATATATTACCAATCATCTGAATTAAGGTAACAACAAAAAATGGGAGGTATACAAACCTTCCCATTTTAACTGATACCGCAGCCAAAGCAGATAAAGCCGCGATTTCAATCCCTACTGATAAATAAACTGCCCACGTAATTGGGTTTGAAAGTCCATAAAAAGAGGTAACGTGTGATATTGATACGAATGCAACAAGTAATATTGGAATTACGAAGGCAGTTATTATTATGTTTCTTAAATTTCTATGAAGCCAATTTTTCATTTACCTGATTCACTTCTGTAATGGTTTATTGGCATATGGTCCTTATCAGATAATTCTTCTATAATAAGTGTTTGCCACATTGTTGTATTTTCAAGAACATCAATCATTTCATCCTGAGTGACAACAATTTTAGTTAAAGAATCAACTTTTGTTGTTAACGTTTCAACTTTCTTTTCAGTCGATTTAACTTGGGTTCCTGTTCCACATCCTTTTAAAAAGATGAATAGAACTAAAACAAAAGTTGCAATTGGTAAGTATTTTTGAATTTTTTCCATAATATTTTTTTATAATATAATATCAATAAATATTAATTAAAGATAATCAAACAAAATTCCGCACTCATTTCTTAATTTACGTAATGCTTTTTCTTTAATTTGACGTACCCTTTCTTTAGTTAAATCAAAGTCTTCACCAATATCTTCCAAAGTTCTTGGTGTTCCTGACAATCCAAAATAATCTTCAACAATTATTTTCTCTCTCTCATCTAGAATATTCAAGATTTCACCCAATTTCTCTTTCATCGCATCGTTATTGTTGAATGAGTGGTCGGGTAATAAAGAATTATGATTAACAATAATATCAACTAAAGTATCACCTTCTTCATTAATAGTATTATCTAGACGTATTGTTGATGGTAGGTTATGGTATTTGTCAGATAATTCTGTAAACCCTTGGTCAACCTTACGTTTTTCTTTTTGCATCTCCTGGACAACGTTTACTGGTAGACGTATAGTTCTAGCATTTTCATTCAATGATTGGAGGATTGATTGTCTAACCCACCATACCGCATAAGATATAAATCGTAGGTTTTTAGACCAATCAAAACTTTTAATAGCTTTTAGAAGTCCAAGATTACCTTCAGCAACCAAATCAGGTAAATCAAGACCCTGGTTCTGATATTGTTTGGCCACAGTTATCACAAATCGTAAATTACCCTCAACGATTTCTTTTTCGATTTGTTTTCTTTCCTCAATTGAGATTGAGTCCGATACCATTTTAGATGATAGTTCTCTTTCCCTTTCAGGAGTCATTACATCCAATTTTCTTAAATCTTTAAGGTAAAGATAAATTTCTTCTTGGTTAAATGGGACAGATTGATTTTTGTCTTTCATAATTGTCAGTTTTTAAATTTATTGTCAGAATTTATTTATAAATATTTTATTTTGCAAAAGTATAAACTTATTTTAATTTTTATTGAGATACTTTTGAAATGTTGTCAACTTTTGTAATTTTTACAATATTGTCGGCCCAATTGGATATCATCGGATTGTGGGTGATTACCAAAATATTTTCAAAGTATTCTTTAATCTTAATAAAGAACTCATATACCATTTCAAGATTATCGTTTGATATCTTACCAAATACCTCGTCAAATACTGTAATGTTTGGTTTAGGTAGTGAACATACTTTGGCTAGAACTGCTCTCATAGCTAATGATGCTATTGTTTTCTCATAACCTGAACCGGAGACCATAAGTTTCTCAATTTGGGTATTATTGTCAATCATCCAAAACTCAACTTCATTCTTTTCACTGATACGAATTTCCAATCTGAAATAACAAGAATCCTGTAATAGTCTTTGTAACTCAGAGTTAATCAATGGCATCATATTTTTCATGATTGATTTAGCAATACCATTTTTACCATACAACTCTAGATATACTTTATATCTAACTTCTTTTTCTCTCTCCTCTAATATTTTTTCAATTAGTTTTAAGTTACTTTGGATTTTCTCTTCGTTCTGTCTGATTTGGTATTCTGAATTAGAAATGTCCTTTTTAATTTGTTCTTCTTCTCGTCTCAACTCATCTAGTCTAAGGTTTGCCTTTATTATCTGACTCTCGATTTGCTCATTAGATTTAATAACATCTTGCATCTCTCCGTATCTGTTGAGTTTTGATTCCAAAGTTTCTCGTTTAGTTTGGAGGGTTTCAATGGTAGCTTGGAACTTTTCAAATACCAGTTTATTCTTTTCATATTCATCAAAATCTTTTTTAAGTTTTACAAAAGCCTGTTCTTTGTCCGATAAATCCTGCATTAAACCTTGTATTGAGGTTCTTTGAAGGATAAGTCCGTCAAGTTCAGCAATTTTTGATTGTGTGATTGCAGCATTCATTAATTCAATACCGCAATGCTCACATTTAATACCACCACTCACCGAACTTTTTAACTTCTCAATAGAAAATATGTTAGTATCAACTTCTACTTTTGATTTGTATGTGTTTTGGTATTCTTCTTTTATTTTATCGTGTTGTTCTTCATTGTAAAACTCAGATGGTTCTACAATCTTAATAGCATCACGTAATCCAACATTATTATCAATTTGTCGTTTGTAGTCATCAATCTCCCTTTGTGTTTGTTCAGGATTCATTAAGGTTAACTCTTTTTCAACAACAACTTTTGATTTTAATAAACCATCACGATATTCTTGTCCCTTAACAATTCTTTCCTGGGAATCTTTTAACTTAATCTCACTATCAACTATTAAAGATTTAATTGAGTTGTTTTTCTCATCTAGTTCCTCATTTTGAGTTTTTAATGATTCCGTATTGTAGATATTAGACATCATTGATTTTGAGAACTGAGAGTATATTTCTTTCCCTGTCTCTTCTTTTCTTTTTAAGAAATCTAAACCTAAAAATCTTGATAGTACTTGTCCTCTAGCTGTTGGTTTTGCCTCCAACAAGTCCTCAAGATTTGTTCCAGTTGTTAAGATTGTCATCAAAAAATCATCATAGCTACCGATAGAATTTTTAATAAAATCTTCAGTTTCTCTACGTTGTTCGCCAGTGAATTTGACCAATGACCCATCAGGATACTTTTTAAAGAAATCCAATTCTGTTTTTACATTCCAATCACCCGATTTTGATTTTTTACGTTCTAATTCCCGGACGATAATATAATCCTCACCATCAATTACAATCTCACCACGAACAGATACTTTGTCCTTTCCTGAAAATCTATTAAAGATTTCTTCAGCTTTTGTTGTTTTGGTTGTTGTATTGAAAAATAAGAATAACAATAAATCCACAGACAATACTGTCTTACCTCCAAAGTTAGGTGGGTCTGACTCTACCACGGTAATCCCACCTAACTTTTCAAAATTTAACTTCTGATTTTCACCATAAGATAAGAAGTTTGAGAACTCAATGTTTTTAATAAACCACTTTTTAAATACCCCGACTTCATCTTGCTCGGCAATCATTTTATTGTTAACAACACCATCAATTTTCAAAATGTCGTCATACAAAGACAATTGTCCTTTTGATTCAAGAATGGACTTGATAAGTTCGTGTTGGAAGTTCTCATCCATTATGTTGAATGAAACATCAACATTGTCCTGAACATCATCACTCTTTTTGAGTTTGGTAATGACATTAACACTAGTTGTATTGTATTTCTTTTGAAAGTAGTGTTTGACGTTCTTTAATTTCTCCTGTGTGAAATTTTCGGGTGCGTCCTCCCATACAACTTGTACGTATGGGTTTTCTAACTTATCAAAATCCAAGTCTTTAATCATTTTTATTTTATTTAAATTAAGTGGTTTTTCAAACAAATTCATTTATTAAAATGGTGAATTTGAAACTGGTGTATAATCGATTTTAATTTCATTCAAAGAGTTTGTTTCATCAAGGGCAACGCCTTCTTCATTTTGAAATTCTGCAGTTATTTCAGCAACTTCAGTACCATCAGATGTTCTACTTAGTACTTCTTGTTCTTTTTCCTTCTCGAACTTCTCTCTGAGTTTTTCAATTTGTTCCATCATTTTGGCCTGGTACTCTTTTTGGAATTTAGCTTGTTCGGCTTTAACTCTTTTTGTTCTAGCAAGTGACTTTTGCTTGTGATTTTTTCTTTGTCTTGACTTTGGCATATATATTTGTTTTTAAAGATTTAACTTATTTGGGCGATTTTCTTCAAACCATTCGACCATCCCGTTGAATGCCCATACGAATCCTGATGATAGTAGTCCATCAAAAAACCAAGAAACGTATGGTGTTAGGTTGAATAGCTCGTGAGTTGGCGAATATACGAATATTCCTGTAAAAAACCCTACCCAGGTAGAACAACACATCATACAAGTGATGATTCCTGCAATAAAGTCAAATAAATGTGAGAACACAGGTATTCTACTTTCACCCCATTTAATAATGGTATTTCTTAAATTTTCAAAAATACTTCCGTAAACCATAATGTTCGTAAACCCGTACGCCATTATGAACCATGCTAATAATATCATAATAAATCTTTTAAGTTTGAATTTTTCATATAAAAAGCATAAGAACTTTTTGTTAGATTTTCAAGTTCTGATACTTTTTTGTTTAGTTTGTTTATTGTTTCATCTTTATCCCCAAGTTGTCTGTTGAGTTCCATTAATGTTGTTTGTAGTTTTTCACATTCCGCCTCTTTTTGGTTTTCTAGTTTACCCTTTAAAATGTAAATTTCATTTTGGAGTTCATCAATTTTTGATGTGTCCTCAACCTTAACTTCTTTCTCAAATTCCCTATCAATCACTTCAGGTAAGGTACCTTGATTAAGTAGACCATATTTTTCAATATAATATCCTTTACGAAAACATAATTTAGCAAAATCCTCAACTAACTCAATACCATTCAATTTACAGAATGAATATAAGTCTTGACTATCTTGGTTACTTAAATCAATAATTAACGAGTTTTTCTGTTCCATTTTCAATGTCTTCGTATGAGTTTATTCTAAATGCAACAAATGGTTTTGGGTTATGTAAATCTACAGTGGTGTATTCATCTTTCCCAACATCATATATTCCATATCCGTGTTTAGTGATTGTTTCACCATAGTTTTGACAAATTGTTGACCCAATCATATACGCTTTCTTTCCACCTGGAATATCAAAGATTTGTCTCTTATGAATGTCACCACAGAACACCAAATCACATCCATCAAATTTTGATGCTTCAAAACCATCCTCAAATTTAAATCCAAGATTAGTTGTAAGTCCTTGGACAGGTCCGTGGAATAGTCCAATCTTAACTCGGTCTGACTTTTCAATGTCCGGTGGGATGTTGTGGTCCATAAGTGAATACACACACCAATCAATGTTTTGGTCAGTATAAACACCTCTGTTCTTATAATACACCACCATTTCGTTTTGAAGTGAATCTACTACAGGAGTTAAAGCGTCCAATCGTTCCATATTATTTTCAAGGAAGTCATGGTTACCTGGTATCAAGATTGTCTTAGCAATCTTTGAACATTCTGTCAATACCCAAGCAATGAACTCAACAAGTTCTGGAGTCATTTGATTTTTTGAGTGAACCAAATCACCTGTAAACACAATTCTATCAGGTGCAATGTCTCTCCATTGTTTGAAGGCATCTTCTAGGATAGATTTATAAAGTGAGTGGTCTTTAAATAGTCTGACGTGTAAGTCAGAAAAATGGACTATTTTATTTATCATAGTTCTAACTTTTTTGGTTCTTCGTAGAATGGATTCAAATCGTCATTAACATGCCCACACTTAATACAAGCGTAAGTTGGGAATGGGACAACAGTATCTTCTGATGAACCTGTTAGAAGTTTTGGTACTCTTTTTAGGTAAGTGACCTCTTTAAATTGGTCAAATCCACAGGACTCACATACCACAAAGTCCATTTCTTTTAAGTTGATTCTTGGTTTTTCTAGTTCCATATTATTTGTTTGCTAAAATTATTCCTATCCCTGTACCAGTTAGTGCAACACCTGTCGCCATCATAAATGGTCTTGTTGATTGAGTAATGTATGGTCTATAAACCCATCCATTACTTGTTGGTCTTTTCCAAGCTTCTTTTCCTTCATAGATATCTAATCCAATCATAACTAATCCTCCAACCACCATAGTAATACCAACTCTACGATTTTCATAAGCGTCAGATTGCCATACATCCTTAATTGTCTGAACCGATTGTGGTTCAGTATATAGTTCTGGTTCTTTAACTTCTGACGTTGACATTTGTGCAAATGTAGTCAAATTGAACCAAAATAAAATAAATGTTAATAACTTTCTCATTTTACAATTTCAACTTTATCGTAAGCGGCACATTTTGGATGTTTAGCTACACATCCTGTTAATACTACAATTGTCACTCCGACAATAATCCCAATTAAAAGGGTCATTAATAAATTCTCTTGTTGTTTTTTCATAGTCTTAAAATATATAAATAATTATTCTAAAAGTCAAATTAAATAATTTGCAATGTCCATTTGTAGGGTTGTATCGATAACTTGTTGGGGTACTTTATACTCTGTGAACTCTGAAGTTTCTTGGAGTAGGACTACCACACATCCATAAAGTTTTAAATCAGCATATTTTGTCCCTTCTAACATTTTCAATAATAACTTACCATACAAAGGTAATTGAACATAATAGTGACCCAATGCATTGTCAGGACAACTTGTAAATGGTTGTAACATATTCTTGGTGAACTGATTGGTTAAAAAGTTTTTTGGTTTATTAGTTTTCCAATCTGTAATGACTAAACCAAAACTATCTTTAGTTCTATTTGGGATTAACCAAACCTTATCAGGTTGTCCTGTATAACCTAAAGTTGGGTGACCCAAAACCATTTCAGTGTCTAATAGTATTGCACCTCTTTCTTTCATTAATTTAATGAATTTAGAACCTGCAGTAATCATACTATCACCTTTCAGTATCTGTTCAATATCACAATCAAAAATAGGTTGTCTGACTTCTTTATAGTCTCCGTGTTGTTCTATTATTTTCTTCTCTAACATATAATGAACACGACTTCCCATATTAGTGGAATAATCCCCAGCAGCTTCCCATTCCTTTATTAATTGTTCTTTAACAATTGGGTCACCTTTAGCCTTTTTTTCCGCAATTTCATCTTTAGGAAACTCAACGTAGAATTTCTTTAATACCTTGGACACTGATGGGTAATTAGACCTCATCTCCCCATCAGTGTCCTTCATATAATAAATGTGTTGGTCTTCGATAAACGACAAACCCAATTCATTTTGTTTTTGTGAAATAATTTCACGTATCTCAGATGCTACTTTTTCTAATTCCATAATTAATAATTCATTTTATAATAGTAATTCTCAATATTACCCTTTAACTCCGCAACATCAGAGTTCTTTGGTAGTTTTAAGATTTTAATTCTCCCGTGTAATTTTCCACCATTTAGTGTGTTATACAATCTTTTAGCGTTTTCCCAAGCGTCCTCATCCAAACATATAATAACATCTGATTCAGATTTTTCATAAATCCTTTCAAATATTAAATCACTCATTACTTTTCCGAGTAATACGATTGGGTTCGGTGTAAACATTCCGTCAAAAACACCTTCGCAAATATATAACGGTTTTTTCCAATCTACCAAATTTTCATTAAAAATAATTTTTTCTTTTGGTGCTTCGGGGTTTTTATATTTGTTTTTTGTGTTGTACCAAGCTCTTGAAACAAAGTAGTTAAGTTCTCCGTCAGTCCCGTATGATGGTACAATTATCCTACCTGAATACTCTCCATCAACCGCGAACCCAATATTATATTTTTCAATTATCTCGTCAGTAATACCACGTGACCTTATATAATTTAAAGCCTGCTTGTGTGGCGGATATATTGGATTTATATTTTTAAACGATACAAATTCTTTTGGAAGATACAACTTGTGGTATTCCCGGTCTCTTTGTTTGTGTTCATCAGGACGGAACATTTCATATGTCTTCTTCTGTTCCTTTGTACCAAAATTATCAATTAATTTACCTAAAACTCCGTGAGTATTGTTGGTTTCAGAACATGCCCAACATTTATATACGTGTTCATATATATTGATTTCCAAATTACCCTTACTACGACCTTCGTCACAATAGGGACAATTTACAGAGATTTGACCTTTAGATTGATAATAATGTTTTTCCTTACCAAAAAGGTCTCTTATAATTTCAACTAAAATTTCTGAATCAATATCTTGGGTCATACCCCAAATATACAAACAAAAATTAAATTACCAAATCTTATCTTGATTCATTTTACCCAAAACACAAGTATAGGCGTCAGTTTGGTCAAAATTCTCCTTTTTAAGAGTATTATTTTTAGTGTACTGCCAATTAATCTGTGGTTCTTTTTTTGCCACTAATTTCCAGATGATTTCTTTTTTATCACAATCTTTAGGATACCCACCAAATAATACATACTTTCCTTTATCATTGGGTTGAACCAACTCAGGAAAAGCAAATTTTCGTGAATTATAAGTAGAAATAAAATCAGGAACAATTCCGAAACAATCATAAATTTCTTTTGTTATTAATGTATTATACCTCATTAGGGTGCCTACAGTATTCACGTTATTAGAATTTAATAACGGTTCTTCAATTACAACCTTTGTTATACCTAAGTCTTTATACCTTTCTAATTTAGCCCTAAAAATTAAAGCCTTCTCTAACAATTCTTCAATTTTACTTTCTTTTTTAGGTTTAGGAACTGGTGAAATATGAGTTAATTCTAATAACTCTTTTGTTTGCATATCAAACAATGCCCACCCAATAGTCTTGGTACTTACATCAAGACCCAATACTTTAGGTCTGTTTTCAAGTTTTCTTCTTGCCATATTAAAAATCTAATTGAACTACAAATTGTTGAACTCCTGTACGAAGTTGTGGCGATTGTAATTTAGATATAATAATAAGGTCTTTATTGTCATCGTAAATACCAATTTCACTTATATATGGAGTATATGTATCATTCCATGTTGGATTTGTAGTATTTGTGAATGAATTTGACGGTACGTTTACTATAACTTTCATTTCATATATTGTAGCTTGTATGTCAGTTTCAACATTCCCGTAGAAGAAAAACTCATCACCAAAATTCATAATTTCGGGTTGAGTAGGTAGTGGTAAACTAATATAATCAGCCAAATTATATAAAGGAGACCCTGTATATAACTCATTAGTAATTATAAAAGTTTGTCCTGTCATACCACTTGCAGTTATATTATCATTAAATGAAGTTGTACCTGTTAATTGAGACGTAAAATCAATTACTTTCCAAAACCTTGGGTCTGGTTTAGTGTCTCCTGTTACTTTTTGAGCAATAATCTTAAATTCTTTAGCGACTATACCTCTTAGACAACAATCAACTAAAAATGGAAACTCGTCACCAAATTTTACCGAAACATTTTGAGAGTCTGTCGCCAAACAACTGCTAGGCCCTTGTATTTTAGAATAGTAATTTGAATGCATTCCTGATGGAATTGATGGGTTGTCAAACAAATAAGAAATATACAAATATTCAGTGTTAGCGCTTAATATACCTGTTGCTGGGTCTTCTATACCACATACATTTGGTGTAACTAGACTTAATCTTGGTGCTGGCAAAGTCCAATTTCTATTTGATTTATAAGATAGAGCGGCAACAATTTCCTCGTCATCAATAACTATTTGTTTCAAATCAGGAAAAACTTTACCTATTCTACTTGGTTTACCATCAGTATTAGGATGAGTATCATACAAATGATAATATCTCAATCCTGGGTCATTCATATTGGAATTTTTAGCAGATTCCATATACTTAACCTCAAATAAGTTATATTCATCAAACCCGGGTGGGTCAACATAAAAAATTTCCCCCATTTCACCAGTACTTGACTTGTGCCACATAAGAGTTGGCATTGTTAATTTGAAATTTCTACCGAATCCAGTTTGGTCTAAAAATTCAGGATTATATGGTTCCATTGCAAATTTTTCACCATACAAATTCTGTAATGAATTATTTGTAAAATGAATTATTGCAATAGCTTTTTGGTCTTTTGGTTCCACATAAACAATATCATCAAATGAGTTATAATAATATGTGTCAGTAATCTCTTCAGGGTTTGTCGAGCTAACATTGAAGGTTTGTCCTGAGTTTGTTTGATACCCAAAATATTCTTTACTACCGACATAAGTTTGTGACCCAAAATTTTCAAACCCTTCATAAAAATTATTATTTAATCCTGCAGGGTTTTCAGACCAAGGAATGTTCATATTCCATATAGGTGGAGTAATTACACCTGGTACTTCATAATTGTTGAATCCTACGTTTTTAGGTGTCAAATACTCTAATGGTGTATTAGAGTCGTAATATGGTGTCATACCTGAAGGATAAATCAAAACTCTTGCGTTCTTACAACAATATGTTTCATTATTTGCATTTGTTGTGGTCGTAGTTGTTATTTGTCCACAAGTACCATCCAAATAAAAAGGCGTTGGTCGGTCTAATTTAACTTGTAAACCATTAATTTCTTGAATTTGGTAAGTTAGTATTGGGAATGGTCTCATTACTCCTCCACACGTATCTTCAATATCAAAATAAATCATTAGGTAGTCACCCACTTGGTAGTCACAGGTTAGTCCTGAATTCTGACAAATTGTCACACAATTAATATCAATAGTTGTAGTTGTTGTGACCGTATTACAAGGTGAATAAATTAAATCAATATATTCCGTTCCACATAATGCACAGGTCTCAATAACATAATCTGATGTTTTAACATAATAATTAGGACATTGTGGTGATGGTAACGGAGTATAATTACAAGGAGAATCAACTTTAGTTTGCCAATTATATTCAACCCCATTAAAAAATCCTCTAGATTCAGTAGTGTTATACACTGGATATATTGCAGGTTCAATAATTGGGATACCAAAAGTATTTCCTTTATTACCTAATACATAAAATGGATATTTTACATTTTGTTTGTTTGATTGTGGAGAACCACTATCATTTTGTGCATTGAAAGATGGTTCTAAAATAACATTATTAGTACTATTAAAATTTGTCATTGCAGAATAACAAACTTCAGAATCACCTATTTGAAAGTATTGTATTTTGAACCCTCCTTGTGAGATTTTTCTTCTCCCTACGTCGGTAAGTTTTGTATTTAATAAACCTGAACTATTTTTACTTATGTATGCCATATCTTATAAATATATTTAATTTCTTTTATGCGTTACACGGATTATTAGTACAAGTAAACTCAACAACCCCACTATTATACGAACCATTTACAAACTGAGCACAAGTATTACCATATGAACTTGTTATATTTTGAGCAAACAATTGTACTGAAACTTGAGCGATTGTTTGACACGTTTCAATAACTGAACATTTAGATAAGTCCAATGAAAATTGGATTGTGAACGTTATTGGGTAATTAGATACGTAAGTCGTATTCGCATTATATAATGCTAACCCTGTTAATACACTATATGAAGCATTAGAACAAGCAATTCCACCTGAACTAAATGCAATTGGTTGTGGTTGGACAAAATTAATAACATCTTGTCCATTGGCACCTATTATGTTAAAATCTTGGATTGACGCTGAACCTGGTTGATTATATGTTAAATTAATTACAGATTTTAACAATAAATTTAAATTAGGAATATTAGTTGGTAATGATGGAGAAAAAACTAAAGAACCTGTCAAATTAAAGTATATTTTATTATTAATACATCCCATAACTTGTAGTCCCGTAATAGGTTGCATATTTTGAAAAACTGCAGTATATACGGTTTGTTGTTGTGCGGTAAGATTTGTTGTTTCAGTGTAACTTCCATTATTATCCTGAGCAGTAATTGAAAAATTGCCTTGTCCCAAATTCAAAAATGTAAAAACAGATTCGTTTGAATTAGAGACATACGATACATTATTAAGTGAAAACGTGTATGGTGGAGTTCCTCCGATTACTTCAGCAATAATTTGACCATTTTGTCTATTTGAGCATTCTGGTGGAAAAGTTGTTAGTCTTAAACTTGCATTATTAACCGTTTGACATTCCCCTATTTGAACTGAAATGGTATAGAAACTTGACATTGGTCCGTTAACAATCCAACCACTATCAGGTGTATTATCAGTATCATTTGATGTAATTGTACCTTGTATATCCGTACCTTCTAATAACCAATTAGTACCCGTCCAAAATATACTATAAGTATTTCCTGAATCTGAATATGATGGTTTATCATTTATATCCGTATTTGTGTACTCAAAATAAATTTGAGTAACTACAGGTTGTGCTCCTTGTGTGAATGGTGTCCCAATTATTGACATACAGAATGAGTCGTATGTTATTGGTATTGGGGATATTACAATACTTTGGTATGATTGACATACACCATTATCATAAATAATAATTTGAATAGTGTTATCTGGAATTTGAACAATCACACCATTAGTTAATTGTGTGACTGTTAAATCTTGAGCGAATTCATTTGACTCATATATTTGAGTTATATTTCCATTAGCAATTTCATTAAAATAAATTGTAAAAGGACCTTGTGATAATACATTATTTAAACTAACTGAAAAGTATCTCATAATTTTAACAAGTTATATAGCTTCCCAACCCATTTGTATTTAGATTTAAATATACAATCTGATTTCCTCCATTGTATGTAAAAGTAAATGGGTTAGCTTGACCACAAAAACCTGAATATGTTACAGGTGGGGTTAAACCTCCATTGAATTGTACGTCATACACATTATCAATAGTTTTAAACCATAATTTTATTATATTGCCATTTGACGCTTGTAATTGGAAGTTTGGCGAACTTGGGAATCCAGTGATTGGTGTTGTATTACCCAATTCGACTATTGTACCATTATTAATTTGGTAGAATAATTTAGTCCTAACTGAAGCATTCGCAAAAGATTTTGTGAAAATATTAATTGATTGTGTTATTTGTCCTTGACAACTTTGTGAGCAAGCACTTAACTTCTCAACTGTTATTTTTGGATTTGTTGGTAAAATGGTCTCGTCAGTACAGAACAATTCTGCAGTGTTTCCTGGTATACTAAATGATATTGGTGTTCCGTTACAATTTGAAATTGTTCCCGTAACATTATTAGTAGGACTATCTGAATTTGTTAGTTTATAACAGAAACAGGGTTTTTGAGACGGAGTAAGGGTTGTAGTTCTAGTTGGTGTGAGTGTTTGGGTTCTAGTTGGTGTTGGTGTGTTTGGTGCGTTTGATGTGGTCGGTGTATTAGTAAATGTAGGTGTTAGTGTTGGTGTTCTTGTTAGAGTTGGGGTTGGTGTTGCTGTTCTAGTCGGAGTTGGTGTTGGGGTCGGTATCATGTATTCCGTAACTATTGGTTCAAACCCACATACTAATGGTTCTGTCAACACACAAGTAGTTGTTGCCGTAAAATCACCCCAAGCATCCACAACCGTTGCAGTGTACACCCCAGGTCCCTGATAATAAATTGTTTTTCCAGGTCCTCCAGGATTCCAAGTAACTTTATATGGTGGAGTACCTCCAGTAATTATTAAATCTAAAATACCTGAAAATAAATTAGAGGCATTTGGTTGTGTCACATTACATTCTGCCTGTAAATCTAAAATTGTTGTCATAAAACAAGGGTCAGTTTTACCAGGCGGAACATATGGTTTGTCACTAGGAGGTGGACATGTTTGACATTTAGAATCCAAACAATCTGTAACATATGTCCACAAAAAATCATTTAATGTGTCAACTTGTGAAGGTAAGTTACCATTATTTGGTATTACACTATAACAATAATTGTAAGGACCTATAGAAATAGTTGACCCGACAACTCGTTCCGTATTACTCAACGAAATATAATATCTATCATCACAACAACTTTGTAAATAAAGTGATTTTTGTACTGATGACGGAGTATGTGTCATTGTTGGTGTTGGGGTTGGTGTGACCGAACACGGGTATAAACTTAAACATTCTTCACATTTTTCAAATTCATAATTTTGAAAATTTTCATCTGGAGTACTAGTACTTAGTACATTTGTATATTGGTAACATACACCTTCAAATGATATTGAATAGGCAGTATTTGTTGTTTGGGAATAAAAATTTAAGTTAGGTACTAGAAAGGTTTTATTGGGTAGGTCTGAACAACATGGTTTAAACACCATCGGTAATTGGCAGGTGTTTGTGTTCGTAAAGGCTGAGGTAGTCGGATTCCAAAAACGACTTATAATTCCGTTTGAATAATACCCTTGTTCTGCTAATTGTGAACAAGAATTGTCAGTGTATAGTAAAGTGGCTTGTGAAAAATTTAAATAATCGGTATAAAAAGTTTGGGGAGACAAGTGATATCCTCGACAAGCGTTTAACTGTGAAGAACTCGAAAATCCTAATATTGATGAAATACAACTCATAATGAAATAACTTGGTCAAATGTACAATTATTATTATCAATGATTCTGACACCGAATTGCGAATTAACATCGTATGGTGCAGGAACAGGAAACACAACGGGGACAATCGTACCATTTGTTATCCATATACAGTCATTAAAACTAGTATCACATAGATAAACATTAAATGGTGTTGCTCCAACAAAATTAGTTACCGTTATTTGTTTCATTCATTTATAATCATAACATTTTATTACTATAAGTATAGTTAACTTTAATTACATTCAAAACTTTCGTTCAATACTACAAAAATTGCCTCCCCAACTATTGTTTGTTTATACCTTGTCGTTGTTGGTGTAATCGTTAGTGTTGGTGTTGGGTCTGGTACAACACTTACAATTGAATTAGCATAAACTCCAGAACACAAATTAGTTTCTGTTGGTGTAACAGTTTGTGTTGTTGTTGGTGTCAACGTAGGAGTTGATGTTAGATTAGGTGTTACTGTTGGTGTCAACGTTGGTGTTGATGTTGGAACAACAGTTGGTGTCAAAGTATTGGTTGGAGTTGGAGTTGGAGTTGGACAACTTCCTACACTCATAACCGTATTAGCTAAATCAGGACAAGTTTCTGATGGACATTCGATAGCACCTGTAATTAAACAAGTTCCACCAATACTAGTGGATAAACACCAGTTGTTTCCATTATAATAGATAACTGTACCTGTAGCCGCGTTCATAAAGTATGAGTATCCACCATATACTCCTGTGTTGGTGTAATTACCATCATACACAGGATTACCGATGTGGACACAATATACATTGTTTGGACAAATTGCTGCCATAGTTTCTGTCATTGTTGGGGTTAATGTTGGGGTTGCGGTTAAAATAATACCACAATATAGATAGAAATCTGCTGATAAGTATGCAGGTTTCAAAGTTGGTGTTACACTAGGAGTTAATCCTGGTGTAATAGTTAACGTCGGAGTAGGTGTCGGAGTTAAGTTTTGACAAATAAATACAAAGTCAACATCAATATTTGCACACTCTGAATTAGGTGTTGGTGTTGGTGTAAATATAAATCCACTTGATGGTGTTGGTGTTGGTGTTGTAATGTTACAATAAAGATAGAAATCAGCATTTAAATATTGTTGAATACTTGTTGAGGATGGTGTAGGTGTTAAGAATGGAGTTGTTGTTAACGTCGGGGTTGGTGTCGGAGTTAAGTTTTGACAAACAAATACAAAATCTAAATCAACCCCTATACAAGCTAACGTTGGTGTGGGTGTTGGTGTAGGTACGGGTATACAAGGATTTTGTTCAATACAATCTTCACAATTATCATATTCCACTAAAGTTCCGTTAGCATATATTGGTCCTGAACCTGAAGGTATTACAGTAGTACATCCACTATAAAAACCATAAATTTCAACATAAAATACTTCATTAGAAGTAACGATTGTTGGTAAATTAACAATACCAAAAGTGTAAGGGTAACTTTCGCAACAAGCACTAAACCAATAAACTATTGGTAAAGAATTTGTTGGTGTTGGTGTAACAATATTACAATAGAAATAGAAATTAGCATCTAAATAATTAGGAATTATAGTTTCAGTGACAGTGGGTGTAAGGAATGGTGTTGTCGTTAATGTCGGAGTTGGGGTTGGGGTTAGATTCTGACATACAAATATGAAATCAACATCAATCGCATTACACCCTAAAGTCACTGTTGGGGTTAAAGTGGGTGTCGGAGTAAGTGTCGGGGTTGCCGTAGGTGAAGTTAAGTCACAATACAAATAAATGTTAGCGTTTAAGAACGTCGGTAAAATTGTTTCAGTAGGCGTTGGTGTTAATCCAGGTGTAATTGTAAGAGTAGGAGTAGGTGTTGGTGTTAGATTTTGACAAACAAAAATAAAATCAATTAATATATTACAATCTAAAGTTGTAGTTGGTGTTGGTATTGGTGTACAAGGATTTTCATTAATACATTCAATACAATCGTTATATTCTATTAATGTTGCATTTGCATAAATTGTTCCAGAACCACTACTAATAACGGTACTACAACCACTATAAACTCCTGCTATTGTTGTGTAATAAACTTCACCAACATTCAATGACCCCACATTAATAACCCCAAAAACAAATACTTGAGGACAACATCCACTTAACCAATAAATTGTTGCTGGAGTCGTTGTTAATGTCGGAGTTGGGGTTGGGGTTGTTATATTACAATAGAAGTAGATGTTAGCATTTAAGAATGTTGGAAGTGTTGTTTCAGTAGGAGTTGGGGTTAAGAAAGGAGTAATTGTTAGTGTAGGAGTAACTGTTGGTGTTAAATTCTGACATACAAAAACAAAATCAATACTAACACCTAAACAATCATTATTTGGTGTTGGGGTAGGTGTTAAATTAGAAGGAGTAACGGTTGGGGTTGTACTAATATTACAATAGAAATAGAAATTAGCGTTTAAGAAAACAGGTGTTGATGTGTCAGTTGGTGTTGGTGTTAAGTCAGGTGTAATTGTAAGGGTTGGGGTTGGGGTTGGGGTTAAATTCTGACAAACAAAAACGAAATCTAAATTAATGCCCAAACAATCATTATTTGGTGTTGGGGTAGGTGTTAAATTAGAAGGAGTAACGGTTGGGGTTGTACTAATATTACAATAGAAATAGAAATCAGCATCTAAATAAACAGGGATTGATGTAGGTGTGGGACTTGGGGTTAAGTTAGGTGTGGTTGTAATAGTTGGTGTAGGGGTAGGAGTTAAATTTTGACATACAAACACAAAATCAATATTCACACCTAAACAATCATTATTTGGTGTAGGAGTAGGAGTAGGTGATGAAGGTGTAATAGTTGGGGTTAACCCGATATTACAATAGAAATAGAAATTAGCATCAAGATAAACTAGTTCAGAAGTAGAAGTTGGGGTTGGTGTAATAAATGGTGATGAAGTTATTGTTGGTGTAGGTGTTGGGGTTAAATTCTGACAAACAAAAACGAAATCAATATTCACACCTAGACACTCGTTGTTTGGTGTAGGTGTAGGAGTAGGTGATGAGGGTGTAGGTGTTAATGTTACAGCGACATCACAATAAAAATAAACATCAGCATCAAGGTATACAGGAACAGAAGTAGAAGTAGGACTAGGTGTTAAGAATGGGGTAATTGTTAATGTAGGTGTAGGGGTAGGAGTGAGGTTAAGACAAACAAAAACAAAATCTATATTAATATTACATTCTATAGTAATTGTTGGTGTTAGGGTTGGGGTTGGAGTTGGAGTTGTAGTTATTGAACTAGTTGTCGGTGTTGGAGTTACGATATTACAATAGAAGTAGAAATCAGCATCAAGATATACAGGAACAGAAGTGGAGGTAGGACTAGGGGTTAGGAACGGAGTAATAGTAAGTGTTGGAGTTGGTGTAGGTGTCAGATTTAAACAAACAAATACAAAGTCTAAATTAATACCCAAACAATCATTATTTGGTGTTGGGGTAGGAGTTAAATTAGAAGGAGTAACAGTTGGGGTTGTACTAATATTACAATAGAAATAAAAATCGGCGTCTAAATATACAGGAACAGAAGTAGAAGTAGGACTTGGAGTTAAGAATGGAGTAATAGTTAAAGTAGGCGTAGGTGTTGGGGTTAAATCCAAACACACAAAAATAAAATCAACATTTATTTGACTACAAACTTCAGGTAATGTTGGAGTAATTGTTGGAGTTAGTGTAGGACTCGACGTTGGGGTTTGTGTTGGGACTATTATGTCACAATATAAGTAGAAATCAGCATCAAGATATACAGGAACAGATGTTGAAGTAGGACTTGGGGTTAAGAATGGAGTTATAGTTAAAGTAGGTGTTGGAGTAGGTGTCAGATTTTGACAAACAAATACAAAATCTAATGTTACGTTACAAGGATTTGTAGGTGTTGGGGTAAGGCTTGTTGTTGGTGTTAATGTTAGACTTGGTACTTCACAATAAAAATAAACATCAGCATCAAGGTAAACAGGAACTAAAGTAGAAGTGGGACTTGGAGTTAAGAATGGAGTAGTTGTTAGAGTAGGTGTTGGTGTCGGTGTTAAATTTTGACACACAAATACAAAATCAACATTAATTAATCCACAATCCGCAGCGGTTGGAGTTGGGGTTGTTGTTAGTGTCGGGGTTGGGGTTGGAGTTAACTGAGTTGGTGTTAAAGTAGGTGTTGTGCCTATATTACAATAGAAATAGAAGTCAGCGTCAAGATAAACAGGTACTGATGTAGAAGTAGGACTAGGAGTTAAACCAGGAGTAGTAGTTAAAGTAGGTGTAGGGGTTGGGGTTAAATCAACACAAACAAATACAAAATCAACATTAATTGGACATACATTTGTCTCAGTTGGTGTTAATGTTGGAGTTGGGGTTGGTTCTATTATATCACAATAGAAATAAACATCAGCATTAAGATATACTGGTATTGATGTATTAGTAAGTGAAGGTGTGACAAATGGTGTCGTTGTTAATGTCGGAGTTGGGGTTGGGGTTAAATTCTGACAAACGAAAACGAAATCAATGTCAACACCTTCACAAACATTAGTTGGTGTAGGCGTTGGGGTTGCTTGACTTGGGGTTACAGTAGGTGTTGTTTGACTAGTAGTCGGTGTTGGTGTGATTGCAATATTACAATAAAAATAGAAATTGGCATCAAGATAAACAGGGACAGAAGTAGAAGTTGGTGTCGGACTTAGACCAGGTGTTATAGTAAGGGTAGGAGTAGGTGTTGGCGTTAGATTTTGACAAACAAATACAAAATTCAAATTAATATCACAAACAAATGACAAAGATGGTGTTGGAGTTGGGGTTTGGGATGTTGGCGTTGGTGTAAGTGGTTGACAATCACCATCATTTTGACAAGTGTTAATTGACGCTATCCAATAACTAGTGAAGAAACTTGGGTCTTCAAAGTTATTATAACCCTCATTGTTTTGTGTATACGTTAAGAATACCGCAATTTCTAGGTTTTCAATTGTTTCTGCAGGTTTATTACAAATTGTATAAACACCAGCGGTTGTAACATAAATAACATTAACAACTTCAAAACAATCATAATAAATTATTGCAACTCTTCCATTAGCGGTTGGTATTGTGTTCCCACTAGCCGCATCTAAATCTTCTTGTGTAATATGAACATCATAACAATAACAACCAAATTCATCAGGACTTACTGTTGGAGTTGGAGTCGGGGTTTCGGAGGTTGGTGTGGGTGTTGGTGTTAAAATTATTATATCGCAATAGAAGTAAAAATCTGCATCAAGATATACAGGAACAGAAGTTGGAGTAGGACTAGGGGTTAGGAATGGAGTGATAGTAAGAGTCGGTGTTGGTGTAGGTGTCAGATTTTGACAAACAAATACAAAGTTTAAATCAATACCTAAACAATCGTTGTTAGGTGTTGGTGTTGGGGTAGGTGAAGAAGGTGTTGGTGTTAGTGTAATAGGAATATTACAATAGAAATAGAAATCAGCATCTAAGTATACAGGAACAGAAGTTGAAGTGGGACTTGGAGTTAAGAATGGGGTTATAGTTAAAGTAGGTGTAGGCGTTGGGGTTAGGTTAAGACAAACAAACACAAAATCAATGTTCACACCTAAACAATCATTGTTAGGAGTTGGGGTTGGTGTTAGTTGAGAAGGGGTAACTGTTTGAGTTACTGAGATATTACAATAGAAGTAAACATCAGCATTTAAGTATACTGGTAAATAAGTCTGTGTAGGTGTTGGAGTTAAGAATGGAGTATTTGATAATGTAGGTGTAGGTGTAGGTGTTAAATTCAAACACACAAATATGAAATCAATATTAATACCTAAACAATCATTGTTAGGTGTGGGAGTTGGAGTTGGTGAGGAAGGAGTTGGTGTTAATGTTATTGAAATGTTACAATAAAAATAGAAATCCGCGTCCAAATAGACAGGAACAGATGTCGAAGTAGGACTAGGAGTTAAGAATGGAGTAATTGTCAGTGTAGGTGTAGGGGTAGGTGTCAAATCAAGACAAACAAATACAAAATCAATATTAATATTACATTCTTTAGTTATTGTTGGTGTAATAGTAGGTGTACTAGTTGGGGTGGGTGTATTAGCGACATCACAATAGAAATAGAAATCAGCGTCAAGATATACAAGAACAGAAGTAGAAGTAGGACTAGGGGTTAGGAATGGAGTAGGTGTTAGAGTAGGTGTTGGTGTCGGTGTTAGATTTAAACATACAAACACAAAGTCTAAGTTAATACCCAAACAATCATTATTTGGTGTTGGTGTAGGCGTGGGTGATGAAGGTGTAGGTGTTAACGTTACAGCAATATTACAATAGAAGTAAAAATCTGCATCAAGATATACAGGAACAGAAGTAGAAGTAGGACTAGGGGTTAGGAATGGAGTAGGTGTTAGAGTAGGTGTTGGAGTAGGTGTCAGATTTAAACACACAAATGCGAAATCTAAATCAATACCAAAACAATCATTATTTGGTGTTGGTGTTGGTGTTAGGAAAGATGGTGTAGGTGTTGGTGTTGTACCAATATTACAATAGAAATAGAAATCTGCATCAAGATATACAGGAACAGAAGTAGAAGTAGGACTAGGGGTTAGGAACGGAGTTATAGTTAATGTTGGAGTTGGAGTTGGGGTTAAGTTTTGACAAACAAAAACAAAATCAACTACAATATTACAAGGATTTGGTAACGTGTTTGTAGGGGTAGGTGTTGGGGTTACATTTAATTCACAATAGAAATAGAAATCAGCATCAAGATATACAGGAACAGAAGTAGAAGTAGGACTAGGGGTTAGGAATGGAGTGATAGTAAGAGTCGGTGTTGGTGTAGGGGTTAAATTCTGACAAACGAACACAAAATTCAAATCTATACTTTCACAAACAATTTGTGATGTTGGTGTTGGTGTAGGTAACGATGCGGTGATTGTAGGTGTTATAGAAATATTACAATAGAAATAGAAATCCGCGTCAAGATACACAGGAACAGATGTCGAAGTAGGACTAGGAGTTAAGAATGGAGTAATTGTCAGTGTAGGTGTAGGGGTAGGTGTTAAATTTAAACACACAAATATGAAATCAATATTAATAACATTACAATCAACTGTAGGTGTTGGGGTAGGTATTAAAGTACTAGTTGGTGAGTTTGTAGGAGTTGGTGTGGGGGTGTTTACTAAAGCATTACAATAAAAATAAAAACTAGCATTAAGATATGTTGGTAAACTTGATAAAGTGGGAGTTGGAGTTAAAAATGGAGTAGACGTTACTGATGGTGTTGGTGTCGGGGTTAGGTTCTGACAAACAAAAACGAAATCAATATTCACACCTAGACAATCGTTGTTTGGTGTAGGTGTTGGTGTTAGGAAAGATGGTGTAGGTGTTGGTGTTAAAGCTAGATTACAATAAAAATAAAAATTAGCATCGAGGTAAGTAGGAAGACTAGATAATGTTGGAGTTAACGTTAATAAAGGTGTTGAGGTTAATGTGGGTGTTGGAGTCGGGGTTAGGTTAAGGCAAACAAATGTAAAATCCAAATTAATACCAATACAATTAACATTTAATGATGGTGTTAATGTTGGAGATGGAGTTGGGGTTTGAGTAACTGGAATACAATCATTATCAAAATTACAAGAAGAAAAATTTGTTACAAATGAACTAGTAAAGAATTCAGGTTCATCTACATTATTATATCCTTCATTATCTTGACTATAAGTTAAAAATATATCAATACCATCTAAATTAAAACTACTCTCTGCAGGTTTATTACAGATGTAATAGTTTCCAGGAGTTGTAACAAAAAATGGTGATAGTGTTTCAAAACAATCATAATAAACAACAGTCATTCTTCCATTCGCCAAAGGATTGGTATTTCCACTAGCACTATCTAAATCTTGTTGGGTAATGGTTAAAGTAAAACAAAAACATCCTTCAGGTGTTGGTGTGGGTGTGACTGTAGGTTGTATTATCCCACAATAAAAATATATGTTAGCCCCTAAATATGTTGGTAAACTTGATAAAGTGGGAGTTGGAGTTAAAAATGGAGTAGACGTTACTGATGGTGTTGGTGTCGGGGTTAGGTTCTGACAAACAAATACAAAATTTAAATCAACACCTAAACAATCAGTATTAGGTGTTGGGGTAGGTGTAAGAAATGAAGGTGTTGGTGTTAAAGTTAATCCAACATCACAATAAAAATAAAAATTAGCATTTAAATAATTTGGTAGGCTAGATAAGGTAGGAGTTGGGGTTAAGAAGGAAGTGGGTGTTATTGTCGGTGTAGGTGTTGGTGTTAAGTTTTGACAAACAAATACAAAATCAATATTGATTAAAGCACATCCAAGAGTTAATGTTGGTGTTGGTGTTGGTGGTATGCAATCATTGTCAACACTACAAGGTAGGTAATAAGTATTAAATGAGCTTGTGAATTGGTTTGGGTAATCAAAATTATCAATTGTTTGGTCATTTTGATTATACGTTAAGAAAATGTCAACGTTAAATATTTGTGTCTTATATTTCCTATTACAAATGTAATACGTTCCAGGACTTGATACTATAAACGGACTAAGTTCGTTTTCACAATTATAATAGATAACGAACATTTTCCCATCAGCACTTGGTTCAGTATTTCCACTAGCACTATCTAAATCTTGTTGAGTTATTGTTAACGTATAACAAAAACATCCGTCAGGTGTGATTGTTGGAGTTAAAGTAGGTTGTGGAATGTTACAATAGAAATAAAAATTTGCATCTAAATAATTTGGTAGGCTAGATAGTGTTGGAGTCGGTGTTAAAAACGAAGTAGGTGTTAAAGATGGTGTTGGGGTAGGTGTTAAATCTAAACAAACAAAGGTAAAGTCAATGTCAATTACTCCACAAGGCCCACATTGTTGTGATTGTGAACAAAAATCACCAGAAAACTCAAAATAAGATTCGAAGAAAGTTGGTTGTTGTACGTTATTATATAAAATTCCACCTCTATAAAACTCTAGTTTTACAGGTATTTGTAAAATATCATAAGAATCTAAAAATCCGTTACATATATAAAATGAAGTAGCTTCGGTTATTGCCGATTGGGTAACTAAACCATCAGTACAATCATAGTAACTCACATAAACTATTTTATTATCTGAGTTATCTAAATCAATTTGTGAAATTTCTATCTTAGTACAAAGACAAGAATTAGTGACTTGACATTGTTGACTCACACAATTATCACCAGTAATAAATAAAACTTTTTCAGATGGGGAACTAAAATTATTACCACATAATTGAATTATTTTATATGGTTCTAATATTTCAGTTTGTGTTTGTACATTACAATCAACATAAGAATAATTGACCGCTCCTTCAGAATTATTAAACAAAATTGTACAAATACAATCTGAAGATGTTGTTTTAGTAGGTGTTAATGTTAGTGTAGGACTATTTGTAGGTGTTAATGTAGGTGTTAATGTAAGTGTAAGTGTAGGCGTACTAGTTAAACTCTGAGTTGGGGTGAGGGTCGGTGTGAGGGTACGAGTAGGGGTTAGTGTTGGTGTGGGGGTGAGAGTTGGGGTACAAGTTCCACAACAACCAGCAATGTCACCAACAAATGTCCAGTTTCTAGGAACATCTAAATAGGCTCTAGCGACTCCACCAGGACAAGGTGATGGTGAATATACTAATCCAATTACTCCAATAATTCTTGAGGTTGGGTTTTGTCCTGACCATCCAATTAACGTATCATCATAATTTGTCTGTGATAGATTTGAATAATCTAAAAAATTATTTAAACTAGTATTTGTACCCCCTGTAATTACCCATGAACTTAAATTTTGGTTAAATGACGTAGCATTAGAGAATGCATTATTGAAAATAGTAACGTTTCTAGTGTCCCAATTTGTAACATTTCCATTAAATGCCGTAGCATATTTAAAAATTTCATTTAAATTTGTGGCACCTGATACATTCCAGAAATTACCATTTGTTGTTAAATTTTGGTTAAATGAAGTTGCGGAAAGAAATACACCTTGTAATGATGATGAACCGCTTAATTTTAAAGTATTCCAATTTGTTAATGGTTGATTAAAACTTGTCGCTAACGTAAACATTCTAAAAATTGTAGTCACATTAGACGTATTCCATCCACTTATTGATGGACTTCCACCATTGTTAAATGTTGACGCACTTTGAAACATTTGTGACATACTAGTAACACCTGACACATTCCATCCACCAACATTTTTATTAAATAATGTTGCCCCATTAAACATCTCAAGCATTGTTGTAACTTTACTAGTATTCCACGTTGATATGTCTTGGTTAAATGATATTGCACTCGCGAACATATTATTCATTAGAGTAACATTACCTGTATTCCAACTTGTGAGTGGTAAATTACTTAGACCTGCAGCCTCACCATTATTAAAGTTAGTTGTAAATGCAAACATAAATTGCATGTCAGTAACTGCCGATGTTACCCAATTTGTTCCATTCGTACCAACATACTGATTAAATTGTTGTGCAGCATTAAACATTGACCTCATGGTGGTCACTTTTGACGTATTCCAACCACTTAATGGTAAACTTTCGTTGTTGAAGGATGTTGCCGAGAAAAACATTGCCTCCATTGTTGTCACATTTGACGTATTCCAGTTACCAATATATTTGTTAAAAGCAGAATTACCGAACATAAATGACATATTGGTAACATTACTTGTACTCCAACCACTTAATGGTTGTCCTAAGTTGGTATACCCAGTCGCACCACTAAATGTACCTATCATACTCGTGACACCCGACACATTCCAACTATTACCACTTGTTTCAACTGATTGATTAAACAATGTAGCTCCGTTAAATGTGTTCGCCAAACTCGTAACCTTTCTTGTATCCCAATTTGATATAACCTGATTAAATGAGATTGCATTTTGGAACATTGCAATCATTCCTAAACCTGTAACATTAGACACATTCCACCCTGTTAAAGGAAATGTACTTGTACCTGCAGTACCACTATTGTTGAAGGCGGAAGCACCTGAGAACATTCCCCTCATGTCCGTAACACCTGATACATTCCACTTGTCACCATTTGTCCCGACATATCCATTAAACGCAACCGCATTAGTAAACATGTTAGCCATGTTTGTAACCTTTGCAGTATTCCAATTTGATATATCTTGATTGAATACAGTTGCAGATTGGAACATACTATTCATCAAGGTCACATTACCAGTATTCCAAGAACCAATATTTTGGTTAAATGAACTTGCAACATTGAACATGAAACTCATGTTTGTAACACTCGAAACGTTCCAAGAACTTAAATCTTGGTTGAATGAGGTACACCAATTAAACATTCCAGACATGTTTTGAACACTTGACACATTCCAACTTCCAATCGGTTGGTTAAATGGTTGGGCGATATTATCTGTAGTTCCAAACATACTACTCATATTGGTAACATTACTAACATTCCATCCACTGATAGAAGGACTTCCTCCATTGTTAAATGCGTGTGTGTCTCGGAATAAACCAGACATATTAGTAACCCCTGAAACATTCCAAGAACCAACATCTTGATTAAACACCCTAGCATCATCTAACATTCTTGTTAAATCCGCCTTGTTTCGCATATCCCAACTTCCAATTGGTTGGTTGAACGACCTAGCTCCGCTGAACATTGAAGATATAAATGTAACATTACTAACATTCCATCCACTAATTGATGGACTTCCTCCGTTGTTGAAAAACAATGCGGCATTAAACATTTGTCTCATATCCGTCACAGCAGAAACATTCCAAGCACCAATATTTTGATTAAATGGTTGTTGTGCGTTTCCTTGGACAGAGAACATTGTATACATGTTTGTCACATTTGACACGTCCCAACTTCCGATAGGTTGATTAAAGATTTTAGAACCTCTAAACATACCTTCCATAGTAGTAACATTACTAACATTCCAACCACTAATAGAAGGACTACCTCCATTATTAAACCCTTGTCCAAAGAAATTACTTTGACTTCGGAACATATATGCCATATTTGTCACACTACTAACATCCCAGGCTCCAATATCCTGATTAAAGTTACCATATTGGAACATACCTTCCATGTTAGTCACATTACTAACATTCCAACCACTAATAGATGGACTACCTCCGTTATTGAATTGAGAATTAACATTATTTCCAAACATTTGGGACATGTTTGTAACACTACCAACATTCCAAGCACCAATATCTTGGTTAAATGGACCGTTACCATTGAACATTTGGGACATGTTTGTAACATTACTGACATTCCATCCACTGATAGAAGGACTTCCTCCGTTGTTAAATGTTGATGTAGCAAACATAGCAAACATATTTGTCACACCACTAACATTCCAATTACCTATGTCACTATTAAAATTTGTGTTTCTAAACATATTAGACATATTAACAACACTACTAGTATCCCAACTATTAACACCACTTATTGTAGTAATCGAACTACAATTAAAAAACATTGCAGTGGTCGCCGTAATTCCAACTAAATTTGGTGTGTCTGTAACTCCAGTTAATACTAAGTTAGTACACCCAGAGAACATTGTAATATTTGAGTCATTAATACCTCGTAAAGGGCCAAATTTTAAAACTTCCCTCAATACAAGTGCTGAAGATGGTGAAATCAGTGATGTTCTAAACCCTGTTACAGTTCCACTGATTGTGATTGTATAGGAACTAGCAACGGCATACGTATGTGACCTATTAGCGTAGGTATTTGCAGAAATAAAACCATCACCCCAGTCAATGGTACCAGAATACGTACCCGTTGTTTCATAAGGTAATGTAATCGTCTGAGACGAACCAGTAGTTTGCCACCTACTTATAAATTCTGACACCCGCTAATAAAAATTTAACCCCGTTTATTTATTTGATAAATAATCAAAAATTGGTTTTTTGACTGAACTCTTGTATGATTTTTACATATTCTTTGGTTGCCGAGTTCTCAGACACATAATCAAAAAAATTATAATTTTCAATTACTTTTTGTATGGGGTCGACATTGATAAATTCACCCTTATAGAACTTTTCTCTTTTCATCCCATCAACAACTCCGGCCATATGTAATATTGGGTACTTATAATACGTGTCAATATCTGATGTTGCCCAAGAAAACCCCAATTCATCAATAATTTTGGTTTCCTTACACTCAACCCATAGATTCCAAAGTAATGACCACATCTCAGCGGTCCAATATTGGATTTGACCATTTCCTATTGGATATTTTTTTTGAAATTGGTGGAGTTTATCATATAAATTAATTGAATCGATATATACCTTATTCCAAAATTCGTGATTGGTATTTTTGATGATGTATTGTCCACCACCTGAGGATTCTTGTCTTTCTTTGACACAATCAATATTAATTCCAATAACATCACACATTTCGTGTATTAACTTTTCTTCAGTTAAAGCCGAATATTGATTATTGTGTCTATCAGAAACTGATTTTATATATTCATATCCGATATAACCTTTTGTGTCTGAAAGATATGTTATATCATCATTTAATAGTGAATTATAATCAGGTAATTCTCTAAAGATTATATCGGCATCATGTAAAAAGAATACGTCTCCGTATTGTGGGAATTCTTTTAACCACTGAGATAAAAGATATGGTTTTATCGATGGAATATAATGTTTTCGATTTCTTTCATCCTTATAAAAATGAACATTATAACCATATTCTCTTAGTTTTAACGCACCTTCTGATGGTTCGGTTGCACCATTACATAATCCATAAATTATATGAATATTTTCAGGTTTAATTCCCTTTGTTTGGAAATTATAACCATATACCTTTGCCTGCCAATGAAAATAAGGCACGTCAGGTTGTGCCGTGACAAAATTTAACCCCATAATAAAAAATTATAGGTGAAAAGTCAAATTTGTATATAAAAAAAAACCACCCAAAATCGGGTGGTTTTTAAGATTATTTTTAGTTTTATTAGTTTGTTTCAACGGTAGCACCATATGACGCATAAGTGTTTTTACTAGTAAGACCAGCACCTGTTGGGGCACTATGTCCAGTACCATTTACAATTACCGCACGTAACCTATAAATACCAGGGGCTAGATTAGGTACTTGAGATTTTGCCACTAAATAATTAAATAATTTATTAACTTCAGTAGATGATAATCCATTATTAGTGTTATTTGATTTTAATACTAAATAACCTGTCTGATTAGTTACAAAAATATTTGGTGAATTTGTAGTGAAATTAGTTCCGTTAATTGTATTATTTGGACTAACAATATAAAAATCCGTAAACGTTAACACTGGATTAGTAAAGACACTCAAATTACCTGTAATAGTATTATTTCCACCTATTCTCAAACTAGATAAAAGACTCATTTGTTGGAATGCACTTATGTTACCAGAGATAGTGTTTCCACTACTAACAAGATTTGCATCCCAAACGTTGTTAGCGCCTAAACCAAGATTACCTTCTTGGGCAATTATGAATTGTGCAAAGCCAGGATTATTCAAATTAATAATTTGATTTATACTACCAGATAAAATATTATTACCATATATTACAAGACTAACGTTTGGTAATCTTAAATTACTCATGTCACCACTTATCGTGTTAAATCCAGCAATAGTTAGACGATTAAGTTCTGTTACGGTTGTTGTGGCTGAGATACTTCCAGTAATCGTATTTGCACCTCCTATAGCAAGTGTTCTTTGGTTTGATTTTAAAGTTAAATTTCCACCTATGGTATTACCAGTTGTAGGTCTCAAAAAATTGTCCCAAAGACTTGCTAGCAAATTAACTTGCCCACCATTAGGAGTTAGTGGCACATATTGTGTGACAAATATAGAACCAATATTAGGTAAGTCACTCATATTACCAGTGATAGTATTATTACCACATATATTCATTATATTTTGGACAGGATTAGTACCACCTGTAAATAGGTTGTTTGCAGCTAATTGTGATAAATTACCACTAAGGGTATTTAGTCCAAAAAGATAAAGTTCTCGTATACTTGAAGGTAAATCACCTATCTGTCCAGATATTGTATTAAGTCCGTTACATACAAATGTTTGAATCGAATCAGGTAAATATTGTACATCACCAAATGGATAACCACTATTTAAGGTTAAAGATTTTAACGATGTCAGTCCTGATAACTCTTGAATGTTCCCCATAGACTTAACATTACCTGGATAAAACCCAGGTCCTTGGATATTGATATTTTCGGCTGCGGTAAACTTTTTAAGGTTGGTGGTTGTGGCGGTTAATCCGTAACTTAATAAACCTGTTGTTTGTGGTACAACTTCATTATTTGTAGATATGGTAAACCCTTTTACACCATTTATAACACCTGGGGTAGATGTTGGTAATGTCAATGTTACAGTTCCAGAAGTTCCAGAAGTTGGTAAGACAAATGCGAATGATGACCCAACAGCAGTTATTGTTACTGCCATATCTGTTGTGGTTGCCGACGCTACAGCACCAACAAATTCTGGCCACAATGCAATAGTAATAGGTTGAGTTCTATTACTCATTGTTGCGGCATACGTATAACCAAATGTGATAGTTTCGTATATGAATCCAGCATCCGTTGGTGTTGGAGTTGGTGTCACACTTGTTGGAGTTGGTGTTAATGATGGTACTGGTTCGCCGACCCATTGTAATGGACTTGTTTCTGGAATTGAATAGCAATCATAACCACTATCTAAATTCACAGAGAAATCAACATTAAATACGTTTTGGAAAGGCATACATAGATAAACTAATGCTTCTGCCGTTGACGTGTATGCAGTTGTAGTACCATTACAATCTGTATACGTTAGGGTATTACCTGGACCATTCAATGATGATACTGCCGCAAAATAACAAGGTGGTAAATCCGTTGGTGTTGGTGTTGGGAATGATGGTGAACATACCTGTTGGAATGTGAGTACGCATCCGTTAGAACAATCAGCTGTTAGTGAAACTATTGTTGATGTTGCTAGAATATCAAACAACACAGGATATGATGAGAAATTACCATCGTTATCAGTAAACCCAATTTGTGAAAATACTCCAGGTAAAAGTTCCTGATTATTACCATCGGCATCAGCGGCATAAATATCCGCCGTTACACCTACTGGTGCTGTGAAACTATTTATAAGAATAGAACCCATTTTTTATATTATTTTTTATTTTATTTTATTTTATTAGTATTGTATAGGTGATACTGCGATTATTGTTCCGCTACTATCAACTTGTACGGCAATTTTTTCAGTAAATGTTTCATACCCGTCAATTGTATAATATGCATTTGATAATGCTAACCATCCAGCTGTAGTTATTGGTGTTCCGTCAGTGATACTTGTTAATCTAAAAGTACTATCACCTAAAATATTACTCAAACTATTTGTTTGGATTAATCCAGAACTATCACTTGTTACAACATAAGCTCTTTCAATTGCCCAATTGCTTAAAGCCGTACCACTATTTGCGTTTGATGAATAGTTTGTGGGACTTTCACCTAAACATACCATTGCTCTTGTTTGTGTATTATTTATATAGATAAAGTGAAATCTACCATCAGTATCATCCGTAGTTCCACCTGTATAAGCAATTTGAATTTGGTGTGCGTATGGTGAATTGTATGCAATTGTTGATGGTGTTACTGCGGTAACCTCTAAGGTAAAATATGTATACATATTGACATTCGCATTAGCTGCCGCAATTGAGAAATTAAATTGTATTTCTGAGTAATTTGTAATCGAACCAAAGGATGTTACGGTAAATCCTGTCGAGGTAAACGTATCGTATGGTGTTGGAATAGATAGTTGGTTAACTACTGGTAAACTAGTTATCACTTTATATATTGGCGCCCCGCCGCCATAAGGTGGTGAAACTAATAGGGGGAAGTATGGTGCCACAAGTTCCATATCAAAATCAACACCACCAACTGTGTACAACTCTAAATTTGTATTATTTGAGTCGCTAGCGTAGAATGGCGGCTGTGGACTTATTATTGTTGCGGCTTGTAATCCATCATATTTGTAAGCGTAAATCAATGGTGCTGGTAATCCGTAACATTCTGAACAATCCTCAAATTCTGCAACAGTATCTAGTATTGATATTGGTTGACCATCGAGTCTTGTTCCAACATATTGCCAACAACCTTCAAAATCGACACCAGACGTATTTTCAAATACGTAAACATAACCTTCGGTAAATGTTCCAGCTGATAAATAAATAAATTCACTTGATGTGACGTTTGCCTCAAAGTTTCTTTGGAAAACTGTGGTTGAGAACCCTGTTAATGTTGGGTCAACTTCCCACCCAAAATGTTTCAATCCAGGGCCATTTTGTGATGTAGCTGGTAAACTTTGGTAAGTGGTTGTTGCTGTTAATCCAGTATAATTATTAAAGTATGCCAACGGAATAAAGTCGTATGAAACTGAATATTGGTTAAAGTTGTTATATGCCAATTGATTTAGATATACATTGAATGTTGACCATTGGCCCCCATCATACCCGTATGGGTCTTCAGCATAATATTCTAAATATCCTGCAATTGATGGCACTTCACCTTCTCTAAGTTCAATCATTTGATATAATTGACCATACATAAACCAAGGGTCAATATCTAAAGGTAATTGTTCGGATGGGAAAGGCATAAATAATACCTTCATAAAACCATTTAAATTATTTACAACATCGTTATAAACTTTTAAATATGATTCATAATCTCTTTGTAAAGAAGAACCTGAATAAGTAGGGTCAGTATAATTTGTCCATTCACCACAAGGTGTTGGTATTCTGACCACGGGTGGTACAACTTCATCTGATGGGTTATTAATAGTTGTTGCAGATTCAATTCCGAAATATGGTTGGTAGAAGAATGTTCCCCCTGAAGTTGCCCAATCGTCAAAACATCCATTTTGACCAAGACCAACACCACCATTATTTCCACCAACAATAATTGATACATAATTTGTATCACCCCCGGCAAATTCACCTAAAACAGCCCCAACTGTCGTATAATTACCATGTGGGAAAGGAACTCCACTACTAAAACCACCTGTTGTTGGTAGTGCAGAACCAGTTCCTAAATCTAGTGCTAAAGCAATTCTTCTAATTATAATACTTTGGAATACTTGGTTTTGATAATTGTCGATACCTCCCGACATACCTTGTACTGCAACAGTACCCGCTTCGATTCTAACTGTACTACTATCTGATAGTGTTCCTCCAGTTGTTGAACCTAGGTATGGATAACATGGCCAATTTATAAATCTTCGGTTTACTAAAGGTATTTCAAAAAGAAAACCAGTGTATCCACTATTCGTATATAAATCATTATACCAACTTCTTATATTTGTCGAGGCAGCACTTAAAGTCATGTCACCACTTCCTGTATTTAAACCATCTGGGAAATATCCTGAAGCATCATAGAATACATAAATATTTTTATCAGTACCAACACCACACTTTTCAAATTTGAATGTTGTAATTGGACCTTCAGCGGTACAATCAATAAGTTGTGGAAGTGATTGTAAAAATGTACTAGCCGACAACTGAACCCAAGCGTATTGTTGGTTATCAAATGTCGAAGGAATTGTAAACCAAGTTGGTCCCATACCAGGTGTCGCTTGTTCTCCATTATTGTAGTCTTGTGAAATATTTATTGGGTTATTAATATCGGGAGAACAACCAGGACAAGTCCCGATTGGTTGATACATAATAACATCACTTGGTACATAACCAGTATAGTTTGTGATTAGAATTTGTGCCATGTTTTTGTTTTATTGATAAATATATTGTTACATTGAAATTTGTAACTACTTTATTTTTTATTTTTGTTGTTATGTATTATTGATAATTTTTGTCGGTGTTGGTGTGGGTACATTACAGAACCCATTAACACAAGGGTCAAATTGTTGTAATGTTACTCTTTCAGGTAACGTTCCCTTGATGCCTGTAGTACAGAAATATCCAGAAGTACTGCTATTATTTATTTGTAATACTATAACTCTACCTATACAATCAAAATACTCAACATTTACTTTAGTATTTGTCGCATTAGTTATTGTCGAACAACGACAAATTGGACTAGTTTTAGTTGGTGTCGATGTTTTTGTTGGGGTAACTGTAGGTGTTTTAGTCGGTGTTGTTGTAGGTGTTCGAGTTGGGACTATTGTTTTGGTGGGTGTTTGGGTTGGTAATACTATTACGGTTTTTGTTACAGTTTTAGTAGGTGTTGTAGTTGGTGTTTTTGTAGGAGTCTTAGTAGGTGTTAATGTCGGTGTTTTAGTGTTAGTTGGTGTTTGGGTGACAGTTTTTGTTGGTGTGTTAGTATTAGTTGGTGTTATAGTATTTGTAGGTGTTGGAGTTTGTGTCACACAATTACTTGGGGCTTGATACGCTCTAACTCCAGAACAAGCAGTTTCGGTGAAATATACATAAATTGTACAAACACTTCCATTTGCAGGTAACCCAACAAAGTTAATATTATAATCCGAATCAAAAGGTGGGTTAAATGTTTGGTTTAGCGATTGGTCACAACTATTCATAATTAACATTAAACCACCTGATGGGGGATTACTAATATGAATTGCATTTGTCATTACTATATCATATGTTGACGTTGCTGGATTACAAGCTGAAGTTGTAATAGCATCGATACTTACCGAACAAACATTTGTATTTGTATTAGTAAGTGTGGGTGTTTGTGTAACCCCAGTAGTAACAGTTGGTGTATTTGTTGGTGTTTCAGTATTTGTCAGGGTTGGTTGTGGTGTCACAGTCGCTGTTGAAGTCGGTGTGACAGTTGGTATAACAACCATATTTGGTGTTTGAGTCAAAGTTTGAGTTGGGGTAACTGTTGGACCTATTGGGTTATCACAACTAATCTGATATTCAATCCTAACAGTAACGTTCACTTTAGCACTAGGTGGTAAAGGATTATCACATTGTGAATTTATTACAATATTTCCTGTTTCATAATCAACCGCGATTCCTCCAAATACTCCTAATCCATTAAAATAATTCTGTACTATTTCAGCATACTCAATGTTAGTCGGTATGTCGTTTAATCCTGATGATTGGTAAAAAAGAACTGAGTCACTATACCCTTCAACACTCATATCCGCATAGAAAAATGCCGCTTCTAGTTCACAGTTAGAATTACCATTTGTTAGTTCAAGGAATCCTTGGTTTAGCATTTGTAAAAATCCAACAGTAGTATTACTACCACAAGTAAAAGTTCCACTCCCAAAATTGAATGAGAATAATTTACTATTAGTTGATGAGCACTTAATAGTTGCGGTTTTTCTTGTTGCACAACCAACTGAGTCTAAAATGGTTAAAGCGTAATCTCCATTTGATAGGTTTTGAACTGCAGAACCTGTTTGCCCACTTACGTTTCCTTCCCAAGTATATGTATATGGAGGCGTACCTAAATTAATTGCAGAAATTAAAGTACCTCCATTTTTATTACAAGGCACCGATAATAAATTAAATTCAAGACCATTACTACCACCAATTGTGAAATTTTTAGTAATGGTACACCCTGAATTATTAACAATCGTTATTGAATAACTACCTTGTGATAAATTAGTTATAGTATAATCGTCTAGAACATTGTTAATTGTAGTATTATTAGATAAACTTATCGTAAAAGTTTGACCAGTTACAAATTTTACAATGTCAACAAACACAGAACCATTTGGTAATCCACAAGTTGTACTCGTTGCGGAAGTTGTAAAATCAAATCCTAAACTTTTTTCTAAAACAAATGTCTCAACATATGCACAAGTACCTAAAGAGTCCGTTATTGTAACCACATAAGTACCAGGGGTCAATCCATTAAATGTAATAATGGAATTCGCAGGAATATTACTTTGACTTATAGTAGTACCACTACCATTATTACATGTTGCCGATAGTGGTGCTCCACCACCATTTACAGATACAGATATCGTTCCACCACTATTAGTACAAGTTTCAAACGAAGAATTTGAGGTTATAACCCCAAATGAATTTGGTGTAAATAAATTAAAAGATTGAGTTACACTACAAGTACCACAAGTTGCGGTTATTGTGAAGATTCCACTAGATAAATTTGAAAAGGTGATTGTTTCTTCACCTTCAACAATTTCTCCTGTTGATGTATAATATGTGAAAGGTGGTGTACATCCTGTTAGGGTGATAGTCGCACTACCATCAGAAATAAAACAAGATGGATTTACAAAACTAAATTCAGCAATTCCTAATGCCTGTGATAAATTAACTACAACATTATCCGAAGCGGTACAACCATTACTATCTGTTACGAAAACCGAATAGGTATTACTAGAAAGTCCTGTAAGGTTATAATCACTAACTTGAGTGCCGACCAAATCCGACCATTCGATTGTAAATGGTGGTACACCTCCGTTAATTGTTAAATTAATCTCACCACCAGGTGTTAAATTACATACAGAATCGTTAGTAACATCAGTACTTAACGTGAACCCTTGTGCATCATTATTAACTATAAGATTACCCGTAATTCCTGTACAACCTCCATCATCTTCTAAAATTACGTAATAATTACCTAGTGGTAATCCACTTATGATATATGGGTTATCATTAGATGACGTAATTTCTAATAGTCTATCACTATCCGCATCATATAAACTAAACGTATAAAATCGGTTAAAAACAGGTTCTATTGATATTTCAACCTGTCCATCACTATTACCACAAGTATTATTTGTTACAATCGTATCAAACGTAAAACCAGAAGATATGTAAAAATTAAGTGTAGCTAATTGATTACTTGGTGAACTATCGGTAACTTGTACTGTGTAGGTCCCCGCAGTCAAACCCGTAAATAAAAATTCCCCACTAGGTAATAACCCATAAGATGCCCCTGTATATGGTGCAATAATTTGTGCCGTATATGGTCCAGTTCCACCCGAAATGTAGACGGATACTATACCATCGGGTGTTGGTCCTGTACACGTACAATCTCCTGTAGTACTATAAATGACTGGGGATAAAAAAGGTAATGCCATTAGTTACAAATTATACTATAATCAACGTTTAATTTTATTTCAATATTGGTGGTGTTACTAAGTGGGTTAAATCCTAAATATGTAATAATTATATTACCATTTTCAATTTCATAGGTAAATCCGTAACTTAATAGAGTCGGTAAATTAGCTTCTAACGTATCTACCCAAAGATTATTTGTTGGTGTGTCACTATTACCATATCCAATATAAAAATTTTCATTGATTACATTGGAACCATTAAGTACCACAACTATTGACCAATTTGTTTGTATAGAATTTTGGTCACATGTCAGTCCTTGGGTTATTTTTTCGTTAATATATTCACCACTTATTTGATTTAATAATGATTGGAAACTAACATATGAAGTATTACCATTAGTCCAGGGAAACACTGGGAATGTCACAATTTGTTCACATCCACCTTGTAAAAATAAATTACCTTCAATTAAACAAGGTTTACACAAAACATTTGGAACATCTACATTACAATTCCTTGGGATTTTGTAGATATACTTCTGTCTTTGGAAGGGGGCGTTTTCGTATTTTATACCTCCGTTCCAAATAGTTGATGCCGGAATCATTTGTTCAACAAGTTTAGTCCAATATTGTCCTAAATTGTTAACATAATTAATTAGTGTTTGATATGTAAAGTTATTATTAGGAACATTTATTGCAGTTCCTGATTGTAAATATTCCCAATATATTGAGGCTAGGTCATCATATCCTGACGTAGTTTGTCGGTTTGATGCGTTAATTCTATTTTGCCAAAAAGTCGAAGCAAATTCAAAAAAAGTTTGTTTGTTTGGTGGTACTGAAACACTATTACCAAATTTAGTACTTTTTAGTTTTCTTAAAGTAACAGGGGAGGTATTTGGAATAGGGAACCCATATTTTTTAGACATTTCCCAAACATCATAGACTAACCCTTTAGCAGGATTCATAAATACGTCTATATTTTTAACATTTAATACCAATCTATCGTCCTGAGCATAGTAATAGGAATTAAATCCTCCAGTATTTGAAATCCTTAATTTATTATTCTGAATAGACCAACTCTTTTTATTATCATATACTTTAAGAAGTTTAAACCCTTCGTTCATATATGGAAACTTTCTAAATCTGTCCAAATATTTTTGACCATAAGTAAATTTTTGAAATTCTGTTTGGATATTTGGATTTTGTCCTGTGAATACTGAACTATCTCTTGAAACGTCCTGTGGACTTGTGTGTGGTGGAGTTAATTCATACCATCCAGCCCCAAGTTGGAAAAAGAACGACTCAGTGTCTCTAGGTGCTTTTGGGTAACCTTCAGCATCAACAGGATAATCTTCTTCACTAGTATCAACATTTGTTATTTTAAACTCAGTAGTAAATCCTGAAAATGGTTGACCATAAATAGAAAATACATTAGATGAATCAAAAACAGTTACTTCCTCAACATATGTCCCCCCAGAAATTTCAGCCCACTGAGTATTAAAATTTCTCATATTAATTTTTTGGTCAGCCAAATAAATTGTTTCATTAAATTCAATCATTGCTTCGGGAGCCCCAATTAATCTTAACAAAAACTCAATAGATTTTCTTGTACCTTTGGACTTAAATAACCAAGCGGAGTTTAGGATTAAATTCTTATAAAACTGAAAATTAATCTCAGACGGAGTTAAACTTCTAGCCATTCCAGGGAATGGTGATTTAGCACCATTTCCAAAAATAGATTTTAAAAAGTCTTCCTCTGTAATTGGAGAGACGTTAATATTCCAACCCAAAGTTTGTGATAAATTTTTAAGTAAGGCTGATGGTACATCATTTTTTGTGTTGTAGTTTACTGAATTCATAAATGCTAAAGCATCAATAAATTTTTTCACTTCATCAAAACTTCTACCATAAATTGATAAAACTTTTTGTACTTTCTGGTCAGTGGTATCAAATTCTTTAAACGCATCAGTTACTAAAAATCTTGTAATTAAATTGGTTTTAGCTGCGTCAAAATTTGTCGCAATTTCATTTAACTGATTAATATAGTTTGTAAACTTTTGTGTTCGTATATCTAGATTCCAAGTACCATCTAAAGGCCAAGTAACCGTCTCATTGTCAATGAATATCGAACCATCGTCGTTTTGTTTTGGAACTTGGAAAATTGCACTATATTTTGGAACAACTAATCTATTAAGAAGATATCTTTCAATTTCGTCAAATGGTTCGGTAAATGCAACTTCTGTATAGTATTCATTTGGTCGAATAATAAGTGTGTCAACAATAGTAGTAACATTACCTGTAAAAGGTTGTCCTGAAACAGTTAAAGTTAAGTAACCCGTTGATAATGTGTTAGTTGGGACAATGTTTATTACTTGGTATTCATTATCATTAACATTTAAGGCGTATTTAGAGTATTGAACCGTCATATTTCTTAAAAAAGAAACTGGCATTTCTCTAACTTCCATATTTCTTGTAGAATTGATAGTAAAATCAATACCAAAAGGATTTCTAGTTCTAGATAATGGTATTGAAAACGTAGTGGTATTATCTTCACCATCATATTGAACATTTAGTGCGGTATAACCAGAGGATATGTCCTCAGAATACTGATAAATTTCTAACGCTGCGGGAAAATAATTTACTATTTGTGTTACGGAAGCCGCAAATCTTTTGGTTAATGGTCCGTATATTGAAAATTTAGTAACATTTGTTAAGTCAAAGTTTGGGTAAACACCAAATTCTTTATTAACAATTCTTTTAGTTTCTTCAACTGAAGATATTTGTAAATTATCTAATGTTATTGGTTTTGAAAATGCTCCAATACTAAAGGTACGATTAACTTTTTCAGTTAAACTAGTTGTAAACGCAAAATTCCCTTGGGTTAGTCCTCCCCCATCAACAACTTGGAATCCGACAATATTATCGGAGAAAGTTCCAGCTCCGGAAGATGGTCTAGGTGGATATTTAAAAAAATTTGTCGGCATTATTGGACTATATTATTGAAGTTTTTACTAAAATCAATATTATCATTTCTGTCTTGTCTGACTTCAAATAATAGTTTATTAAATTGGTCTCTGACCTCAAATAAGTTATATTGTTTGTAGATATTATTACTACTATCGTACATAGTGTAGATACCATCATCAATAGACTTAGTTTGATTTCCAAACAATGCAATTGCTAATGTTGATGCATCATGTTCAACCATTTCCACTTCTACTACCGTAGGGTTGAAGAAGGTATTTGTTATAACTATTGATTGACCTGGTTGTCCAATAAATGGTGTTGCGTTTGGTTTGTTTGTCGGTGCCGTGGATGGTGACAAAGTACAAAACATTAGATTTGTCTTTGAATCAGTGTATCGATATCTAACTGCCTTTTGAACCGTATTTGTTAAATTCTGTGTTACAGGTTCACAATAAAAATTAGACGTTATAAGTCTGAAAAAATTTGGTATTTTTGCTCCCGAATCTCTTAAATATTCAACACGATACCCAACAAGTTCTTGTGGTACAAATTTATTTAAAAATTCAGTAGGTACATTAGACAAGTCAATTACAATTCCTTTAACATTTGGTAAAGAAGTTAAAACTCCACAATCCGTTATTGTAGTTCTGATTTGTGCAGGTCTTATATAAACAGTATATATACCTAAAGCGTTAAAATCTGAAGCAGGTAATTTTAAATTATATAAACCCCCTAAAATTTCAACATCAGCATTACCACCTGTTTCAGCATTATTGAAATAGGGTCGTAAAACATCTCTAGAATTTAATTTTTTTAGTACAAAATTACTTGTAACGTCCCTTGATGGGGTATAGTTTAGTATTACCTCCACATCATCAGGGGATACATCTGCAGGTCTTATTGTACCATATGAACCAACTGCCATTTTATCTTAATTTAAAAAATTTATATCCATATTTTTCCAAGTCACCCATATTATCAACTTCATTCAATCTTTCAATCCTTTCAAGTGCGGAATTCTTACCTCTTTCAATAAATACATTACTTTGTATTTCTGTTTGAAAAGCTACGTTAATTAATACCTCTTCTTTTGTAATTGGTTCCGCAACCAACCAATCTTTCGTTAATCCGTATGACTCTACAAATTGAATTGTTGTACCATCTTTGAAATCAATGTATCTATCTTGTTGGATGGTGTAACCTGTATAATTCTCAGTAATGTCAGTTATTTGTCCGTAGGGTTCTCCTCCTTTAAAGATAACTGATTGTTTAAATTTCTGAACACCATACGATTGTAATTCATTAATTCTTGATTGAGTGTATGATGATACTATAAGTGGGGCGTCTATATAACTACTAGAAATTTGGTCTTCAACAAAATTATTAGAATCTCCTGTAAATAAATAATCGTAGGATATTGGGGTGTCCGCCCAATTTAAATTAAAAGAAGTGAAAAACACAGTTCCGTTAGGATTCTCAATTGTAACATCAGTAAAAGGAAGTTTAATTTTTTTAAAAATTTCATTGATTCCCCAGGGTGTTGTTTGGGTGAGTTTTATATTATATTCTGTTTGTTCAAGAATATTTTGAAATGTGTGGCTAATATAATTGGGTGCAAAATTATTTAAATTCTCAGAAAACCCATCACCCCATTCTATTTTAAAACTAGTTTGTTTTATAAAGTTAGATTTATTATCGGAAGTATTATAAACATAAACGGTATAAGGGTCAGCAGAAGTTGCGGAAAATACAAAATTTGTAACAACGTCTTTCTGTGATATTGCACCATCAAAAACACTATAAAACCCATAATCAACCGCACTCTCAACTAACAAAATTGGTATTGACATATCAACGAATGTTGATGTTCCATTTGTCCCTCCTGTCACTAATTGTGTCATTGAGGAATAAACTGACACAAATTCAGTTGGTATGAATGTCGATGTTGTAGTAGTCGTATCACAACAAGGGTCAACTTCTTGGGTAATCGTTTCAGAAGGGCCATCGTAAGGTACTGTGAATATTTTATTCAGGATTACCTCAGGCGATATTTTTACATAATATTTATTTTCGTTATTCATTAAGGATTAATATATTCATACCATTTTATGGGACTTGTGTCACCAACTCTTAATCCTGCATCATCATATACTTTATATGTGAAATTATCGTAGTTTAAATCTACTTGATAATAAAAATATTTTGACGGGTCAAATGTTGTTCTAGACCCTCCAATTTGATTTTGGGGTCGGTTCATCATTTTAACAAAAATACCTAATCTCGCATCAAAAAATTTAGCGGTCATATAAAAACGACTTATATCAAGGTATTGTCTATTTCTTAACCAATAAATGAAATACCCTTCTAAATCCCCTATATAGTCTAGTTTAAATTTTGGTGTTTTAATCTTAACTTCATTTAAACCAACGGTTGTTGTTGTAGTATCTCCCTGTTGTGTCGGTATAATTATTGTGAGATAGTTAATCTGTTCATTTTCAATTTTACTATCGTAAAAATCTATTTTGAAGAAAGAATTTTTAAATTGTTTACGGAAATAGTAAACTTCGGTTGCGGTAAATCCTTCCGCTAAATATGAATTAAAATATTGTATATTATTAGGTGTAGACCCTGTTGGTGAGAAATAAAACTCATAGTTTATGTCTGTTTTTGGTGTCAAATCGTGTTTAGCATGTGCGAATCTAGCGACTTCAAAATCACTTCCGTTGTTTAAGATTTCTGAAAGAACTTTTGTTTCATAAACACCGATGTCATTCAACTGGTCCAAATAATCATTATTTGTCTCAATTGGAAGGACTAGTTCCCTATCCTCCGCA